>Ga0194124_10000393_pt1 | contig 67610 bp, 62 predicted proteins | sample TA2KigCas0mmetaG_FD_148605 | JGI IMG/M metagenome (GOLD analysis project Ga0194124, IMG submission 148605) | Freshwater microbial communities from Lake Tanganyika, Tanzania - TA2015031 Kigoma Deep Cast 0m | ecosystem: Environmental > Aquatic > Freshwater > Lake | place: Tanzania: Lake...
AAAAAGAGGTCTAACATGCATGATTTAGTTGAACTATTTTGCTCTATCGACGATTTTTGGAAAACATTTAAATCAAAATGGGATGCTCATCTCATTGATCGTAAAAAAAAATAATAGAGGTCCGGATCCACTAATAACTATTCCTGAAATGATGACTATTGTGGTTTTATTTCATCAATCTGATTACAGAACATTTAAGTATTTTTACATGTACGTACAACAAAATCTCTATCGAGAATTTCCAAGATTACTCAGTTATGAGCGATTCGTGACTCAAATGAAAAATCTATTTATACCACTATTCTCATATCTTCTTCATATTAAAGGTCAAGTTACTGGCATTTCTTTTATCGATTCCTCTTCTATCAAGGTTTGTCATTGTAAACGAATTTCCAGAAATCAAGTATTCAAAGGACTTGCAAGACGCGGAAAAACTACCGCAGGTTGGTTTTATGGTTTCAAATTACATTTGATCATCAATGATAAAGGTTATATTTCTGCTAAACAAGCGGAAAGTCTTTTCTCACGTGGAGTGCAGCTTATTACAGGACTTCGAGCAAAGATGAAACAGAAACTAATTCCGCTAATGGATAAAATCTTGCTTCGTAAACGATCTCTAATCGAAACCGTTAATGATCAATTGAAGAACATTTCTCAGATAGAACATACCAGACATCGATCTCCTGCCAATTTTTTGATTAATTTATTAGCTGGTCTTGTCGCTTATATGCACCAACCCAAAAACCCTCTTTAAAAATTACAATATTTCCTGAGGGCTTTCCAATTGTGGCTTAAAACCCATTATTGAGGTTAGTAAATTTATAGCCATTAAACTGAAAAATTTCACTTTTGCGTTAATCTCATCTTCATCTTTAGATCCCTCGCTCATTGCACTTGTAAACCACAAGCGGGGCTTCGTGCGCTGGTAAAGGGTGATCAAAATCTGAAGCGATCTTTTAGAGGGTGTCTAAAAATTAAATTTCGGTCGATTTTTCGGTTCTTTTGAGCCCATTTTTATTCCAAATTCAAGGGGTAATATCGACATTTGTATATTACCCCTTGAATTTGGGATGAAAATCGGCCAAAATAATTCAAAAACTCGACAAAAGTTAATTCTTAGACACCCTCTTAGCCAAAGTGAAATTTTTCAGTTTAATCACTATACTTTAAAATCGGAGGTACCATGTTTCGTATCAAGTCAAATATTGGGAAAAAAGACAGAATTATTCGATTCTCAATTGCTATGATTCTCTTTGCCTATGCTGCATTTCAAAAATCTTTTATAGCGCTCGGAGCTGCAATTTTTACACTGTATGAAGCTCTTGCAGGGTGGTGTATTCTCTACCAAATTCTTGGAAAATCAAGCTGCCCAATTGATAAAAAGAAAAAATAATCTACAGATCAGCAAAAGGATTGGAAGAGTCTAAAAACGATTTTTTCTTTTGCCGCTTTCTTTTTTCATCTTGCAAGCTAAAAAGAAGATCTTTATCAAAATCTTGATGGCTTGCCCAAAAAATATAATCTATCGGGAGCTCTTTAAAAGGCTTTCCTTTGTGCTTTCCGAGCGGCATTGTCTTTAATAAAATAGGCTCTCTTAAACGTTTCATGATCTCATCTTTTGATTTAAACTCTTTTGCAAGATATTTAAACACTTTGATGTTAACAACGACATCGTTCATTGCTCTATGAGCCCCCTCTTCAGGAATGTTAAAATGCTTCCTAAGGTCTTCTAATTTATTGGAGGGGCTCTCCGCATAAAGTCTTCCAAGCCTAACTGTATCAATCGAATTTTGCATATTTATAGGGCATGGAATATCTCTTTTTTTCGCAGAAGCCATAATTAGTGAGAGGTCAAATCCAATATTATGCCCCATAATTGGGTAGTTACCTATCATTTCAAACACTTTCGGTAAAACTGCATCGATTTTAGGCTTCCCTTTTACCATTGCATCTGTAATATGATGCACTGCTGTTGATTCGATTGGAATAGGCCTCTCAGGATCAACTAACGTCTCAAATTGCTCTAAAATTTCATCAAATGTAAATTTAACAACTGCGATTTCTATAATTTCTTCCGATTCTATTGCAAGTCCTGTTGCCTCACAATCTAAGCAAATAAAAGTCTCTTTATGCAATTTTGACATAGAACAATTAATCCCTTACTCTCTTTTCAATACTAATTTCTCTTCCCTCACTATGGTGCTTTAATTTAATCCAAAAAAAACTTTTGGGTAGAGTAGTTTTTAATATATTTGGCCACTCAACACATGTGATATAGGGAGGTAAAAAATACTCATCAAATCCCATTGAAATAAATTGCTCCTCTGCTTGTAACCGGTACAAATCAAAATGAGCAATATGGTCGTATAGATTTAAATAGATAAATGTGGGGCTTGAGACAACCGCTTCATCAATTCCGAAAAAAGAGGCTAACCCTTTAACAAAAGTTGTCTTCCCCGCACCAAGATCTCCTTCTAAACAAACAACGTCTCCAGGAGATAGAGTTTTTGCAAATTCTTTTGCAAACGCTTTTAACTCTAATTCAGAAACAAAAAGCTTCGTAATTATTCTTCCTCTTCCTCTGCTTCTGTCTCTTCTGCACCCTCTTCCATCCATCTTTCAACATGCTTTGCAAACGGCTCATACTGAGAAAGAGCTTCAACAAAGGCCGCAATTTTGCTCTCTTCCAAATGGGTCTGGATGAATGCTAAAAACTCTTCTTGAATCTCGAATCTATTTTGTGTCGTTACATCTCTCATGGGGATAGATTTAATCTGATTTTCGCAAAAATCTTCTACAACACCCTCTCTACTATGAAACAATTTACCAGTGCTTACAGATGTGTAAACCATTTTTTTCAAAGGCTCTTTTTGCTCTTTGATGTAACTTCTTATAACCTCAGGATCTTCTGAAATGTAAAACTTCTTTACACGCATGCCATCTTTTCTTTCCGTGTTCTCTGGGCACTTCATAACCCATTCATATATAGCATCTTGAGGATTCGCATGAGTGTTATCCCCAAAAACTTTTCCGGTAAATGGGCAAATATAAATCTTTTTTGTCGCTTCGTTAACGCTTGGCTTTCCCATTTGAATTTTGATTTCAGTCTCGCGCCAGAGCTTTCCCTGACTCTCTAAAATTCGGATTAAATCATCTCTACTCTGGTAAATCTTTTTTTCGCGCATAAACACGACAGGATCAAGACGATGTTTTTTTTCTAAAAAAAATAGATAGGTTGTGATTAAATCCGCTTTTCGGTTCTTTTTTAAAAAACCTTCCATATCGGAAATAATACCATCTGAAACAGCCAATTTTGTCATTTCTCAAAGCTCCTCTTGGGAGAAAAGATTACCCGATAGTGCCCTTTAATCACAATAACAAACTTGCTAGCAATATTCATATCGTTTATACTCCTTTTCTAAAATTCCCTTACCATTATGACACAAAACCTTTCGACAAAACTTGCAAATCTTTTTCAAAAATCGGCCTTGTCTGCTTTTCAAATCGATGACCCGGTTGAAATTACAGAGAGCACAAAAGAAATTTTCGGCGATTACCAGTGTAATAGCGCTTTAAAATTTGCTAAAACAGTGTCAAAAAATCCAAGAGAAGTTGCAGAGGAACTAATAAAACACCTCAAAGATGACGAGCATCTCATCAAAAAAATGGAGCTTGCAGGCCCAGGCTTTATCAACATTCACATCAATCCTGCCTATCTGGAAAAAGAACTTTTTGACATATACAATGACCCTAAATTAGGAATTGAAAGACCCTCACGCAAACAAAAAATTATCTGCGAATTTTCAAGCCCTAACATAGCAAAAGCAATGCATGTAGGCCATCTCAGATCAACTATTATCGGAGACAGTTTAGCTAGACTGTTTGAATTTTTAGACCATGACGTTCTTAGACTAAATCACGTAGGCGACTGGGGCACTCAATTTGGCATGCTAATTGCCTACTTAAAAATGTTTCATAAACGGGTGCTTGAAGAGAAAACTGAGACTCCCATCGAAGATTTGATGGAGTGGTACAAAGCATCTAAAAAAAAATTTGACGAATCTCCTGAATTTAAAAAAAGCGCGCAAGAAGAGGTTGTAAAGCTCCAAGGAGGGGATAAAAATTCTCTTTCTGCTTGGGCTCATATCTGCGATATTTCAAGAAAAGCGTTTGAAGAAATCTACAATCTTTTAGATGTCCATTTAAATGAGCGGGGCGAATCTTTTTATAACCCCTACTTAAAAGAAGTTGTTTCAGAATTTGAAAAAAAAGGGCTTGTCGCTCTTGATCATGGGGCAAAATGCCTATTTCTTGATGGCTACAAAAACAAAGAGGGAGATCCTCTCCCTTTAATCATTCAAAAAAGTGACGGTGGCTATAATTACTCGACAACTGACCTTGCAGGATTTAAGTACAGAATAGAAGAGGATCTAGCAGAAAGAATTGTTATTGTGACAGATATCGGACAATCGACTCATTTTAAAATGGTCTATGATGCAGCTTTAAAAGCAGATATCATTGATCCAAATAGAGTTGTATTTAACCATGTTCCTTTTGGTCTTGTTCTCTCCCCTGAAGGGAAAAAATTCAAAACAAGAGAGGGAGAAACAGAGAGATTGGTCGATTTACTGGAAGAATCGATAGTTGCTGCAAGAAAACTTTTAGAGGGGAGGGATGTTGATGATCTTGAAACATCTGCAAAAACTTTAGGAATTGGCGCTGTAAAGTATGCTGATCTTTCTTGCAACAGAGTAAAAGACTACACATTTAGCTATGAGAGAATGTTAAAATTCGAGGGAAACACTGTTGCATTTATTCTCTATGCCTATGTCCGAATTAACAGCATTCAAAAAAAACTAAACGCCCCTGTTTTACCTACAAAACTTACCCTTTTACACCCATCCGAATTTGCTCTCGCCCTTCATTTAAGAAGATTTGGAGAGGCTTTAAAGCAGATGGATGTAGAACTTTTGCCAAATAGACTTACCGACTACCTCTACCACTTAGCAGAGAAATTTCACTCTTTTTTCAGAGATTGTAGAGTAGAAGGGAGCGAAAACCAAGCTACTAGACTTTTTCTTTGCGACTTTACAAAGAAAATGATTGCTCAAGGATTAGAAATATTAGGAATCAAAACCTTACCTAAAATGTAAAAGGAATTCAGATGAAACTTTTTGTAGCACTTTTTCCATTGATACTCTTGGCAAACCCTATTGCCTATGAGCATGTAAAGATGGAGAACCTTTCTATCCATGTCCTAGAAGTCAATCCAAATAAAGTTGATTTTGAACTTATTAATTGCGACGGTCTTGAAAAACCAAGTCTCATAGGAGAAGCCGAAAATGCTCTTGCAGCATTCAATGGCGGCTTTTATTTAAAAGATGGGAAATCTTTTGGAGTTTTAAAAATTAAAGGCAACGTTATATCACCAACTGATAGACAGAGGGGAGCTATTGGCTTTACCCCTTTCATTATCGATAGACTTGGATCTGATGCCGAAGCTAATTCTTTTTTACCTCTTTTTCACTCTGAACAAAAAGAGATTTGGAACTCTTGTCAAAATATTTTGGGAGGAGCGCCTCTTTTATTAGTTGATTTTCAAATACCCAATTTTGAAGAAGAGTGTGTTAGAAAAGCATTTGTAGAGCAGCGCTATTCACGGACAGCAATTGGACTAAAAGAAAATGGCGATATTGTTATTGCTATCATCGAAGGGCCTCAAAGTGGAAAAAGTTTGGGAATGACTCTTGCAGAATTGGCAGAGTTTATGTTATCGAGAGGTTGTAAAGACGCCATTAACCTTTGCGGAGGAGAGTCATCAGCTCTCTACTATAATAAAGAAGTCATTTACCCTCTGCCGATAGAGGAAAAGCGTGTGGGTAATGTAGTCATAATTAAGGAACGACTGTGCCTATAAAACTGAAAACACTTAGAGAAGTTCCAATCAAGGGGAAAAGAATTCTTGTACGAGCCGATTTTAATGTCCCTTTAGGTCCTGAAGGGGAAATCCTTGATGATACAAGAATTAAATCATCTCTGAACACAATTAAATTCATTTTAGACAGAGGTGGCTCAGTTATTGTTATAAGTCATCTGGGTAGACCTGAAGGAAAAAGAAATCCCGAATTCTCTCTTGCTCCTATTGTTAAAAAATTAAGTGAACTTCTTGGCATAGATGTTGCTTTTGCTCCCGATTGCATTGGTGAAGTTGCAGAAAAAATGGTTAGCAAATTAAATCCAGGCCAAATCCTTGTATTAGAAAATTTGCGCTTTCATAAAGGCGAAGAAGAGCCTGAAAAAGAACCTATTTTTGCAGAAAAACTTTCAAGGCTTGGAGATATTTACGTAAACGACGCGTTTGCAACTTGTCATAGAATGCACGCATCAACTTATACGATTGTCTCCAAATATAATGAGGCGTGTGCTGGGTTTTTAGTAGAAAAAGAAGTTACAATTCTAACGAATCTTTTGACTCAATCAAAAAACCCTTTTTATGCAGTCATTGGTGGCAGCAAAATTGGAAGTAAAATCGGGATTTTAGAAGCTCTTTTAGAAAAAGTCGATGGGCTTTTAATTGGTGGAGGAATGGCTTTTACCTTTTTAAAAGCGATGGGCATTTCTATTGGCAACTCTCTTGTAGATGAAAAACACATAGAGACTGCTCAAAAAATTCTAAGGAGAGCTGAAAAAAAAGAGATAGATCTTCACTTACCTGTTGACATCGTCTGTGCTAAAACGCTTAAAGAAGATAGCGAAACTATTACAGTTGCAGCCAAAGAGGGAGTTCCAGAAGGATGGATAGGTGCTGATATTGGCGAAAAAACTGCAAGTGAATGGAGGGTTGTTTTAGAAAAAGCAAATACAATTTTTTGGAATGGACCTGTTGGCGTGTATGAATTACACCCTTTTCAAAAAGGAACTTTTAGCCTTGCTGAAATTATCTCATCTAGAAAGGCAATGACAATCATTGGTGGAGGCGATTCAGCAGCAGCTATCCACTCGCTAAATTTGGATCAAAAAATTACTTGCATATCGACTGGCGGCGGCGCAACTTTAGAATTTATAGAATTTGGAACCCTTCCATCCCTTGAACTTCTTACAAAGACCATTGTAAAATAAGGCCAAATCAGGAATAATTGGGGGTATAAGGGGACTAACTTTTTAAAATAAGGGTTAAGAGCTACCATTTTACCTATGCCCAAAGTAGACATTTCTCCTATTTTCTTTCTTATAATTATTGAGGACACCTCTATATGAGTGCGAATGCCACAACCGGTCCAGAATTTGGTAGGTTGCGTAAATTATTCTGGCCTATCCATGCGGTCGAAATTAAAAAATTTCTTCCTATGTTTTTCATCTATTCGCTTATTGTATTCAATTATAGCCTACTACGAGCTGCTAAAGACTCTCTTTTAATTACAGCACCTCAGTCTGGAGCTATGGTGATCCCCTTTATTAAAGTATGGGCTATCTTGCCAATGGCATTTCTTAGTACTTTAATTTTTACGAGATTATCTAACAAATACAATCGTGAAAAAGTTTTTTACATCATGATGTCAACTTTTATTGCCTTCTTCTTTGTATTTGGTTTTATTTTATACCCGCTTCAAGACTACCTCCACCCTCACGCTCTTGCAGACAAACTACAAAAATTTTTACCAATGGGAATGCAAGGACTTGTAGCTATATTTAGAAACTGGACATTTGCCTTATTTTACATTATGAGCGAGCTTTGGGGCACAATCATTATGAGCGTTTTGTTCTGGGGATTTGCAAATGAAGTAACCTCTGTTACAGAAGCGAAAAGGTTTTACTCGATTTTAGGAGTTGGGGCAAATCTTGCAACTATTTGTGCAGGTTGTATTGGAATTTTTCTCTCTAGTGAATTTTTACATACAACAGTTTTTGCAAGCAGTGACAGATGGGGCCAAAGCCTTATGTGCATAACAGGAGCGATTGTCTTAACAGGTCTTCTCATCCTTTTTGTTTATAGAAAACTCACCCACACGGTGTTCCAAAAAGAAATTGTCGAAAGTGAACCGATGGGACATAAAGAGGCAAACCCGATTAAAATGGGTATGCGAAAAAACTTTGCCTACCTTGCGAAATCAAAATATTTAATCTGCATTGCTGTGATTGTTTTAACCTACAACCTATCGTTAAATATTGTTGAAGTTGTCTGGAAAGACCAAGTACACCACCTTTGCCCCTACGCTGCGGACTATAATATCTATATGGATAAAGTGTTAATCTATATTGGGATTACCTCAACAATCTTTTCATTTTTTATTTGCGGCCAAGTGATTCGAAGATTTGGATGGGCTACAGGCGCTTATCTGACACCCGTAATTCTTTTTGTTACTGGGATGTTGTTTTTTATCACTCTCCTATGGAAAGACCACCCTTTTATTAATAGTGTTAGCTTCTTTTTTAGCTGCACCCCACTTGCACTCTGTGCATTTTTAGGAACGATTCAAAACGTTTTGTCAAGAGCCAGTAAATTCACTTTCTTTGACGTAACAAAAGAAATTGCATTCATTCCCCTTAGCGCGGAAAGCAAACTAAAAGGAAAAGCTGCCATTGATGGTGTTGGCTCAAGACTTGGAAAATCAGGCGGCTCTGTATTCCATCAATCTCTTTTAATGTTTTTTGGAACAATTGCCATGAGTACTCCGTTTGTAGCTGTGATTCTAGCAATCATCTTTGCAGCTTGGATTTGGGCTGTGAGATCTCTTGGCTTTAAATTTGCAGAACTCTCCGAGGAAGGTACAACGCCTACAAAAGCCCCGAAAGAGGCACCACAGGGAGCTTGAGCTATCTCTATGCTAGATCCAAGTAGCCTTGTCGAAAAATGGGGAGCCTTTGCTCCCTACATCATTTTTGGCTTAACCTTGCTTGCAGGCCTTAACCTTCCGATCAGCATCGATGTACTGATTACTCTTACAGCGCTTCTTGCAGCAAATTACTTACCTGATAAAGTCTACCTACTTTTCTTTCTATTTACTGCAGGTTGCATTTTTTCAGCCTGGATCTCCTATAGCCTCGGCAGATTTTTTGGCAGATTCGTAAGCCCTGAAAAAAGAGAAAAGATTGGCAATTTTTATAAAAAATTTGGCGTGATGGCCTTTTTTATTTGCAGATTCATCCCTTTTGGAGTACGTAATGCATTTTTTATGACCTCGGGAGCCTCCAAAGTTCCTTTTCGAAAATTTGCCTTTTTCGACTCCCTCGCCTGCACACTTTGGTGCACTCTATTTTTCATCCCTATTTACAAATTAGGACAAAATTTCGATACCATCCTAAGACACCTTAAACACCTTAATATCATATTATTCTCCCTTTTTCTTCTCGCTGCATGTATCGCTTTTTTTCTCTACAGAAGAAAAAAAAAGAAGCCTGCTAAGTAAAGCCAATTAGGCTCTGTTTCCTAATTCTAAAAAACACTCCAGGAAAAAGATTCTAATCTATTATCTCTGTGTGCTCTGCGGTCTCTGTGGTAAAAAAAATTAGGTTAAACTTGAGGATGCAAAACTTGTGCTTTAATTTTTCACCACAGAGACCGCAGAGCACAAAGAGATAAATACTTATAATTTTCTATTCCTAGTGATACATTTTATTTTAATTTAATTAGGAAACAGAGCCGAAAAATATAGATTTCAAAAAAATTTTCTATAGTTCCATAATTAGAATAAAGAGGCTATTTATGGGAAACGGTACAATTGGGGTAGGAATTGTTACCTGCAATAGAGAGGAGATGTTCAAAAAATGCGTCGCTTCCATTCCAAACTCTATAGAAGCTCTCGTTGTTGTAAATGATGCAACACCTTATAATACATCATCATACCCAAAAAAAGTTACGAAATTAATACAAAATAAAACTTCTATTCCTGTAGGTGCGAGCAAAAATATATTGCTACACTACTTTATGGAAAATAATTTTGAACATATTTTCCTCCTTGAAGACGATATTTATGTAATTGACCCAAAAGCATTTGAAATCTATATAAAAACTGCAGAAACAACTGGTGTATTACACCTTAATTACGGATATCACGGCCCTGACAACAGAGATCCCAAAGGTATACCAAACCCTCGCATGGTTGTATCTTATGAAAACAACGTAAAGCTTGCTTTGAATACACATGTCCTCGGAGCTTTTTCCTACTATAATCGCAAAGTCATTGAAAAAGTAGGTTTTATGAACGAAAGTTTTCAAAATGCCTGGGAACACATTGAACATACTGCCCGAATTGCAAAAGCTCTCTATCACCCTCCCTTTTGGTGGTTTGCAGATGTGTATAACAGCCAAGATTTGATTGGTGAACAAGATATCACCCAAGCAAAAAGCGTAATTAGAAAAGATAAATCTATAAATTTAATGAACATGAGGTTGGGTTTAGAAATTTTTAAAAAATCGACAGGCTATTATCCTGGTAACATGCCTTTAACTACATCCGAACAAGTTTTGGTGTATCTTAAAATTATAAAAGATATGAATGGAAAATTGTAATCTTCTTATAATGAATAATTATTGACAAAATAACGAATCTCCAATTACTCTATTTCTTTCACATTTCTTAACAAAAGGCTTTTTATGACCTCTTCGCTCCTCCCTCCTGCAGGATCTCCTCATTCTTCTGTAAGATTATTAAAAGATCCTTTGGAATTAGTTCCAACTGTTGAAGAAGCCTACGAAGTAACTGGGGAGTCTAGATTATCTGATATCAAAGAACGAATTCAGGGGCTCGTGGAGAGTAAAATCGGAAATGGCGATCTCGCAAGAGAACTTACTACCTATATCAGTGATTCAATTCACCTAATGCAAGCAGAAGCTAGAGAAACTATCCATTTTTTAAAAATGAAAACCTCTCATGGATATAATATTACAGTTTTATTCAAAAAGGCTCTTCCTGTTAGACCATTTGACATAACAGCTTCTGCCTCATTACAAGAAAGCCATAGCCATTGTTTTCATGAAAAAGTCATCTCTCTTCATAAAGATGCATTTGGTCCTGATATATCGGCATGGTCTTTTCATTTTCAAGCAGATGCTGTTAAAGAGGAAGTTTTAAAAGAAGAAACAAAACGTCATATAGTCGTAAGAAAAGAGGGATCTAAACTCATTTTTCAAATTCAAAAAACAATTCCGAGAGAAGTTCTTACCTATGTTCTTAATAAAAATATAAAAAATCTTGTTGAACCTAAATCTGCAATTGTGGCCATGACTGACTTTTTGACCACTCAGATATTTCAAATAGTGGAAGCTGCAGACCCTGGAACCATTTCTATAGCAGTCTCTTCAGACTTATCGAAAAAAATTCCTTTTATCTCCATTTTTTCGAAACACGATTTCCCTCTAACCCCTTTTAGTATTGACCCTTCCCATCCTCTTATGGCTACACACGAAGTTTGTTTAGCAAAAGAAACCCAACGCATTTATGCTTGCGACTTTGCACCTGACTTAAAACGCTTTGATTTCCCTTTAAGCGATGAAGCTGTTCTTCGCTACAATCCTCTTCTTCGAGAAATCATACGCGTTCGAGAAAAACAAGTCGTTCACAAAACAACTTCTCTTGAAGAGCTAACAGGCTCTCTTTTAGACCTCCTTAGAGAAAAATTAGAACCTGGAAAAATCGAACTAGTCTGTAGATATTTAGCATTTCAACTAAGGCAAATAAAAGAAGCAACTCCTAATAAAGGTGTTTATTACAACGTCACACACAGTAAAAAAACGGGATGGACCGTCAACCTTTTCTTTTCAAGTGATGCCTACAATATAGAAAATCCTAAAGGAATTAGCCCTTATCTTCGTCCTTCTGATGAGATTCCTATTGAACTACAAGGCAATTTCGATGTTGCAATCTCCCATACTAAACTGGGGAGTTCTTCACCTGAAGAGCGCCTATTTTTATTTATGCTTGATGGAGAAAAGCTAGCTTCTCATGTTGAAGCCGAAAAAAGAGCACGAGATACAAGGGCCAGCGAGCTTTCTGAAATGGGGCCAGCTATCCCGAAAGGAGCCTTCCTATTAAGAAAAGAAGCTCGTTCTGTTGATATTAAATATGTCTTATCGAAGCTGTTATCTGGACTTCCTATTCCGGAGGAGCTAATACCCTCTTTTTGCTATTACCTTGCCTCTGAAATTTCCCGATTAAGAGTCTCTTTAAATCAGACACGCACACTTGAAAATATGTATCTCTATATCAATAATGATCCTTCCTTTGGGTTGTCACTTGTTACCGCCTTTCCAAAGGAGCTACGATCGATGATGGTCCCTTTTGCAACTCCAAAACATGCTGAACTTCTGAGAAATTATAGCTATAATTTTTCTACAGAAAGAAAAGCTACTCTTTACGAATTTGGAAGATTCGACCCCCATTGCTCGATGATTTTTGGTCTTTACCCAACCCCCGATGCAGAATCAACAATTCCAAGAGATGGGGAAGGGTTAGCGACAAAAAAGAGACAAAGAGTGTAGAATACCACTTTAAACAAAGAGGATTTCATGATCAAAAAAGCTCTAATTGGTCGTTTTTTTCTACTTATTTCATTTTTTTCCCTATCTTTATCAGCAAGCGAAGACGCTTCTTTTTTAGATAGCCTAAATTACGATGTCTTAAAAACAATTGCTAATTTAGAACCTCCCCTGGAAGCTAGCCCAAATGATTTTTCCTCATTAAAAGAAGGCCTTTTAAAAAATTGGGAATCTCTTTTTAAAAACGGTCACAGAAAAATCAAAGGCCTCGATAAAGACATAAGACCTTATTTCGTAGGTATTCAAGCAATTATAGAAGAAACACTAGCCTCATCGCTTGGACATACAATTAAATTTGCCCAAGGTTTTATTCACACTCCGATGCCAGCTACACCGCTTTGCACAAAAGGAGAGATCTCTCCTCAGCTAGTAGACCCTGTTATCAAATCTGATCCTTTTCGCCTCTTCACGGTAAAAACAAGAGCTAATACTTTAAGAAATTATCTTAAAAAAGGCGGCTATCTATATGTTGTTTATCCAGAAAATGGGTTGAAAAAAAGAACACTAGAAGAACAGCTCATTTATAAAGAAGAAATCCAAAACTATAAAACTCATCTTTTTGATACTCCCCTCCAATGCGAAAAGGTGCCAGAAGAGCTCATTGGAGCTACTTATTTTTTTACTGACGCCTTTGATAAAATGTTTGTTTTTTCAATTCAAATGTCCCAAGCAAAAGAGATTCAAGACATTTCAACCTACGCCCTTTGGCTCTCTGATATAGACAACCCACTTATCCAAGAGCGCCTTGAGGCACTATTTGCCTATTTTTCTCAAAATAATTTCACTACTAAAGTAGACCCTAAGCTACATTGATTTTTTTTCTCAAGGAGCTCCTCTGGTGAAAATTCATAAGATTTGTTATAAGTGTGGTGATGTTTACATTATCTAACGTTTTATCCTTGGTAAGGGGGCCTTTAGCTTTTCTTTTTCTCATTAACAGAGTCGATGTAAGAGCTTTTGTCATCCTAGCTGCCATTCTAACAGATTGTGTAGACGGGTACTTAGCAAGACGATACAAACACACAACAAAGCTTGGCGCAATTTTAGATCCGTTAATGGATAAATTTTTTGTCTTTTTTGTCGTTTCGATTCTTTTTTATGAAAATAGACTTGGTGGATTAGAAATTGCATTCATGCTTTTAAGAGATATGGTCTTATTTGGATTTTCTCTCTTCCTTCTCTTAAAAAAAGCATGGAAAAATTACAATTACCGATCTTTATGGTGGGGAAAAGCGACAACTTCTCTCCAATTTATTGTTCTTTTGTTCCTCGCTCTTAACATCAGAGTAACCTCCCTTCTCTTTTCTCTTTTTGTAGGTTTTGGAATATGTGTCTTTTTAGAACTATTTTTCACCTTGAAAACCAATCCAGAAAAGGTTTAATCTTTATTTTATTTAGAGAGGGTAAATATGCAGTTTGTAAGAGAATCCATTTTTGTGTCGGCGATTCGAAGCTTTTTTAACACATTTTTAGCAGTTCTTGGCATTATGCTTGCATTCGTCATTTTTATGATCACTACGGGGCTATTTTCAACTCCCTACCAAACAGATGATGAATCGTTAGAAATGAAAATTTTGCCCGATGCGAAAGGGGAGACAACCATTTTAGCAGAAACTGCACCGGTTATTTTGCAAATAGACCTCTCTGGAGTAATTGGCGACGCTCATATTACAGGCGAGAGCATAGATAACTTCTTAAGAGCCTCTAGAAAAGGGGTTATGAAAAAAGATCGGGTAAAAGCTATTTTACTTCATATCGATTCTCCAGGTGGAGGCGCAATTGATAGCAACCTAATTTACGAATCGATCATGCGTTATAAATCGGCCCACAATGTACCTGTATATGCATACACACCAGGTCTTTGTGCTTCTGGTGGTTATATGATTGCCTGTAGCGCTGACAAAATCTACGCATCCCCTTTCTCTATCGTTGGGTCAGTAGGTGCTAAATGGGGTCTCGGATTTAATTTTTGGCAATTTATGCAAACTCACGGAATCGAATCTGTAACGATTGCAGAAGGTCTATATAAAGAAAAATACCCCTCTTTTACAAAACCAATGAACGGAACTGCTTCCTACAATGATTTAATTGCAATTGTAGCTGAATCGTATGATCAATTTACGAATCTTGTTGCAAAAGCAAGAAGTGAAAAAGGTCTTACTTCCGCTCTTTTGAAAAGCAGCTATGGCGCTCAAGTCTATTCTGGTATAACTGCAGAAAAAAATGGGTATGTCGATAACGGTAACGCCTATTACATAGATGCCTTAACTGATCTTGTAAAAAGTTGTAATCTAAGTGAAACTCCCTACCAAGTTGTAAAATTTGTCTACAAACAATCTCCTCTCCAAGGCCTTGTTTCAAACAAGCTTGCACTTTGGATGGAAGATGTACAAAGCAAACTTCTTGGAACAACATCAAAAGGAAAATTACAAAACACTCTTCTCTACTACTATGACCCTTCAGACAGACTTTAGAAAACTTTTTGTTGTAGACGCAGCAAACTATCTTTTTCGGTCCTATTTTGCGATTCGAAAAATGACTAATCCAAAGGGAGCTTCTACAAATGCTCTCTTTGGCTTTATTAGATCAATCCAAAAAATCATCAAAGATTTCAAGCCAGATCATCTAGTTTGTGTATTTGACGGCCCAAATAATAAAAAAACAAGGCTTGCAATTTATAAAGATTACAAAGCCCATAGAACAGGGATGCCAGAAGACCTTTTACCTCAGTTAGGTCTTGCAAAAGAGTACCTTGATTTTGCTGGGATCCCTTATCTTCAAATTGAAGAGGTCGAAGCAGATGATACGATCGGCAGCATTGCGAAATGGGGGGAAACACAAAATTTAGATACCTATCTTTGTTCAAGTGATAAAGATCTTTGCCAGCTTGTAAATGATCACATTTTTGTCGTAAACACATTCAAAGAGAATCTGATTATTGATAAAAAAGAGGTCGAAAATATTTACGGTATCGCTCCAGAGCAAATTATTGACTACCTAGCTATCATGGGCGACACCTCAGACAACATTCCAGGAGTATCTGGCTGTGGTCCCAAAACAGCTTCGGAACTTTTGAAAAAATTTAAATCACTCTCATCGATCTTAGAAAAACCAGAAATTCTTGAAAGCAAAAAGCTGATTGAAAAGTTTACAAGAGAGAAAGAAAATGCTTTGATTAGCCAAAAACTTGCAACGATCCAAACAAATGTTCCAATTCCCTTTGAGATCCCTTTCTATACAATCAAAGATGCAAATGTAGATAAATTAAAAAGTTTTTTTATCGAAATGGATTTTCAAACTCTTTTAAAAGAGACAACTCCTTTGCAACCTGTTGAAAAAACCTACTCTTACACACTAATTGAAGATGAATCCTCGTTAGAAAAAATGGTCGAAGAGCTTCAGGTAAAAAAAGAGATTGTCATCGATACTGAAACAACTTCTATAGAACCAATGCTTGCATCAATTGTAGGAATAGGCTTAGCTGCGGAACTTGAAAAGATCTATTACATTCCGTTAAACCACAAAATTCCAAAAGATAGAGTCCTTCTTAAACTAAAACCACTTCTAGAAAGCTCTTTGATCTCTTTTATTGGTCATAATATTAAATACGACATGCACGCCCTTCTCAATCATGGCATTGCTCTCAAAAATGTCTCTTTCGATACGATGCTAGCCTCTTATATACTAAACGCCCATAGCAATAGACACAATTTAGACACCCTTACTCTCGAAAAATATCAGCATACAAAAATTCCAATCGAAAATTTAATCGGAAAAAAAGGGCAGATTTCGATGATGGATGTCCCCCCAAAAATGGTTCTAGACTATTGTGGAGAAGATGTCTATTACACACTAAAATTAAAGATGAGCTTTGAAAATGAGTTAAAAGAAAGGGCATTATGGAACCTTTTTACAACTCTTGAAATGCCTCTTTTGCCAGTACTGTTTAAAATGGAGCGAAGAGGAATTTATCTTGATACAGAAACTTTAGCAAAACTCTCTTCTGAATTTCATAAAGAATTAGACCATCTAATACGCCAAATTTATGAAATCTCAAAAGAAGAGTTTAATATTAACTCGCCAAAACAACTTAGCGCGATTTTATTCGAAAAATTACAAATTCCTCCCCCCGGGAAAAAAACCCAATCTGGCTACTCTACAAATGCAGAAGTTTTAGAATCTTTAAGTGGCGACTACCCGATCATTGATTTAATTTTAGAGTATAGAACATTAGAAAAACTCCGCTCAACATACATTGATGCACTTCCTTTACAAATTAATCCGATAACAAAAAGAATCCACACAACTTTTAACCAGTCCCCAACAGTTACTGGAAGACTCTCTTCTACGAACCCAAATTTGCAAAATATCCCAATCAGAAAAGCTGAGGGGAAAAAAATTCGAGAGGCGTTTAAATCTCAGGAAGGATCTAGTTTTATCTCATTAGACTACTCGCAAATTGAACTTAGATTACTGGCCCACTTTTCAGAAGATCCTCACTTAATCGCTGCATTTAAAAATGATGAAGACATCCACAAATCTTGTGCAAGCTTAGTGTTTGATGTCCCTTTAGATCTTGTAACAGATGAAATGCGTTTCAAAGCAAAAGCTGTTAATTTTGGTTTAATTTATGGCCAGCAAGCATTCGGCCTCTCAAAACAATTAGGAATTTCAGTTAAAGAGGCCTCTTTATTTATAGAGAGGTATTTTAAAATGTACCCAACTGTAAAAAATTTTCTTGAGTTATGCAAAGAGAGTGCGAGGAGAACAGGGAAGGCGACAACTCTTTTTGGAAGAGAGAGGCTCTTAGAGGAGATTACAAGCAAAAATGGCATGCTCAGATCTCAGGCCGAAAGGCTTGCAGTAAACGCTCCGATTCAAGGGACGCAGGCTGATATCATTAAACTTGCGATGATTGCAATAGACAAAAAACTTTTTGAAGCTCAATCTAAAACCTACCTCATTTTACAAATTCATGACGAATTAATTTTTGAATGCCCAGATGACTCTCTTAAAGAGTCTTCAGAGATGATAGCCTCTATTATGGAAGAGATTGTAGTTTTGAAAGTGCCTCTCAAGGTGGATATTTCTTTTGGAAAAAATTGGGGAGAATGCTAAAATAAGGAAGATTGCAATTACTGGTACTCTATCTGCAGGGAAAAGCACAGTTTGTGAGTTATTAAAGACCCAAGGTGCTTTTGTAATCAAAGCAGATGATATTGTTCACGACCTTCTCTTAAAAAATGTTTCAATTATTCAAAAAATCAAAGAAAAGTTTAATGGACAAGTTATCAAAAGCGATGAAGTTGACCGAAAATTGTTAGCAGATTTAGTATTTTGTGATTCAGACAAATTAAAATCATTAGAGGACATTCTTCATCCTGAAGTTATAACCCGTATCAAGAAAACATATGAAATTGTCAAAGATTTGCCGGAATATAAAGAGTTTGTTGTGGAATTTCCCCTTCTCTTTGAAATCGACTTCACACAGTTTTTTGATACGATTGTTTTTGTTACAGCAGATGAAGAGACAAGAAAAAAACGATTTATGACAAAAGGGTTTAGCGAAGAGCAATTTGATTTAAGAAGCAATCGATTCCTTCCAGAAACAGATAAAATCTCAAAATCTGATTATATTATAAAAAATAACGGTTCTTTAGAGAACCTAAACAAGCAAATAGAAAACATCTAAGGACATTATGAACCAAGAAAACCAAAATACCCCAGAAGCAACACCAGAAAAACCAATGTCAATTAATACAACTATTCCTCAAGAAAGAACTGAGCATCAAAAACCTAGATACCACAAACCTCATTACTCAAAATCTCACTACAACAGAAGAAAAGATTCTCATCATAACTCCCAAAGAAGAGATGGCGAAACCCCATCTATAGGGCATGGCGACTTTCAAGATATGGATGATGCAGAAAATGATCAAACACCTGTACGAACAGGCGATGTTTCGATCACAAAAATTGCTGAACTCCAACGAATGAATATTGATCAGCTGACAAAATATGCCCACAGCACAGGAATCACAAATGTTGGCTCCCTATCTAGATCACAAATTGTCTTTGAAATCGTCAAACAAAAAAGTTCTTCACCAAATGAAATTTTAGTTGGCGAAGGAACGCTAGAGGTTCTACCTGACGGTTTTGGATTTTTAAGATCCCCAAATTACAACTACCTTCCGTCAGCTGAAGATATTTACGTCTCGCCTGCTCAAATTCGCCGTTTTGGCCTTAAAAAAGGTGATGAGCTCTATGGAGAACTTAGATCTCCTAAAGAAAAGGAAAAGTATTTTGCGCTACAAAAAGTTGAAAAAATCAACGGGATTGCTCCTCAGGAAATGAAAGAACGGATTGCTTTTGATAACCTTACTCCCCTGCACCCGAATAAAAGAATGCTTATGGAGACAACAAAAGATAATTACTCCACAAGAACATTAGACCTAATTACCCCGATTGGAAAAGGGCAAAGAGCCTTAATTGTGGCTCCTCCAAAAGCTGGAAAAACAATGCTTTTACAAAACATCATCCACTCGATTGCAGTTAATGAAAAAGATGTCAAATTGATCGTACTTCTTATAGATGAAAGACCTGAAGAAGTAACTGACATGCAAAGACTTGTGAAAGGAGAGGTGATCTCTTCTACATTTGATGAGCCGCCCGAAAGACACTGCCAAGTAGCAGAGATGTGTATTGAAAAAGCAAAAAGGCTTGTAGAACAAGGAAAAGATGTTGTTATCATTTTAGACTCTATTACAAGGCTTGCCCGCGCTTACAACACCGTTCAACCCCACTCTGGACGTATTTTAACAGGTGGTGTCGATGCAAATGCTCTACACAAGCCGAAAAGATTTTTTGGAGCGGCAAGAAACCTAGAAGAGGGGGGCTCTCTTACAATCATCGCATCGGCATTAATTGACACAGGTTCAAAAATGGATGAAGTGATCTATGAAGAGTTTAAAGGAACAGGAAACATGGAACTTGTCCTTGATAGACGTCTTGCAGACAGAAGAACATTTCCTGCTATTGATTTAATTAAGAGTGGTACGAGAAAAGAAGAACTTCTCTACCATGCAGCTGAGCTTGAAAAAATTTATATTTTCAGACAGGCAGTTGCAGACCTTTCACCTATTGATGCTATGAACCTTTTGCTAGGAAGACTAAAAAAGACAAATAGTAATACAGAATTTTTGCTTTCAATGAAAGATTGATTTGCCTATCTTAAATAGGATGAGCATTAAAAGAATTTTAATTCTTACTCTTACTGCGGGCGGGGGGCACATACAGGCTGCAAAAGCCAAATACTTGGAGACCAAAGCCGCCCACCCTAATGGGATTATATTAGAACGAGATATTTTATTTGATTGGATTTGGAAATATTTCGGTCTTTTTGCAAAACATCTTTGGGGTGATGCGCAAGCAAGAGGAAATATTTTTCTCCTTGTCTGCCTCTCTTTTGCATTAAGACTAGCAGATTTTCTCTTCTGGGTCCCTTTCTTCTTATCAGCATTAAAAACCTGCTTAAGATACGACATTGAAAAAATTATAGATACTCAGCCACTTGGAACGTCTGCCATAATCAAAGCTCTTAGAGTGATAAAATGGAAAACTGGGAAACAGATTTCTTACGAAAAAGTAATCACTGACCTCCCAACAATTGATGCAAAACACTTCTTTGGAGGGATTAAATCTCTATCTTCTAACGATAGGCCATTTTTAAAAGTAGTCACAACAAAACCAATCTTAGAGTATGGCGAAACAGAAGAAGAGTTTTGGAAAAATAATTGCAATATTCCTTTATCTTCAATTATTTATGCAAATTTTCCTTTGCGACCTGCTTTTTTTGAAAAGACAACACAGCCCGATGAACCGTTTGAACTAAATATATCAATTTTGTCACCAGATGATTTACACCTCACATATAAAACTGTTTCATACGGATCAGTTCCTGTTAAGCGCGCTAAAAACCAGATCTCTATTCCTATAGAGCCAAATGACAAAGTAGCTCTTATGATGCTTGGAGCAAACCCAAATCCTAAAGCCGTTCTCTCCTATACCTCACGCTTCATAAAGGCGCTTCAAAATAAAAGCTTACCAAATCGAAAAGATCTCTTTTTTATTTTTTGTAGCAGCCAAGTTTCAATTAAGCCTAATATTCGAAAACAGATCCTAAATCTCATACAAGATACAAAAAACTACCCAAGCCAACTCACAATTGTTCCTATTTCCAACCAAAATGACCTAATCATAGCTCCCCTTTTAAAACGTAGTAATGCAACTCTAACCAGATCAGGTGGACTTACATCGATGGAACTACTAGCTGTTTCGCAAGGAAAAATCTGGATTCACAAAGAGCCCGCACCACAAAAAATCCCTAAATTTATCCCTCGAATGGAGACTTTTAAGCAAGGAATGCCTCCATGGGAGAGAGGAAATGCGCGCTATCTAGAAATTAAAAAAGGGGCAAAAATTATCACTCCAGAAACATTTGATGAAGTCTCTAAAGACTACTTCCCCATATTTCAGGAAGAGCACCTTCATGAAGAAATCCAAAATCCTTTATCCTCCCCCTCGGCTAAAGGACCTACAGCAAAAAGTCTCTAAGAAGGTGAGTGAATAATGGGTTTATCTTTTTCTGAATCAATTTGATATAGTGGGCTTGCGCGGAACCTTCGGTTGATAGCAGAATATTCTATCGGATGCTACTTTCGTGCAAGATAAAACCCCTTATTTCGAGACCATGCGGCAGCTTCTGAAAGCTTTCCAATTATGGCTTAAAACCGATTATTGAGGTTAAGAAGATTAGTGCCATACTCGATTAATCAGGCTCTTGGATGGATTTGGACATATATTCTATTATAAATAGGACGAATTGCTGTTTCATTATGCAACAACATAGGAATAGCAACTTCAAGCTGGTCATCATCTGGATTAATCGCCTTTGTAAAGACAGATATAAGACCATTATAATCAGGGGGGTCTATTTCTAATTCTCTAATTTTATCTTTTAGCTGATGAACTGTTAAAACCTGATTTAGATCTATATTCTGAAAGACTATTTGCTGGTCTTCTTTTTGAATATGAATTTCTATAGGCCTCAGATCAACAGGCAACATAACAACCTTCCTTTTCCTATAGCTAAATTAAAGAGTCAAAAAATTCCAATAAAAAAATGAAGCAATTAACAGTAAAGGTGTTACATCTCGCTCAAATAGATGTGCTCAAAAGCTTTTTCAGCATTTTTCAAAAACTTAGCATTTTCTGAACCTGTAAAGGAGGTCACTTTCAAGGGCTTTCCATTTTTCCTTTGAAGAATCATTTTACCCTCTAAATTTTGCAAACAAAATTCAAAAGGTTCTTTCCCTCCGTTATACCTTGCAGTAAGGGTATAGGGCCATCTATCAAGTTTAAAAATAGACTCCCCCTCAAGAGAAGTTTCGGCTCCATTTTTAATGAAGTCAATAAGCGTTGGAAAAATATCGATGTGGGAAGAGATTTTCGAAGCCTTTTCTTTTAATTGACGCGTCACATTTCCAAATTTATAGTATAGGGGAACATGTATTTGACTTTGACTTAAACTCGACGCATGGAAAATATGTCCCTCTTCGTAAAAAGCCTCTCCATGATCTCCTGTAACTAAAATGACAGCTTCATCAGCTTGATGCTTTTCTAAAAAACTGCCTAACAAAGAATCGACATAATAAATAGAATTTCGATACCGATTTTTTATCTTTTCTAAAGAGCTATTTGTGTAGGCCGCTTTAATGTAATTAATAGGTTCCTCTATCGGAAAAAATCGATCCCCATCTTCTTTTGGCCAGCTGTATCCAAAATGGGTTGCATCTAAAAAAACAATAAATAGATGTCCATCTCCGAAAAATTCGTTTTCATCCTTAATTAATTCCATCATAACTTCGCGATCGCTTTGATAAGCTGCAATTTTACCACCGTGAGGAAACTCAAAAAATGTATCGGCTAACTTATAATCTTTTCCAAAGATAGACTCGCCCATATGATAAAAAGCTAATTCAGCAGAGGAATACAGATGCACTTTATACCCCATGTCTTTCATAAGAGAAATCGCATGACTTCCCTCTGGGATCGTCTTTTGTATGTATTCTTTTGAAAATCTCAAAGGAAATTGGGAATGAAATATGGTAAACCAAGAAAAGTGAGAAGCATTTCCTCCAGAGGCTGCTACATCAAAAAAAACATTCTCTTCTCTAAATCTTGTCATATTCGGGGCAATTTCACTCGTAATAAAATCTTCTCGCAAGCTCTCTATGACAAAAATATAAATAGGCGGCCTTTTTTCTTGAGGAACTTGCACATCACTTGCAACTCTATGAACTTTTTTTAATGTTTCAGAAACAGAAATGACTTCTCTTTCAGGAGGAAAAAAAGTCGTTTTAAAGGGAAGTATCTGACAAAGATTTGCATAATTTTTATAACTTATTTTTCTTAAAAAAACCCTGTCAGATAATGCGAGTAAACTAAGCGGCACTAGAAAAAAAAGAAGCAAACTCTTTAAAGAAATATGAAGCTTTTTTTTCTTCGCAAGCCTTTCTGTAGAATGAAAAAACAAGATCGCTAATACAAAAAATGCAAAAATAGAAAAAGCACCTAACATCCAATATCTAAATGAGATGTTTGTTGCCTTAATCATCTCAATAAAGTTATCTCCCATTTCTGCATAAACCAAATTCAATAAATACCAAATAGTTACACCCATCAAGCGGATCATAATAAAATCAACTTGATGGGCAAGAAGTAAAAAACAACTCCCTACTACAAAGGTATAAAAAAAAGTCTTATGCGCATGTTTCTGAATCAGTAGACTCACAAAAAGTAGAGCCCATGCTTCTAAAAAACATTGCAAAAAGACTGTTATACAAAAAGGATATGCCTCAACATTTTGCAGAAGCATAAACGAGTAGCCATGAACCCCGATGAGGGAAAGGAAAAGAATCCCAAAATAAATATAATTTACTTCAAATACTCTAGATTTCATCTACGGGGTTGCTTCAACTAAAATTCCTACAAACTCATCCCAATTACTCTCTTTTGCCTTTGCTAAAAGCTTTTCATGATCAACTTTTGTTAAAGCTGCAAAGGAGGGTAACTCCTGAAGAAGTTCACTTGATTTTAAGGATCTTTCGAATCCAGGTTTTAAGCCTTCCATAAAACCATTCCACTTAAAAGAACTTTTCTGAATTGTTTTCATATGAGCTCTCAACTCTTTATGTTTAAATATATACCCTAAAAAATGAAGACATCCAATCCCTTTAAGACCCTGGCCTAATTCTTTTAAATGCGCCTTTTTAAATCCTAATGAGACTAGACTGTGTGTTCCAAGTGTTGTTACAATCTCTTCAATTGCCTTCCCTTCATTATCTGATACGTTTACAACAAACTCTCTCAGTTCCAAAATTGACTCTTCTGCATACGCAAAACTTGTGACAACTAGCAAAAAAGCTAATATCTTATTGAATTTCATAATATTACCTCACGTGCTTTACTAAATATTGAACTAAATCGTCCCAATCGCCTTTCTCTGCAAATTGAGTTAATTTCTCTTCACTTACGTCTAAAAGTTTTGCAAAACCGGGAATTTGGTCCCAAATCGTTCCTGCTGCTTTATCTCTATCAAACCCTTTTCGAGTCGATTTCATAATCCCATCAAATTTCCAAGAGCTCTCTGCAATCTCTTTCATGTACTCTTTTAATTCGGGGTGAGTAAAAATATAACCCAAAAAGTTAAAACTTCCCATCCCTTTCAATTTTTTACTTAGCTCTTCTAGCTGCTTTTTCTTAAATAGTAACATAGGGACACTTGTCTCTCCCATAGTTGTTACAATCTCTTCAATAACTTCCGCTCTCTCTTCACTCACGGTTAACACAAACTCTTCTGCCGAAAGTTGCGTAAAAAAGAGTGTTATTAAAAAAAATAAGTTAAAATAGACACTTAACAAACTCTTCCCAATCTTCTTGATAGACATATGCCTCCAATTGTTCTTTAGATCCCCCGACGAGCTTTGAAAAACTTTCTAACTGAGGAATAAGCCTTCCTTGAAGAAACTCTTTTTCCATGTTTTCCCCAAACCCGTCTATAAAAGACGACCATTTAAATGTGCTTTTTGAAATTTTCTTCAAACAATCCTTTAACTTTGGATTTGTAAGGACAAATCCTAAAAATTGCAATGGCGGAACATGCCTAATGCTATCACCTAGTCGCTTAAGTCTAAAACTATCGAGCAAAAGCTTTGCGACATTTTTTTCTCCCATAGCACTAACTATCTCGCTAATAGCATACTGCTCAGTTTCATAAAGAGAAAGCACAAATTCATCCGCATAAACAAGTAAATTTGTGAAAAGCAATGCTCCAAAAATCTGGCTTCTCATAAATTTCACTTCTCCTGTAACGGGCATGTTTCAAAAAAAAGAGTGTCATATTATTCACCCTCATAGTTTTTTTCTAGAAAATTCTATTGGTTTATGTTAGGAAACAAATTATGTTTAAAAGAAAGTTAGTCGGATCACTTGCTTTTCGCGTTTTGTTTAGCAGCATTCTTTTTATTGTTACCCCATTAATTTTTTACGCGCTCTACATCTATGAAGTCGATTACCAAGAAAAATTAAATGACGTATTTACCGAAATGCATCTCTATCAAAAAGATCAGACAAACTTAATCCATCAAATTGAATCTAGCAATCTAAATTTTCTCAAAGCAATCTACGAATTAATCACTCTCATTCAAGAGCAATCAGGAACTTCTTCTTTAAATAAAATCGATCTTTTACTCAAAAATTTTAGCTCGAATGAAAACCTCTCTGCAATTTTTTATCTCACAGTTAATAAAGACTCTCTTCTCATTTGCGCAAACTCATCTTTAAAAGCGTATGAACATGTTAATTTTAACCCATATTTTAATGTAGAATATTTAAAATCAGTGCCTGACAACATTTTTGTGGGCAAGGATCCTGTATTTGGACACAGCTTATTTATTACGTTTCCTGTTATAAACAAGTCCTACGAAATTGTAGGCGTAGTAGGCGCTTCAATTGCTCTTACAAAATTAGTTGAAAAGCTCGACACAGTTCGTAAACTCTATGATGCTAATGTAACAATCACAGATAATGATGGGAAAATTCTTGCCTCGACTGATGCAAAAAGATTGCATAAAAAATTTATAGAGGTGAGCAATTTTAGACCCAAATTAGGAGAACAATTCATCCCAATAAAACAGCTTCCTTCTGTAAATGAAGGGTATGAATTTTATTTCAATCATAAAAGACGTTTTTTAACTCTAACTGAGATCCCTAAAACTAGCGCAAAAATTGTACTTACACTCCCAGCTAGCTCTTTTTTAACAAAATTATATAAGTCTCTATCTGAGCTTGCTTCACTTTTACTATTTATTCTTATTTTCGGAGGAATTACCTCTTTTATCCTTACGATACGCTTTACAAAACCTCTTAATCAACTTCGCAAAGTGATGCAACAAGTAGGTCATGGAGATTTGCAACATCAGTTTCATAAAGACCCTTTAGGATTTGAAATTAATTTACTCGGCGAGCAGTTTAATCAGATGGTGATCTCTCTTGGAAATTATATTGAAGAGGTAAAAAAGGAACGGGCGTTCAAAGAGGCGTATCAAAAAGAGCTACAAATTGGTAAAGAGATTCAAGCATCTCTCCTTCCGAGTGGAAAAATTGACTTTCATGAGCTTGAATCAGCAATTTATTTCCAGCCTGCAAAAGAAGTTGCTGGAGACTTTTATGACTGGATGGAAAAAGGTGATAATCTTTTCATCACAATCGCAGACGGGGTAGGAAAAGGAATTTCGGGCTGTCTTTACGCTTTTGATTTAAGAAGCACGCTGCGCGCATGTGAAACAATTTATGACGACCTTTCTGAAATTGCAATCAAAACAAATGCTATTTTTTGTGAAGACACAAAAGAAAATGGAAGTTTTGTTACAGCTTTTCTTGCTAAATACCATTTCCCTACAAAGCAACTCTCCTATATCAATTGCGGCCATAACTATCCTATCTTAAAGCGTGGCAGAGGACATCTTGAAAGACTTGAGACCTCAGGAATCGCATTCGGCGTAGAATGTTTCGACTCTGTCGAACTAAAAAAAATTCAGCTCGAAGAAAATGACTATGTCATTTTCTACACAGATGGATTAACCGATGCACAAAATAAAGAGAAAAAATTATTCACTGAAAAAAGACTTATGCACATTATTGAAACAGGCTCTTATAATTCTCCAGAAGAGTTAGTTAAACTGATTAATCTAGAGATTTCTCTCTTTACAAAACAGACTGATCAATACGATGACATCACTATACTAATCCTTAAAATTTAAGATGATCCATCACTTCTTTCGGCGTTTGCAAATCTAAATTAATCGCTATTTTTTCAGCCTCTTCAAGCATCTTCCCAAGCTCTTTTCCTGGCAAAACACCCTTTTTCATTAGGTCATTGGCCGAAACTACCTGTTTTTTTTCTTGTATCCTTACAATTGCTTTGGAAAGTTTTTTCATCTTTTCGGTATGGTATTTGCTAAACTCATCACTTTGATTATGAAGGAGGGCAATTTTGAAACATATCGATGCGTTTGGAAGTGCATACATTTTTGCTAATTCATAATCATCAAAATCTTTTGACCGGTACCACCGATCTAACTCTTCTGTAAATTTTTTATCCTGATTACTCAATTTTAAATAGTCGCATATGATTAATCTCTCTTTTAAGGAATTTCTTGGGAAAAGCTCATAAATTTTTGCAATCACAGGAGCCTTTTTTGGGAAAAGAGAGATAAACTTAACCCTCTCTTCTATTGTCTCCAAGTCGAGTTCGGCAATTGTTGGAAAAATTACTTGCAGCAAATTTAACCTGTGAAGCATCACTAAAGCCTCATCAAAATGAGTAACTTTTGCCATTTTTTCAAACTCTTGCCATACCCTTTCAATAGCAACTGCAGGAAAAAGCTCTTCAGAGTGGAATAAAATAGCCTCAATTGTTTTAGGATCTATTGCAAATCGAAATCTAGCTGCATACCTAACAGCTCTTACCATCCTAAGCCTATCTTCTAAAAACCTTTCGTGAGCATTGCCAATTGCCCGAACAACTTCAAGCTTTAAATCGTTTTCTCCCCCTACGTAGTCATAAATCTCATCTTTAATCGGATCATAAAACATCCCATTAATCGTAAAATCTCGTCTAAGAGCATCCTCTTTAGGATCAGCAACACTCACATTTTGAGGCCTTCTGCCATCACCATAGCCGCTCTCTTTTCGAAACATAGCCACTTCAAAATGATGCCCCTCATAAACAACAACAATAATACCAAAATTAATTCCAACGGGTATCGTTTTGGGAAAAAGTTTTTGTGTCTCTTCAACTGATGCACTTGTCACAATATCAATATCATTAGAAGGATGCTTCATTAAAAAATCACGAACCCAACCACCTGCAAAATAAGAAGTGTGTCCGTGATCAACAAATTTCTGTACGATTTTCTTTGCTATGTTATAAAGAGTCATATGAACCTGAATCGTAACACGACCTATCTTCTCTTGTCCATACCCCTTCTTTTTTTCTCTTGTGAAACAAGTTCTCGTTTTAAAAAAAGAGAGTCTTATAAAAATTTCCACTTAGAAGAGTCTGATTTTCAAAATAAAAACCTTTCTAAGATAGATTTTTCAGGCGCTCATCTTCACTCAGCTAATTTCTCTAATGCCTCAATCAACGAAGCCATTTTTGTAAAAGCTGATCTAACTAATGCTAACTTATCGGGTGTAGAGGCCCACCATGCAAATTTTAAAGAGGCTAATTTGACAAATGCTAACCTCTCTTTTGGCAATTTTTCTTACGCTTACTTTGAAAAAGCAACACTTATAAATGTCCAAGCTACAGGAGCTTATTTTAAAGATTCTAAAGGACTTAGCAATGAGACCAGAGCAAATTTAGAAAAAGCGGGAGCTAGATTTGATTAGCCAAATCTGATACACTATTTCACATGAGTGATTATAGCCTTTTTGAAAAATCTTTTGATAGTCGTAAACAGATGCGCAATGAGAGAAAATTGCTGCAGCAAAAAGACCGCTCTAAGTTTAAAAAAAGCGATCAAAATAAAGAAGAGATTTTAAAACCACCAGAAAACTCAAAAAGAGGCCGCATTGTAACCATTTCGACGGGGATGATTAAAGTCGTAGTTGAGGGAGAAATCATTGAATCTGGCTTAAAAGGATCTCTAAAAAAAGAAGTTACCAGAAATAAAAACCTTGTCACCGTAGGCGATTTTGTGTGGATTGACGAAAGAGGGCAAATTGCATACGTAGAAAAAAGATACTCATGTCTCTCCAGAGCAGATGCCCTCCATCAAAGAAAACAACACTTAATTGCCGCTAATATAGATCAAGTTTTAATTGTAGCCTCTATCGAAAATCCTTCTTTAAAACCCTCATTATTAGATAGATACATTATAGCTACAGAGCGAGGCGGCATGAAACCCGTCATAATTATTAATAAAATTGACCTTGCAGGCGACCTCACTTTTTTAAATGAGCTTGAAGAAATTTATAAGGGCTTAGAAATTCCTTTTTTAAAAGTAAGCGCACTTCATGAAATCGGCCTAGACTCGTTAAAAGAGATAGTAAAAGGCAAATCTTCTGTATTTTCCGGCCAATCAGGAGTTGGTAAAACCTCTCTAATCAATGATTTAACTGGGCAAACAAGAAGAGTAGGAAGTGTTGTACAAAAGACTAAAAAAGGGTCTCACACAACAACGCATGCAGAGCTTATCTCAATTGGTGAAAATGCCCTTTGCATTGATACTCCGGGAATCAAGAGTTTTGCTTTATGGGACATTACATCAGAGGAGTTAACAAACTATTTTTCAGACCTGCAAAAATTTGGAGAGACGTGTAAATATAGCCCTTGCAGCCACACACATGAACCTGGTTGCTCCTCGAAAGAGGCAGTCGCATCAGGCAGGCTCTCTCAAATTCGTTATAACTCCTATCTTGCTATCAGAGAAGGTCATGATGAACCTAATTCTTTAAGGTAAATGATTATGAACGTCACACCTACACAACCCTCTACCCCATACCCTACAGAACCTGAAAGACCTCGTCCATCAAAAGTGGCAAGTTATGCGGCCGCATTTTTTGAAGGAGTCTCCTCTGTAGCGCTATCGCTCAAGAAAAAAGTAACAAAAGAAACTGCTACTGAGATAGACATAGAAGCGCTCTGGGTTGATTTGCTAAATAGAACAAATACTTATTTTGAACCTTTAAGAGTTGCTAATCCGTTTTGTAATGAAGCAACTGCGTTAAAAGATTTGCAAGCAAACATAGTTGGCCAAACATCTTCAAAAAAATTTTCTTTTGTAGCCTCACAACTCCCCTCTTATTATGAATTTATACCGTTTTGGGAAGAAATGTTCAAAGGCCGCTACAGCGGAATTGTTGACTTAACATCAATTAGAGATCTACCACCTGGTATGCCTACTTATTATCCAGAAATGAGAGAAAGAATAGGCGGCATAGATGTTGAAGTTAGAGGCCTCTTAGATGAGACAACATTTGTCTACCTCATGAAAAAAGAGGGTGATGAAAAAACTATTATACGCTACCACTTTGATAAGTGGTTAGATGGCAAGTCTCTGACAACTGAAATGCTTATCTTTTTAATTAAAACAATTGAAGAAAAATTTCATCCGTCTAAAGAGCTCCCTCTTTGGATACACTGCAGAGCAGGAATTGGAAGAACGGGCACTCTAATCACTGCGTTCATTCTCAAAGAAAAAATAGAAAGTGAAGAGATTAGAAAAGAGAATCTAGGCCTTTTCCTTGTTGAACTTATCTTTGCATTACGAAAAGAAAGAAGCCAATTTTTTGTTGAAACTTTTGATCAATTTGCCCTCCTCCTCTCTTTTGGTACACATCTTTTAGAAAAACGTCTCTAATTTCTGATTGCAAGAATTCAAATGTCTCGATAAAAATAAAAAATATGAACAAGATTAAAGACATTCGTGCAATAGAAGTTTTAGATTCAAGAGGAACTCCCACATTAAGTGTTACAGTTACGTTAGATAACGGAGTCTCAGCATCTGCAATGGTCCCTTCAGGGGCATCTACAGGGGCACATGAAGCAGTCGAATTAAGAGATCAAGACCCTTCAAGATATTTTGGGAAAGGGGTTTTAAAAGCAATTACGAATGTAGAAGAGATTATTCTACCAGCTCTCAAAGGGAAAAATCCTTTAGAACAAACCAAATTAGATCAACTACTGATCGATTTAGACGGAACGCCAAATAAATCAAAATTAGGGGCAAATGCAATTCTCGGTGTCTCTTTAGCGATTGCAAGAGCTTGTGCATTAATTACTAAAAAAGAATTGTATAGCTATATTCAAGAACTTTTTAAAGAGATTCTCTCTTTTCCAATGCCTATGATGAATATCATAAATGGCGGGGCTCACTCAGACAACACCATAGACTTTCAAGAGTTTATGATTGTTCCAGTCGGATTTTCATCTATGCATGACCGAATTCGAGTAGGATCTGAGGTGTTTCACTCACTGAAAAAGCTTCTGCACGAAAAAAAATTATCTATTTCTGTCGGAGATGAAGGAGGGTTTGCGCCTCACCTCAAATCTAATGAAGAAGCAATAGAATACATCTTACTCGCTATTGAAAAAGCAGGATATAAGCCAAAAGAGGAAGTTGCAATTGCACTTGACTGCGCCGCCTCATTTTTTTTTGAAGACGGTCTTTATTTAACGCAAAAAAAAATGGGCTCACCTAAAAAAGTCAACTCGTTAGAATACATAAATTACCTTGTCTCTCTTACAGAAAAATTTCCAATTATTTCAATTGAAGATGGTCTTGATGAAAACGACTGGGAGGGGTGGCAGGTTTTATCTAATCGATTGGGAAAAAAGGTGCAACTTGTAGGCGATGATATTTTTGTGACAAACCCTTTGTTTTTACAAAAAGGGATCGATCTCAACGTTGCAAACTCAATTTTAATTAAATTAAACCAGATAGGGACGCTTACCGAAACACTTAATACAATGAAGCTTGCTAAAGAAAACAACTACAAAACAATCATTTCTCATAGATCTGGAGAGACAGAAGACACATTTATTGCAGACCTTGCCGTAGGAACAAATGCGGGCCAAATCAAAACAGGCTCATTATCTCGCTCAGAGAGAACTTCAAAATATAATCGCCTTCTCACAATAGAACAATCATCTCGCTAAATTCACAAGTTAGATGTTACTTAATTGTTGAAAAATAATATTAATATCATATAAAACAATTAACTCTTAACTTTTTTAAAGGACGTAAGTTATGCGAAACATCATTTATTTTTTCTTACTTTTTCTATCCCCTTTTATCTACAGCGACTGCCCTAATCAAGATGCTCTATTTGCATCTATGCAAGAGACTTTAAGTAAATTCACAAGACCTTTTACCATTTTAGATTACAACTCTCAAACGCCTGATTTAGTATTTCAAATCGCAAGAGAATACCCATTGGCTACCTGTATACTCGCAGGAAAAGACCCAGAAATTTTGACCCAATTTCTTTCGCTTTGCAAAGAGCAAAAAAATCTTACAAATGTAGTTATTTTAGGAAAGCCGCTTACTGTAGCTGATCTAAAAAATTTGGCCCAAACAGAGTTTTTTGACATCACTATTTCACACCGAAATGCAAATGTGAAAAGCTTTCTCCAAATTGCTAAAAACTTTTCCGAACTCATCATTACACAAGATAAAAACAAAGAGAGTGGAGAATACACAACTCTATTTACAAAAGGTACAGAGAGTCCAAAAATTAAACTCCATTGGTTTTCTGAAGAAAAACCAAGTTTTGCAATCAATTTGTCAGACAATGGTCATAGCATCACAATTGATGATGAGACAAATAATGTTTCACACAAAGTAACAAGAGCTCCTGGCATTTCTTTAATCTCATTTCTAGCGCTTCAAGGTAGCTACCCTGAAAGCTCTCTTTTAGAAAAGAAAATTTCAAAAATTCGATGGAAATTTTATAGACATGTAGCTCCATGGGATATTTATGTCTCTGGCGAGCAAATTGAAATTCTCCCTCTCTCACTTGCACCAAATCGTAGAGAGAATCCAAAACAATTTGTACTTGACATTCTTCATAATCCGTCAAACATAAAAGCATATCTATCTGATACTGAATAAAAAACATTTAAAAAAAGAGGCAGAGTCTAGCTAGTTGCTATTCTTTGCTTCTTTTAATTTCCCCCTCTTCCTAAAATAAGAGTCATGAAGAGAACATCTATTTTAATATTTGGGGAGTCTAAGAGAGGCGAATTCCTTAAATTATTCCAAATTAATACATTACCCGATTTGTCAACCTTTTTAGGAGAGCCTACAACTTCAGGAATTGGTATTCATATGGCCATTCAATCTCTCCTCTTTGAAAAAAGCGTCCTCTTTATTAAAGTGGGCGAAGAGGGGTATGATATTGATCACTATTCACTAGGGTTTAAAGAAATAGATAATAATCCCCATCTTTTAATAGATGCAATTGCCCTCCCAGGCGTTGGATCAAACGAGATTTTAAAAAAGGCAAGCCTTCTTGCAAAGAAAAAGAAGGCTCTTTTAATTCTTAGAGAAAAAGATTTATACGATTTTATCACGCAAAGTAAGCTTTGAGTCCTTCCGCATTTGGCCTCATGCTTTTTTCCCCTTTATGCCAATTTGCAGGACAAACCTCTCCATGTTCTTCAAAAAAGATCAAGGCATCAAGCATGCGAATAGCCTCATCAACATTTCGGCCCAAGGGAAAATCGTTAATTAACTCGTGGCGAACAATCCCGTTTTTATCAATCAAAAATAGCCCTCTATAAGCTATTCCCTCTTCCTCTTTCAATACACCAAAAGATCTTGCGATTTCTTTTGTTGTATCAGCAAGAAGGGGGTAAGTAACTCCTTCAATGCCGCCATTTTTAACAGAGGCTTTAAGCCATGCTAAATGGCAATAAGCACTATCAACTGATGCTCCTATTACTTGACAGGCGCGAATCTCAAATTGATTGAGTTTTTCTTGAAATGCGTGCAACTCTGTAGGACATACAAATGTAAAGTCAAGAGGGTAGAAAAAAAGGAGAATGTATTTGCCTTTGAAATTTGAAAGGGAAAAATTTTTTTCTATTTTATCCCCATTCACAACTGCTGTTCCATTAAAATCAGGTGTTTTTTTTCCAACTAAAGCCATCTTTTTTCTCTCCCTATTGTTGTTGATCCGCCATGTCCCGGATAGACAACTACGTCATCTGGGAATTTTTTAATTTTTTCAAGTGAGACCTTCATTTTTTCTTTGTCAGATCTAGGTAAATCAACTCTTCCATACGTTCCTTTAAAAAGAGTATCTCCTGAAAACAGTACTTTTTGCTCTCTAAAATAAAATAAAACACTTCCTAAACTGTGCCCTGGTGTATGAATACAGATACATGTAAGACTTCCAATACGCCTCTCTTCACCATCTACAAAATAGCCATCTGGTTCTACCCCAGTAAGGCCTAGCATATCTGGAATTTGATCGCTGCCAGGATGTCTTAAATTCTCTTTGTCCTCTTCATGGACATAGACCAAATACCCTTTTTTCTTTTTTAATGTGGCAACATCTGCGATGTGATCAAAATGTGAGTGTGTTAAATAAATTCCTTCGATAACTAATCCAAATTTTTCTATCAGTTGCAAAAGTCTTTCACTAGTTTCAAATCCTGGATCGATTATTATCCCTTTTTTAGTTATCTCACACCCTACCAGATAGGCGTTTGTTTCTATAGGACCTGCTACGACTTTTTCAATAATCATAAAAAAATGGTACCACAATCCCTTGCTATTTTAAAGTAAATCTGGTTACCTGCAAATTTAGGAGTCAATTTATGCAGATATTTGTACTTTTCTTCCTAGTTTTTTTAAACTCTTCCCTTCAAGCCGATAATCAGAGTTGGAAAAATCAAGATGCTTATGTCCAACTATCAAGTGTTGTGACACAAATTCCAAATTTAGGCTTAAGCTCAATTATTTCTGGCGAAACAATTGATATGGTCAAAAATTTCCAAATTACTCCAAATAGAGATGCTGTTGTCTGCCAAATTCCAGGTTTATATTATATTTCCTGCGGCCTCCAGCCTGCAACTATTGTTCGTGGAGTGAGTGGTTACATGGATACCTGGTTTAATGTGAACGGCGTTGCCATACCATCTTCGAATTCAAGACAATATGTTGATGAAAATTTACGAGTCTCTCAAATTACAAATAACAGCATATTTCAATTAAACGAAGGTGATGTAATTTCAACAGGGTTTTCCTCAAGCAATCCCTATATCGGGATTGTCTATATTCAGAGTTACTTAAGCAGTGAGCCAAGCGTTACAAGTTATATATTTTCAGCGTATAAAATTCGGTAAAAAATGGTGCTAAAAAAAATAAATTTTTTTGTAATATCTTTTCTTAGCTATCTATTTTTTATACCTCTAGAAAGTGAAGAAATCAGTTTGCCAGATCCTGAGGCATACCTTGAAGTTGCAAGCAATAAAACACAAGTGCCAAATCCGAATCAAAAATCATTTATTATTACAGACAACACCTCCTTTATAAAAAATTTTAAAGCAGGTGATAAGGGAATTACTTTTACTGCAATAATAGATGGCATTTACTTAATTGGTTCAGGAGTCCAAGTAGGAATTCTTAACCCTAAAGTAAGTGGCTACATTGATGTTTGGTTTGAACTCAACGGTGCACCAATTCCAGCCACTAATTCTAGACAATATATTAGCCAAAGCGCTGAAGTTGCCCTAATGACGAATGCTTTTTTAATTGAGCTTAAAAATGGTGATGTATTTAGCATTGGATTTTCAGCAAGTGGTCCTGAAATTGGTATTGTTGCTTTTACAAATTTGCCAAATAACGAACCAGATATTGTAAGTATTGGAATTAGTTTATTTAAAATTTATTAAATATTTTTGTGATTTTATGAGATTTATCTTCTTTTTAGTATTAAGCGTACATTTATCTGCATTTGAAGAGGCGTATGCCCAAGTATATAGCGTATCGACGCAAAGAGCAGAAAAAGTTACAGGTTCATTACTTGTTACAGAAAATATTGGTCTTATAAAAAATTTTGAGTTAGCCCCAACTAAAGATTATCTAATTTGCAAAAAAAGCGGGGTATATCTAGCTCTTTGCTCCATCCAACCTGCAGCCTTAAATTTAGGAATCAATGGCCACCTTAATGCGTGGTTTGAACTTAATAAAAAGCCAATTTCAGCCTCAACTTCCAGAATTTATGTAACAGAAAAATCGCCAATTGCCCTTCTTACTATCCCTTTTTTAATAAAACTCAAAGAGGGTGATACCTTTGGAACTCGTATTGCAACAACTGGGTATGATATCGGAATCACTTACATCAATGCACCCTCTAGCAATGAATCTGACGCGCCAAGCTACCAACTTACGATCTACAAGGTAAATCGATATGAAGAAATCTGAAACTAAGTTAGCTGATTTTCTTAAATTTCTTAAAACTAAATTTAATCAAATTCAGTTTCGAATAGTCTCTATTTTTCTTGTTCTTATTACTGCTGCAGCTTTTGCAATCATAGGACTCAACTATAAAGAAAATCAGACTGCCGTGATGGAAACTTCTTTAATCACCACAAGACAAATAGGTTTTGGTGTGATTCTTCACTTAAATAGCTTAGTTGAAAATATTGAAATAATTTCCACTGGAAGTACTTCTTTAATCGAAAACTCCACAGACATTTCTCGTACTAATAAAGTTTTGGTAAATTACTTACTTACCTCCGTTATTCAAAATCCTCTTGTTGCTGCATTTCATATGGCAAATGTAAATGGGGAGTTTGTCTCTGCTCGAAATCTTACTCTTACCAATCAAACCCATTATGTTTTTGACATGAGCAAAGAGCTTCCACAAGGCATTCGTTATGGAATAGTCACTATTTCAAAATCGGGTGATTCCTTTATTGAAGAGTGGAATTACTTAGACACAGATTTAAATGTTATTAGCTCTGAAAAAAGCTCTTCACTCTCTCTTAGCCCTTTAACAAGACCTTGGTTCACAGAGATTGCGGCATGGCCAAGAACTTCTTGGACTGATCCTTATAACGTATTTACAAATACCTCAGGAATTAGCTTTTCTACACCAATCATCATAAATGACACTTTTATTGGGGTCGCAGGCGCTGACTTAGCACTAAGTGGCCTCTCAAGAGTGATTTCAGATATTGTTGTTGGAAAAACAGGAAAGGCTTTTGTGTTAAATGAGGCTGGCGAAATTCTTCTTCCCCAAACAGTTACAGGAACACTTCCCTATATTATTGAAGAAGCTTACAACCAATCGCTAAAAACAGCACAAAGAAATTTTGTCCTAAACTCTGTAGATCAATCTTTTGTGATCGAAATTTTTAACTTTCCGTTAGATATCTCTACAGATTGGACGATCATGACAGCGGTACCACTTTCAGACTTTTTTGATCCCATTCTTAAAAGTCAACTCCACTCCATCCAAATCGGCTTCATCGTCCTTTTAATTGCCACAGTTCTCATTTATATTGCATCAGGAAGAATTGCTAAACCAATCAACCAATTAGCAGGAGAAGTAGAAAGAATTAGAAAATTCGATTTCTCTGAAGTTAATCCTGTTCAATCAAATATTTACGAAGTTTCTGTATTGAGTTCTTCGATTCAAACAATGCGCAAAACGTTTGCTTCTTTTACTAAATATGTGCCAAAAGATATTGTTGAAAAACTAATTGCTCTCGATCAAGTCCTTGTAACAGGGGGCGAAAGACGGAATATGACTATTTTGTTCTCAGATATTCAAAACTTTACAACTATCGCAGAGACCCTTTCTGTAGAACAAGTCACAACAATGTTAACAGAATACTTCGAATTATTTACCAAAATTATTGTTGCCCAAGAGGGAACTATTGATAAATACATTGGAGATAGTGTCATGGCAATTTGGAACGCTCCGAATTTTGTTGTGAACCATGCAGAAAAAGCGTGCCTTACCTGTCTAAATTTCATAGGTCTAACGAAGAGCGCAAACCTAACAAACCCTTTCCTAAAAGGAACTACACGATTTGGCATCAACACTGGTGAAGTAATTGTCGGAAATATTGGAACAACTGAACGAATCAGCTATACAGCAATCGGTACTGTTGTAAATACTGCCTCTAGATTTCAAACACTGAATAAAACCTACAACACAAATATAATTATTGGCGAAACCGTAAAAGAGAGTCTTGGAAAAAGGTTTATTACAAGACCCCTTGACTTAATTGCTGTAAAAGGACGCAACCAACCTATTCAAATTTATGAACTGATGGGAGTGAGCGAAGGAGAACCTCAGTCACTTATTCTTACAAAAGAAGAGATAGAACTTTCTAAAGAATTTACCGAAGCGTTTTACTCGTTTCATAAAGGAACTCTCACTGAAGCGAAAAACAAATTCCTTGCACTCGCTGAAAAGTTCCCAAATGATGAAGCAACAAAACTCTACCTTTCAAGAATTGCATCAAGCAAATAAAAATCTTCCTTATTTTTCAATTTTATTAAAATTGAAACCTTCGCAGGAAATTTAAAAAATCACCCTTTTTCTACGAAATTGTCTAAAAAACAAGACAAAAAGACTTAATAAAACGTGTTTTTTATTTATTGATTACTTTATAATTATTAACCTGTTAACCAGGTTTAATTAATGAAATGCCCTCTTACATCCTCTAGAACAATTTTCTCCCCTTTCAATAGCATTTGTATAGAATCTAATAATCTATGGAGTGATCTAAGTGATTGCTATCGGCTGTCAAAAATTTTTTTGGTATTCTCAATAGCCTTGTTTTCTTTGGGATTAGCTTTTTCATTAAAATGCTACAGAAATCTTTGGTCCTCAGTTATGAATAGACCGAATGAGACGGCTCTTTCAAGAGAAGATTCTCCAAAATTAGTCTGCTCCTTGATTTCTAAGGAAGGTGAGGGAGAATTGCTTCATACGGCAAATGAATGGGAAAAGAAAATGTCTCATCTAGTTAGCCGATATGAGCCCGATGAAAGAGTGAGACGCCAAATAAGTGAATGGGAGCTTCGGGTAGGAGATATCCAATCCTATCATAATTATCCGTATCTAAGGAAAATTGTTTGTCGTAATGATGATAGAAGTCAAAAGATAGTCGCAATAGCACTCCACCGTATGTGGAATAACGAATTAGTAGCACTTGTTACAGAGCCCGACAACTTTATCAACAAATTCTACAGGCGCCACCAAGGTGGTATAAAAGGGGGCGGCTTTCATATTATTAAGTTTTTAGTGAATGAATCAATTAGAAATAAGACTCCCTACCCAATAATTGCACAAGTAGTCTCTTCAAGAGATTTTTATCAGAAAATGGGCTTTATTCCGTATCGAAATGGAAACGAAAACTCGTGTAATATGCAACTGCCCTGTGATCAATTTCAAGTTTTTTTAAATGCGCACCCAAGCACCTGATACAGATAATGCTCTTTTAAAATTATAGGAGTGTAGATGCTCTGTTCAATTTATATCACTTTTCTAAAATCTGTTTTGCCATTTTGCCTTTCCTCTATGTAGGGCTAATTTGAGATAACTGTAGAGTGGTTAATCGTCGTTTTGAAAAACTCTTTTTTTGAAAAAAGTCTATTTAATTGAAGAAGCTTACATTTAGATCTAGATCTAAAGAGTCGCGCGGGAGAGGACTCGAACCTCTAACCTCCTGATCCGTAGTCAGGTGCTCTATCCGATTGAGCTACCAGCGCAAATCTGGTATGATAATTTCCGAACTATAATAAGGATTTTATGATTAACTGGAAAGAGATTTGGGAAATTCATTGCCCTCACTTTAAAAACGGCCACGCTCTGATCCCTCTTTCAAAAAATATCTCCTTCAAATTAAAGCCTGGCCCAGGCTTTGGAGACCTTTCTCACCCAACAACTAACTTACTACTTAATTTTATGAAGCCCCTAGTTGCCGGAAAAACTGTGATCGATATAGGATCAGGATCTGGGATTTTATCAATCACAGCAGCACTTTTAGGAGCAAAAGAGGTCTTTGCTTTTGAAATAGATGGAGATGCGATTACCCACTCTCTGGAAAACTTCAAACTAAATAATTTAAAAATATTTCTTAACAAAAAACCTCCCCGAGTCGATCTTGTTACAATCAACATGATCTCATCTGAACAAAAAATTGCCCTGGAACAATACCCTTTTATTAAAGAATTTCCGACTACCATTCTCTCTTCTGGCCTTCTTTGCGAAGAAAAAGAGGCCTATCTCAAGGAGATGTCAAAATGGCGCCTCATCAAAGAAAAAAAGGAGAAAGGGTGGCTTGGTCTTCAACTTATTCCTAAATAATTATTGTTTGATTATTAAATTATAAATTTTTTATAATTAACTCATAAAAATTTTATGTATGAGGGTTTCATGGAGTTAATTATTTCTTATGGGCGATCAAAAGGCACTACTCAAATTTTAACCCCTCTCTCACAAGAGAGCCAAAAAAAAGCCTCTCTCAGGGAGGTTGTAGCCTCTATTGAAGACGAATGTCAAAAAATTATTAGATCTCCGTCACTTTTTTGCACGAATCACAAATTGACCTATTGTGTTGATTGGAAAGATAAAATTACTACGATAAAAAAAATTCAATCAGATCTTTCAGATGCAAAATATGCAATCACCTCTCTTAAAGCTAAACTGATTCAAAAAAGAGGTGAATTAAGTTTTTTTAATTTTTTCTCCTCTTTAGCTAAATGGGCCTCTTACACAATACACATCCATACACTTGAAAAAGCTTATAAAAACCTTGCAAAACATAATGAAGTAGGTTTGCCAGAACATAGAAAATGCGAAACAACTCTTGATTATCTTTATCTATTAAGAGCTATTGGATACGGGCATAATCAAAAACTTGCAGAGTTTATGGAAACAAATCAACAAAAACCTCTTACCCTCTCAAATGAGCTAAAACTTTTCGCTCGTGAAGAAGATGCTTTTAATGATCTTGTTATTAAATTTATCAAGAAAACCTATCCTGAAACTTATCAAATTGCATTTAACGCATATCAAATTAGCGAAACATCTCTTATAACTCCTTCCCAGTTAGAAAAAACACTTGCCACCCTTAAAACTGGGCATAAACTCTCTGAAAGCGACATCGATGCTCTTTTGACAGAACAGGGATTTAAAGACTATTTATCACCTGCTGAATTTGCTAATTTAAAGGCAAAGTTTTTAAGAGAAAAGTTTTGTTTAGAAAGTGCTGGATCCTCTCTTAAAAGTGAGCTTGATCACGCTCTTTTTCAACGTGTGTGTGAAAAATTAACAGGTAAAGAGTATGCAGAGATGGGAGCTAGATCAATGGGGATGCACTACCACTTACGCCCAATTAAAACAGTTGAAAGAGCAAATCAGCTCTTACGCAATTTAGGCTATAAAGATAGTTCAATGAGTAGAGAGCTTGCAAACTATCTTATTCGGGCTAATTTGCACCTCACTTGCTATGCACACCCTGTTTCTAAACAAGAAATTAGAGCTTTTAATCAAATTGTCGTCTCGTTTATGCAAGAAAGAGCCCCCATAAGATCTTTTTATGCAATTGAGGCCCTTTTAGAAAGTTTCGAAACTCCGATTCCCGAAACAGTACTAAACACCCCTATGGGGAATGAAATTTCAGAGACTCTTTTTGACCCTCGATTTGAAAAACTCATTCAAAACCTGAATCTAAAAGATATTCTCTCTCCAGAAGAGCAATCTGCTTTAAAACTACACTTAAGAAAAATGGTTGTTGAGCTTAAAGAGGACGGAACATTCAGATCAGATCTAAATAAAAAACAGTTTGTAGATATTTTTCTCCAATTTCTTACGCAAACTTTCCCAGAAAAAGAAGAGCTCCTCGCAAGAATCATCCATTTAAAAAACCTAACCGGGAAAACACAATCGATTGCTGCCTTACTAAAAAGATGCAAGGATCACTCTCTTTTTTCAGACTCTTCCCTAACTTCTCTTCTTTCAGCTTTTGGATTTAATGAATCTCTTCCTATCTACCACGATTTTAAAAAATTCATGAATACCTCATTTTATAGTGTTAAAGATCTTAAAAAAATCTCTGCCGAAGAAAAAAATGAATTCTCCTACCTTTGCTACTCTTTCCTCATAAAAACATACCCACAAAGAAGACAAAAACTTTTAGCCTCCCTACAAAAGTTTTTAAGCACTAACCAAGAGGGAAAAAGAGCAGTAACTTCCACCTCGCTGCAAACTGCTTTTGAAAAACTTGCCCCTGTCTCCACATCTATGTCAGCATGGCTTGGGAGAAACCTAGTTTAAACCACTTAAAACAAGTAGTTTATGTAAATTTTAGAGGAAAATCAGAGAAGTAAAAAATTTACTAATTGATATTAAATTTTTAATTATATATAATTATTGGCGTAATTATATATAACTTAGGTGGAATTATGACGCATAATTTAGATTCTCCAATTTTTGGTCTTTCAAATCGTTACTGGGCTGTAGACCCTGAATTCAATGTAGTATTTTCGACACTCACTAATCCAAAAAGGGAAAAAGCATCGATAACCCCCCTTGTCGATAAGATCCAAATGATTGCCCAATCGACTCTCCAAGAATTTGAGAGGCTTGACCAAATGGGTAAAAATAAGGCGCGAGTAGAAAAGGTAAAAAAAGCATTATATGTTGTCGGAATCTTAAAAGGTCGCCTTATCAGTAAACGAAATTCCATAGGTGGAACTTCGATTTTTTCTCGTCTTATACGCTATTTTAGATCAAGCGCGATTTCAAATTATACCTCTCTTATTAATAAATTAGAGTCTGCTGAAAAATCCTTTTCTAGCCAACAAGTTGCTCTTCATAATAAATTTGCCCCTAATTTTCAAAAACCGAATTATATGCCACCCCCTATGTACGATTCAAAAGATGATTTCATTGCCAAATCTCTCTTAAGAAAATTTGGATTTCCAAATAATTCACCTCTTGTAGAAATTATCAAAAAATCTCATCTCTTTATTCAAGATCTTGTTACACCAACACAACATGATAAAGACAGTGTTGCAAGAATTCTATTTTCCTATTTAAAAGAAAAACACCCCTCAAAATCAGGAGAACTTCAGATACAAGAGACTCTTTTTTTTACTAAAGCTCCAGAAGAAAGAGTATTTAATAGTGCTCTTTTTGAAACAATTGAAAAAACCCTCTACGTCCCACCCAAACAAGCTAGCCACCCTCGTCTCTCTATCAAGAGACCTCCAGAAAAAGGGGCATCTCCCTCCCCTGAAGTGCCAACACCTTCACCTACCTCCTCACAATCAATCGGATCAATTTCTCCCGATAGGCAAGACTCTTCTCCTAAATTGCTGCAAAGAGTTGGACAAACAATCAAATCAAAAGGTGTAAAACTTTTCAATTTTTTAACAAACATTGAGCCAAATCCTCCAAAATCTAAGAGCCGCCAACTTACATCCTCTCCGATCTATGATAGCAGTAGCTACCACGGCTCCTTCGAAGCGTTTGTCCTCCGAGGCTAACCTGATCAAATCAAGGCCCGACCTCATTTGGGGTCAGGCCTCACATTAGATCGTCACATTTGTGGGGTCAGGCCTCACATTAGATCGTGTTTTGAAGATTAAAACTGGATTGGGCGCTTATTATAAAGCTTTTACGAAATTATTAAGAAAATGAATTTGGGGACAGTATCTTTGTTATTTAAATCATAAATTTCAGTTTAATGACTAAATAATTTAGTTTTAAGTGATGATTGAATCGATAGCTAAAAGTGAGCACGCAGTGCTGATTGCTTTTCTAACACGGTATTTTATATCTTCTAACAAATCGGTGATTCCAAGTGAAATTAATGGAGCAAAAATTCCTTTTTCAGGAAAAAGACCAAAATCATTCTCTCCTTCTAAGATTGTAGCCAATACAATTTGAGGATTCATGTGCCCATTTTCTGCAATCACTTTCAAAGGTTGTAAAACCGCTTTTTCTAGAATTTCTAATCCTATTGAATATTGCTTACTCATTTTTAATTTCTCTACAGCCCTAATATATGAAAGAGCATATCCGGGAAGAATACTTGTTTGCAAAACTTGAGATGTTTCAATTCTTGTACTCCTCTCAGACATCACTACCTTTTTTGCTCTGCCAAAACACTGTTTAGAAAAATTTGCTTTAACTATCTCAGCCTTTGTTAAAAAAGCTATTTTTTCTAAATTGCTTTGCTCTCTGCTCACAACAATTTTCAGTTTACCCTTTAAATGATTTACAACTAATAGATCTAGGGCCTCACTGCAAACATCTTCTGCTAAAATTAATACACTTACATGTTTCAAAGAGGGCAAACTTTCAAGAATAGGCAAAACTTCGTCTATGGTTTTTAGCTTTTGATTTGTAAGATAGACGTAAGGCTCTTCTAGCTCAGATATCATCTCTTTTGGATTTGTGACAAAGTAGGGAGAAATAAACCCCTTATCAAACCTAAGATTGCCCCCTTTAGTCTCTTTTTGCACTGCCATTTCATCTAACACTTTAACTAAAGACTTTGAAAGCTCTTCTAACTCTTTTTTTATTATAAAAGAGTCTCCCCCGTTAAAAACAGCTTGCAAACTCTGTCGAAAAATAGCCTCTGTTAAAATAAGAGTTTCTGCATCAAATGCAGAGCTATCTCTTACCATTTGAATTCCAAACTGCTCCAAAGGATCAGAAGAACTAACAATTTTTGCAATCAGCTTAGGATCCCTTGTTTGTGAAACAAACCCATCCCGGCTTATAAGAATTGCATTTTTTTCAAAAGGCCCCAAAGAGACGCCTACGCTTTTAGATAATTTCTCAATCCCCTTTAATATTTTTTCTTTTGCTTCTCGATCTAAAATGATAACATCGCTCATATGATAAGGCTATACCGTAAAAACTGATGGATGTAAATAATTACCTAGTTACCTCATACAAAGAGGGGTTTGTACCAGGACCGAAAGAATCTTTTGAAGATTTTCAAAAAAGAGTTACCCTCATTAAAAAAGAACTCGCCTCCCCTGCCCTTTTTTTAGAAAAACTAAAAATTCCCTACAAAACTATTAGTTTCATAACACCCTACTATATCGCAATCGAGTCAAAAAAAAAGCTCCCCTTTTGGTTCGGAGCAATGACCTTAATTTGCGAATATGAAGGGGTAAAAATCCCTATTTTAGAACTTCCAAAAAAACGATCTTTTTTCGTCTCAAATGAAGAAATTATCGCTCATGAAAAAATCCACTTTCTTAGATCAACCTTTTCAGAAAAACGGTTTGAAGAAATTCTAGCCTATCAAACTTCCCCCTCTTTTTTAAGAAAAACCGTAGGCCCAATCTTTCAAACTCCTTTTGAATCCTATTTTTGTCTAATTCTTTTTGCAATTCTCTCTCTATCGCCAATCCTCCCCTTCCTATTTTTTAATTTCGTATTAATTGTTTTTGCAACTTGTTTTATAACAGCTTTCACAAGGCTTTTTACCTACCAATGGCTTTTTAGAAAAGCCCTTAAAAACCTCTCTTTCCGAATAAAAAATGGGCGAGAAATCATCACACTCTTTACAGATCAAGAGATCATCGATACCGCTTTTAATCGCCCGTTTGAAAAAAACTCCCCTAGGTGGCAACTCATCTTACAAATCCAAAAGTTTTACTAGTTTTAGAAATCCGTATATAGTATTGAAACGATTATGAAAGGGTCTATCCAGAAGACATTTGCCTTTATTCTCTTACTCTTAATTCCAATATTTATTGCCTCCAATTTTTTCTTTTTCCGCGCTAAAAAAGATCTCCCATCCTCATTTTCTTCCGATTTTATGTCAGATGACACACTTTTTAATGAAAAAAGGTTTGCTTTTCTTCTCTTTAGCAACGATTGCTTAAAAAACCCCGACCAAAATATCTCCTCTATTTTAGAACAGACCTATGATAACTACCGTATTGTTCTCATGGAGACAAAAAACATTCTCCCCTATGTTGACAGCATCAAACAAGCTATTGCAAAAGCAAATAAAAGCCACCTACTCACAATTAAATCTTTCGATGAAGAAAAACCAACAGTTGCCTGTTTTCAACAGATTCTAGACTCTTTCTATGATTTTGAAATTGTCATTCAACTCGATTGTAACGATTGGCTTGCTAATAATGAAGTAGTAGCAAAATTAAACTACATATATACAAGTAATCAAGAGACATGGCTAACTTATTCACAATACCTTGAGTACCCCTCCTACCAAAAAGGGATCATTGATCCTTATATGAAAAAAATGCTTCGGAATAGAAAGACAAAAAATTTCCCCTGGGCATCGTCTTACTTAAAAACCTACTACGCAGGTCTTTTCAAACACATTAAAAAAACGGCTCACTTAAAGAATACCCCCCATGAACCAGATAGATTGGATCTTTACTTCCTCCCTGTTGCCCAATACTCAAGATACCACACCTATTTTATTGAAGAAGTTCTCTACATTCATAACACTAACTAAATGATGATGAAAAACTTTTTAAAAAGTTCTAAAGAGAAAATGATTCATGCAGGAATTGTTTTTCTTTTTTTTTCATCTGCTTTACTCTCATCAACTGGTTTGATCTTTTGTTGTTTGGGAAAATGAATCTAACTCGATTTAATGCCTTAGAAATCTTTGTAGCAGCAGCTCTCATAGCAAAAATTGTCTTAGTTGCAGATCATCTTCCTTTTATACGGCTATTTTGCAAAAAACCACTCCTTGCCCCCATTTTTTGGAAAACAGGAATTTACTCAATTCTCCTTCTTTTTGTTAGATTTTTGATACGATTTGTCCCGATTTGGATAAACTTGCAAAGCTCATTCTATATAGCCTATAAAGAGGCATTGCAAGTTATTGATTGGAACGTTTTTATCTCAATTCAAGCCTACTACCTATTTCTCCTCTTCATTTTTGTTACCTTCCAAGAGCTCTCGTACAAAATCGGACCCAAAGTAATGAGAAAACTTTTTTTAGGATTTTAATTTTTTAGCAGGGTTCAGTAAGATCTAAAACATATTATAACACTGTTATAGATGAAAGAAAAGCGAGCCGCTTAGCACCAATTTTATCTCCTAATACTGAGAAATAGCTCTGATCTGGAGTCTTTTGTAAAAGAAAACATCTGCAAAAAATTTTTAATCATTATTTTGCTATAAAAATAGTCACTTAAGAGGGTGTCTAAGAACCATCACTTAACTTTGCATATTTAGCAACTAAGCTTTTCTTAGATTTGTCATTTTGAAACTCGACATCGTATGTGAGACCAAAAGAGGTTTCGTACGCTTTTAAAACAACCCCTCTTCCAAAATCTTTATGGCGCACAATCGCTCCTACTTCAAAAGCAACACTGCTTGCAGAGGGAAGAGTTTCTTCGTCTGACACTGTCTTGAAAGAATTAGCAAAATACTCTTTTGGAATCTCTTTTAAAAATCTACTCGGATACATATTTTGTGCGCCTCCCCAAAGGAAGCGTCTTCTTGCACAAGAGAGATGCAAATGCCTTTTAGCTCTTGTCATACCCACATAAAATAGCCTTCTCTCCTCTTGTAAATCGGCATCAGACTCTTTTGAGTTAATATGAGGAAATAGATTTTCTTCAAGACCAACAATGAAGGCAACAGAAAACTCAAGACCCTTTGCGTTATGCAAAGTCATGAGTCGAATACCCACTTTTTGCATCTCCTCTAAATCTCTTGGCACATTCAATGTTAAGTCTTCTAAAAATCTTTGTAAAGTCGGCTCAGGCGCTGTTTTTTCCCATTCATAAGCTTTGGCAACAAGCTCTTCTACGTTTGCTTTTCGATCTTCATAACTCTCTTTGTCTTCTTTCAAATATAGATCGTAGCGAGAAAGCTCAATCACTTTTGTAATCACTTCAAATACAGGTTTTCCCTCTAGAATAGCCTTTTTTGCACCATTAATAATTTGCAAATATTCAAAAAGAGCGCTTTTTTGCTTGGGCGGAAACTCGTGAAGATAGTCCTCTATTGCCTCTAAAATAGGCCTATTTTTTTCCTTAGCAAGCTGGATGAGTCTTTCTACAGCTTTTGGACCAATTCCCCTTTTTGGCAAATTAATTGTCCGCTCAAAACTTACACTATCTGAGGAAATCACAATAAGACGCAAAAACGCCATGACATCTTTTACCTCTTTTCTTGCATAGAAAGAAGTTCCCCCAACAATTGTATACGGAATTTTAGCCATAAGAAGTTGGTCTTCTAAAGATCTCGACTGAGAGTTTGTTCGATAAAAAATTGCTATATCTTCAGCTTCATATGTTTTTAAATACTCTTTAATTTCCCGTGTAACTAATTTTGCTTCGTCAAAATCTGTATCTAATGAGTGAAAATGAATTTTATCCCCATCTCCAAGAGCGCTCCATAACTTTTTATCATACGGCCTTTCATTTTTTGCAATCACTGCATTTGCTGCAGATAAAATTGTGTTCGTACTGCGATAATTTTGCATAAGAGCTACTACTTTTGCGCCGGGAAAATCGGTCTCAAATTTCAAAATGTTTCCCACATTTGCACCACGCCATGAATAAATAGACTGATCTGGATCTCCTACAACAAAAAGGTTTTTATGCCTTTCTGTTAAAAGCTTACACATCGTGTACTGCGCCTGATTTGTATCTTGATACTCATCAACTAAAAGATAGGACCATCTTTCTTGATAGGGAGAGTTAGGATGTCTTAAAACTTGAACTGAAAAAAAGAGCAAATCATCAAAATCAAGGGCCTTATTCTCTTTTAGCCTGTCTTGATACGCTTGATACACCTCTTGAAACACTTTATCATGAGAAAATTCCGAGGGCTCTAATAAATTATTTTTCGCCTCCGATATCGCCTCTCGAACTGCTTTAATCACCCCTTTTTCATCACTTCTGATACACCCTTTTAAGACCTCAAGACTATCTTTTTCGTCATAAATGGTAAACGGTTTTGGAAATCCAATTAAATCAATTGACTCCCTTAAAATTTGGGCACCAAGTGAATGAAATGTCGTTGCTAGAATTTTTTCATTTGTTAACTTTTGCACCCTGTGGCGCATCTCTTCTGCCGCTTTATTTGTAAACGTAACAGCAACAATACTTCTTGCCGAAATCCCTTTTTTTAATAGATTCGCAATTCTATACGTGACAACCCTTGTTTTACCAGATCCAGCACCCGCTAAAACAAGTAAAGGACCATCTACATGATCGACTGCCCTTTTTTGTTCTTCATTTAAAAGATTTTCTTCGCCCATAATGAGTAGGAACTATACTGGAGTCGGCTATGATCCGCAAGCTCATTTTCTTTTTACTCATGTCGCATCTTTTATATGCTGAAATGATCGAACTTGGTATTGATCGGTTCTTTAGGGAGGGGTATGACAAAGAAATTGCTGGGAAACGAATAGGCCTTATCACAAATCAAACAGGAGTTGATACAAACTTAAAATCGACAGTTAAACTCTTTCTAGAAGCAAAAAATTGTAAAGTGACAGCTCTTTTTGCCCCAGAGCATGGCATAGATGGGAAAACGTATGCAGGTATCGAAATCAAAAATTCAATTGAAAAACAGATCCCGATCTTTAGCCTCCATGGAAAAACAAGAAGACCTACTTCCGAGATGCTACAAACTGTCGATGTTTTAGTATTTGATATGCAAGACATCGGAATTAGACCCTACACATATGCATCAACACTTTTTTATATCATGGAAGAGGCTGCTAAAAAATCTATTCCTGTTTATGTCTTAGATAGACCAAACCCGATGGGAGGTCTTATGGTCGATGGTCCAATGCTAGAAGAAAAGTTTAGATCATTTATCGGCTACATCAATATTCCCTACTGTCACGGCATGACAATTGGAGAATTAGCTCTTTTTTTTAACACAGAGTACAAAGTTTTTTGCACATTAATAGTCGTCCCCATGAAGGGGTGGAAAAGAGAGATGACCTTTAAAGAGACCGGTCTTGCCTGGATTCCAACAAGTCCCAATATCCCTGAACAAGATACTCCCTATTTTTGCGCAACAACTGGCCTGCTAGGCGAGTTAGAGCTTGTTAATATCGGAATAGGCTACACACTACCGTTTAAAATTGTAGGAGCCCCCTGGATCAATGCAGAACAATTTGCAAACGCCTTAAACCAGCAAAAAATCCCAGGAGTTATGTTTACACCAATCCATTACACCCCCTTTTATGGCTCTTTAAAAAATGTCGAATGTCACGGGGTAAAAATTCACATCACAAAAACAAGCCTCTATCGCCCACTTGTTGTACAATCATTTATCATAGGCCTTCTTAAAACCCTCTACCCAGAAAAAGTGACTACAAGACTAAAGACCCTCTCCGAACAAAAAAAAGACCTCTTTAACAAAGCACACGGCAGCTCTCAAGCCTATAACTTCCTTCTAACAGAGAAATTTGCAACATGGAAATTAATCAATCATCACAAAGAAGAGAGGGAATCTTTTATGGCAAAAAGAGCAAAGCATCTTATTTATTAACCTAATTAATTCGAGAGAGTCATAGGTTTAAACTACAACTCTCTTTGGTATAAAGTCGATTAAATCAGACTGGAGTAGGATTAAAAGGTGAACAAACGCTTGGTGAAAGCACACTAAAATCTAAGTTCTCTTCTAGAGGAGCTCTTAGTGAAAAACAACCTGTTATCGGATCTTTATGTACAGAAAGTAAAAGTCTTTCAGGTTTAGCTTCGCAGTCTACTCTTTCTGAACTTATTTCAGTTAGCCGAACTTTTTTTTCTACAGGAGCGGACTTAGGTTTTAACAAGCTTGTTTTAAGTAAATGATACTGATTTTTTATTTGAAGACTCGATCTATAAAGCCCACCTGGTCCACTAAAACGCTTAAATAACTCAACTGAAATTTCTCCCCATTTGATAGAGGATGATTCTTTATATTTAGAAACCTCCTCTAAAATACAAGCATCTTCTTCCTCTGAAAAATTAGATTTATCCAATTTATCACTAATACTTTCATAAAATCTGTCTTTAAGTTGTTTTGGTGAAAACCCAAATTCTGTATGTAGCGATAAGAGGCGCCATTTTGAAAGGCCATTAATCTTTCGTAAGTAGAAAGGATAGCTAGAAATTCCTTGAGTTTTTATCTCCTCTATTAGCTTTTTATCTAAATAATCGCTCCAATGAAAACGTCCTCTTTTTTTTGAAGGGGGAGCCTCTTTAACCTCAACTTCAAAATGAGATTTGCAAGGAGAAAAAAATGACAAAACATCCATATAATTACCCTGTTAAAAAACAATTTAATAAAACATAATAACAATTTAACTATTAATTATCAATAATCAATTTACCGCATAAGAAAATGCGGATAGAACTCTATTTCAGAAGATCTGATTTCAAGGTCTCTGATCGGAGTGATATCAATTTTATACCCCTCTAGCAAACGATCATTTAACTCCTCTTCACTATAAAGAAAGGTTTTTTCATTTGTGTCGACTTTTGTAATCTGAAAAGGAATGTTTACTGCTATCGATTGCCTATAAAAAAGGCCTATTTGCCTTAAATTTTTACACTTTTTCCACTTCTCTTCAAATTCTAAGATCGTATTAAAGTGTATTTTATTAATGTATGACAAGATGGTATTTTTTCTATAAAGAGCCATGTCAAAGCGGTTACAATGTCTCCATTGCTCTCTGCCAAGAGAAAAGTCAAAGACAAAAAAACCATCCCCTGCTGAAATCACTTTTGAAGGGGTAGTGCTAATATTTAATCCTAAGTCAAAATAGGCGCCATACGCTCCTGTTTTTTCTAACATGGAAAGAACTTTATTCATCGGAATTTCATGATTTACAACAAGAGTATCTTTTCCAAAAGTAATATAATTACTCTCTACTCCTTTTAAAATCTCTAGAAACTCTTTTTCTCCGCTCCATTCGTGAAAAACCGTATTTTTTTGATCAATTTCTTTTACAATCTCATACCCTCTCTTATAATCTTCTCCCGATGCAGTATAAAAAATATGAATAGGCGAAAAAACTTGATCTTGCTTTTCTAAAGACTCTAAAAAAGAAAGGAGTTGCAACGGCCTATCTTCAGAAAATACAATTAGCGCAACATCATCATTGAGAACAGATTCTGACTGAAAAAGATCTATTACATGGTAAGAGGGCAACGCTCTAATATACCGATCAAAAAATTCTTGGCTCTGCCTATGAATTTTATCATCATTCATCGGGCTTTCACGATTATACACATATAAAACATCGGGAATGAAAACAGCATGCTCTCTTGCCATCTCCCAAAGTGGAAATATGACCGCTAAGTCAGAGGAGGTCTTAAAAAAATCTCCCTGGTAGAGGAGGTCTCTTAATTGAATTTTTTTAAAAAGCCCTGCATAAAAAGTTCTTAATTGAGGGAATGTATGTTGTCCACGAATGCTTCTTATTTTTGCATTTAAGGGTCCAGTCTTCCCCTTTTCATACTTTGGGTAAGTGATATACTGGCCATAAGCAAGCCAAACATCTGGATTGCTATAATACCTATTTAACTCTTTTAAAACCCTTGGATGCGCAAGCCAGTCATCTCCATCTACAATAAAAACAATTGTGTCATCTGATAATGCTTGTATTGTGTAATACAAATTGTATAAAGCTTTATAATTTTCTTGATTCCGAATGAGAGTGACAATATCTTCTGCAGAATGATTTTCAATTACTTGTAACGCTTTTTCAATTGTCTTATCTGACGAGGAGTCATCAATAAATATAACACGATAATTTTGATACTCTTGCTCCAAAATAGAAGAGAGGTTTTTTTCTACATACTCTTCATTATTATACGATGGGACAATCACAACAAACGGCTTTTCATCTTTAATTAAATGAAACTCAAGCTCATTTTTTTTTACCGTTTCTCTAAAAAAGTACCCATTTTGGACACTATTCCAAAGGAAGAGGGCAGAAAAAACGCCAATTGTAATAAGAATGAAAAACCGCCCTTTGACCATCATCCTCTTGTAACAAATTGTGGGTCTACATCTGTGTGTGGAGCCCTATTCATAATGTGAAAAAACGAATCGATATCTATTTTTAATCCCTCCAAAAACATTTGATTCAATTCTTCTACTAAATAGGAATTTGTAGCCCGGTTTCTAAAAGAGGTAACAAAGTTCATCGTAACATTAACCATTTTAGCCCTCTCATAACAAAGACCGATTTTATTTGCATCAGCATGTTTTGCCCACTCCCCCTCAAAGTTATTTGGAAATGTATATTTGATCTCTTCAACTACATTTTTTATACTTTTTTTATTATAAAGCACAAGATCTACAGAATTTGGGTAATTCCAATCACCTGACCCTTGTTTAAATTGCCAAGCAAAACTCCCATTCCCCACTTCTATAAGATCTGGCACTCCACTTATATAATCTTGCGTATAACAGTAATCAATATGCTTTCCAAGTCTATAATATAGACCATACGCATGAGTCTCTTCGAGATCCTTTACCCCTTTTTGAATAGAAATTTTATCTGTAATGATCATATCATCTACTCCAAAAACGATGTAGGACGCTCCTTTCCCAAATTCTCCAAATGTGGCCTCTAACACAAGCGGCTTAAAATCCTCTTTTGGTCTCTCATTTGATTGCTTAAAAAAAGTAACTTCAGGAAAACTTTTTTTTACAAGATCGTATCCTGAAATAAACATATCATCTTCTCGGTAAATGATCCCTATTTTACGAAGACCTGTTACATGTCTTTGAACCGATTCTAAAAAAGCGTAGAGTTGCATAGGTCTATTATAAGAAAATACAACTAAATCAACTGCACTCTCTTGAAAAGGCTTCCTCGGATCCTCTTTTAATGCTCTATAATGAGGTTTTGCGCGAATAACTTTTTCAATCCTCTCTTGTTCTTGTAGCCGAACTTTTGCATCTGTCAAAGGCGTTTCATAATTATAGACGTAAGATACGTCTGGAGTAAAATAGACATGCTCTCTTGCCATTTCCATCATAGGCAGCATAATCGCTAAATCCCAAGCAGCGATATAAAACTTCCCCTCCTCTACTAAGTCTTCTAAGCGAATTTTCTTAAATAATCCTGCATAAAAGGTTCTTAAATGGGAATACTGCCACTTCCCTTGCCTCATTTTTGCTCTTTGCAAAAACTTTTTTGTCACAGGAGCGCACATACCAATTTGCTTATCTGGATGTCTTATATATTGACCATAGCTCATCCACATATCGTCATTTTGATAGTAATTATTTAAATCACTTAAGACATGATTTGTTGCAAACCAATCATCGCCATCTAACAAAACAATAATTTGGTCATTTTTACACCCCAAAATCGCTCGATAGAGATTATATAGCGCCTTTTGATTCGTTGCATTATGAATAAGAGTGACTTTGTCTTCGAATCCATTTTTCCGAATGTACTCTGACACTTCCGAAAATGTATTATCCGTCGAATTATCATCAATATAAATCACATGGTAGTTTGGATAATCTTGAGAAAAAATTGAGCTCAAATTCCTTTCAAAATAGTGATCATTATTGAAAGACGGAACAACAACAATAAACTCTTTCTGCACTAAAACATTCTCTACCTTTTTTGCTATATTTAATTCCTTCTGCCCCCCCTTTAAAAGAGTCGAATGGAGCAAAAAAAACGCAAAAATTCCTGTAAGCAAAAAACTTGCCATCGTGTAAGCACCTTTTTTCATAATCCTCCTTTGAACCAATAACAAAATTATGCTACTCTCTTTCATTTTAAGATACGAAAAAACCTTCGAGAAATTATGCGTCCTAGTGAATTGATCTTAAAGAAGTATTAGGCAAAGGTCCAACCAATTATTTTGGCTGCCAGCTACAATCGTGATAGTGAATAGCCATTGTTTCAGGTCTTACATATTTTTCATTTATTTCTTTTCGATTTTTTAATACAAATCTATATTTAGCAGGAAACGGATAAAAAACAGACGTAGGAAAAGCAACCACTCTTCTCAGGTGCAAATTTTCCTTTATATAATTCATGAACATTCTATTTATAAAATAAACCCCTACTTCCATAATACGTCCCACATCATTATCCCCATTCCCTACAACCATATTTTCTATAAAATTTTTCATAATCGGATGATACGGCCGGCTTCCCATAATAGAATTCCATACCATAGGTTCCCCATGACCAATTCCTATAAAAAACTCTGCACTTCTATTTAATGCATCAAACGATTGTAAACATTCTACGTCAGTATCTGCATAAATCCCCCCATACTGGTAAAGAAGCTCGCACCGCCAAATATCTGATTTCTCAGCATAATTTTTTGCCTTATCAAACGCCTCTTGATTGCGAAACTTAAAAGTCTTAGCCTCTTCATTTCCCCACACTTTAACTATCCAATCAGGATGAAACTTTTTCCAAGACTCTACCACTTTAACACATCTTTCTGGAATCGGCTTACCAAGCCAAATTAAATGAATGATCTTAGGAATTAGATATTCTTCAGATAGACTATACTCTTCTTGATACGTAGTATATAAAGACTTTAATGCCTGATAATCGGGATCTAGTTCACAATACCCTTGATGGCCATAATCTCCGTTTAACCCCGATTCAAAAGAAGGGCCAAAAAACGCATGTCCATAAACAAAAACGCTAGCAAATAAACTAATCCATTTTTTCATACAAAGCACCTAATTCACACTATCACCAAATAATTAAAATATTTTGACTGCTTGTTAACGGCTCTTCAAGAAAAAGAGCAGGCTTAAAACCAGCAAGAGTCAATAAATCAACAAATTCAGAAAGAGAGAGCGAATCAATATTCCAATAGTCTGAAATTTGATTGAATAAAACAAAACCTCTTTCACAATGCTTAATCACCTTTTCAAAATAGGCAAGCTGAACTTCTCTTGAACATTCAGAAAATGCATAGTTGCTAATAAAAAGATCGTATTTTACATCTAAAGGAATCTTGTCGGCTGTGAAAAAATTAACACGATCAACTTCTAAACGATCTAAATACTTTTTAGCCAAAGGCAAAACCTCTGGCAAATCAATCATCGTATACTGATCAAATGATAAAATAGAACTTAAGATAAAACATTGCCCCCCATACCCTACACCAATCTCCACAATGCGAGGAGAGTCAGGTAACGGGACCTTTGTACATATATCACAAGCGATACTAATATAGCGCAAAGTAGCCGGCGAAAACCGCCCTAAATTTGGAAATTCATAAGTAACAGGAGATCCATATAAATCGTTTTTCCGAAAAACATCTACATAAGAAAGAAAATCTGGATATTGAGAAAATATTTTACCTGCAAACTGAAAACCTAATTCTCTACTACAAATCTCTAATGCTTCTTGATAAACAGGGTGGCGTTTAAACTTAAAAAAAATCTCTTCAGATCCAGCAGCTTCTTTGCAAAGAGTTTTATAATCCCCTATTGAATCAGTAATACTCGTAGGAGATTCAGCAAATAATAGAGACGAAAAAAACGAAAACAAACATATAAAATATTTCATAGCAAATAACTTTATTCAAATTTACCATTTTAAAACAGTGAAATATTTTCCCTAATTTGGTATGGCATAATATAAAAGCCAAAAGGTACCCAATATGCATAAATCTTTTCTCTTAGCTCTACTTTTTCTCTATTGCCAAATTAGTGCTTGCACAGGGATAAAACTGATTGCAGAAGATGGCTCTTTAGTGCATGGAAGAACTCTTGAATTTGGAATTCCTGTTGATCTAAAAATTTCTGTTATTCCTAGGGGCTTTTCTTTTAGAGGGACTACTCCAAATGGTCCTGGATTTCGCTACACGACAAGATATGCAGCAGTTGGCGTTAGTTGTTTTAATCATCTCCCCTTAATGGATGGGATAAATGAAAAAGGGCTTGCTGCAGGAACCTTTTATTTTCCAGGGTTTGCAGGCTACACAACAATTACGAAAGAGAATCAAACAAAAGCTTTAGCACCAACTGAATTTGTGAACTGGATTTTAACGCAATTTAGCACGGTTCTTGAAATAAAAGAGGCTCTTTCTGAAATTGTCATTGCTCCTACAGTCACAACTGAGTGGGGCAATTTACCACCTCCTTTTCACTACATTGTCTACGATAAAAATGGTGGTTGCATAGTAATAGAACCTCTTGGAGGAACTCTTGTTGTATATGACAATAAAATTGGAACACTTACAAATTCCCCAGCTTTTGACTGGCATATGCAAAACTTAAGAAACTACATTCATCTAAGCCCCTACAATGCAAATCCTGTCTCTTTGAATGGAGTGACTCTCACTCAGTTTGGTGCAGGTTCAGGGATGGTCGGACTTCCAGGAGATTTTACCCCAACTTCTCGTTTCGTTAGGGCGGCTCTCTTTTCTGCAGCTGCAACCCCTTCTAAAAATAGCATAGAGGCTATTTCCCAAATTTTTCATATCTTAAACCAATTCGATATTCCTGTAGGACTTGCCCTTGATAAAACAGGTGACATCATCCACTCTACCCAAACACAGATAACCTCTGCAAGAGATCCCGAAACACTCAAATACTATTTTAAAACATATCAAGACCAGACAATTAAATCAGTAGATCTAACCCAATTCGATCTCAATGCAAGACTCATTAAAACGCTTCATATCTCAGGCGTAAATCAAGTCCCGGACATCTCGTCCTCTTTGAAATAAAAAGCGCTTGAAACTCGCCTTACGAAAAAATTTTTCAGTTTAGTTTAGTCAATTAAATTTTATACTGAATTTTCTAAGAGCCTTAACACTCTAACACTGCTAGAGCAGCTTTTGTGTTTTCAAATAAGGTGGGATCAAAAACTATAGAAGATGCAACCATTATTTGAACTTTTTTTACAATTAAAGCAATTTGTGGGTTCTCCCAAAGAGGGCTTATAATAGGTTTTCGAGACTTATCTAAATAAGTAAGATTTGTCAAATCCTCCGGAGCGCCCGTTGCATTTTCTTGAACAGATTGCAACCAAGATTGAATAAGTTGCCTTGGAGAACTTACAACTATTGGTTCCATAATACCTCACTCTAACTTACGAACTTATCATTTTCTTAAAAAATAAATCAAATAAAAAATGTCCTAACATATTGATAATTAATTATATTTTATTTATATTTTAACCATGCTTAATATCTTTAACTTTTCAAACACACAATTTCGCTCATTTTTTAGCACTTACTGCTATACAGTAGAAAGACGCGAAAAATTGCGTAAAATTTTATATCGTAATGAATCTCTTGAAGCAGAAGTTTTTAAATCAGCCCTATCTTCTAAAGATAATTTAGTTCAATTTTTAACATCGACTGCGGCAAATCTCAAAGACCCTAAAATTTCATCCCTTTTTTGGCAGTATATTACACCTTTGAGATCTCCTAATTTATTTTTGGATGATCTATCTTCAATTGTTCGAGGTCGAACTATCTATAAATCAGTAAGAGGGATTGCAAGCGGTGTTACTTTCATTGATGGAGGAAGGGAAAAACTTCTCTTTAAGTGGACAGATTACAGAGAGTGCGTCTCACAAAAAATCTATGCCTTATTTTTGAAAATCATTGGCGATCCTTATATTCATACACCTCTAGGACGAGCTGTACATGAATCACAGATACCTGGATTAAAATGGTTCCATAAACCTTTACCGAAGAGTGAAATGGAAAAACCACCTTCTTGCTTAATGCTATATGAAAAAGCACCAGGAGCTCCATTCATTGACTTTATTGCACAAAAATATGAACTCCTTCTTCCTGAGCAAAGAGTCTCTCTATTCACTCTCATGGGGAAAACAGTAATGCTTGATTTACTGTTAGGTCATCAAGATCGTTTTTTCAAATTAGAACTTCCGCTCAAATCGGCTAAATTAGTAAAAATGAAAGAGATCAATTATGGAGAGTATGCGAATTTAGGCAACTTGTTAGTTAATATCGAAGATGGAGCTATTCACATCTATTTAATTGATAACGGAGCACATGTTGATGATCAAAAAATAAAATACTTAACCCCTTTTTTCAGAGCCGCTGAAAATGAGGCCACTTTTTCTTATCTGATAGAGATGATAACAAGCCAAGTTATTGAAGCTGTAAAAAGAGCAGAATTTCCCTCTACAGTGACAATAGAAATGGTTAAAAATATGGCTACTTTTCAAACCGATTTATTAGCAAATAAATTAGCCATTCAAAAAGGTCTCCAAGAAATGACACAAGTTTTGAAAGAAAGATTTGAAAATGAAGGCTGTCTCACCTTGTTTAAAAACTTAAAACCTGCTTTTAAACGGATGGGAATAAATGGAGGATTTATGAATCGGATCTCACTTTGCAAAACTTGGAATCTTGACAAACCGGGCAAACAAAAAAAACCAGCTGCTTGCGTCTCTACAAAGAAATATGTTACTATAGCCTCGTCTAAGGCGGTATAAATGAAATTTGGTCCTTTTTTAGGTGGCACACTCTTAGTAGCTGGAACTACAATTGGCGTTGGCATGCTTGGCCTGCCTGTTATGACAGGTTTTATGGGCTTTTTCCCCTCTCTTTTGCTCCTCTCTATCTGTTGGCTTTTCATGCTTTTTACCGGTTTTTTGTTTATTGAAATCAATGCAGCAATAGGTGGTGAGGCTAATTTAATCAGTATGGCTGAAAAAACACTTGGTTTTTTTGGAAAAGCTGTTGCATGGGTTGTATACCTTCTTTTGCTCTACTCTCTTATGGCAGCCTATATATCTGGCAGCGCGCCTTTGTTTATGCAAATCTTTCCAGATATTCCGATACAGCTTGCAAAATTTGCTCTTCCCCTTTTATTTGGCTCTTTTATTTACCTTGGAACAAAAGGCGTTGACTGGATCAATCGAATCTTAATGATAGGTCTTGTATTAGCCTATATACTTCTGATTGCGTTTATCCCAACACATGTCAATTTAGATTTTTTATCACACATCTCTTGGCAGCCTTTTGCTTATGCAGCACCTGTTGTTTTAACCTCATTTGGCTACCACATCATTATCCCAAGTCTTGCAACATACCTTCACCACGATAAAAAAACTTTGTATAAAGTAGTCATTCTTGGGAGTTTAATCGCTTTTGTCATCAATGCAATTTGGCAATTTTTAGTCTTAGGATCGGTCCCTTTAGACGGCGTAAACGGTCTTAAAGAGGCGTGGATTCATAGCATCCCTGCCACAACACCCCTAGCAAATATCGTCTCATCCCCTTTTGTAAAAATTGGTGCTTACGCTTTTTCGCTTTTTGCTATTATTACCTCATTTTTAGGGGTTGGCTTAAGTCTTTCTGATTTCTTAAGAGATGGCCTTAAAATCAAGAAAAGCTTACGAGGACGTGCTTACGCGATCTTACTCACTTTTATACCCCCTCTTATTTTCGTATTTTCATATGAAAGGGGATTTCTTATAGCCCTCGAATATGCAGGCGCCTTCGTTGCGATTTTGCTTATCCTGCTTCCTGCAGCTATGGTCTGGAATTTAGAGACAAAAAGGTTTTACCAGACTACAAAAGGGAGAGTTTTGTTAAGTATCACAATAGCTTTTGCAATAGCAATTGTTTGTATCAATTTAGCCGTTCGCTTTGGACTTTACCATGTTTAAATTAGAGACGGAATTCGCTCCAAAAGGGGATCAGCCGAGTGCAATTCAAGCTCTATCTAACGGGGTAAAAGCAAATAAAAAATCTCAAGTACTCCTAGGTATCACGGGATCTGGAAAAACTTTTACAATGGCAAACGTCATAGAAAAAGTTCAAAGACCGACTTTGATCCTAGCTCACAACAAAACATTAGCAGCTCAGCTTTATCAAGAATTTAAAGCATTCTTTCCAGAGAATGCAGTCGAATATTTTGTCTCCTACTACGATTACTATCAGCCAGAAGCCTACATCGCAAGAACAGATACCTATATCGAAAAAGATCTCGCTATCAACGATCAAATTGATCGAATGCGTCTTTCTGCAACAAGAGCATTACTTGAAAGAGAGGACGTCATCATTGTCTCATCAGTCTCTTGCATCTATGGCCTTGGCTCTCCTGAAAACTATGCTCAAATGGTTATATCGATTGAGAGAGGAGAAAAAGTTATCAGAGACGATCTTCTTATTCACCTGATTAAACTTCACTACACAAGAAATGATATTGAACTTGCTAGATCAACATTTAGAGTGCGCGGCGACGTTTTAGAAATTGTTCCCGCCTATGAAACCGATCTTGCCTACCGAATCGAATTTTATGGTGATGAAATCGAAAGAATGAGTGAAATCGATCCTCTAACTGGAAAAACAAAAAAAGTTCTCACAAAGCTTTCTATCTATCCAGGCTCTCACTATGTGACCCCCGATGAAATTCGGTATCAAGCTATTCAAAGCATTGAAAAGGAACTCGAAGAGCAAATTGCCTACTTTAAAGAAAAAAATGCCCTGATTGAAGAACAAAGAATAAGAGAGCGAACGAAATACGACCTTGAAATGATCAAAGAAATCGGTTTTTGCAAAGGAATTGAAAACTACTCCCGACACTTTAGCAACAGACCTCCCGGCGGCTCTCCTCCAACACTTATCGACTACTTCCCTAAAGATTTTCTTTTTTTTATTGATGAATCTCACCAAACAGTTCCTCAAGTACGAGCGATGTATAACGGAGACCGCGCAAGAAAAGAATCGCTTGTTACATACGGCTTTAGGCTCCCCTCAGCCTTTGACAATAGGCCATTAAAATTTGAAGAATTCTACGAAAAAATCCATTCTGTCATCTATGTCTCAGCAACTCCTAACCCTTGGGAAGTAGCGGAGGCAAAAGGGGAAATTGTTCACCAAATCATCAGACCAACAGGCCTTCTAGACCCAATTTGCGAAGTAAGAAAAGCAGAATTTCAAGTCGATGATTGCATGGAAGAGATCCAAAAAGAGATTGCAAAAGGGGGAAGAATCCTTGTGACAACCCTCACTAAAAAACTCTCAGAAGATCTATCAAATTACTTAAAAGAAGTAGGTGTCAAAGCAAAATATCTCCACTCCGATATCGACACTCTCGAAAGAATTCAAATCATTAAAGAGCTTCGTGATGGAAAATTCGATGTTCTAGTTGGAATTAACCTGTTAAGAGAAGGACTTGACATCCCAGAAGTCTCTTTAGTAACTATTTTAGATGCCGATAAAGAGGGATTTTTAAGAAGCGAAACATCTCTTATCCAAACAGCAGGAAGAGCCGCTAGAAACGCCTCTGGTAGAGTTATTCTCTATGCTGATAAAATGACAAAATCAATCAATGCCTGCCTCGAAATCACCCATAACCGCCGCAAAATCCAAGAAGAGTATAACAAAACACACGGCATTACCCCAAAAACAGCCTCTCGCAAAAAAGCTCTCACACTCCTCGAATCGTTCGGCATTGAAGAAATCACAAACGATTCCACCCCTATCAAACTAAGCCCCAAAGCTCTTACCAAAAAAATCAAAGAGCTCGAAGCCTCCATGATCTCCTCTGCCCAAAAACTCAACTTCGAGGAAGCTGCGAAATTCCGCGACGAACTTCGCCACTATAGATCTTTAGAGCTCCTCGAAGACTATTAATAATCAATAAATTAAAAAACTTTATTTTAATTAAAAGTTAATTACATTTTGATTAATAAACAAAGGGTAGTTAATTATGTCTTTTCCTGTTTCCGGATCTGCCAAAGATCCTATTACTCCTCTTCCTATGCGGAAATCGCATGATCTTGAACGTGTGTCTATTCAAGTAGCTGAGGGCAGACAAATTCATGTATATAAAAATGTTATCGAAAAGCATTTGCCTCCGAATATAAAAACAGCTAATCATCAACAGATAGCCGAATTTATGAAAAAACAAATTGAAGATAGAACTATTGTATTAGAAGAAATAGAAGAACTAGAAAATCAATCGGTTAGATATTTTTCAGAGAGTGATAAAAAAAAGACCCAAATTCATTTTAATAAAAAAGAACAGTTATCTCAAATTGGCCTTGATCAAAATGGTCCCTTAAAACCTCTTCAAGAGGGAGTCTATGTCTTTGTGCTAAAAGACGAAAAACTCTACTTAACTAAAAAAGAAAAAACAGAGTCTGGCAAAATCCAACACTCTAGTTTTTTTTCTGGAGAAACAGTTGATTCTGCAGGCACAATGATTGTGGATAAACGAGGTCATATTTCTGCTATAAACAATCACTCGGGACACTACGCACCTGAAGATCCCCATATTAAAAACATCTTAAAGTATCTTAAGAAAAACCTATCTTTAACAGCCTTTTCAAACATATTTGTTTCCACAAGATCTTTTTCAAGAAGCATAGCTATTATGAACATTTTTTCTCGCTGCATGGCTTTTTTAGTCTTTTTATTTTCCTCCTCAACAAGCTGGCTTGCAAAACGCTCTACGAGGCGCCTCAATTAAAATCGAATCGGCTACTTAATTCATCCGTTAGAGAGCCATCTAAGGGATGAACTAAGTAGCCCTCCCTTCAATTCTTTACATAAGGAAAATTAATAAAGATCATCAATTGTTAAATCTGTTTCTAAAATCCCATTCACAATGCTGAGCACAAAATGATCCACATCAAAAAGCCTACCCTTATCAGAAAGAAGAAACTGGCGAATGTTTTCTAAATAAGTTTTAAATTCCACCTCTCCCATTCCTGTCAAATAGGCATATAATTCTTCATAAGAAGAAAAATCTCTTCTATCAATGAAACACTCTTTTGGAATCTCCTCTTCTACTGTTGGAGAACCCAAATAGATTGGGACAACACCTGCCTGAAAACAATCAAAAATCTTCTCTGTAATATAACCAGGCACATCTCCTGTATTCTCATAAGCAAATGCAAATTTATACCGCTTCATTACATCAATCTTGTTCTCCGGTGATCCCTTATAAAGATTGTAATGCTTTTTATTCCAACCAGTTCCATAAAAATCAAAGTCTTCTGGGTGATATTTTTCAAAAAAGCGAATCGCTCTCACCCTCTCTGAATAAAGCTCCCCTCTATAATTCGACGTCTTATTTCCAATTACCGTACAACATAATTTTCTCTCAGCAAAAGGAACTAAATCTTTAACCATGGACTTAAGACTAAAATACCGAAATTTAATAAATTTTTTTCCATCAACAAGACCGTCATGAAACGTAAAAATCTTTGAAAATAAAGCATAACATTTAGGATCATAAGAAGTCTCAAATACGGCCGGAGGCTCAAACAAGATATTCATCAACCTTTTCTTTGGCAACATTTGCATATCACTTACCTTCGGATAATGCCCCCTGTAATCCACAAAAAAAAGGACTCCTCTCCCTCCACTATCAAAGCTCTTCTCTGAATGAATAGTAACACCATATTTTGCAAGCATATAGCCTATTTTCTGCCAAACATTTAAATCTCGATAAGAAGCCCCTGGATCATAAGCAAAATTATTGCGCTTACTCCCATCCAAATAACTAATCTCTTTTCCAAACAAATTAGACAGACAAAACAAAAAAGCGACCAAATAGATACCCATACTACCCTCTCCTTTTTTATAAAAGCTTTGAAAGATTATCCATTTTTACTTAAACTTTAAAGTTTATTTGTTGAGGTCTAATATGAAACCGTTGTTACTATTTGTTCTTGTTATATCGCACTTATTTTCAAAACAAGATTCTTGGAAACCGACCCATTATATATGGAGCTTTGGTTTTGCCTTAGATTGGATAAAACTGAAAAAAATAAAGAAGCCCCATGGAATCCTGATATTATATATAGAAACGTTCAAAATGGAGATATTATTTGGGTCCCGACAGGACAGTTATACATCTTTCAGAAAGATGTTTTTCCAACGATTACAGAACCCTTCATACTAGTCTTAAATATGGATGATGAAAGTTTCCCAACTTATTTTGATAACTCTTTTGATGTTATGAATTTTATTGAGGATCCTCGCATCATCCACATTTTTGCACAAAATTGTGACTTAGGAAATTCTCATCCAAAAGTAACTCCGATTCCAATTGGCCTTGATTTCCATTCATGGGCGTATGAATGGCGAAAGCCTCGGAAGAAATTTATTTCAGTTGCAAACCAAGAAAAGCAACTTGATAAAATTATTTCTCGTCTAAAACCAACTCACGAAAGAATACCAAGAGCTTTTGTTGATTTCCAACACCATGACACGATGAGAACAAGCTGCAATCATTTAAGTAAAATTTATGGGGAAAATCGCACTTCTATTTTTGATAAAATTCTTTGCTCAGGACTAATTGATTTTTCACCCACGCGAATTAACAGAGACAACCTTTGGGAAACTAAGGGAAACTATGCTTTTTCAATCAGTCCGCATGGGAACGGTCTTGACTGCCATAGAACGTGGGAAGATCTTGTTTTAGGTTGTATTGTTATTGTAAAAACATCCCCCCTTGATCCCCTCTATGAAGGATTGCCCGTAGTCATAGTAAAAGATTGGTCGGAAATCACAAAAGAAAATTTCGATAAGTGGAAAGAACTCTATGGAGATGCATTTACAAACCCCAATTACCGAGAAAAACTTACGCACTCCTATTGGATGAATAAAATCAAATCTAAGCAAGCAGAGTATAAACGTTGTTTTTAAAACCTCAATTTATCCCCTTTCTCACTACCGTTTTTATTTGAAATTAATATTTTTTCTATCTAGATTACAACTATGTCGAGAATTTATATGAAGTTTATAAGCGATATATTTTATAAACTATTTTTATTGATTTGTTTACTAAGCGTATATGTTGTCTCTGAAGAGGCTGAGAAAGTTTTTACCGATATCTATAAAAATGCTGGCTGGGGAGGAGTAGATTACTCAGGAACTGGATCTGAATTAGACAGCAATCGTGAATATATGGCATTTATAGAAAAATTTATCGATAAAAAAAATATAAAAACTGTACTTGATTTAGGGTGTGGAGACTGGCAATTTTCTAGATATATAAATTGGTCTTCTGTGAAATATACAGGTTATGACGTAGTCAAGCACCTAATAGATAAATTAAACAATCAATTCGGATCACCAAATATTAGATTTATTCATGAGGATATTACCACGTGCGACTTACCCACTGGAGATCTTCTTATTTGCCGTGATGTTTTACAACATTTACCTAATAATGAAATTCAAAAAGTGATATCTCAAATTCATAAATTTAAATATTGTATTTTTACACATAGCGTAGATCCAATTTCGCTTTCTAGCGATAACAGAAATATCCGCATGGGAGATTGCAGACCCTTAGATCTCTCTGCCGCCCCATTTAATCTTGATGGTTATGTAGTTATGCATTACCCAACTGGAGGAGATGCCCTAAAACAAGTTTTTTTAATAGAAAATGAAACTGAAGAAGAAGCTCTCTACAATCAAATTTCAGATTTATACCATCCCACAAACGATGATTTTGCTTTAGTTCAAAATTATTTATACAACGGAAAAAGGCCATATTTATCTTGACTTAATACTTTTTATCAAGAATTCAATAACGACAACCTTAGATATGATTTACGCGCCAGGAACTTATGTATATGGAAACCTAATTATAATAATTTTAATCTAAAAATAAAAAAAATATAATGAATCGAACAATAATGATATTTGCATTATTTCATATTGTTCACTTAATTCAGAATTTAATTACCAAAACAAACAAATAGCCTTAATGAAAAATCTGGAAAAAATTAATTTTAAGGGAGATTTACTTTCCCGTGCAGGAGGATGGCCTGATACAGAAGGTGGATCGCTTAAATTAGTACATATCCCCTATGCGTTTAAAGTATGCATGTTTCGAGAAGCTATGCGATTAGGGTATAAAAAAGTAATATGGATGGATACTTCAGTCACACCCCTAAAAAATTTCGATACTCTTTTCGACGCTTTAGAAGAAAATGGATATTTATTACTAACCTTAAGAGGATTTAAATTAAGATCTCACAGTTCTGAAAAGCTAAAGAATTATTTTAAAATAAGTCAAGAAGAAGAAAATAATATCGATCAAATTGCCGGAGGTATTGTAGGAATAAATTTTGAACATCCAGAAGGACGCGCTTTGTTTACAAATTGGTTTGAAGCAACTAAGGATATGGATCCTGCTTTAACTGTAAGACCTTTGCAAAACATATTAGCAGTATTAGCCTATAAAATGGGATTAATGGATACACTAGATTTTTTTGATATATGCTCTGTTTATTCAACAGATGTAAAAGAAAGTCATCTCTTCCAAATCAATTATTAAAAATGCCGGCCAATCTAGTGATTAGATAATCAACTGACTGAGTGCCTCGTACAAATAAAAATAGTTTTTTCCTATCTTCTTGACAATTCATGCTAGTTACTATTACTACTTCTTTTTTCTAAAAATATAATCGCAACCCAATTTTTTCTTCTTTTGATACCCCTTACTCGTAAGAAAACTTAAAAGAGGCCCATCATCATAATTGCTTTCCACATCAATTACATCAATATAAAATCGTTCAAAATCAATTGATTTCAAAATGTCTAATTCATTTCCCTCCGTATCAATTGTAAGATAATCAACATGAAACAAATTATGTTTTTCCAAAAGATCATTTAGCTTATACAATTGAACCTCTAAAAATTCTGTCGATCCTCCATAAATTCGTTGCTCTCTTTTAATTCTTTCTAAATGCTCTAAATCGTAATTATCATAAAGACCACTTAGCATCTCTGTATACCCTTTACATCGCAAAAAATAGCCTGTCCCAGATCTATTAGAAATACACCCTTCTATACAAATTGCTGACCGATTGTTTCTTAAACGGGCAAAAACCTCAGGAATAGGCTCAATGCAAATTCCCTTCCATCCAATCTCTTCAAAAAATTTTGTGTTATTTATGTCGATTCCATCATGAGCTCCAATATCAATGAAAACACCCTCTGTTTTGTCTTGAAAAAAATTTTCATAAACATATTGATCTTGATAA
>Ga0194124_10000397_pt1 | contig 67001 bp, 63 predicted proteins | sample TA2KigCas0mmetaG_FD_148605 | JGI IMG/M metagenome (GOLD analysis project Ga0194124, IMG submission 148605) | Freshwater microbial communities from Lake Tanganyika, Tanzania - TA2015031 Kigoma Deep Cast 0m | ecosystem: Environmental > Aquatic > Freshwater > Lake | place: Tanzania: Lake...
TTTTCAACATGGCATTGGTTTGAGCTTGCAGGGTGGTAAACACTTTCTCTTCAGCGGCGATCTCAATTTTGTCTCTGATACACCGCGCGATGTCGTTTTCGGTGCGACCGTTTTTCCGCGTGATTTTCTTGACCTCGCAATCAGTTACAGCTACGACCCGCGCCAATCGAAACACAAGACTGCTGGCGGCATTGTTGTGAAATCGCAGCAAGCTCGGCTACTGTACTCAGTGGCTCAAGCCGAAGGCAAAACCTATAAATGGGTGCAGCGGATTGGCATACCGGAATTTTTACGACCGGTGATGCCGGAGCGAGGTAGTTTTTCGTGAGTTTCTCTTTTCAAGGTAACTCGTTTCTAGCCGGTGCCAAGAAAAGCAATTCTGTAGTAGGTCGCGATGTGGTGTGTTTCTGTGGGCGCTGCAAGTTGAACCTCAGCCATACAGTCGTGACGGCAACTCCGAATGCACAGCCCAACCGGGTGATGTGCAACACATGCAAGTCGGAGCACGCGTTTCGTGGATCAAAATCAGCAAGTGAATTGAAAGGTCTTTCCAAGGGAGTCGACGCGATGACAGAACGTGATGAAGAAATTGATCTCGATTTGGATCAGGGTGGCAAAGTTTTGTTGGGTGACGCAGCAACGAAGAAGCGCGCTAAGGCAAAGCCCAAGGCGAAGAAAGCGAAGGATGAGTCCGAGAGCAAATCCAGCTCTAAAACATCCATCGCATTGCCTCTCAGCATGCTGAGTGCAAGCTCTGAAGATAAACAGCTCTTCAGCGATAAAAAAGCAGCTTTGAAGGCTTCCAAGCTCACGCCGAAAGATTACAGCATTAAAACCCATTTTAGCGTGGGCGATGTGGTGAACCACAAAACTTTCGGTCTGGGCTTCGTGATGGCCGATGGCGGTCTCAACAAGATCGAAATTTTGTTTGAAGTTGGTCGCAAGCTTCTCGTTACAGCTCCGAAGAGCTGACAGCTTCCGATGGCGATGCTTCGCCCTTTGACTCCGACGACGCGCTTAGTTGTGGGTCTGAGTTTTTAGGGTGGTTGCTCGGATAGAAGTAGTCCATGACTCGCCAAATCGATGCCACTTCATCCTGTGACAATCCGAAACGCTTCGCGTTTCGGATTTCGTGCATATAAGCATCGCGCTCTGCTTTCCATGTGCCGTCATGTTCAAACAACTCAGCGGCCGTAGGTGCGACCGCGGGGAAGACCCGGCTCAACCGGCGGCGGGGAGCTTCGACCTGCCAACGGCTCAAGTGGTCGCGCGCAACCACTGCGAAAAATGACTGTTCAACGTGAACTTCGATTTCGTGTGCGAGAGTTGAACCGAGCACGGCCCAGCTTGAAAACGCTGCGGCACCCACGGTCACCTTCTTCTGGGGAAGAATCAGACCACCCGTCGTCAGACCGCGATCACCGAGGCTGGCGTCGTAGTAGGGGCCGTCCACCGTTGCCGGCGCTTCGATGGAGAAAAGGACTTTGGCGATTTCAACGGATTCTTGATCCTGGGCAGGGAAACCTGCAGGCGGAATGAAAATTCGACCTCGCTCAGCGCTTGTTTGTAAGCTCGGAGTGCCGCATTTTCTTTCCATGCCTGGACTGCAACCCAAAGCCCTGCGGCGCCGAACAGAACGGCGACGGCAGTAGGCAGCTTGCGCAGGAGTTTCAAGAACATGGGGTATTCTCCAAGGTTCGCGGGAAACTGACCCAAAGCCAGTCTTCGCTCTCTCCGCCTAGAAAGAACCGTGCCATCTCGGTTTGCCCAACACATACTGTGATTTCAGCGGTTTTTCTAGTTTTTTTAACCCTCAGAAGGGTGCTTTTGCGTTGATTTCCTGAACAAGTGTTGAAACCTTGGTCAGCCGCTGCATTTAGACTTGTGTTTTTATGGAGCTCGGTGGAGATCAAGTCCTGTGGAGGAACGATGGCTGAAATGATGAATCTCAGAAACGAGCGTGTGGTGCTCGCTGTGACGGGGGCAAGTGGCTCCATCTATGCGGAGTTGCTGCTGCGTCGGCTTCTTCAAGCGGGAGTGCGCACCTATCTCGTGGCCACAGATACAGCCCGCAAAGTGATTGCAACGGAACTGGGTGAACAGTCGTTGCTCTCGGCTGTGCTGAAATCGGGTTTGCAGATGCGTCTTGAAAGCGACGAAGCTGTTCTTAAAACTGCCGGGCGATTTGAGTTGTCTTCCGTTGAACTTCAAGAGCTTCGCGTTTTTTCCAACGATGACTTTTATGCTCCGATTGCCAGTGGCTCGGAGGGCGCAACGCACATGGTGGTGACGCCGTGCAGCATGGGTACGCTTGCGCGCATCGCGCATGGGATGAGCACCTGCCTTATTGAACGCTGCGCTGATGTCATGTTGAAGGAGCGTCGCTCACTCGTCATTTCGCCGCGCGAAACGCCCCTGAGTGCAATCCATTTGCAAAATATGTTGACCCTCGTGCAGGCAGGTGCAGCATTGGTTCCTGCGATGCCAGCTTTTTACAACCGACCTGAAACCGTCGAGCAGGTCGCACTGTTCGTTGTCGAGCGTTTGCTCGATCAGCTCCGTCTCGAAACCATTCGTGACTTCAAAACGGTGCGCTGGAATATTCGTCGTCTTTGAACTTTAGATTGTTTCATTTTTGGTAATGAGCACTTTGTCGACGCGATTGCCATCCATGTCGACGACTTCAAAGCGCATGCCGTCGCGATCAAACGTATCAGTCGGCTTAGGGATTTTTCCGAGTTCGCTCAGAATGAATCCGGCAAGCGTATGAAAATTGCCACTGTCCTGACCATGGAGATTTCTGAGGCCGAGTTTTTGACGCAGTTCTTCAACTGTGACTAGTCCATCAACGAGCCATGAACCGTCTTTGCGCTGCACGATGCTGTTGGCTTTGTCATCGAGTGTGTCAGCAAAGTCGCCAACAATAGCCCTCAGAATATCCGTGAGTGTTACGACGCCCTGAATATTTCCATATTCGTCGACAACGAATGCGAAATGTGTTGCTGAATTTCGGAAGAGCTCCACGCTGCGAGATGCATCGGCATTTTCGGGTAGAAAAAGTGCTTGCTCGAGAGAAAGGGTAAGATCGAAGGGTTGCCCCATGAGATGTCGGCTCAGAATATCCTTGACGTGAATCACGCCTACGACGTTCTCGAGCGATCCTTTCACCACAGGGAAGTGCGAGTGGCGCGCATCCACAATCTTGCGGCGGTTGCGTTCTGCAGGCTCGTCGATGTCGAGCCAAACAAGCTCCGGGCGTGGGGTCATGAAGGAACTCACTCGCGCTTCACTGAAGTTGAGCACACCTTCGACCATGCGCTTTTCGGTTTCGTCGAAGGCACCTGCGTGGGCGCTCTGCTCGACAAGTGATTTGATTTCTTCCCCCAGAATCTCATTCGAGGGTTTGTAGTTCTTGATGCCGAGAAGGTTGCAAACAAGCTCCGTTGCACTCGAGAGTGTCTTCACGAGGGGGGAAGTCATTTTTGACAAAAACAAAATCGGGCGCGCAACAACCCGAGCAACCTTTTCCGGTGCGTGGAGAGCAAATCTTTTGGGGATGAGTTCACCGAACACAACAGTCACGAATGTGATGGAGAGTACCACGGTGGCCGCGGCGAGGCTGCGTGCGAGGGTTTCGGAGAGGTCGAAGGACAGCAGTGCCGGAGTCAGCCGAGCCACCAAGGTGGCTCCGGAAAAGATACCCGAAACAAAGCCAATCAGTGTGATTCCTATTTGCACAGTGGAGAGCAACTCGGACGGGCGAAGAGAGAGTTGCAGTGCTGCAAGTGCACCCGCATCGCCGCCATCTGCGAGCTTCTGAAGATAGGACTTTTTGGCAGAGACAATCGCGATTTCGGACATGGCAAAAAGGCCATTCAGGGCAATCATTGCGGCCAGCAACGTGAGTTCGAGTCCAAGTAAACTTTCGGGGGGCATTGTGTCTCCAAGCTTGACTTCCAGGGAGGGCTAGCATACCTACACCTCGCCGTGCGCAGATGGCGAAATTGGTAGACGCACTCGTTTCAGGTGCGAGCGCCGCAAGGCATGAGAGTTCGAGTCTCTCTCTGCGCACCACCCTTCCTCCCCTTTCTGTATTTTTTGCTGAAAATTAAATCAAGCCCCTTGGTTGTCGAATGTCTGATGAGACAAAAAATTGTGTCGGGCGTCTAATGGCTAACTCATCGTTCTGATAGCGTTTACACGTGCTCCAAGAATATACTCTACTTGTCTCATTGCAGTGATTTTTTGCTTAACGTTAGCGCGAAAATGCAACTGGCGTTTGGCTGAGGTGAAACGGAGCGCTTGGATGATATCGAATTCAAATTGCCTTTTTAAGAAGCGCATGCTTGTGCTGCTTTTGAGATTGTCGGTGAGCAGCTATCTGCTGGCTTGGGTTGGGATTGAACCTGGAATATTTCCCGCGTGCGCACTTGCTCAAAAAAGGGATTGAACCTGGAATATTTCCCGCGTGCGCACTTGCTCAAAACACAGCTGAAGGAGGTTCACAACCTCCGCTGACGCCTGCTCCTAATGAGCAGAATCCTCCGCTGACGCCTGCTCCTAATGAGCAGAATCCTCCGCTGACGCCTACTCCTAATGAGCAGAATCCTCCGCTGACGCCTACTCCTAATGAGCAGAATCCTCCGCTGACCGCGCCGCAGCACATCGAGAGCGCTCCAGAAGAGGAAGGCGATGAGTTGGGCTCAAAAGACCCAAAGGAAAAAATAACTAAACTGAGAATTCTAAGGCAAAAAAAGTGTCGGATTCTAATTGAAACAAGCGACGTCAAACTGAATTTGTTGCGCGCAGGAACTGTGATTACGATTCATTTATCGTCCATCTCAATTCCTGTGCGGATTAGCAAAGCCAGCAGTGGCAAAATTCAAGCATCGCTGAGAAAAAGCAACTGCAATCTGCAGCTCGAAGGTCAGAGCGCAACATACAGCCTCGGAGCTCAACTCGAGTCTCAAGAACCGCGCATTCGCTCTTCTGTTTCCGAAAATCAACAGCGGAACTCTGGCGATGAGCTATCCCGGCACAGGACGTTCCGCAGGACGCCCAGCGGGCCGCAGTTCATTTTAGGTTTAGAAAACCAAACACTCGGTAAATCTGCCCAGAGTTTTGACTACTATTCTCTCGAACTTACCTATGAGTGGTTTGATTCACCTCAACGTGGGCTTCGTCGTTCGCGAGAGGGCGGAGCCTATGGCGTGGGACTGTCGCTGACGGGCTTCAAGAATGTTGAGACGTTAGCTGTAAATCGTTCCTCATTCGGATTCGACTTCATTTACGGAACCATTCCCATGCGTGCAGGTTATCGGTGGGTTTGGGGACCGGTTGGGATGACAATCGCACCGACCTTTAATTTTGTGCTATTTTTGAAATTAGGAAGCAGTTTTTCATTTTTGCCAGGGCTCTTTGGGCACAGGTTCGGGATGGATTTACAGCTGGACTACGCCCTTGGCGACGAAGTTTTAATCGTTGGAAAAGGTAACTACTACTTGTTCGGTCTCGGATCTGGTACGTCCGAGTTGAGCATATTCAGGACTCTATTTGGTCTTTGGTGGCTGCTTTGAGCTCTTGTCCGAGAGCATTCTCCAAAGCTGCCTCATATTATTTCACGACGGTGCCTGCAGTGTTGGCCAATTGACCATCTTCGAGCTGCAGCGCCCTTCTTTTTCAATCTATGATCAGGATGCGCGCCCTCCACACCTGTGCATGGAGACTTTCACCATGATTCAATTGAAAAAGAGGATTTCGGCGATTTTTTTCTGCCTTTCGCTGACCCCCGTTGTGGCTCAGGCCGAGGTTGCCAACGGTGGCGCACGGGAAATCGTCGGCGGAGAAGTGGTGAGTGACCTGTCGAGCTTTGAATATAAGCACACGGTGCGTCTGCTTGTGAAAGGAGTACTCAATGGCGAAAAAGTACCCGATCAAATCAAAGGGCTGAAGATGAGCTGGCGCTGCTCGGGCGCGTTGCTGAGTAAAACAGTGGTGGTGTCGGCAGCCCACTGCTTCCCGCGCAGTATTGGTATCAGCGATCCCAACACGGGCGAAATGATCCGCGCCGACATGACAGAACTGAGCGCGGAAGTCTTCTTCAGGACAGACACACGTGCCGACAGGCCGTGGGGTGTTAAAAGCAAGAAGATCATTGTGCACGAGGGATTCCGCGATGATTGGTACTCGAGCGTTCAGAATGCTTGGAATCCAAGTGAATCTGTGCACGATCTCGCCGTTGTGAAGCTTGCAGAAGATGCTCCGGTTGAGAAAGAGGCAGTTGGTTTGATTGAAGAGAAAGAAGCACAGATGACTGCTGGAGAGGATCTCGTTCTTGCAGGGTACGGGCGTGACATTTCCGATGATCAGGTAGCTATCCCCCGCCTGCGCCGTGTTGTTGTTCCATGGCGCGAGACTTTGAGAAACGGTTCTGAATGGTACGTAGGCCAGGGCGATCTCGTGCGTGCTGGCCGGGTTGGGCCAGGGCGATCTCGTGCGTGCTGGCCGGGTTGATAGACCGGCGGGAGGCTGTGTTGGCGATTCTGGTGGTCCTGTTTACGTGAAGCGTGGGCAGCGTGTCCGACTTGCAGGAGTGATTGTGCGCGGTCCCGATGAAGTGAATGGCGGTTGTCGAGCAGCGGTGACAATCGTTACGGCGTTACCGAGTTACAACAAATGGCTCACCGAGCGAATGAAAGAACTCGCACTGCCTTGAGGTTTGTAGCCAAGCCTCTACTGTTCTCTTAGTACACACCTCTATGAATGGTCGCTTTTCGCATAACAGGGCGCTTAACGCACACCAGCAGCCTTCAGGCAGCTTTGAAGAGATTCCGAGGGCGTCCATCCACACTGACCATTCGTCTGTTTTTCGCATCGAGCAGTCTTGTAGCAGGCATATTCTTCACGCCACTCGCAGGTTGAAACGACCGCGCCCAGGCTTGAGTCTGCGCAAACGTGACCGCTGCAACCACCGCTAATGCAGCCCTGGCCAGTGAGAGTTCCAGCACTGTCGGCATCGCTCCCTTTCGCTGACGTTCCCGAAACATCCGCCTGCTTCTCGCCGGAGCAGGCGCATGAGGCTACAGAAGTTAATGTAAGCATAATGAATAGTTGAATAAATCTGTTTCGACTGCGGCCAATCATGGAAAACCTCACGGAGTTGGAGTCCATCTCTGAGATTTGATAATACTTAACTCCTGCTCGGCTTTCAAAGCCACAAATTTTAGGATCTGGTGAGGATGTCAGATGTCGGTTCTGGTGCGTCGAATCCACCTCGGAGGTTATCTCCTCCGTGTTTTCGGTCTGTTGTGCGCATATGCGTTGACCAGGATCCTATTTTTTCAGTTCAATAAAAGCACCCTCGAAATTCACTCCAACTTTGAATTGCTCAGCGCCTTTTTGTTGGGTCTGCGTTTCGATGTTTGGGTGGTCTTTGCCTCTATGTTGCCGTTGTTTTTCCTGGAGGTCGCCGGCCTCAAGTCGAAATCTACGATGCTTCGGAGATTTAACAATGGCTATGCGTGGTTTGTGCTTTCTCTACATGCGGTTTTCCTGTTTTTTGAAATCTCCGATTGCGAGTATTTTCGCTTCACCGGTCGTCGAACTACGCTGGGCATTTTGAGTCTGTCGTCCGATGCTTTGCAGCAGAGCACGCAACTTCTGTTCAACTACTGGCATGTGCCTGCTCTAACGTTGGCGCTGGTCGCAGTGCTGGCAGTTTTGTGGGGCAAAACGAGACAGGCTGATTCGGTTGAATTTAAGCCGGTCAGCACAGCAAAAGTGGTGTTTATTACTCTAGCCGGAATTTGCATTGGAGTGCTTGGTTTACGCGGTGGTCTGCAAACAAAACCAATCGCACCAGCGCATGCGATGCAGCTTGGCAACTCCAAACTGGCCGCACTTGCGCTGAGCACGTCGTTTCAGTTGACCCACAGTTTTGAAAATCGGGAATTGAAAAAGCTCAACTTTTTTTCGAGTAGCGTAGACGCTCGCAAGATTCTCGAGTTGCCGCAAGGTGAATTTGCACCGATGTCATTAAAAGGCTCAAATGTTGTTGTGTTGATTGTGGAGAGTCTGAGCCAGGAATATATGGGCTATCTCAATCCCACATCAAATTTCACTCCTTTCGTGAATGAGTTGGCAAAAAAGAGTCTTTATTTTAACCGCGCCTACGCCAACGGTCGGCAATCGATTGATGCACTGCCCTCGATGTTTGCGACTTTGCCTTCAGTGGTGGGTGAGCCTTTCATTACGTCGCAATACAGTTCGGTTCAGATTCCAGGACTGGGAAAAGTTTTGGCCGAAAACGGCTACGCAACGGCATTTTTTCATGGCGCGAAAAACGGCTCGATGCACATCGATTCGATGGCGCAGCTTTTTGGGTTTCAAAAATATTTCGGCAAGAGTCAGTATCCTGCAGGCGACAAAGATTTCGATGGCAGCTGGGGAATCTACGACGAGCCATTCTTGCAATTCGCTCTGGAAAAAATAGACACTTTTGCGCAGCCTTTTGCACTGGGAGTGTTTACCCTCTCGAGCCATAATCCCTATCGCATTCCAGATTATCTCAAAGCGCAGCTGCCCGAAGGACGTCATCCGTTTCATCGTAGTCTTGCATACGCAGATTATGCACTTCGAAAGTTTTTTGAGGAGGCAGAAAAGAAGCCTTGGTACAAAAACACGCTTTTCGTCATTACAGGCGATCACACCTCTGAACCGGAATCAGAACTTTTCAAGCAAGAGCAGAGTATTTATCGCGTGCCTCTGATGTTTTTTGATCCTTCAGGGCGTATCGCTCCTGCTCTCTCACAGCGACTGGTTCAGCATGCCGATATTTTTCCGACTCTCGTTGATCTCCTCGACTTGCAGGTCTCGTCAACAGCTCAGGCACCGTTGCCTTTTGGGCAGAATGTATTTTTGCCAGAGCAGTATGCGCGTGCGGCAAATCGTGCGGGAGATTGGTTTTGGTATCAGGAAGGTCATTTTGTGGCGCGAACACCAGCTGATGGCAGCGGTGCTGCCGAAATAGTTGAAATTCAGAGTGACACACTCACTCCTGGTCAGAAGCTTTCGGCCGATGCTCCGCAGCATGACTTTTTGCTGCAGCGCGCCCGTGCGTATTTGCATCTGTATACCAACGGTCTTATCGAAAATAATCTTGTCGTGAAGTGATTTAGTTTTACGTTTGATTCGCAGGCAAGGGAGACTCGTTGCTTCAATTCTCTCCGTTGAAGCTCACTGCACTCCCAGAACCACTGGACCGGTGCGTTCTGAGTCACTCGCCTCAAAAGCAACCCCCACGTTGCTGCCAGGAGTGATTCCCAGTGCAGACAATGCAGCCTGAGACAGTGCAATACCACCATCCGTTGTGATGGGGGGACCCCATTCAACAACTCTCACAACGACGGCACGCACAACTTTGCCAGGAGCAATGAGGATAAGTTTGCGGTTAGCAAAAAACTTAATCCCAAGTTCGGGCCGCTGGCCATAGTCCCAGCGCATCGCGCAATAATAGGGATCTTGGGTTCGGCTGAGATCCTCGACCGTCAGTGTCGTTAACGACAGCTCACCAGCTTTGGGCGGGTAGAGCGGAAAAGGTTGAGCGTTGGTAAAAATCCAATTGAGATTTTTGTATTGTCCTTTCACCCCAAATGTCTCGGGAATGCGGAAGCCAGACTTTTCGATGCCACCATTGTGTGCAGCGAGAACCTCGCTCGCATAAAGGCTTTGTGTGCCGTTGGCGACGCCCTCGGGACCGGTGAATTTGCATGCCGGTATGAAAAAACGATGAACGTTCCCACGAGAAGACCACACATCCAAAAACGGTGGTTCATTTTTCGGAAACGACGATAATATGTGGTTGGACTCATGGTCGCTGTCCTCCCGACGGGCATCACAACTCACCTGCGCGGAAGCAAGAACGCGGCCAGCTTGCGCTCAGAATGCTCTATGGTTAAAATATCGGATTTATTAAGTTTTTTCTGAAAGCCAGGTATCGTGCAAGTCTGATGTGTGTTCAAAGATTGAACAGAGTGTCAGAAATGGGCAGGTTGACCTGTCGTTCCCAGAACACTCAACCAAAGCGGGCTATCGATATCCCCACCGCATTTTGACCCAGACTAGCACAAAAAACGGAATCGTCGGCGGAGGTCGTTTGTGCCCGCAGCATGTAACTCGGGTCAATGTATTTTAGCGTGGTTTCAATGCCGCGGCGCTTGAATTCCGCAGGAATAATTTCCTTCAGATGTCTGCCGATGTCTTTGAGCTTGATGTTGCCGCTAGCGTCCGTTTCTTTGCCAGCATCTGGAAAGAGATTTTGTCCTGCACCCTCTGCCACTGCGACAGTTGCGTAGCCTTTTTCAACCACACGGCGTGCAAGCACTGCGAGAAAGCCGTGCTCGCCTTCGAGCTTCAGTTCTACTTCTGGGATAAGGACAAAGTCGATATCATTGACTGCGGCCGCAGCGTTAGCAGTTAGAGCACCTGATTGACGCCCCATGATTTTAACAAGCCCAATACCGTTGACCGCACCGCGTGCTTCTGCCTGACCACAGCGTATGGCTTCCACGGCTTTGCCCACAGCAGTTTCAAATCCGAAGCTCTTTGAAACCCAGAGGATGTCATTGTCGATAGTCTTGGGGATACCAATGACCGCAATGGGGAGATTGCGGCGGGCAATTTCCTTCGCAATCGCGTTTGCTCCAGCCAGCGTGCCATCTCCTCCAATGGTGAAGAGGATATTTACGTCACGCAGTACGAGAGCATCTACGATGCCAGATGGGTTAGAGTGCCCGCGTGCACTGCCAAGAAATGAGCCGGCCTCAAAGTCAATATTCTGAACAGAGCGTGTGTCCAGGCGGCGCCAGGGGAATTTGAAGCGCTTTGAATCAGCATCGTGTGCAAATCCATAATAGCCGTAGGGAACTCCGAAAATATTTCGAACCTGGTAGCGATCATGGAGCATGGTCACCATGCTCTGCACCACATTGTTTAGGCCTGGCGCCAGTCCACCGCAGGTAACGATAGCAACGCGCGTGTTCGCCGGATCCCAAAAGATTTTCTCGCGCGGCCCCGCGAGTTCGAGTGAGGGCGGTTCGGTGCCTTCCTCTGAGCGCTGAGCCAGGTGCTTGATTGAGTTACGCAGCGTGATGTCGACAAGAATGCGGGGGGGCCCCGCGAGTTCGAGTGAGGGCGGTTCGGTGCCTTCCTCTGAGCGCTGAGCCAGGTGCTTGATTGAGTTACGCAGCGTGATGTCGACAAGAATGCGGTCGAGGCTGTCGTCCAAAAACTGATGCGCAGAAAACGACGCCTCCAAAGGGGAGGGACGCGTAGCGGCGCCGTAGCGCGTGGTGAGTGACTCGACGTTGAAATCGGCGCGTGAATTTTCCATCCCAATTGGCTCCGGGGCGATTCGGTTCAAACCGACGCTACATTCTGTTCCTCGAAAATGTCCACAAGTGCAGCTTGAGCCATGTCGAGAAGGCCATTGAGCTGAGCCCTCGAGAAAGCCTGCTTTTCTGCAGTTCCCTGCACTTCGAGGAGCATTCCAGAGCTTGTTTGAACCACGTTCATATCGACGTCAGCCTTTTGATCTTCGATGTAGTCGAGATCCACAAGCAGTGTTCCCTCGACAATTCCGACGGAAACGGCGGCCACTGCCTCACGAATCGGGTTAGTTTTGATTTTGTTGGTTTTGAGGAGCTTCTCTACGGCCAAACGCAGGGCGACGTAGCCACCCGTGATGGCGGCAGTGCGGGTGCCACCGTCGGCCTGGAGGACATCGCAGTCGATGGTAATGGTGCGTTCGCCCAGCTGTTTGAGGTCAACGACAGCGCGCAAACTGCGGCCAATGAGACGCTGGATTTCTTGGGTTCTGCCAGAGACATTTTGGCGTTCGCGGCGTGTACGGTCGCCGGTTGAACCTGGAAGCATCGAGTATTCTGCTGTGAGCCATCCCTGGCCACGAGTGCCGCGCATCCAGTTGGGAACCGATTCCTCGACCGATGCTGTACACATGACCCGCGTTTCACCGTATTCAACCAGCACCGAGCCGAGCGGAGCCACCGTGAAGTTCGGGGTGATTTTGATGGGACGGGTTTGCGCCGTAGTGCGGCCATGGGATCGCGACAGCATAAGTGAACCTCTTAGGAAAATGCTTTGAAGGGGGTGTCTTAGCTTGCTCGCGCACGAGAGACAAGCTTACTCACTCAGTCAGACCCGTACAAAGCAACGAGAGGTTCACTGCAGAAGGACTGCCGAGGCACGGAAATCCTTTGGAAGAGCCCGCTCAGGCAAGATGTGGACGCTCGGGTGCGAGTTGTCACGCACCCAGTCATCCACACCAGAGCCATGTTCGTGGCCAATGAAGCGCACAAGTCGGCGAGCAAGCCAGTGGACACCGGTGTCATCCCACTCAAGTTCCGCGAGGCTGAGCCCACGCACTGTGCTCGTAGCCAGTTTCTTTCCGCGCCTGAAGAAACTGACCTGCGGTTGTTCCATGGCACCGCACGCAAAGACGCATTCATAGCGTGAACCCGTTGTTCTGCAGGTCACGAGGTAACCCGAGGGAGTTCGCGAGAACAGCAGCCAAAGTCCTGAGATAAAAACACTCGACCAGGCATGCGCGCCGTACATGCTTTGAAATGAGGCGTTCGAAATATACGCCACCAGATGGCTCGGCCGTCCGAGCTTGTCATAGGCTGTTTTGAGTTCTGTTTCGGCAAGTCGTTCAGAGCCAAGCTCTTGAGTCCAGGGGACGAGCGAAAGATCCGCGAGTCGCATAGAAGCACTCCTTGACTGGTACCCTCTTAAAAGCACCACATCCGTCGCTTAACACCGACACTTCTTCACTGTCCCGGTGCCGCCTGGCAGACATTTGACGATCAAATTCTTGACCGTATTTTTGATTATTTATTGTGCAGAAACTTGAAGGCGCCAGCCGTGCGGATCTGCTCCACGCCCGAACTGAAGATCGATGAGCGATTTTTTCAGATGCATGCTGACTTTACCAATTTGAGCTCCATTAACTTCGTGCCTCTGGCTGCCGTCGACGAGCTCAATAACAGGTGAAATAACTGCGGCTGTTCCACATCCGAAAATTTCTGTGAGTTTTCCGCTTTGGATATCGTTGAGTACATCGGAAATGTTGAGTCTGCACTCTTCAACTGTGTACCTGAGGTCACGCGCTAGCTGGATAATGGAGCTGCGGGTCACACCTGGAAGAATGCTGCCGGTGAGAGCTGGAGTGCGGATAACGTTGTCGTAAACAAACATGATGTTCATTGCACCAACCTCCTCGACGAATGTGCGGTTGATGCCATCAAGCCATAAAACCTGCTCGGAGCCTGCAGCTCGCGCTCGTTGCAGTGCGGGTAGCGCGGCGGCGTAGTTGCCCCCACACTTTGCTTCTCCGCATCCACCAGGCACGGCTCGAACGTGCTCGCGTTCGATGTACACGGATATGCCGGTCTCGCGCGAGTAGTAGTTCTTAGCTGGGCTTACGATAATGAAAAAGCGGTAAGACAACGACGCACGATAGGAGACGCCCGTATCGAGGCCGATGAGAGTGGGACGGATGTAAAGTGAGGCCGGGCTTGGAAGAATCCAGTCTTGTTCGACCGCAACAATTTCCTGCACACAGCGCAAAAATAGATCCTCTGGCACGGGCTGCATGCCGAGCCGCAAGGCTGAATTCACAAAGCGGCGCGCATTCTGCTCGGGGCGAAACAAAAAGATCTCGTCACTTGCACTTTTTCGATACGCCTTCAGGCCTTCAAAAACCTCTTGGCCGTAGTGGAATACAACGGCGTCGGGAGTCACCTCAAACGGGGAATAGGGAACGATTTCCGGTGTCTGCCAGCCGCCCTTTTGGGGGTTGTAGTCACAGATCAGCATGTGATCTGTTTGAGTGCGGCCAAAGGGAATCTCATCCTGAAGCTGGGGAGGAGTTTTTCGCTTGTGCTTGGGCAACAGATTTTTGAGGATTCTGAATTGTCCGTTGCTCTGTGGCATGCCTCTGCCTCCTCGAAACACTGTGACCCTTTGTTCCCGGAGAAGTCGCTTATAACGGCTTTCCGAAGCACGCCAGAGAATATGCCTAGAAAATCAGGACGCAAGCCCCCCATTGGGCTTGACAACCGATCCGCCGGTTTCATATACGCTAGGGGTGTTGGGGCATCGACAAGTGGTAAGTCAACGGATTTTGATTCCGTCATTCCTAGGTTCGAATCCTAGTGCCCCAGCCACTTCTTTTTAAAACGAAGAACAAAGCCGCCTTTTTAAGGCGGCTTTTCTGTTTCCAACACATTTGCGCCGATTATGACCCCGCTACGGGGAAACCCTCCCGGGGCGCAGCAAAGGTCGCCCTGTGTACAGTTCAGAGCACAGCTGACCCGAACACTGAGCTCAGCTCATCTCTCAGTTTTAGGATCTGTAGAACTTCGACGTCCATATCTACAGGTAGGTTACTGAGGACTTCCATGGGCGACAACTGGTTGTCTTGAACCAGTGATAAAATGATAGCCGAGCGCACCGCTTGAACCGATGTCTCTTTGCTCTTGTGAGGATGAACTGCCTCCCCGAGGCGAGTGAGCAGTGCAATACCAATCGACGAGTTTAAAATTTTATCCATCTGAATAAGGTCGAGCTCATAGCTTTTACTGAGCTGTCCGCGCAGCTTTTCGAGTGGAACTTTACCAGTGCGGAGTAGGCCAGCCACCTCACCGTTGGGATCTCCAGTCTGAACGAAAGAATTCACCTGCGCGACCGTGACCGAACGAGCCAATGGACCCACAATAAACGTGATCCGCTTTGAGTTGTCTTGTGCTCCAGCTGAGGAAGCTGCGGTTGTGGAGGCGTCGGGTTGTGATTTCACGCACCCTGAGAGCAGCAAAACTGAGAAAAAGCCATCGACATCAAAACAGACTTCACCATGGGTCACCTCCGCAAACGGCGAGCAATACAGACACTGAACTGAGGCAAGTCAGGAAAATCAATCCAGACAAGTCACTTTTGGATACTTAATAGTGTCACACTTAAGATTTTTGTCTTTAACGAGAGTCTTAAGATTTGGTAATCCAGCCAGCAGTTCATTGAGTTGATCTTGAGTAAATTTGTTTCCCGGAATTGAAAGTGTCACGATCCTCTTGAAGGCAAGGATTGGAGCTATTTCGGTGAGACCTTCTTCACCGAGCGTCGCAATCTGGAGATTTCTTTCGCCCCAGCGGGCTGCTGCAACGGGATCACCCTTTGGACCTCCATAATCTGAAATCGTAACCAAAAGAGCATCGACCGTTCTCGCTTCTTCCGCGGAGATTTTGTCTTTGGTCAGCCATTGGGTTGCGCTCAAAGGTGCGCGCACCGGAGGACGACCGATCTGCTGGGGAGAGCCACTTGGGGTTGCCTTGGCGTCGATCTGTGTGGCGCTGGTGTTCGACTGTTGTGGGCTCTTACAAGCGCCCAAGAACACTGTCGAAACAACTGCCAAAGCGAGTGCTCGTGAAAATACAAAGCGCGAAGGCTCGATTGGATTCATTGTGAGACTCCTCTAAAAACGACCTACCGTTATCGGAATGACAGCCAGTTTTCTTTAGTTTTTGCTTTTTCATTAGAAGTTATGACGCCTTGACGCTCAAGCCTCTGAGCCCATCGGGAAGTGCGCTATTCTTCACTGCATGATCTTCGCACGCTGCTGCGCCATGGAGTGTGGATATGGACAAGCAACATCAGTGTCCCTTTGTCAGCAAGCAGTCCTGGCGCAAAGGGCTCGTATCAGGACACCCGAGTGTTCATGTTTTGAGTCCCGGTCAGAATCCGGGAATGAGCGCATCGAATCAGTCCACGGGTTGGTTGCTTGGACTGGGCGGTGCTCATTTTGGGGAAGATCTCAGGCTTACGGAAGGTGAAACATTCATTGGCTCTGGCTGGGATTCAGACCTTGTGTTGACGACACCCGAGGTGAGTCGGCGTCATGCCAAATTCACGTCTGCCGCCGGAGTCACCCTCCTAGAAGACAACGGAAGTGCCACGGGTGTGTTTGTTAACGGTGAGAAGATTCTTGAGCCGCGCATGCTCGCACATGCAGATTTGATTCGCTTTGGCGTCGGTGAATTTCTCTATTTTTCTGCCGAACCGAACCTGCAATCACAAGCAAATATTGAGCGATATATTGCCGTAGCGAATAAAAACTCACTCGCAACAGTCGGCTGGCTTCACTGCCTGACTGGCGAGTATTCTGGGATGGATTTTCGCTTGGTGAAAGGATTGAATCGATGCGGTTCTCTCCCTGGGGTTTTTAGGTTACCTTGCCAGATGCAAATTTGAACTCGACTCATATGACCATTGAATGCAGTCCCGACAGGTTTTACCTGCGCCCCGGGTTTGCGAGTTTACAAGTCAAACGCAATGGCGTGCTCGTCGATCATCCCGGAAATCTGCGCGACTCAGATGTGTTCAAGATTGGGTCATTAGAATTGCGCCTGAGGGTCATCCGGTGAAGAAAAAATTTTTAACCTGCTTTTTGGCTTGTCTGGGAGCTTCAGTCATTGCTCCAAACGCATGGACACAGGACGTGTTGCCCACACCAAGTTCAACCCAAGCGCAAGAACTGCGTCGCAACATCTCCATCAGAGCCTATGAGATTTTTCAGCAGCGTAAATTGCGTGTTCATCTCAGTGTCGATGAGTCGGATTCAGGTGGCCATTATTTTCTCAATACGCTTGATGCAAAATCATTTCGCCTCAAGAGTGATGACCCCAATGAGCTCCCGGTTGAACCCAGTTCGCTGAGTACATTTTCAACCCGTTCACCGACTTTGCCTCGAGAAACTGCTCTCGTATTTGAGGCGAATCAAGCGATTCCCAGCACTCAATCAGATGCAATTCGTTCTGCGGTTGCGGGATTTCTCGATCGGTTTCGTTCGGATGTGTTGACCGTACGTGCATCGGTGGGCGAGAAAGATGTCCGGCTCGCATTTATTGCGCCGGGTCAGTCGGAAAATCCACGTGCGATACAGCGTTCCATCTTGGAGTCGAAATCACTTGTGGGTAAGGCCGGAATAGCAGCGGGCGTGTGCGCTGCGCTCGGGGAAATGCGTTCAAGCCCATCAGATAAGAGCGTTATACAAAAGACTCTCATTTTTATTTCACGTCCTGCACTCGAGAGCGATAAAAATTGGTCGGATTTAAAATCCTGCTTGTCAAAAAGTGAGGACTCCAACATTCGTTTCTTCTGGGTGCGTATCCACGATCAGAATCCTGGCTTCGGAAAAATCGACGAAGAAATTCAGACAAAAATTGAGAAAAGTGGCGGATTCGTGAGTCGAATCAATGCCACCACAGATCCTCTCGTTGCATTGAAGAATCTGCGTTCCTATCTCGATGACGAATACGTGCTTGAATTCGATTTGAGTCAACATCGCCCCTTCTCAGACGTGCTCAAATTCAGAGTCACTGCAAATTATCACGGTAATCTGATTCGCAGTGAAGAAAGGGAATTTGAGGGATTTATTGCTCTCCCACGTCCCGAAGAGATCAAACGCATCGAAGAGATTCGCGACCTCGAACGGCGTAAGGAACGGCGCACTTATCTCTTTCTCGCAGGTGTTTTGGCGACATCAGCACTGGTCATTGTTCTGCTTTTGCGTCGCAACAATGCTGGATGTTCCAAATGTGGATTTCGCGTGGCCAAGAATTATCAGGATTGCCCCTTCCGAAATCAGAAGTGTTTTGGACGCTTGAGTGTCATCCAAGGATCTCTTCAGGGTGCCGAATATCCGTTGTTTGTGGGTGAGAACACAACTAGGGACAGCCATGTCCAAAACCATCCGTCTGCGTGCCAAGGGATTGGCCAGTCACCATGCAAAAATCGTCCTGACTCAGCGTAAGGCTCTATTTTCTCCAGAGAAGGGTGCAGAGTCGAGAGTCAACGGAGTGATTGCCACCGAGCCCCGCCTGATTTCCTCTGGTACCATTTTGAGAGTGGGTACTTTGGTCTGCAGAATTGACTTCAAAGAGGGAGCATGAAGAGTCGATTTGTCATTCGATTTGTCGCTGGCCCTCTGCATGACAAATCCTTTGAATTGGGCGAAGGGGATCAGCGGATCCTCGGCAAAGGGGATACGGCTCAGGTGCGCCTCGATGAGGATGCTTTAGTGAGCCGGAGCCACGCGCGCTTGTCTCTTGAAAAAGGGTCGCTCTGGATTGAAGACCTAGGCAGCCGCAACGGCACTTTTATCAATGGCAAAAAGATTGAGAAGAAGACCTTGCTTCGGCCGGGCGACAAAGTCACGCTCGGGCAACTCAGTTGCTTCCAATGCTCACCCTGGAACGCACTTGAACCTTCTCGCTTTGCGAGCGTGGTTCTGACGCGAGTCACCAATGTTGCTGCGCGTATGAAGAGACGCCCCAAGGCTTCTATTTGGCCGCAGTTTTTGATGCTTCAATTTATAGTTTGTGTGGTCGTAGCTGCGGCATGGTGGGGCGGAAAGCAGCTGCGGTTGGGAGCTGCAAAATCACCCGTAGCAGAGAGTAGCCGCGAGGTCTCTGATCAAAGAGTGATGGAGAATCCGGTTCAAACTCCCCTGCGTACTGCGGTGCCCACGCCTGATGTGCCTCGAAATTTCATTTGGGATGAGATCGTTACCATCTCCAGACGCTTTGGTGATACTCCGCCGTCGGCTATGGATTCTCAATTTCAAAAGTCGGTCGAAAGCTGGATAGAGCGCTTCACTAAAGGTGACGCTCATAAACGCATGTTCGAGCGGAAGGAAAAGTACTGGTCGACTATACAAGGCGCCCTTTCGGGAGAAGGTTTACCCGTCGAACTCGGTTACCTCGTGTGGATTGAATCAGAGTTTAATTTGGCTGCCTTGAGTCCGGTTGGGGCGCTCGGGCTATGGCAATTCATGCCCGGAACGGCGCGGGATTTTGGACTTCAGGTTGATTCGGCGCGGAAGCTGGATGAGCGCACCGATCCCGAGAAAAGCTCTCGTGCAGCAGCGCAGTATTTGTCGATGTTGCTCAAGCAATTCGGCACTGACCGATATTTGCTTGCGGTGGCTTCATATAACGCAGGTCAGAATAAAATTCGGCGCAAGGCAATTGCCGCGCAAATTCGTAGAGCACCCAAACCAGATTTCTGGGCATTGCGCGACCAATTGCCGCAGGAGACGGTCGATTACGTTCCGAAATTCCTTGCGGCGGTTATCATTAATCGCAATCCGGAACGCTGGTGAGCTCCACAGAAAAACAATCATTCTTCCAAGCCTTGAACTCAGACTTGCGATGACGCTCCTGGAGCGTGATTTCATTCACGCCTGCCTCACGACACACAAGCACTTTTGCATGCCCTTTATAGAATCGGGGGCGTCCAATCATGCGGCCAGAGGCGTCACTCGAAAGGTCATCACTGCGATCAGATTTTCGCTCAAGAAGAAGAAAACTGACCGGCAAACTGCGCAAATCAATTTTTAGCTCCCTTGAGAAGTGCATCCAATCAGAGTCCTGGAAGATTTCCGAGGGCGGTGCTGCGAAAAAGTGGCACCAATTGCGAGTGTCTCCAATAAGTCCACAACTGCTTTGGTTTTTTGGAGGCTCTCTCGTATAGAAATCAGCCTGTGCGAGCAGAAAGGGGTGCCTGGTTCGACCCACAGGATTGTGTGAGCGCGTTTGATTGTTCTCAGGAGAGTGGTGAGCTGCAAATCTGTGAGCTCTGTGAGCACATGACTCAGCAAAACCAAATCGTTGTCCTGAATATCGAGATTTTGTGGGGAAGCCTGCAGAATAGGTGTGTTCGGTAGAATTTTTTTGAGCTTTTCTGCGGTGAATTTCTGAGCATGAAGCGAGCGATCTGAGACAAGGCAAGCAGAAGGTGCTTTGAGCTTAAAAGCTTCAGCGAGCATCTCGGAGGCAACGCCTGAGCCACATCCCCAATCAATCCAGCGGCCATCCAACTCAGGGGGGTGCCAGCCCTTGGCTTGGAGCGATTCGAGAACAGCCTGCCATTTCCAAGAAATTCTGCGTGCAAAGGTTGCGTCGTAAAGTGCCAATAGCACGGGATCAGACCAGTAATCCGCCACACCGGTCTGTTCGGGCGCATTCAAAAAAAGCTGCCTCAGCCTTTCAAGATCTTTGACTTCGATGCGAGTTTTTGGAACACCCGCTTTCATTGAGCCTCCTGAGCTCCCGTTTGTTGCCGGCATACGTTTGGGAAATCACAATGACACATCTTACATTTAGGCAAAAGGCCGAGAAGCATTGGACTCCAGAGCGAATCCGCAAACTGACTGGGGGTAAGAGTTATCTGATTGATCCTCTCTCAGGTGCTGAATTATTGCGGTCGTTGGGACTTCTCAATGCTGATGCCAGCATGCCCGCCGATGCCGTCCGGAAATACGCGCAAATCAACCATATGGTTGCTCTGATGCAGCCACCCTTGAGCCAATTGTCTGAGCGTTTTCCGGTGCTGAGAATACTGGATTGTGGCTGTGGTAATTCGTATCTGACTTTTCTGCTCGCTTGGTGCTTTAAAAATGTTTGGAAGAAAAAGGTCGTCCTCACGGGCATCGATACGCGCGCAGATGTTATTGCCAAGTCCACTGCGCGGGCGCACGAATTGGGTTTGGAGGACTATTTATCTTTCGAACAGATCTCTGTTCAGGATTATCAGAAACGCCGTGATGAAATTGCCGATCCGGAAGCTCGTAAGGCATCACGAAATCACGTTATTGTTGGCCTCCATGCCTGCGATACGGCCACAGACGACGCCCTGGCGCTGGCCTTTTCTGAAAAATCCGATGCCATTGCCGTGGCTCCCTGCTGTCAGGCAGAGTTGGCTAACCGATGGCGCAAGCTCTCTGCTGAGCACTTCAAAAATGCCTTTTCCGTTCTGATTCAGTCACCCGAGCTGCGACGTGACTCCTGCAGCACCTTTACAGATGCTCTTCGGGTTTTGCTGATGCGAGGGCAGGGATACGAGGTGACAACCACGGAGTTTGTCCCATCGGCGCATACACCCAAAAATCGTTTGATTCTCGCTCAGCGGCGCGGCAATTATTTTGAGCCTGCGTTGCACGAATATCTTCAGATGCGCACCGCACTGGGTGCTGGGATTGGTCTCGAGGCTCGGCTTTCAGGCGAAGCCTCGGAGATCTTGCAAAGGTTATCTGCTCTCGAGTGAATCAGAATATTTTGCGATAGATATGGCAGTAGGGCGTTTTCGCCTGATGGAAATAATATTTCTGATGATAGTCTTCAGCACTCCAGAAGTGAGCGGTCGGACGTATTTGTGTTGCAACCTTATGACCTTTCTGGCGCAGGGTTGCGATGACCTTTTCGACTGTTGCGCGCTCTTCGTCGTTGACCACAAAAATCGCAGACAGATATTGAGGGCCAATGTCTGGGCCTTGACCATCGGTTTGGCTGAAATCATGTGTTTCAAAGAACAGCTGACACAATTTCTCGTAGCTGACCTGCGCGGGATTGTAGACGATCTCGCAGCACTCTAAGTGACCTGTGGTGCCCGCACACACGGCCTTATAAGATGGATTATCCAGGTGTCCGCCTGCAAACCCAACGCGTGTGGCGAGCACGCCCTGGCAGCGCGCAAAATGATATTCAGTGCCCCAGAAACACCCCGATGCAAAAAGAGCGACAGCTTTAGGTTGGCTCTCGGTTGGTTTAAAGGTCAGGCTGATGGAGTTCACACAGTGGCGAATATTTTTTGGAGTGAAACCTTCTCCGGCGAACACGTGACCTAGGTGACCAGAGCAGGTCGCACACACGATTTCTATGCGCCGTCCGTCGGGATCGGGAATTCTTTTGACACGTCCGGGGATTTCATCATCGAAACTAGGCCATCCGCAGTGAGAGGGAAATTTGTCTTCGGAGCGGTAAAGGGCAGAATCACATCGTTTGCAGTGGTAGTGTCCGGGTGAGTCAGTGCTGCAATACTCTCCCGAAAAAGGTTTTTCTGTGCCTTTTTTCTCGATAACCCACTCTTCAAAAGTGGACAACTCACGGAATTTTGAAGTGTTCATTAGGATGCTCGCTGCAGATCGTTTTTGTTTTCGCCGGGCACCTTGACCTCGTAAAGAGTAACCATAGCGCTCCGGCCTTTGACGCGCACGGAGTCGAGCATGTTGACGCTAAACTCCTTGCTTTCAGCAGAAGACATATGCTGCAAAGTATCCTCGCTGACAATGATCTTCGCTGCATATTTTTTGGTGAGGCTCTCGAGGCGCGAGGCCAAGTTAACTGAGTCTGACATCACGGTGCTCGACAGGCGCTCGGCATATCCAACAATTCCTAAAACCATGGGACCATAGTGAATTCCAGTTCCAACCGCGACTTCTTGGTTGATGAGGCCTAGCCACCGGTCGTTGAAAGTGCGGAGTGCAATTTGAATGTCAATCGCACAGCGCACGGCATGCACCGGGGATTCCGGAAACAAGGCCATAATGGCGTCGCCAATGTACTTGTCGATGAATCCGCCGTGATGCTTTATGACGGGTGCGATTTGGGTCAAGAAACTGTTGATGAACTCGAAGTTTTGCGAGGGAGTCATTCCCTCAGAGATTTGAGTGAAGTTGCGTATGTCGGTGAACATCACAGCCATGCGCAATTCAATGTGGTCGCCGAGGTTGAAGTCAATCAGGCTCTTCGACTTCAGAAGACGCAGGAAGTCATGAGGCACGAAGCGCAAAGAAGCCTGATGCATTTTTTCAAGGTCAGAAGCAGATTCTTGCTTTTCAAGATTTACGGCCAAGGCGCTGGCCATGGTCGACAAAATGTAATCTTCTTCCTCACTCAGGTTTTCCTGCTCGACTCCCTCAAAGCGCAACAATCCTTTATATGAGGTTGTTCCATGGAGTGGAATATAAAGAGTGTTGTGCGCAAGTGTGATGTGGCTTTGAATCTGATTCGTATCCCAATGATTGCTCTCGATGTATTCGACGTTTGCATTGGTTGTTGAGGGCAGCGTTTCGCGGATTCCTTTGACGATGGCATCGACCGACTCGATAGGTGTCACAGTGCGCTGCAGGCTGAGTATTCCGGAGAAGAGAGATTCAAGTCGTGCCTTCATGCTCTTGCCGTACTTCATTGTTGAAGTGGTGCGCACGCCCAAGAGGAATGCGATGAGGGCAGTTTGGCTTGGCAAAAAAAGCAGGTCTTCCCACTTAAGTGTCTTCATGGTTGGGTTGACGAGCTCTCTGAAATTAGACATGCCGAAAATGAGCAGTGGTAGTGCAGCAAAACCAATACGAACAAAGTAGCTTTGCGTTCCAAAATCATCGTGTGCTTGAGTAAAGCTTGAGTATTGAGTTGATGTGTTTCCTTCAAACCGACTTTGTCGTTTGAGAAAGCCTATCCCCATCAAAGCAAGGCCGAGAGTCGCAGCAATGGCATCACGGAAATAGTGCGACTTTACGAGAAACGCCTGAGGCGATTGTTTTGAAATGGCAAAGGAGGCAAGAAAAATGATAGCCGCAAACGTGGAAACTAGAATTGAAGCCTGAATGCTCCAGGCAGTTCCCGAACTAACACTGTATGCATAACGCAGTAACAAAGTCAGAACCACTCCCTCAAGGAGCACACAAACGATGCTCAGCAGAGATAAAGTAGCACCGGGAATGAGATGTGCCTGCTGAAGGCCAATCACGCAAAGTGCATAGAGAAACATGGCTACCGAATAATCAGCAAGAGTGTTGAGAATCGTTTCGTTTTTGAAAACAAAGCGAAAAGCAATCACGAAGATCGGCATAAGAAGCGCAATCAGATTCCACAAAACCACAGAAGAATGGGTCAGATTGTCGAGAGACATAACTTCATGGAGATACTGATTCTCGACCAGCAGAAACGGCCAACGTGATGGTCCCATTTCGCCCGTTGGACCAATTGTTATGTAATAGTCTAGCCGCCCATCTTCGGGCATCTGTTTGACCTCTGAGGTCGATGTTTGGGTAAAGCAGGCGAGCTTGTCTGTAGCCACGCGTAGGTCAAAGTCTTCGCCACCGGGTGTTTTGGAGACGCATTCAAAGCTGCCCAACTGAACCCTGAGCGCCTGCAGCGAAGCTTCACCACCCAGCGCATCGGAGGTGCGCTGAGAGAGCCAGAGTTTCTCGTGTTCGGAGAGAATGTAGGAGAGGTGCAGATGGGTTGGTCGCTCACTCATTTGGTTCAGTTTTGTCTTGAGATCAGTACTCAAGGGCAAGCTGACTTTCAATTTGCGCTCAGTTTTCCCGGGTGCACTCTCAAGGCCGAGAGTCTTGCAGCGATTGAAATCAGAGTAATAGCTGGGACAGTTGTAGGCACGCAGAGTCCACTCGCGCAGGGGAACTGCCCTTTTTTGCGTAACTAAGGTGTTGAGGCGTTCGCCCGCATCAAAATAACGCGCAACCGTACCAAAGGTTCCGGCCAGGCACAACATTCCAATCAGCCACCCAACATTCCAATCAGCCACAAAATCCCCAGCACCCTGTTTTGAGAGCGTTTGGGTAGCTCTTCCTGAACTTCATAGTCAGGGTGCATCGATTGTGGGAGATCGCCCAGTTCCATCCTTGGAATGCCTCAGCGGTGTCGAGAAGAAACCTCTATCCGCTGGGCTTATCGACAGGCACCCGCACCTTTGGTCGGTACATCTTGCCCACCGGTGCTGGGAATGACAGCTAATCCGCCTGAGACGGGCACATCATTGACGGCACTCACCATGAAAGCCGGGAAAAGCCCGAACAGGCTAATGGTTGTGCCGCTGTCTCCAGGTCCCAGGGCGTACATTCCCGAATCTCCATCGAAGCCGTCGTTCGGATAGGCTCGGCCACCAAGTTGCTCTTTGTAGCGTTGAGGATACCAGCGGGGAATTGCGGTCAAAATATTTAAATGAGCAGAGAGGCTGGGAAGAGCATCTGCGAAGACTTTGGGCGTTGGCTTTTCCGCTGCCATCCCCTGACTCACTAGAGAGCTGAAGAATTGGGAGTCCGGATCAAAGAGCGCAAGTCTTCCCATGGGTGCAAACTCATTTGCAAATCGACCCTTATAGTATTTGAGGAAATCACGGTGAACGAGGTTAATCTCGCAAAAGGAATGAATAGCAGCCCCTCGCACAAGCGACTGTTTGTAACAGTATGCAACTTCCACATGACCCTCGGCCAAAAGATAGGCATTAATTTCGTGTTGATATGTTTTTTCCTCTTTTTTCCTCAAGAGTCTTACGCGGGAGAATGAACTGTTGCAGAGATACGCTGATGGGTCGACCAGTTTCAATCAGCTCTTTGTTAGAGAGACTCAGCTGGTTTGCTGCCGGCAAACTGTCTGAGGCAATGAAACTGATTCGTGTATCTCGCAGAAACTGGTGTAAGCCTGGTACTGTGTTCCAATCGCTAAATAAGATTTGGCTAGGCGCATTGATGCAGCGGGCCATGAGGTAGCGTGCAGCAAAATTCCGGTAGTATCGGAACGCGTCTGAGCGCGTAAAGCCCGCATTAGTGAGTCCTTGGCCTTCTCTGCTTAGATTGTTGTAAACATGACTCACATCAACTTCACCGTCAGGGAGTGTGCCTTCGGGGCTTCGCTGAACCAAAGAACACTTGAGGTCAAGTTCTGTTCCCACCGAAGTCACTTTCAAACCACTGTAGAATCTGGTTGACTCTGGGTATTTTGCATCGAGTTCGTCGAGGATTTTCTGAGTTCGATTGAAAACACTTCTTTCATTTTGAGACAACATCTCGTAGAGCTCACCCTTCGTGACATCGCGCAATTGAGCAATGGGCAGAAAAAGGCTCATTTTGTGATTCTCTCGATGCTTTTCTAAATTCATGATGGTGGTAGACATCGCCAAGCGAATGCTTGCTAAAACATTGAGGTGAACTTTGGCGGCATAAATGCGGTATGCTTCGCCCGCAGGCGGACAAGCGCCAATCCTCGAATCGATTTCCAAAATCGCGCTTACGTTTTTGTTGGTCATCAAGCCATCTTTACAGAATGAATTTTCTGGGTTGTGGTCGTGATGGTAATCGAACCCTTTGAGTATGCATTCTTTCTCTTTGAGCAGAGCATTCAGTGACTTTGATATTACCAAAGACGCGAAGGGGTTACTGAAAGTGCCTTTTGCTAAATTCGGAAATAGCCTTCGGGATGCATCTTCCACATTGGCGATGTGATTTGCCTTGAAACTGAACTGGGAAAGTCGTTTTGATGACTGGGCGGAAATTGGCGCTGTCACCATTAAGCCTGGATACTGCTCGAGCCAAGGGGTGCATGTCGGATTAAGTTTGAGAGTATTTTGCACGAATGTCGATTTCTCGGCGTCGGGAAGAAGAATTTCAGGAACGAAAGCTCCAATTTCCGTTGCTGAGTTCGAAAAAATTCCTCGCATTTTCGCTTGCAATGCATTCGCGTCAAAGGTTTGTTTAACGTGAATTTCTTCAGTAATTGCCTTCTGTTCAGCTGAGAGTGGTTGAGTGAACTTCACTGGAACGACAACGAAGTCGGTTTGTGAAATACAGGTTTTGTTACGTCCGCTGTTGAGAAGTGCGCGCCGATAAGAATCTTTCATGTGCTCCGAATTCTCGAAGAAATCTTTGAAAGACGGAGCATCGGTGACTGCTCTCCGATCAGATATGCCGGCAGCGTCGATTCTCTGTAAGAGTTTTTCCTGCGCTCCACAAACATCTAAACCAAGCTCGTCAAGAATCACAGATGACTTGCTGAATTCACGACCAACCACACTGCGGTACGTGTCAGACGCCAAAGCATCAATTTTTTGAAATAAATGAGTGTATATCTCTTGATGACTAATCCTGTATTCGAACTCAACAGGTTTGCCGTTGCTGTCGAATACAATAAGCTTCTGCGGCGAGGTCAGCAGCGATTTGTAGAGATGATAACGGTTGAGTGGATTGCTGAGAATGGATTTGACTGGTTCCACGCCAATGCTTGGGTTGTTTTCCACCTGTGATTTAACACGAGGATCCCAAATTCGAAAAAAGCAGTGGTTCGAAGAATGTAACTCCATAGATTCTTTGTTATTTTCAATCGAAAAGCTGATGTTGCTGAAGTCGAGTGGCTGTGAAAAACTGCCATCAGCATTCTTTGGAAGAACATTTAGTTTGTGTAAAAGCCTTGCATTGCAGCGTGATTCAATGGTTATTTTGCTTGAGGTTGCTTTGAAAAGCAGTATCGCTGCGGAAGGATCACGTTCCTCCCAGGGTTTAAGCTGCGATTGGGTCTCGCTGCTGTTGGCCTGATACACCGCATTGGTCTTGGCACAGTTACGTTGGGTCGGCCGCGACGAACCGCAGGCAACCACAAATATCATGCTTCCCAGCAGCAGACTTGTTTTGCGAAACAACATACACCGCACCCCACGGCTCAACGTGAGGTCTATCGGAGCTCGGAGTCTCAACCTCTTGACTCAGTGATCCCTGAGGCGGAGCAAAACCCTTTGCACATCGGCTACTAAGAGCCCCTGGGAGGCCATGGAATTCTCGACCTGCAACTCCTCCTTCGGGATATCCATTAAATCCGACAGAAGTTTTTCCGGTGAAGAGCTGCAGCTGAGGGCCTTCATGGTTGCACTGAAGCAGCTTTTTTCCTGGAATTTCATGGGCATGACGTATCCCTTGCGCACTAGGCGCTCGTGGTGAAGCTCGGTTTCCTCTGGGGAGAGATTCAAGAGAGCGCAAATGTCTGGCTCAGTGAGTGGGTTGTCCTGCCTCCGATAGCTTTCAATATGATATTCAAGCAATCGCACGCAGTTCAAGATGGTTTCTGAGGGAAGCATCCACGGTTGTTTCTTGCTCTCGGTACTCTTGCTCTCAAGAAACTTGTCAATCGATGCGCAAAGACAAGCGCCAAAAAGAATTCCGAGCCAGACCAACCGCACCCAAATCAAGAAAACGAGCACGAGTAGGGGAAGACTGCCGTAGATTTTCAAGTTCAGGCGATTGGAGAAGACGAACGATGCATATTGCACATTGATGGCAGCAAGGAGCTGGAAGATGAGGTGGGTGACGAGTGCACCCCAAAAAACCGCGGTAAGGCGAGGCTTCTTTTCCGGCAGAACCACAAACAAAGCACCAAAGCCGGCAATTTGCACAAGGTGTCCGACAATGAAACGCAGATAGTCGAGCAGTCCGAATTGCGACAAGATGCCCATTGACGACTGAAGCGCTGTCATCAGCTGGGAAGATTTTGCTGTGCTGAGCACAATCACAAACGGAAATGCAGAGAGCATCACCCAGTAACTGCCAATGCGGCGGATCAGCGCTCGCTTGAATTTCGTCTCGAAGATGCGGTTGAAGCTGGTCTCGATGTTCATCATGAGCGCGATGACTGTTGCAAGCAAGGTGGCAAAGGATACGGCTCCCAGGGCACCTGTTTCGAGGTTGGCAACGAACTTATCCATCAGTGTGTGGAGTTCGCTCGTAACAGAATCCGGGAAGTTTTTTGCAAGAAAAGGTTTAAGTGTTTTGTCGATAAACAAAGATAGTCCGCCAAACCACTTGAAGATCGTGAAAGCGATGGTCAGCAATGGCACCAGCGACAAGATGAAGGTGAACGATAGTGCCTGCGAATCGGCCAAAATATTGTTACGCGCAGCTCTCTCCAACGACTGATTCAGCATGCGCGGAACCACCCACCTGAGGTCATCAAGATGAGTCTCGGCCAATTTTGTCCGCAGCATTCTGTGCCAATGTCGGGGATGAGCGATTGCCATTTTCAGCTTCCATTTCAATTCATCGAGAGGTTCTCTCTTTCTTTTTAACAGCTGGTTTTTTAAGCAGCTCGGAAAAAAAGTTCGGTAATACTCCCGAGCAGCACAGAAACGTCTAAAATGTCAGATGACTGACGCCTTGGGAGGGGTCTTGTTTCGTTAGCATAGATCGATGGCTTTTGCCTCAGGAGGGGCTGTGTTCAAAGGTAAAATACGAGTTGTGCTGAAGTGGTTCGGGTGGAGTCTGGCGGGAGTCGTCGGGTTACTCGTGGCAGTTTTTTTTGCCATCAGAACCCCATTTGTACTGAGCAGACTCCTTCCTCCTGTTCAGAAAGTTCTCGAGCGCGATTTTAATTTGAAGACAAAAATTTCCCAGCTCGCAATCGACCCTTTTGCCCGAGTTTCACTCGGAGGTGTTGAGGCACAATGGGCAGATCCGGAATTGGGTCAGGCAGAGGTCAAGGTTGAAAACCTGCTCATTCGTTTTTCATTTTGGGAAATTCTCAATCGACGCCTTCAGGTTTCACAGATAGAGGTCAACAACCCGCAAATCAAAGCTCAGCTGAAACTCAACGACACCCAAGAGGTCAAACCACCAGAAAATCCATTGGCGCTCTTGCGTAAGTTGGTAACCGAACCACCAGTGGCACTGAACGTCGACTCCGTGCGCATTAAGGGAATGAAACTCGACCTGTCGCTGAGGCAGGGCGCAAAAAATATTCAGTTTGCAGCAGAGCCCTTGTTTCTCGACACCGAACTGCATGTGGTTCCGAAAAAGATTGAGGCAGCGTTGAGTGTCTCACTGGGTTCATCTGAAATCGTTTCTCAGAGCAGGGGGACTATCCGCTTCAATGCAACAAATCTTGCACCAGTCGTACCTTCGTTGGCACTCGAGCTCCCGGTGTCGACTGGTTTTGCGACCCGAGTGGTTCTTTCTTTCGAAGAACCAAAAAGTCCATTCGTCGCGCTGGGTGATTTGAAGTTTGCTCTTGCGGGTGAAAAGATTCAGTTGAACAGCCGACTCGAGAAGGCAGGCCAGTTCAAACTTGAAGCAGGTAAAATTGACTTGAATGTTACGAAGCCTGAAGAGACGCGCCTGGCTCTCGCTCAGATTTTCGCCTTGGAGGCCGAGAGTGGAGAGGCTTTTGTCAAAAAAGTTCCCGAGTCAGTGTTTCATTCTCTCGCAGATTTGACGCTGTCGCTGCGCAATAAAGTGGAACTTGAGCGCATTAAAGTTAATGCTCGGTTGCCGTCTGAAGGTATCGATGCTGGCTTGAGTTTCAGTATGAGTGCGCCGGTAGATTTCTCACTGGGTGAAAAAAAAACCTTGAGCTTAACTCTACCGACAATCCGATCACTCTTTCAGTTTCGGATATTCGGCTTCAAGGAAAAGCATTTGCAGCGCTCAATCAGCAGATTAAATTGCAGCAGCTTGCAGGAACGCGTATTGAAACTCCACTTCGCCTCAGTCTAGCCGCCCCACAATATGCACGTTTGAAGAAGCCGCTTGAAGGTGTTCGTCTTGAAGAACTGTTCATCGAGCCCAAACTTGTTCTTGGAGTTAACAACCCACAGTTTCTGAAGGCCCGAGTCGATGTTGCTCAACTCCCCAGTGGTGAGTTCAAGCTCAACACAGGAGCATCGGTGGTTTTGAAAGACTATCTCTTGAAACTGATACCGCAGCTGAAGCCTCTGCCAGAGAATGTGGGGTGGCTCGATCTCAATGCAGACGTCGCAATGAAAATCATGACCCCCTGGGTTGATTTGCAAAAGCTTGTCGATGCAGCTGGCAAAGAGCCTCGAAGCCTTGAAATTAAATATGCAATCGACTTGAACCAGACCAGTCTTCCCCCCAAAGGTTCACCGACTGCACTTCAGCTGGCTGGAGGGATTCAGATACGAGGCGATGCGAAGGTTAATGCTCCTGTGGAGCTGAGGTCAGCGCAGGTCAACACACAAATCGATTGGAACAAACAGCCCCTGTTGAATAATAAAATGGCCATTGAGAATGCCGTTGGAAAACTTGGTGTGCGCGGAGAAACACATGTTCATGCTCTTCTCCGTTTGCGCAAGCTCACTCCCTTGGCTGATGCACTGGGTATGCTCGGTGGCACGAAAATTAATCTCAATTGGTCTGTTCAGCTTCCCCATGGTGCGAAGAGCATACTGGTTGCTCAGTTGCCACCACCACTGCTCCTCAATGCCGACGTGGGTGTGACTGCATCTGTTCAGCCTGTTGAAAGGCCGGCGAAGTCTTTGTTTGAAGATCATTTTCTGCTCTTGGATGGGCCAGTCACCGCTGGAGTCACTGCAACTTTGCGCAGGGGGCTGGCCAAGGTTTCAGTAAAATACGCACTGCCGCGTGTAGGCACAGCAAAGCTGGCCGTCGTCGACAAACTGAGCGGTCAGGTGAATCTCGAGGCACGCACGGATTTGAGCACAGGTGTGAACGCAACAGTCGAAGCTAATCTGCAAGAGCTGGCACCTGCAAAGTCGTTTGAGCTTCCTCAAGACGTCGCTCCTTATCTGAAGGTTATAGCGGCTAAGCTGAAACTGAAAACCGACATTAAGAATCGGGTTGACCTCGAGAGAGTTGATGTGAGCGCTGGCTCTGGAAAGTTCATTGCTAGCCTGAAGGGCGGAACTGACCTCAAAGCCACCAACAGCCGCTTCGATGGTCAACTTATGGTGCGGCCTCCTGAGTTGTTTCGTTACGGAATTCGTGCACAAGATAGAGTTAATTTGGATGGTTTGATACGTGTGAACTGGGAACTCACTCAGAAGGAGCAGAAGTCGCTACGTTTGCGTGGCAACGTGAACCTCGACAATTTCTCTGCACAACACAAGCTCGGAGGCTTACGCCGGGTGTCGGGGCGCATTCCCTTCCAACAGGATCTTGAATTGCCCAATTTTAAGAGCCTGCGCTGGGCCTATTTAATTCGTGACAATCCGTTCAAGCGTGTCGATACATCGAAATTCGTTCCGCTGACCCTGGATGACTCGCTTCTGACTGTCGTTGAAGTGAATGCCATAGAGAGAAAGTTCGGCCCCTTACGTGCACGCGTCTCTTTGTTGCAGAACATGCTGACCATCGACAAATTGGATGCTGATATTTTCGAAGGAGTGCTGGCTGGCCAGGGATTTATTGATATCCAGCCGTCTCGATTTGTTGCCGGTCTGCAGGGACGGGTGACTAAACTCAATACTGCACTTCTTTCCAGCAAGCCTGAAAAAATGGCTGCAGCACCTCTCAGCGCGCGGCTTGCTCTCATTCTTGATTTGTCAAAGGCACTGATTGAAGGGCGGGCGGATGTGACCGAAATTGGAAAGAATCAGCTTCTCGCGCTCATCGATGTCTTGGACCCTTCCGGTGCAGATTCCCTCTTGAATAAAGCGCGCCTCGCATTGTCGGTCGGATACCCGCGCTCTGTGGGCATGCAGATGCAGCAGGGTCTCTTGGATCTGGATATCGGACTTGGCGGTGTGCTTGAGCAGCAGTTTAAAATCAGTAATCTTCCTCTCACTCCAATTGTTAATGCGAAAACACAAGATTTGGTCAAAACGATTCGTGAGGTACCTATTCAATGAGAATTTCAATTCTGCTTCTTTCGTCTTTCGCACTGATGTCCGTAGCCTGTGTGCCGACATTGGTTGTTATCGATAGAACCACTCTCATTGAAGAAGAGAGCTCGGGTGATTGGCCAGACCTAGATAAAGCAGTCAATCAAAAGGCTGTCGACTTTCGTCCAAACGTTCTCCCTCCATCGGCAACTGACAAGCGCAAAGAGCGAGCCTATCAGGTGATCGATGGCGACTATTCCCTTTCTACGTCGAGCAAGCGATGAGGTTGCTCCAGATGAACAATTTTGATTCGGCTTCCATGGGGCGCGCATGGGGTCAGCTCAGTGGTATTTCATTAGCATCGGTTGTGTTAGCGCTTGCAACTTCAGTCACGGCTTTTGCCGCCGCTGAAGTGCGCATGCCAAGGCTTGAGAATCTCGAGAAGCTCACCGTGGGTCCTGACAACCATTTTCAGGTTGCCATTAGCCCGTCGGAAGAAAGAATCTATTTCACTCGCAGTCGGAATCTTGCGACGCGCTTGTTCTGGCGCGGACTGAAAGGATTCCAGGCGCTGGGAGTGGTTGAACCCTTCGTGAAGGCGGAGTTCGACACCAAAGATCCCTCTATTAGCCCAGATGGTACACGTATCGCCTATACATCGTACGAATCGCAGGCGCGCGGCGATGTTTGCGTGCAGAATATTTCCGATGGCAAGGGTACGCCGCTTGCTTGTGCCGACGAGAGAGCAACCTCAGAGCAGCCTTTCTGGCTTGGTAATCAGAGAATTGCATTCATCCGGAGGCCAACAGGTTCGAATCTGGCTCAGTTGGTGAGTTTTGACCTCACCACACGGGAAAAGAAAGTTTTGTTCGAAGATCAGATCTTGTCTGCGCATGCTGACTCGGCGTCGCGCTGGATTGTTTATTCCTCAGTACAGGCTCAGTCTAATTCCGAAAACAACATCGAGAGGGTTTTGAAAGTTTTCAGGCTCAGTGACCAAAAGTCCTGGTCACTGAAGGTTGGATTGCCTGGATTGCCTGGTTTTCCGCGCTTCGATGAAGCGGCACAATTTGTTTATTTTGCGCAGTTTTCCAATGACACCAATGCGGATTCACGAATCGACGGCAACGACAATGGGCTGGTCTACAGGATACCGGTTGCTCAGCTTGAGCAGAGCAATTCAACACTCTTGCCCGAGCAGCTCACCACAGCCGAGCAGAACTGCAACTTTCCGGCGCCTGGCAAAACTCACCTGTACATGACGTGTGCGTTTGAGGGTTCGCTCGATGTGTATCGTATCCCCAAAACAGGTCTGGTTCCGACCGAGTGGACAGAAAAGAACCTTTTGGATGCTTATAGAACGAGCCGCAGTGTCGCGGAGAGAACACTTATTATCAACACACTGCGCCACCGTTTTGAGACCTATCGGAACGTAGATTCGCTGGGCAAGATTCTAAGTCAGCACATTATTAAAAAGAATACCAAGCAGCGCTGTATTATCTTGATTTTGTTGAGGCTGCGGTTCCCGTTTCCGACAAAGAAGGTTACAGAGTTCTGCGCAATCTTCTTGAAGTTCTTCAGTACCGCGCGCGTGAACGACTTGACCAGATTTCACCCGAGTTTGTTCAGCTGCTGGCCGAGAAGCGAAGTGCATTTGAGAATGTTAAAGGTCGCTTCCAGCCCCTCGCGCAGCTTTCTTTGGGCTTTGTAGAGCTGTCGTTGCGCAGAAACAATGAGTCCAAAGCTCGCTTCAGTGCGGCAAAGCTACAGTCGCTGCAAAGCTCACTTGAACAATATGTTTACTTGAGTTTCGCAACGACACTGCTTGAGCAGAATCTGATTCCAGCACAGGCCTGGATTGAAAATCTGTTATCAAGGTTTCTGAGTTGCAGGTTGTTTCGGTGGAGACGAGTGCGTATTTGGGTGCTCAATTGCTCCGAAAGGTTGCTGAGATGCACAAGGAACCAGCTGAGCGCTTGAAGTTTTTGAGCCAGCTGCGCATTAAAATCAAGCCTGAGGGCGTTCTCAACGACCTGTTGCGCTCTCAGGAGGTTCTGCTCAACTTAGCTCTGGCGCAGAATGAGAAGGATGAGGATAAGTTCTTCGCGGAATTTAACAAGATTCTTGCAAAGGTTGGCGACAAGTATTTCCTGCGCAGGGTCGTTTCGATTCAGGGTGTTCTTACACTTGCTGAATTCAACAAGACCCGCGTGATGGCCTACATCGACTCGAACTGGCTGAGTGGTGCTAAGGTGGCAGACACCGAGTATATGCTTGCTCGCGAGCAATATGTCAGCGTCACACTCGATGAGGGTTATACTTTTTGGTCGCAGGGCAAAACCAAGCCTGCATCGCAGGTTTTTTACTCATCAGTGCGTCTCACAGACGATCAGGAATCGCACCTGGCCTTTGTCACAACACTGCTTCAGGAGGGCAACCGCAAGCTTCTAGATGAGCGCTATGCGAGTTTGCGGAGTGCTTCGTTCACATCCGCTAATGTGGATTTTGCCAAGGCGGTGATTGCACTTTTCGATGACATGGAACGCAAAGAAGGCACCGACACAAAGTTGCTTGAAGAGGCAGAGGGAATTCTGACCAATCTCAAAGATGACGGCTCACGCCCAGCAGGAAAGCATCTTCTGCTTGGATATATCGCTCACCAAAAAATGCTGCGCAAGATGAAGGGATTTACCTTCGATGAAGAGTTAAGCCAAACAGCGCATCACCAATACATGATCGCCCTAGATTTGGCGCGCCGTAGCAGTCGTATGAGCGGACGAGTGCTGTTGGATTTGGGTATGCTTCACCTGCAGACGGGTAATCATGGCCTGGCCTCTGGCTTCTTTGCAGCACGGGAGAAGATTGGCTTTGAAGATGACAACGCTCGCTTGTCTTTCCTGCATCATTTTTCCAAGGCGCTGTATCGAAACGGTGAGTTCCCGAGAGCTGCCGAGGTTTCCGGACAAGGCCTAGAACTGGCTCGTAAGCTCAAGAAAGAGCCGGAATTGCTCAACGGGTGGCGCGAGCGCACAGCCTTCTATAACTCCCAAGCAGGCCGATTCAGCGATGCGGTTGCACTCTATAAACAGCTGTTGGGCGGATTGGGTAATCGGGTCGATGAAAACACTCTGAAGGCACGCTTCATGGCGGGTTGGTCGATGTGGCATGCAGGCGAACGCAAACGTGCATCCGAACATTTCGATGTGGTGCTCGGCATGGCTGATAAGCTCAAAACCCGCAGGGGGCAGGGCATCCCAGGTGATGTCATTGACTTTCATCCTGACCGCTACAAGGCTCTTGCCTATGGTTTTCTCGTTCAGCTTGGAAACACTCCAGCAGCGCGCATACCCCTCCGTGCCGAGCGGATGAAGATTCTTGCCAGCTGGAAAAAACAGTTGAAGTCGTATGCTTTGAGTGAAGAAAACTGGGCGCGTTTCGCTTTTAAAGATTGTTCTGCTCAGGCAAGTGATTTGTGGCTTGCGAACGAACAGGCGGATACCCGCACTCAGCTTGAGAAGTGCTTGTCTCAGGTTGCGGAATACGCCGAAGATAACGATCAAAGTGCCGATGAAGTTGTGCTCGAGACTTTGCGCTCGACGTGGATGTTGGCAAGCCGTTTGGCTGAAAAGAACATCCTGCTCCCTGAGAGTGCTCAAGAGAAATACTTCAACCTGAGTCGTCGTGCGCTCTCGACTCTCGATACACTTGCGGCTGCGAGCCGTCCGATGGCCAACCGTTGGTTGCGCTTGCGGGCAGAAAATCTCGCAGCACGACATGTTTTTCTGAAATCCAATCAGCGTGACTTTGTCTCGCGGGGGGATTTTGAGGCACAATTGGGTAAGTTGGCTGTTTCTGACCGCATCGAGCTGCTCAGTGCAGAGGAGCGGAGCGCTTTCATGCAGCAGCTCGAATTGGTGAAAACAAGAGTGGCGCAGTTGGCCAGGGGGAAATAACAAGATGTTTCGTCATTTAAAGTTCACCGCGCTGACTGCCGGATTGTTTGTGCCTGCTGCATTGGTTCTCGCTTTTGGCATTGTTTCTTGTGGCGATAAAAAGAGCGAGCCTGCACCGGCTCCTGATCTCACCAAGTTTTCCGGTATCTACTCGAGCTATTTGAAAAGCTGTGGCGAATGTCATGAGCCGGGCAATGTGGCCTACTCCCAAAAGGTCACCAATCTCGACATGTCGACCGAAGAGGCTGCATTCACTTCATTGCTCCTTGCTGTGCAAGTGAAGAAACAGGACGGATTCGGATGCGCAGAGCGCAACTATGTGAAGGCAGGAAGCCCCAGCACATCGTACCTGTATGCCATCATGGATACGGCCACGCGTGAGGCCTTTGCCACAGGCAGCGATCAAAGCTGTACTCCGCTCTTGCATGTTGCTGAATTCGACGCCGCAGGAAATAATATCGGTGGCGCTGCAAATAAGCCCACGGCAGAGCAGAAAGAAGCTATTCGCTCTTGGATCGAAAGAGGCGCTCCCCGGAACTGAGGAGCGCCCTTTTTCGGGGATTGCGTTCGATTCAATAATCACCAGAAGTTTTAGTAGCGTTCAAGAAACTTGCTGAACTTTCCATACAGGTGGCTCGAAGAGCGTTTGGGTTGGCCGTAGGGGCTTCCGGGGAAGGACGCCCACTGGCCTGAAACACAGTACGCTGCGCGCGAGAAAGTTTCAAAGCCGTTGATGTTCACCACTAAATTGTAACAACCCACATCTTTAATCAGTTGCACGGCAGCTCTGTCTTGGCTGGTTGGTGAAAAGTCAGTGAGTCCGAGTTTTCTGCGCATTGCATCCCATGTCGTGGAGAGGAACTGGTAGCGTCCTGCAGCATCCGAGCACAATCCGTATGAGCACTGAATTTGCCGTGGGTGACCTGAGTAGCTGTAAAAGACTTTGTGGGTGTACATGTAGTCATAGCGATCACCCGTTCCTTCGGCATTTTAGAGAATCTTCGCTGAGCTTTTGCTCACATGCTCGCGGAACACATAACCCTTGCTGAATCCGCAGCCAGGGAGCATTTCTTTTGTGTTCACAAGAAAATGAGCGCCTTCAATGGACGGGTCGCTCTGCAGCAAAACCTTCGCTCCTGCGGGGATTTCGCACTTCTCACTACCGTGGTCGAGTTTTGAAGAATCGTCGGTGGTCTTTTTCAAAAACGTACTCTTGCCACCAATGAGAACGTAAGAAGATTCATTTTCAGGAGTGGTTAGCGTGGTTGAGGACTCATCTTGAGCCTGTCCGCAAGCAGCAAGCAGAAGCGGGACAGTCGTAAGTGTTGTGAGCAACGACAGATGTTTCATGGAGCCCTCCCCTGAGGCTGAGAAACAAAACAGAAGCCTCTGCAGGGTGGGAAGCAATAGGGATGCCAGGCTGAAATACCGGAGGGATTTGGAGTTTTTACTCACGCGGGGTGTCTAAAGAATGAACAGTGTTAGGGTTAGCCCTCAGATGCAGTCGATCGTGATTTTGGAATCTTGGCTAGGATCGTAGGTGAATTTCACCAATGGAAGATAAAGTTCAAAAGCACTTCCCAGAATGCCAGGCAGCGCCGAAGGGGCGGTGACTCTGATGAGTGGATAGTAGGTGGTCGGAACTGTGTCGCTCAATTTAATTGAGTTCTCATCCACACTGAATTTGTATTTTTCGCTGCTGTCTTTTGAGAGCCTTAAAAGTGGTGGTGTCGCAGAAATATCCTCACCGCTTGCAGTTTTGAGAGTCATCGTGAGCAAGAAATCTTTGATGTCTGCTTTGATGGAATCGAGCGACTCCTTTTTTAAGCCAAATTCCAATGTTTTTTTGTCCTGAGAGCACACCGGCTGAATCAAATTTGCGAGGGTCAAGATGCTCTTGGGTTCAAGTTGGGTGACAAAGGTTTTTTGTGAACCCGTGCTGAGTTTGACGTTGGCGAAGATGAGTTGCCCCTTGAATACCTCGGTTGAATTCTCAGAAACAGAAAACTGACTCGTCCAAATTCCATCAGAAGCAATGAGATCACCACCGCTACCGTCGTCTTTCATTTTTTGGCTCAGGCTATTTTGATCACGTGGCTCGGCATTTTCGAGGAAAGTTTTCACGGTTGCCAGTTCAACCGATTGAGCCAGACCTACGGGCAGCTTCAGCATGCAAGAGAAATTAAGTTTATAAACCTCGGGGGAGTCCGTTTTTGGTGCTTTGGGTGAGCGCAGATAGTTGCACTTGAAAAATCCGGTTTTGGGGATGCCGAAGGCCTGGTTGAATTGCCAACCTATGGCTGAGTCTGGGATTGCTCCTGCTTTGTAACTGAAAGCATCAAAGATGTTGGGAATGTCGTCGCCATCAAAATTAGTGTCAATAACATTCGGAGTTCCGTCTTCGTCAATGTCGGGATTGAAGACAATATTGGTGTTGAAATCTTTTTCATAGGGTTTGTTTACACCCATGACACCAATGTTTGTTTGAAACTCCAGATCCGCATGTTGGCTGGGTTCCATAGCTTGGTCGCGTACGACGATGGTTCCAAGCTTACCCAGTGTGTTGTTGAGCTTAAAGATCCGTTGTCTTTTTTCATCACCTAATTTTTTCTCGATGTAAGCTCGTGGTTCAAAGCGGCTGTCGATTAAAATTCCGTAGTATCGGCCGCTCACGGGAACACTCTCGATTTTGAAACTTCGCTGTGTTGCGCTGATTTCTGCAGATGAAAAAACTTCATTCGTCGCAGCATCGAGCAGAATAAACCGACCACCTGCAAATGAGCTTGTGCCCGGCGTCCAGTCTGCAAAGGCACCTGTAACCTCTACGGTGCCAACGGTTTCATCGAGATATTCAACCGGGGCTCGGCCACAGGAAGAGCTGAGCAGTGTTGGAAGAACGAGACCTGCGAGGACAATTTTGATGCAACTCAACACAGAATTTCTCTTCATGGCTCACCTCGGCCAAGAGCGAGATCCATGCCGACCTGCAATTGCAGTCCCTGGGCGCGGAGCGGTTGTTTGTGTGCCTTAAACGAGGCTTGCATCACATATCCACTCAAGCGGAAAATGAGACCCACCGGCCCGAGGTAAAGTCCGCCAATTCCACCTGTGAAAGCTAGTCTCCAACCCGAGGTCTGCTCGAAAGGCAGCTTCAGATGCGCCGAGAGTCGCTACCCCGGAGAGGAGGTAATCTGCCTGGAGGCCGGCGTCGAAGTCGACGGAGGGTGACATGTGTCGCACGAGAAACAGGTCGGTACCAATACCCCAAGCGCGCCATTCAGGTGCTTTCGAGTCTTTGGCCAATGCCGCAGCCCAACCGCTTTTGGTGGCAGTTTGGTCGTTCACCAGTGCGAGCCCCCAGCGCAGTGCCTGGGATCCTCCGAGCGGAGTTTCCACCGAGTGGCTATACCGGATTTGAGTCAGCACACCTGTGGTGCTTCTCTGCGCCGCAGCCACCGGGTCTACAGCGGTGTTCCAATAGGGTGCCTCGAGGTCTGCCGATGAAACTCCATAGGTCGTTTGGAAGTGCCACGATGACGGCTTAGATGCCGCACCAGGCACTGTTCCTGAAGCTTGCCCCTCGGCAGGAAGAGTTGTGTTTTTGCCTGCAGGTGGAACCTGGTTTTGAGTGGGTGAGTTCTGTGCCAACGCGAGCCCAGGCAGAGACACAGGAGCACGAAAGCGAAAGCGCTTATCGCGTTCAAACACCATGCTGTTTTTTTGCCTGTCGTCGTCATCCGCACCATCCGTAGAGATCGCGCTTTGATTCGACGTGTTATCGGCTGACTGAAGCGGAAGTTGTGGTGTCAAAAAAGCAACGCTTCAGGGTTGCTCGAGGAGAGGCGTTCCGGTGGGAATCATTTCAATGGCTCCGATCTCCCCGTTACCGGGCAGTGAGACACGACATACGAGAGTTTTCTTCAAAATTTCTTCGTAAGGAAGTGGAAAGGCCTGTTTGCGCGAGCGTGTGGTAAAAGGCTTGGCATCGATGCCGTTCCCCATAACTTCGGAAAGCACAATGTTGTCCTGAAAGCTCTGCGAGCCATCAATCGACCAGCTGTGAATGAGTCCGCTTCTGAAGCCCGCCGGAGCGGCTATGCGGGTCACACATTCAACACTGCGTGTGTCGGTGTGAGCCTCAATGCGCCCTTCCACGACCCAAACCCCCAAAGGTGGAAGTGGCGTGCCGCTCAGTGCGTAGACGGCAAACAACAGAAAACCTTGCCAAACATCTTTGAGAAAGATTTTGCGCCATGTAGTGGGAGTAAACCCGACAAGGCCTGTTTCAGCCTGTTTGATTTTTTCAGCGGCGAAAGAACTTCCCACCTGAGCCAAGATGCAGACCAGCAGAGCCACTCCAGTGCTGTAATTCAGGAGGCGCGGAGCCCAAGTCACGACAGAAAGAGACACCACCAATGTAAGCGACACAGTGATTAGAAATAGGCGATACCAGGCGTTGCGCCACAGGCGATTGTAGAGAGGATCCCACAGTGTCGAGAGCGCAAGTGTCGTGACCAGTGTGAGCCAGACCCAGAGCTCGGTCTTCCAAAGCAAGGGAACGGCAAAAAATAGAATGTACTGCGCAGCACTCTGCTGACTCACAAGCTTAAGCCAGTCGAGAGCCTTCGAGCGCCCCTGAGGAAAGAACACACCGAGGGAGAGAAAACTCCCCAGACCAGGGAGATCCAAGGAATGTACTTCAAAGATCGACACCCGCAGACACACTCACGGCCCAGTCCTGTTCGCGACCAGAAAGCCTATCAATACTTTCTTTTACAGCCGAGGGTAAATTCGCAGCGCGTTTGACCTCGTCGGCAACTCCTTCGGGCACTCCACCACGCAGCTCGCCGATTCCACCGAATTTGCTGAGAGCGAAATCCAGACGTGAACGGTTGCTGATTCTGCGCCCCTGTAACCTGCACGTGCAAGCCAGCTTCGGTCGGTAAGATTGGTGAGTGCCGTAAGAACAAACGGATTCACGCTGAAATCGTTGCTCGGAATGATGACCAGGCTTGCGGCCGCATAACGGTTAGCAAGATAGAGGCTCCGGCTTTGGCCTTGCACGAGTCCCTGACCAAATGAATACGCCTCGAGAACGGGATCGGAATAACCAGCATCGTTCCAAAAATATTCAAGGTTTAAATTAGCGCTGCCTTTTTCGGAATATTTAAGCTCATAACGTGTACCGAGCACCACCTGCGCAATCGATTGCTTGCTCCGGTCGACAGTGGTGAAGTTCAGGTTTCCCTCAGGCGTGCGCGATTTGCTGTAGAAGGTTTGATCGCTTCTGCGTGTCCAGGCTGATTCAACGATCAAATCAACAGGTCCAAGCCCTGTGCTGACATCAACACCCCAGCGGATGGGTTGATCTTTGCCACCGACCACGGTTGTGGTGATTTCTCCAGTGAAATTACCATAACCGTAATTGAACTCGCCCCGCGCAGCAGCACGCGGTGACTGCGCTTGCTGTGCGTTTTCGAGATCAACGATGGCATAAAAATTATGGCCATACTTCTCAACGGGCATATGAAATTTGATGAGATTTGCACCCGGACGGACATCGAAGTTCGCAAGGGGGTCTTTAGTCTGCACAGCAAGAAAATCGGTGGGGTTCCAAAAGCTCGCCGCACCCCATTTGAGTTTTTGTCGACCCACGGTTGTGAACAGGGAACCCTGACCACTCCATTTGATCCACATTTCATAGAGGTCAATTTTGGGATTAGAACCTTGCGATGCGTTCGAATTGGCACCTTGTGTTTGAGTGATTGCACCTTTTACGAATCCACGCAGATCATCGCTTGGACGCGCATCGAGATACAGCTCTGCACTGGAAGAGTGGCTCAGCGGAGCATCACCTGGGGTGTTGTCTGCAAATTTCACAGCAGAGCTCTGGAGCTCGAGGCGACCACCGAGAGTCAGGCTCTCGCTGGTGCGGGAATCTGACGTTCCGGCCGCTGTTTGAGCTTGCCCAGCAGCATTCGAGGGAGCTGGTGTTGCAGAGACCGATGGAGTTGTGGTTTGTGCACCGCCGCCAAAGAGTTCCTCCTCAAGCGAGCTTGATGCATGAGTCTCTTGAGACAGTGAGATCCATGGTAAGAAACACGGGATAAGCAAAGCACGCACGAGGTGTGAATTTTTTCTCATCGACTCTGGGACTTTTCCCAGGCAGGGTAATAGACCGTGCGCAAAAGTTTATCTGACAACGAGCGTTCCTGACGTTTGAGGATATTCCTCGACTCTTTGTCGACCCAAAGGTGCAGAATCGGGCTGGCGACATCAGCTTCAGGCTTTGCAGTCAGAGCTATATGGTGCACATCGAATTTACCAAGCTTCTCATCGGCTACAAATTTTGCAGCATATTCCTCGCTTAAACGTGATTCATCGAAGTCCTGTCGGCGTGAATTTGTGCCACCAATGCCTGCACGATCGGTGCGGCGCTCCCATTTGCCAAGCGCTGGCTCGTAGCTGAAAAGGTTTTTGTCGAGGCGAAGATAACCTTTGCCTGCTTCGCTTTTGGGTTTTGTAAAAATAAGCATCCATTTATCGTCGGCATCTCGGCGAAAAACAGTTGCCTCGAAAGCTTGAGTGACCTTGCCCTTCTCTGACTGTTCAATAAATACAACTGATTTGTAATCGCCAGAGTTGCGTTGACGTTCATCAAGTTCAACAACGAGTTTTTTGAGGTCGGTATCATTCAGAGCAAGCGCTTGTGCAGAGCTTAGAAGCGAAGCTGCCGCGAGCACGAGACAGTTTGTGAAGAGAGACGTTTTCATGGATATCTCCTTATTTGCCTTGATTCAAAGCTTGTACAGGTGGCATCTGGCTGGCCTTCAGTGAGGGATAGAAAGCTGCCAGGGCTGTGAGCGCAGGCAGGAAGAGAAGCGCACCTACCAAATGCACAGGTTGGAGCGAGAGTTTCACAACATCGGTCATCAGAAAAACGCGCAGCCCAGAATTGTTGATGGGGATCTGAGCTGTGTTGAGCGCAGAAATCAGAACCAAGCCGAGTACGCAACCTGCAAGCGCACCAAAGAGTCCAAGCAGCGCAGCTTCGATCATAAAGAGTGTGCGCACCTGAGCCTTTTGCATGCCGATGGCACGCAGCGTACCAATTTCCTTGGTACGCTCGCGCACTGTCATCCACATGCTATTGGCGATACCCGTTGCAATGATGAGTCCTAAAATAATGACAAGAAAAACTGAAAGCCCATTCAAACTGGTGACAATCCAGTTAATGAACGAAACCTCGTCATCCCAGGTTGTGAGGTCGAGCCGAAGTCCACGCCAGTCCTGACCAACAATCTTCTGGAATTTAATAAAGAAGGGTCTGGGGTCGTGCTCAAGCAGTGTATAGCCTGCCTTGCGAAAAACATTTTCGAGCTGCAGCCTGACTTCGTTGGCGCGGCGAATGTCTTTTAAATAAACCCACACCGCTCCGGTGGTGTCAGAACCACGCCTGTCCAAATCCAGTACGGTTTGACGTGGCACAAAGACGCTGAAGTTGCTCAGAAAGCCCATGTCACGCGCAATGGCTGCGACCGTCAAATCAACCGAGTTTGCCTGCCCACCGTTCGCTTCGGTAATGAAAGTGAGAGTGTCACCCACATCGACGCCGAGTTTCTTCGCCTGGCCTGCAAAAATGAGAATTGTATTGCGGGCGCCGAAGTTTTCAATTTTGCCGAGAACCTTGTTGGCACCGTCTTTCTTGTACTCCGACTGCTCTGCGAGTTTGACCTCTTTGAGGAAACATCGACGCCGAGTTTCTTCGCCTGGCCTGCAAAAATGAGAATTGTATTACGGGCGCCGAAGTTTTCAATTTTGCCGAGAACCTTGTTGGCACCGTCTTTCTTGTACTCCGACTGCTCTGCGAGTTTGACCTCTTTGAGGAAAGCCGATTCCTCAAGAATAAGGCCGTTGAGCCCCGTGTTGAAAGAACCGCCTGAGCCAATTAGACGTCCCCAGCCGCGCGCACGGTCGGTAACAAGCGCCAAGCCTGAAATATTTTCTTGAACCAGAGAGCGGATCTTTTCGCGGTCGGTAATGAGCGGAGTGGCAGAATTTGCGCGCTGTTTGTAAAAACCGGCAACATTCACATGCCCAGTTGAGGTGAGTGTAGAGGCCTCAATCAGACGGTCCGATACGCCTTTGCTTATGCTCAGCAGCAGTAAAAGTAGGAGCGACACGAAGGCAATGGCTGAGCCGAGCAACAACGTGCGTCGCCGGGCTTGAATAAGATTACGCAAAGCAACCAGGAAAAAAGTCCACATGAAATTCACTCCCTATCCTGCATGGCCGCAGCAGGTGCAATGCGGCTGGCCATGAAGGCCGGATACAATGTGAAGATAAGCGCGAGCAGTGCGACAACGCACGGTGCTGCGAGCGCGACGGTTGGAGACAGGCTGGGATAGAGACGCGGTCCACCGAAAAGGAAACTGACAAAGTCAGACGGCGAGGCAATACCTCGAACTCCAAGGAAGGCAACGAGTATTCCAGCCAGAAGTGAACCGAGAAAAGTAGCAAGAACCGCGATGGTCAGGGTTTCTACAAAGAACATCCGCAAAATAAAGTTACGTTGCGCACCGATAGCCCGCAGTGTGCCAATCTCGCGTGTGCGTTCGAGCGTGGTCATCATGATGGCGTTGTTGATGATTGCCATTGCGACGATGAGAATGATGCCAACGGCGATAAGCAACACCGCGCGAATCACCGTAACCAGCTGACCGAGAGTTCCCGACGCTTGCTTCCAATCTACAACCTTGAGTTGCATGTTAGCGGCGCTGAGGCGCTGTTCCAGTTCAGCGCGGGTGGTTGCGAGTAGACGTGGATTCTTTAACAAAATTGAAGCATTGATAACCATTCCGGTGTTAAGGTCTTTGGGATTGTAGCTGCCCGTCTGTAGGCGTTTGAATTCAAGCACGCGGGTGGCTGTTGAACTTGTGAGTCTTGAGATGTGCTGTCTGCAGAGCGAGTTTCAAGAGCGGTTTCAGAACCAAAAAGCGCATCTTCAAGCGATGCTCCCTCGACAGGTTTGAGGTCGACTTCTTTGCGGAGTTCTTCGAGCTCTTTCTGACCTTCGCTGCTCATCCGTCCGTAAAGCTCACGGTAACTAACCATGTCAACAAAATTGAAAACACCGGCGAGATCGGAGCTTTCAAGGCCAGAAAACTGGTAGGTTCCATAGATTTTGAGGGGAACCGTTTTGAGGAATCCGCTGCGCGTGTACGAGCGCAGATTGATGGTGTCGCCGACTTTGAAGGGGTAGAGGCGGATTTTGGATGCAATGATTTTGTAAAAGAAATCATAGCGCATGCTGAAGTTTGAGTCGTCAACGGTCAAGAAGTTCTTCATAAGAGCTTCGATGTCGTTCTCGTCAGTTTTGAGGAATTCTTTGAGGCTCGAGCTGACCTCTTTGCGCTGCTCACCGTTCAAGTAAACGAGTGTCTCAAGATATTGCTTGGGAAGGTCGGAGGCGATTGTTCGAAGTGCAACATCGTCAGATATTTTCTTGCGCTGCTCAACTGTACCTTTGCGAAGGTTGTCGAACCCCCGAGCAACAATGTTTTTGATCTGCGTTTCGTAGATTCTCTGACTGAGCAAAATCCCGCGTTCGCCTGGTGGAATGTTTTCGCCTGAAACAATTTTGAACTTACGGAAGACCTGGGTGAATTGTTCGGGGTTCGTTCCCATGTAGCGGAGATACAGTTTTCGCCTGAAACAATTTTGAACTTACGGAAGACCTGGGTGAATTGTTCGGGGTTCGTTCCCATGTAGCGGAGATACAGAGGTTCCTTCTCGCCCGAGAGAGGTGCGATTTTGGATTCAAGAAAAAGCAGCACGCTCTCGGGATCGGTTGGCAATTTGCTCCAGAAATTTTCCGAGAGAGCTTCTTCAACATCGGCAATCTGCTTCTTGATGTCTTCGGGAATACTTGAAATCTTCAACTCGTTTTCGAGGTCGGCACGCACTGTTTTGAGGTTGGTTTTGATAGTCTCAACCATTGCTAAAGTGTCACTTTCAGCACCTGCCTTAACCGTCGCCCTGAAGCGTTCAAAGAGGTCGTCCAAGAGGTTGCCTCGACCAAGGAATGCGTTTTCGAATCCGAGCGGAACAACATCTGCAACGTTGGGATGATTCAGGAGTTCAGCTTTTACATCTTCAAATTTTTCGATTTCACCGAGATCGTCGCGGCCAAAGAATCCGCTCCCAAACAGCGCCAATTCGTCGCGTGCGTTGGATGAGTATACCTGGAGGTGGCCAGCTACACTGCCAATGATACTCTGTGACATGGTGTTTTCGATGCTGCCAAGCAGAGACAATCCGAAAACAACGAGGAAGCTGCCGACAAGGAGGATGCCACCAACCACGAGAGTTTTGACCTTGTGCAGAGCTAAATTTCTAATAGCAACCAGCAGGAGAACCTTGAGTTCTTCAATCATGTCTCACTTCCTCACGTCTTCTATGACCCGGCCATCCTGCAGGCGCACAATACGGCGTGCATGCTCGATCACCTTGGGGTCGTGAGATGAGAAAATGAAGGTTGTTTTCTGCTTGCTATTTAGGGTGCGCATCAATTCGATGATGTTTTTCCCGGTTTCAGAGTCTAGATTTGCAGTGGGTTCGTCGGCGAGAACGATTTTGGGTTGAGTGACAAGCGCTCTCGCAATCGCAACACGCTGACGTTGTCCGCCTGACAACTCGTGTGAGCGGTTCTTTGCTTTGTTGGTCAGTCCCACCTGTTCGAGAAGCTCGCTGATACGCTTGCTGCGTTCGCCTGCGCTCAAGCCACCCTGCAACAGGAGTGGAAGTTCGACGTTCTGATAAACCGAGAGCACCGGTACAAGGTTGAAGCTCTGGAAAATAAAACCAAGAGTATTGAGGCGCAGCGTGGTTTGTTCTTTGTCGGAGAGAGCATTGGTGACTTTTCCCTCGATGCTCACAGTTCCCGAGGTTGCAACGTCCATGCAACCAATCAGATTGAGCAGGGTTGATTTTCCGCAGCCTGATGGACCTGCGATTGTGGTGAATTCGCCTTCGCTAATGGTGAGATCAATACCACGGAGTGCACGCACCATGGATGCTCCGAGAGGATAATCTTTGATGACGCCCTTGAGTACGACTGACATGGAGCCTCCGGTGAACGGCAAACAGTGAAAATAACCACTGTATCTGCGAAGCCGGAATCCTAGCTCAGGAGTCGGCACACGCAAAGGATTGTTGGTTATTTTTGCGAAAAAGCTGATTCCTTGGGGGCGCCTCATGTGTCGAAAATAACTTAAATTAAAAAAATCACCATCAAGAGCGCAGAGACCGGTGCCGAAGAATTCTAACCAGGCAATAAGGGGACAATCATGCGCTTTCCAGTCTCTAGTTTGTGTTCAGTGTTTCTTGCGGTGGCTGCATCAGCATGCGTCAAGAAGCCGCAGGACGCCGCACCTGCAGCAGACAAGCCGAAACCTGAGATACCCGTTGCGGTGGGTGTACCTCAAGGAGCGGTGGAGGAGCTTGGGCTCTCCGAAGATCTTTTGCGGAGTGTGTACACAACAGAGAACCTGAACCGCGCGCAGCAGCAGCTCAACAAAGATAAAAATTTCGAACTAAATATTCTCCTGCGGGAGGACTGGCGAGAGCGCATGCCATTGCGTGTACGCAATGGGGTCATGAAGAAGCATGAGGAGCTCGACAGTCAGGATCAAGTGGTTGGGGTAGGTGACCTACTCATTAAGGCGTTCAAGACGAGTGCAGTGGCGAGCGATAGCCTTCGCCGCGCGAGTCTGAACAGCACAGCGGCGGCACAAAAGCCCTTTGACCTGATGAAGATTGAGTTACGTGGCAACAATCTCCCCGAGCTCATCAAGGCGCTGAACCAGGTTCACCGTTTGCCGAGCGTGATTTTTGCTGAGCCGAACTTCAAGGTTCAAAAGATAGCTGTGCCGAATGATCCTAGCTTTCCATCGCTTTGGGGCATGACAAAAATTAAGGCACCGGAGACCTGGGATTCATTCACGGGTGCTCAAGAGACTGTTGTGGCTGTTATCGATACCGGCGTGGATTACCGCCACGAAGATCTCAAAGACAACATTTGGGTCAACACGCGGGAAATTGCCAATAACGGCATTGACGACGATAGCAACGGCTACGTTGATGACGTGAATGGTTGGGACTTTGCGTATGGCGACAAAGACCCCATGGACGGTGACTCTCATGGCACACACTGTGCGGGTACGGTGGCCGCCCGTGGTAACAATGGCGTCGGTGTTGTTGGGGTGAGCTGGAAAGCCCGCATCATGCCTATCAAGGTTCTCGATGATTTTGGCAGCGGCTACAACTACGACATCTACAATGGAATTATCTACGCGGTGACCAACGGCGCGAAGGTGACCTCGAACAGCTACGGCGGTGGTGGGGCAAGCTCACTTATGGCGTCAGCTATCAAGACTGCGCAGGACAGAGGTGTGTTGTTCGTTGCGGCTGCAGGGAATGAAGCTGCAGCAAAAGCTTCCTACCCAGCCTATTATACCAAAACCTACAGCAACGTGATTTCTGTGGCCTCCACGGAAACCAACGACAGTCTGAGTTCATTCTCAAATTACGGCGACGGCGTTGATGTTGCGGCGCCCGGGCGCAATATTTTGAGTACGACTCCCTCGAATGCTTACGCGACGTTCAGTGGGACCTCGATGGCTACACCTCATGTGGCAGGCGTGGCTGCTCTCCTGTGGGGCGCTGCACCTTCAAAAACAATGGCGCAAATCCGCACTGCAATTCTCAACAGTGTCGATGCGGTGCCTGCACTGTCGGGTAAGGTTGCAGCGGCTGGGCGAATCAACCTCAAATCTTCGTACGACGCGGTTATGACCGCTCCCTCACCCACTCCAACGGCGAATCCAACGGCGAATCCAACGGCGAATCCAACGGCGAATCCAACGGCGTCTCCAACGGCGAATCCAACGGCGAATCCAACGGCGTCTCCCACGGAATCACCCACACCACAACCGACACCACAACCGACACCACAACCGACACCTCCCTTTAGGGATGGCCTCCGGTTTAACTACTATCATGGTTTCTGGTTCAGAGTTCCGCGTTTCGACTCACTTCGTCCAATTGCAACGGGTACAACACAAGAGATTTCGACTGCCAATGCGCAACGACGCTCTCAGTTCGGTTTCGTTTTCGAGGGGAATTTGTGGGTTCCAACGGCAGGGTCTTACACGTTCTTTCTCCGCTCCGACGACGGCAGTTTGCTCACTATTGACGGGCAACGTGTCATTGATAACGATGGCGTGCATGGTTCGCGTGAGCGCACGGCAACTGTGAATTTGAATGCTGGTTTTCACACGATTCGCGTAGATTATTTCCAATTGCTGTTTGGCTCTGCGCTCAACTTGCAGTGGTCTGGTCCCGGAATCACGCGCAGAAAGTTGGGTGGACCGGGTGTCTTGTTTCACCAGTGAGAATGAGGGCTCCGGATCTGAGGAGCCCTTTTTAATTCACAAAATTAAATTTCTTATTTTTTTACTTCTTGTCTTCAAAATAGCGGGTTGAATCGCGGGTAAATACGTAAGCAGCGCCACCAAGGCAAATCACTAGACCTCGGATGCCATCGCGGAACCCAGCCTTCAAGATATACGCTCTTATGAACTCCCAAACAGGACGCAGCAGCAGTTGCCAGGCAGACATTTTGCGTCCGATCCGTGCTCGTTCATCTGCAGCCAAAAAAGCATAATTTTGGTTTTTCTGAAAGAACTGACGGATGGTGCGATAGCTGTAGTGAACGATGGCGTTTTTGAGCTCAACAGTCTTACGTTCGCCCTCGGTGCTGAGACCCTCGTGCACAGTTTTGTCATCAAAGCGGGTAAGTGATCGATTGAAAACGCGCAGAACGCGATCGGGCTCGGGCGACCAGCCACAGCCCCGAATTTCCTGCCCAAGAAAGAAATTTCGGCGCGGGATAGAGAAGACAGCAGCGGCGGGAGAATTGTTCAAATGTTCTTGAATTTCGAGAGTGAGTTCCGGAGTCATCCGTTCGTCAGCATCGAACCACAAAATCCAGTCGTGCGCTGCAGCGTCGACCCCAACCTGACGGGTGCCGCCATAACCCTTCCAGGGGCTAAGAATGAGGCGGGTGTTACTGAATGACTTGATGATCTCGCAGGTCTCATCGGTTGAGCCGTTATCGACTACGATGACCTCGGAGTAATCTTTGAGGCTTTCAAGACATGCTTTAATGTTGTGCGCTTCGTTGCGGGTCATCATCACAACCGTTATCTGGGTTGAACGGTTGTGGCCTTGTACTGCCATTTTGCGTCGCCTTTCGATATGCAGCTATGTGCAAAAAGCTGGACGATCAGAGACAAATTTGATATCGCAGAGAGTGATTCATCATCACGTTGCAAACAAATAGGTCTTATTTATATGCCCGAATTCAAATATCCCGTCTATCGTCCCAACTTGACTGGAAACGAGAAACGCTATGTGAACGAATGCCTGGACTCAAGCTGGATTAGCTCTAAGGGTGCTTTTGTTGCACGCTTTGAAAAAGAATTTGCAGCATACGTAGGAGCCGCTTCAGCCACGAGCTGTTCCAATGGCACGGTCTCGCTTCATCTTGCACTTCTCGCATTGGGAATTGGTGAGGGCGACGAGATTATCGTTCCTACCTTCACTTACGTCGCATCAGTTAATGCCATCCGCTACGTGGGTGCCACGCCTGTTTTTGTTGATTCAAACCTGTCTGACTGGCAGCTTGATGTTGAACTTGTGAAGCGAGCCCTGACTCCGCGGACAAAGGCCGTAATGGCCGTTCATCTTTACGGTCAGGCTTGTCCGATGCTCGAATTGGCTGAACTTTGCAAAAAGCACGGCTTGTATCTCGTCGAAGACTGCGCGGAAGCCCTGGGTACCCGCATCGGCAAATCTCATGTTGGGATTGTCGGCGATATCGGTAGTTTTTCTTTTTTCGGCAACAAAACTATCACAACAGGCGAGGGCGGGATGTTGGTCTCCAACAGGCCTGAGCTCATTGCGCGCTGTGCACATCTGAAAAGTCAGGCAGTCAGCCCAGAGCGCACCTACTGGCACGACGCGGTTGGCTTCAATTATCGTATGACTAACATCTGTGCTGCGATTGGAACGGCGCAACTCGAAAGAATTAATTCGATTGTAGCAAAGAAGCGTGCTCTGGCATTCAAGTACCGCGATGAACTTGCCGCGCTTTCTCAGGTTATTTTTCACGATGAGCAGCCTGGAACCACACATTCCTTCTGGATGGTAAGCATACGCGTTGCCGATGAAACCACACGCGATGCGCTGAGGCAGCATCTTGCAAAAAACGGTATTGAAACGCGTCCTGGGTTTCCTCCCTCGCATTTTTTTCCCATGCACAGCGCATTTGCTGCGGGGCAGGTGTTTGAGCGGGGCGAGCTCCTCGGTGCGACCACCATGAATCTCCCCAGTTATCCTGATTTGTCATCCTTGGATGTTGAGGAGATCTGCTCCCACATCCGTAATTTCTTCGGAGTGCATTGAGTTGAGTTCTTCGTCAGCAGTGCCCCGCCCTAAACGCGTTCTCGTCGATCTCGATCGCCTGCGCGAGCCGACCTCGGGGCTCGGGCATGTGGCGTTGTATTTTGGTGAGCGGTTGGCTCAGCGCGCACCTTCCATCCGTGATATGAAATTTACTTTTTTGGTTCCGGAAAAAGATGTTGGGCGATTTGGAGATGCGGTTGAATATGTGGCCGAATCAAAGTGGCTCAAGCTCTTTCCTTTCCTGCACCAAAAATACGACTTGTGGTATTGCCCACACCAAGATGTAGCCTACTCGCCTGCGCATGCTGCGCGATTTGTTTTCACCATCAACGATCTCAATTTTTTGAAGGAAAAGAGTCCGGCTCGCTGTCGGGTACGGCTGCGTCGTATCCAGAAATTTATCGATCGCTCGAGTGCAATCACTGCCATATCAGAGAACACAGTCGCTGAAGTGCAGCAAAATCTTCAGGTACGAAGCACACCCTTAAATGTTGTGTATTGCGGCCTGGAGCTCAAAACCTTTACGCCCATTGCGCAACCTGCTTTTGTCCCGCAGCGGCCGTTCTTTCTCACGGTGGGAGTCCACAAGCACACCAAAAACTATCGCGTTTTGGTTGAGCTGATGGAGGAATTGCCTGAATACGATTTGGTCATGCTGGGGAATTGTAAAACTCCAGCAGGCGTTGAGCTTCAGGAACAGCTCTCGAAGAGCTCCGCAGAGAAGCGCGTGCATTTGCTTGGTATCTGCAGCGAGCAAGATAAATACTGGTTCTACAAGAACTGCGCGGCTGTTTTGTTTCCCTCCATATCAGAGGGCATGGGTTACCCGCCGCTCGAGGCCATGCAAGCTCGACGCCCGGTGTTTGTTTTTCGTGAATCTGCTGTTCCGGAAATCTGTGGGCCACATGCGTTGTACTGGAGCTCACAGAACGGCAGCGTGATGGCTAGCGAACTGCGCGCGGGTCTCTCTCATTATGCCAGCCATCCTGAAATGGCCGAGGCAGCATACGCTCACGGTATGACTTTTGGTTGGGACCCGGTGGTGGACAAATACCTTGAGTTATTTCGGCAGCATCTGAAGTAGACGTTCGGGGCTGTGGACGAGTTCTTCCATGGTTTGCACCGCGTGCTCTCTGCGTGACATTTCCTGGCGCGCCACATAGAGGTCAGCCGCAACCATTTCCTTGCACAAATCCTCAACTTTGACTCGCGCTTCCCAACCCAATTCTTGTTTGGCTTTTGTGGGGTTTCCGATCAAGAGATCGACCTCAGAGGGGCGGTAGTAACGTGGGTCGATTTTGATGAGTGTGCGTCCGGTTTTACTGCAACGCCCAATTTCGTTCTCGGCCTTACCCTCAAAAGAGATCTCGATGCCGACATTTTTGAAGGCCATTAAAAGATAGTCACGCACTGAGGTGGTGCGACCTGTTGCAAGAACGAAATCATCTGCAGTGTGGTGGTTCAAGATTTTCCACATGCCCTCAACATATTCGCGCGCGTGACCCCAATCGCGCTTGGCATCGAGATTTCCAAGCCAAACACATTCATCCAGGCCAAGCGAAATACGCGCTGCAGCGCGTGTGATTTTGCGGGTCACAAATGTTTCACCACGCAGCGGACTCTCGTGGTTAAAGAGAATCCCGTTGCACGCAAACATTCCGTATGCCTCGCGGTAATTGACCACGCTCCAAAAGGAATAGATTTTTGCACATGCATAGGGACTGCGAGGGTGGAAGGGGGTGGTTTCTGATTGCGGAAAAACGCACCTTGCCGTACAGCTCGCTTGTGGAGGCCTGATAAAAACGAGTTTTGTGGGTGAGCCCAAGCGAGCGCACGCACTCAAGTAGGCGCACAGTTCCAAGGCCATCGACCTGGCCGGTGTAATCGGGCTGGTCGAAGCTCACGCGCACATGGCTTTGTGCGGCAAGGTTGTAGATTTCATCGGGCGCAACTTCTTCAACCACTCGCGCGAGTCCTACGGGGTCAGTTAGGTCGCCATAGTGGAGTTTGAGTTGGCTCGAGGGCAGATGTTCGTCGAGATAAAGGGGGTCGATCCGCTGTGTGTTGAAGCTGCTCGAACGGCGTTTGATGCCGTGCACCGCATAACCCTTCTTAAGCAGTAAATGCGCGAGGTATGCGCCGTCTTGACCTGTAATTCCTGTGATTAAGGCCGTTTTTTTGTTTGATGGAGTCATGCGCGGTGTCCCGAATAATTATAGGGCGAGTATTGCCCTCGCACGCTACTCAATCGGGCTCTGTAAAGCAATCGCACTGCGTGCCGTAAATGAGGTCTTATTCCGACACGCATGTGTTTTAGAGGAAGTCAGAGTCTGGCCGGGGATCGCTCGAAATATCGAATTCAACGGCCTGAACCTTGGAACCCGAAGGTTCGTCGAAATCTCTATCCGGATTGGGATCGTTTGCGAGTTCAAACTCTCCTGCCAAACCGCTTTGCGTGCTGCTCGCGGTGTTGAAGGAGCGAGGCTTGCAACCGACGAGAGTCAGCGCGAAAAGCGCTGCACCCAAGCAATAAATCTTCATGCTGGGCACTCCCTTCAGCCGCGCTCTTGGCAAATCACGGGATGTTTTTTGCCTTCAAGAATCATCTCGCCTTTATATTCGAGGTCTGAGGAGCGCACGGCCTTCAGAATCAAAAAGGGCTTGGTGTCGACTGCCAACTGAATCCAGATGCGCTTGCTGCTGAACCAGAACCCATCGATGGTTTCCATGCCTTTGGAGCCTTCTCCAAAAGTCATTGTACCCTTGTAGCCCAGGTCGATGCGCCGGGGCATGGGGGTTGCTGTGCCCACATTCCAGCCGATGCTGATGGGGTTGGCATCGGTTGGTGAGAGCTTGGGGCCTCTGCACAGATAACTCGATGTCGCAAAGGCATTGGACGATGATGCAAGAATGGCTCCGGCGAGCAGTAGCTTGAGCATTGGACATCCCTTCCCATTGAGAAATTTTAGGTCGATGGTGCGCCAACCTTTTCACACGCATGGGGAGTCTAACCCTCTGCGCTGTTGAAGGCCAAGAATGAGAGGGGAGGAAAGAAATTGACGTGCTGAATCAAGCCTTGGAGGGACTGACTCTGCTGCTGTAGTGTTGAGGATAATCAATGAAAAAAAATGGAGCGGGAAACGGGTCTCGAACCCGCAACCCTCAGCTTGGAAGGCTGATGCTCTAGCCAATTGAGCTATTCCCGCTCTCGTGGTGGGGAGAAGTGGATTCGAACCACTGAAGACTAAAGTCAGCAGATTTACAGTCTGCCCCGGTTGGCCACTTCGGTATCTCCCCGCGCCGGGCAGTGATAATCACCCCGTGTCTCCCTGTCAAGCGACCCCCGGAGCCCTTTTTCATCAACGTTTTTCTGTCGTTCAAAAATAATGTAGCTCACTCGTGAGCGGCAGCGCCAATGGTGAGTTGCCGCGCCGCTTTCTCGGCAAGTGTTGGCTCTGCGGTCGATATGTCTCTTTGTCGTCAAAATTGTTCAAAATTCAGCAAAAATGACGACCTTAAAATGTCTTATAAATAATCAACAATTTGTAATAATTTGTATTTTTGTGTTATTTAATTTTTTTCGTAAATTCACCTATTCGAACTCTTGTTTTGATTCCCGAACTCGTGCACGACGCCCTTCCTTTGGTCGAAGATAATGTGCTGGATGTGGATTCAATCAGATGAGCACTTTTCCCTTTATTCATGCTGCTTTTGAGGGTGCACTCGATCCGAGCCTGGTTGGGTTGCTTGCGTTTCAGGGTGGTTCCCCTGATTTGCTCGCGAGCTATGGGCGGAACTTGCATGTTAGCGTGAGAACTCACGCAGATGCTTTAGCTGAGCTCGAAGCGGGCACGGCTGACCTTGCGGTTTTGACGCTCGATCGCCTTGTCGAGCACACCAGTCGCGGTCAAGAGACTAAGGCGAGGATTTTGGGTCTACTTCTTGGCGGCGATTCACGTGGATTTGTAGGACTTCAACCCACACCAAACTCCTCGGGCTGCCGCCTTTTGGGATCCGTGAATCCCGAAATGGCACATTCGCGTTGGGAGGATTTGAGCTGCGGGCTCGACATCAATTCAGATTACGACGTGGGTAAGAGAGTTTCTCCTCGGGAAATGGATGAAGAGCTTTTCTCCGGGCGGTTCGGTCTCATGGAGTTGAACATGTATTGGGAGGGGCTGCTTGGCTTTCGGCGCGGAATTGTGCGGCGCACTGTTTGGTCGCGGGATTTTGTTTTTCGCATGGGTTCTCACATGTTTTAGTTGTGAATTGTGATTTTCTCCGCGAGCACCGCGAATGTCTGGTGTTGTTTTTACATGTTTTAGTTGTGAATTGTGATTTTCTCCGCGAGCACCGCGAATGTCTGGTGTTGTTGCGTGAGAGTTTAAGATACGTTTACGAGGCTCTTCTGACTCACTCTCAGAGCGTTGCCGAAGTCTTTGCTCATGCGAAAACATTCGACCGCAGCCCCAGTGCCTCATTTCTGCAGGCGAGTTTTCGCATTCTGGCTCCTCAGTTTGAGGGCTTTCTCGATGGCTCGGGCGAACTCGACTGGAGGGCTCTTTCTCCTTATGTGAGCTGGTTCCAGGCGCGTGTTGCGCATAAGAAGAGCACCGCTGATGTTCCATTCACCGCCAATCAACTGGAGCATCTCCTTTGCGACGCGTGGAGCTGAGTGTTACATCTTTGGAAGCTAACCAACTTCCATAGAGAGAAGTGCATCATGCCAATCTACGTATACGAACCAGCGGAGCCGGCCGGAGAGGCGGGTGTTGTTGAGGGGCGCGAGTGTTGTTACTTCGAAACACTCCAATGGGCCAAAGAAGAGCCGCTGACACAGTGCCCCGAATGCGGCCGTTCTATTCGCCGCGCTCTGGCGGGATTTGCTCTAGCTTCTCAGTCTTCTCCAGATCCTCTGAGAGGGGTGGCGAAGAAATTGGGAGATGGCCTTGAGGCTGCTGTGCCTTCATCGAGCCACAGCGGCAAGTCTGAGTCCAGGGAGCTTATCGCTGGCGAGGGTAAATCGGCTGCTGCACGTGCAGCACGACTTGCGTACCGACACGTCTGCAGTAAAAACTGCCGGCATTGAAAATTTCCAAGCTCGGTTTTGCCCCTTAAAGCAGTGCATGATGTCTCCCGACTCCCAGCAGTTTGCTGGCAACGGAGGGTGTTGTGTTGGACTTTTTTGGAGTGTCAAAAGACTCCTGCTGTTTGCGCAAAATTAAACTTCTTCGGGCACTCCTCATTATTTTATTTGCCGGCTGGGGATGTACGGCTTTCGCAGCAGAACGGATGAGCCATCAGCCGGTTCGACCGGCTCACTATACGATTGAAGTTCAAAGCACGCGTTCCGATGATAAGCCGCGCATGGTCAGCACTTGGGCACATGTGTTTTTTGAAGGAGAGCACTACCGCGCGTTGATGCCAGAGAACATCGTTCGCGGATCAGCGGTGGAGGTTGATTTCCGCTGGGCACCCGGGTCGAGCATTGCCGTTGAATTCGCCGGTGAATTCGAGAAAGTTGAATTAGAAGTTAAAGGCGCATTCGAAGATTCATGGAAATCCCATCTTCTCGGTGAGGGATTTCGTGAGCCTCGCAATGGGCATTTGATTCTCTCGCCTGCAAAATTAAACTTTGGTCCGAACGATGCGGGGCGATTCGAACTCAGATTTTTGATGCGTGACGCTGCGGGTCGCACTGTTCAAGATGGTGGTGTGGGATCGACTCTGAGATTCCAATTGGCAGCGCCGGAGAGTTCGTCGGTTCTGAAATTCACAGAGGCTTGGACTGTTGCGCAGCAGGGGGGCTTGATTGCCGGAAAGTCATTCGAGCTTGAGTATGCCATTGAGCGCATCGAACAGCAGCTTTCATCGGGCTCTGGAAGAGCGCGGTCGCCTTGGTGTTTATTTGCGAAGGTGCAGTTCGATGAAGGCGCTGTTTGTCAAAGTTATCCTCTTCTTGCCTCGCATTTTGAACATCCTGAAAAGGTCATTGGATTGATGCCCACGGTTCAGATACCAGAGCAAGCACGTCGCATGACGATTTGGTTTTCTGCATTTCACAACACGCAAACCTTTTTCGACTCAAACTTTGGGCAGAACTATCATTTTTTAATTCTGCCGAGATAGGGTATAATTTTTCCAGTCGATTCTTCAAATGAATTGAGGAATGGTACGTTGGAGAAATTTCATGCGTTATTCGATGATGATTGCTTCGCTCTGTGCCTCGTGCGTTTCTCTCGGTGCATTCGCTTCGGAAAAAGGCTCGATGAGCATTTCTGTGAATGGCATTAAATTTGGTCAGTCGTCACAGACCATCAAGCCTGCAGAGGGTGATTCTGTCACCACTAAAACCACATACTTCAACTATCTCGGTGAAAGTGCAGACGCTGCGACTGGGAGCCTTGAACTGGGCTATCACTACAAGGGTGGCGTCTTCTACTTCTACCCACTGGGTGCTCAGGGTGAGCGCGAACTTTGGGTCGGCATGAAGTCGGGCGAAAATCTCGAATGGGGTCTGGTGGGCGCTGCTTTCTCTCGCTCATACGACAAAGCTCAAACCATTGAGACCAAACGGGTCAAGGAAGATGGACTCTCTCGTCTGGGGCTCTTTGCCAACTACAGCTTTCAAATGTTCGGCCAAGACTTCGAAAACACCGATGTCCTGTTTTATGAGATGGGCGCAACTAAATACGAAAACTCCAACGACGACGCTGAAGCTTCGCGATTCGGCTTCAGAACCGAACTCCTCTACAATCAGAAGCTCGCTGAAAATATGACCGCTGGCTTGGGTCTAACGGCTGAGTGGTCGAGTGCTACATTTGAAATCAACGGCAAGAAGGCTGCAACCACAAGTGATTTTGATTTGGGATTGCGAATCGCCAAGTTGACTTACACCTTCTGAGGGTAAATTCTGCCCGGTGTGCCAGGGCACTGGCTCACCGGGCAGCTTTGCCACTCAACTCTCGGAGCAAGGGTGTTAGTGTGCAAATTGAACTCAAAGGAGGGTTTCGCATGGCCGTCAATACAATCAAGCCGCAGAGTACGCCCTCTCCGAACGCACTAGTTAATCAGAAGTCTGCCGGTGACGCGAAAAAGGCAGAAAACGTTCAGACCGTTAAGTCGGCTGTGAACGCTTATGCGAAGGCCGCTCAGCCTTCTGCCCAGCAGCCCGCAGCCAACGTTCAAATTTCTCCACGGGCACGCGAACTCAGCCTGGCACGCCAGGTCGTCGAAAACACACCCGACATCCGTGAAGATAAAGTTGCAAAGTTCAAAGCGATGATTGAGCGGGGCGAGTACAAGCCTGACGCTGGCAAGATTGCAGATAGCATTTTGGCTGAAGCAATGCGTGATGAACTTTCAAAGGATCCTGAAGTCGCCCTGAGTTGAGAGATTGAGGTGGGCCCATGATTGAGCTTCTCAAACTCCTGGCCCAGTTTCTTCACTGCCTCCGGCAACAGATGACACAGCTGGAAGAACTTCTTGGCGTGCTTGCGCGTGAGGAAGAGCTGGTTGTTTCGTTTTGTCTCCCGGAATTCGAGAAGCTGGTGACAGAAAAAGATCAGATTGTCCGGCTCGCCCAGGCGGCCGAGGAAAGACGTCAGCAGTTCCTCAAAAAACTCTGTTTCATGATGGCGTTCGATGCTCGCGGCAGGCTGCCAAGCCTCACCGAGTTCATCCAGGTTGCTCAGTCTTATTTGAGGAACGTGGAGCGCCTCGTCGACCCTGAAATGCATGCGAGCTTGAGTCATGCTGTGCTTGAAATTCAAGAGTTATCTGAAGCCTACCGCTCTGCTTTTCTTCATGCTCAGCCGCGCATCGAACAAAACAAGCTAGTTTTGAAAGCGCTCTCTGCAAATTTCAAACGCTCGCTGCAAGTTCTGCAGAATGAGTCCATCATGCAGAACCGTTACAATGAACGTGGACGGAGCGTGGATGCGCCAGCCATTAAACAGGGAGTCGCATCTGTCAGGGTGAGGGCCTAACGTATGCCAACCGGCCTACAGCACATCCTAAATATGGGTGGTCAATCTCTAGGCAACTCGCGCATGGGGATTGAAGTAACAGGCCACAACATCGCCAACGCCCAAACTCCGGGCTACAGTCGGCAGCGCGCCGACATTGAAGCCAACGACCCCACTCAATACGGCTCTTTGATTCTTGGACAGGGCGCCAAGGTGAGTCGCATTGCGCGCGCTCACAACGAGTATCTTGAACAGGCTTTGAGGCGCGAAACTCAGAATCACGGTCGAGCTGAATCATTCGATCACAACATTTCCAGGCTGGAAGGTTATTTCAATCCGGATTTGAATTCCACCATCCGCATGCGTCTCGATACCTTTGGAAGTGCCTTGCGCGATTTTGCAAACATGCCAGAAGAGCCGGCGATGCGTATTCATTTGCTCGAAACAGCAAACACACTGACCACAACAGTCAATGTGACACATTCCAACGTTGCTCAGCTCCAAAATGACATTTCAGAAGAACTCGCTGTGGACTGTGACATCGTCAGTCAGAAACTCAAAGAAGTTGCCAATTTGAATCGGGAAGTTCTTGCGCTACAGATGGGCGACAGCACACGCCCCAATGATCTCGAAGACAGGCGCGATATGGCTCTCAAAGAGCTATCGCAGTTGATGGACGTTCAAATGTACAAAGACGATCGTGGTCTGTACACCGTCCGTGGACCCGGCGGCCATCTTTTTGTTGAAGGAATTTTTTCGGCTGAGGTCAGGCTCGACTACGATGTGGCAAAGGGGCAGCCAAGAATTATTGCTTCAGACTTCGCGAACACGAAGGGCGCTGACATTACCGCCAAGTTTACGACCGGTAAAATCTCAGGAATGCTTGATGTGCGCGATAAACATGCCCAGAAAATTCGGGATAACCTGAATGAATTCGCACAGACATTTGGGCAAGCTTTCAACCAGATTCACGAGAAGGGATTTGGTCGAGGAGGTTTTTCAGACGTCAACGGACGTGAATTTTTTGAGGGTGTCGACGGACAGTACGAAGCTGCTCAGCAGATTTCAGTGTCTCGTTTGATTCAACAAGATACCGATGCCATTGCTGCTGGTATGAGTCCTCTGACTCCCGGTGACAACGTCATCGTTAACGAACTCATTAAGACTTTGAATAAACCGATGTTCGACAAGGGTACCAACTCTGCCGTCGGATTTTACGATAATTTCGTTGCAACCCTGGGTTCTGCTGCAATGTCGGCGAAGAATGAGCTCAAGGCCTCACAGGTTGTGAAGGCAAACGTTGAAACTCAAAAAGAACGAGTTTCCGGAGTGTCACTTGATGAAGAGGCTGCCAACCCCTCATTACAACTGCGGATGAGATGTTCAAAACAGTGCTAGATTTGAAACGCTGATGAACGAGGAAGGTTAGCAGATGCGTGTATCTGAACGCATGAAATTCGATGCCACTGAGAGCCGTGTTAATCAGGCGCGCGCGTTCGCGCTGGACACGCAGGATCAGGCTGCGTCGGGGCGAAAGTTACGCTCGGTGTCGGATGACCCGAGCGGCACTGTCCGCGTTTTTCGCAATCGCGCCAAAATCGAGAATATCAATCAATTTCGCCGCACCAACGACTACGTCGAAGGCTTTCTTGGTAAAACCGAAGATGCGCTCCGCAGCATTACTGACACCATCATACGAGCGAAGGAACTTGCAGTGCAGCAGTCCAACGGTGTTTGGGATGCTGGCTCACGCAAAACAGTTTCTCATGAGGTGCAACAGCTGTCTGAGCAAATTGTTCAACTGGGCAACTCGACCTACGGTGATCGCTTTATTTTTGGTGGTTTCAAAACTGCGCATCCGCCGGTTTCGGGGGATGGACACTATGGCGGTGATGACGGCCTCATCTATGTTCAGCTTGATGAAGACACTTTTCGTCCCATCAACATTCCTGGCCGACGTATTTTCGAAATCGCAGTTAAAGACTCTGGAACCAATGGTGAGAATGTGCCGCTGTTGCGGATTGTTCAAGATTTTCGTTCTGCGCTTGAAAACAATGATGTTGATGAGATTTTTAGATCCAGCAGTCGCTTGGATGGCGCCCTGACACAGCTCGCCGAAATGACCGCTTCTCTCGGGGCACGCCGCGCATCGGTGCGCGATGCTGCAGAGCGACTCGATAACCTTGAAGAATTTGTTCTCAGCGATAACGTTAAAATCGAATCCGCTGACCCAGTCTCCACTGCTCTCGACATGAAGCGAGCCGAAACCGCTCTCTCATATACATTGAATGCCAGCTCGAAGGTTCTCGGGCCAAGCCTCATGGAATTTCTGAAGTAAAAATCAGCTTTCGCTCTGCAATTGCTTTGCGGCATCGCAAAATTGCACATGTTCTGTCAGTCGTATTTTAATTTCGAGTTGCGTTTGCGGAGTCTCAGCCTCATTGAAAGGCTTGTGCGAGTTGAGAAAAGTACTCAGAAATTTCTGTGGAAGTGGGTTTGCGAGAAGATCGAGTGAGCCGCTTGCAATGATGGATTGCGCCTTTTTTCCACTGGCAATTGTTGTACCAACAAACCAGCCCGCCGCAGCGAGAGCTGCCTTAACGCAGGTTGCGCTCGAGTAGGTCACCAGTCTGGACTTTGGATGTGCAAAATAGAAGACCCTCTTGAACAATTCATACGTCCAAAGCCAAGGGTGACTCGCTGGTGAGAAAAAATCATAGAAAAAGAAATCTGCCCGCAGATGGGGTTCGCTTTCAGCAAGTCTGACTACGGTCTCTCGAAAGTTACCGCCAACAAATGTCCAATCAAAGGTTTTGTTGCCAGGCATTTCCCAGCGCAGTGCATTGCGGTTTTGAGCTTGTTCAAGGAAGCTGTGATGCCGCTCGATAGCTTTAAAATGAGCACGTGCCGCAAGAGCGGCGGTGAGTCCATCTTTTTCGAGATCAAAGCTATAAACCTTCAGGTTCAAAAGCGTTGGTGAATTTTCGAGGAGATCCAACAGGGCTAGCAGTTGTGCGCCACAGCCGGTTCCGATGTCAAAGACAATGGCCTGTGGTTGCTCCCAATGCAGCAACCCGCTTGCGCTCATGTAGAGCTCGAGCGCCTCTTTCTCGGGGCCGACGTTGCCATGAAGGATTTCTCCAGTTTGTGCATGGCGGAATGAAACAACACCGTTGTCGAGTGTCACGAGGCTATATTGGTTGCCGTGCCGCTCCGTCATGGGTGAGGATCCTCCAGAAGAGTCCCCTCTTTGCATGAATTTCGTGAAATTCATAGAGTTTTCAGAAAAGGACGGATGTGGTAGCGTCCGCGAGTTCAGTTTGTATACATTCCTGCAGAGAATTTTCAGGAGTTCACAGATGTCCCAAAGTGATCACGTTCTGACCATCAGCCATCTTCAGCATTCCTATGATGGCCGCGGGCTCGTTCTAGATGTCCCAAGTTTTCAGCTCAAGCGTGGGGAAATGTTGTTTCTTCATGGTCCCAGTGGCAGCGGCAAAACAACTCTGTTGAGCTTACTGACAGGTATCTTACCCATCCAAAAGGGTCACATTAAAATCCTGGGTCATGCTCTTGAGAAGCAATCGTCCAGCGAACGTGATGCACTCCGGGCAGTGCATATGGGTTATATTTTTCAAGTTTTCAATCTGCTGCCGTTTCTGAGTGTTCTAGAGAATATTCTTCTTCCGGTTGAAATGAATCAAACTCGGGCGCAGCGCCTGGGAGCATCGGGTTCGGCTGACGGCGAGGCTCGTCGTTTGGCAGAAAAGCTTGGCATTGCTCATCTTCTCGATGCGAAAGCTGGGCAGCTGAGTGTCGGGCAGCAGCAGCGTGTGGCGGCTGCACGCGCTCTTATTGGTCATCCTGACCTCATTGTTGCCGACGAACCGACCTCCGCTCTCGACTCTGACCTGCGCGGGGCGAGTCTTTCCTGAATACGTTGTTTGAACAGTGCCGGGCTCAGAACTCTTCGGTGTTGTTCGTCAGTCATGATCGTTCTCTCATGCCGCTCTTCGACAGAACTGTCGCACTGGCTGAAATCAACAAAGCGATGAAAGGAGCCGAGGTATGACCCTTTTGAATATTCTTTGTAAAAGCCTGTGGAACCGTCGGCTGACCACGGTACTCACGGTTTTTTCTATCGCGCTGAGCGTTTTGCTCTTGCTGGGTATTGAACGTGTGCGGCTCGGTGCGCGAGAAAGCTTTTCCAACACCATCTCGCAAACCGATCTTATCGTTGGCGCCAAAGGTGGAACGCTACAGTTGCTGCTGTATTCAGTGTTTCGATTGGGCAGTGCGACTGCGAATATATCCTACGATGCATTTGAAAAGTTACGCAGCCATGCTGCCGTAAAGTGGGTGATTCCATACTCTTTGGGTGATAGCCATCGGGGCTTCCGTGTGGTGGGGACAAATGAGGATTTCTACACCAACTACCGCTACCGTCAGGATCGCACTGTGACCTTCGCCGAAGGCCAGGCTCCGACGTTGGTTTTTGATGTCGCGCTGGGCTCAGAGGTTGCAGAGGCTCTCAAGTATAAAATCGGCGACAGCGTTGCCGTTGCGCATGGAGTTATGGATGGCCCTGCGATCATTTCGCACGACGACAAGCCATTCAAAGTTGTGGGCATCCTTAAAAAAACGGGCACCCCTATCGACCGTTCTCTTTATATTAGCTTGGAAGGTATGGAGGCCATCCACATGGACTGGAGCGATGGTGCTCCACCACGGCGCGGAGAGGAGACTCCAGCTCACTCTATTCGCAAAGAGGATGTTAAGGTCAAGCAGATTACTGCTGCTCTGGTGCGAACTAAAAACCGTTTCGAAACTCTGATGCTGCAACGAGAAATCAACACCTACGGAGACGAGCCTCTGATGGCCATCATCCCCGGTGTAGCCCTAGGTGAACTTTGGTCTGTTGTCTCATATGCTGAGGATGGTCTGCGCATTGTCTCGTGGGCTGTGTTGGTTGTAGGGCTGTTGGCGATGTTGATTGCCATATATACTTCGCTCCAAGAGCGACGTCGCGAAATGGCGATCCTAAGAAGTGTCGGTGCAGGTCTCAAAACAATCGCGGGGCTTCTCATTTTTGAGGCTCTGCTGCTGACCTTCGTTGGTGCTGCCCTCGGAGTAGTTCTGACTTATCTTGTTCTTGCGCTCACTCAACCTCTCATAGAATCGAGTTTTGGCATGTTGATTCCCATCCAGCCTCTGAGTCCGACTGAATGGATTTTCCTCAGTGTTATTTTGCTTGCTGGATTCCTTGTTGGGCTTGCTCCGGCTGTGAAAGCATATCGCAATTCACTGGCTGATGGTCTGGCCGTTCGTTTTCTGATTCCTTTTTTCCTGCTGCTCATTCCTCAGGTCTCTGAGGCTAAAACTCTCCAGATTGCTTCAAGTGTGAGCTGGTTGCGTGAATTGGCCTATGAAGTCACCTGTGGCGGTAAAGGGGTTGAGCTTTTGCCGGCGCTCGTGCCTCCTGGAACTGACCCACACACCTACAAACTGACTCCGCGCAGCAGAATGATTTGGTCCAAAGCCGGCGTCCGTTTGATTGTCGGAGAGGGCTTTGAAAGCTGGCCTGAAAAGAATGCTGGCCAGGCCAATAAGCTTTTCACTGCCACCAAAAATCTCAATCTGCGCACGTTGGAAGCGCACGCCGAGGGCGAGGGTGCCGAAACAGAAGGGCGTGCTCACTCGCGTACCAAAGCAACAAACAGCTTCGATCCATACATTTGGCATTCTCCGCGACTCACCCGCGAAGCTGCTTTGAACCTTTACAATTTTCTTGCACCCAGGGCTCCAGCTCTGCGCAACGAATGGGATACGTGCTTGCGGACTTTTGCTCAGCGAACAAAGGCTGTGGAGAGTGCTGTGCATGCAAAAGTTGCAACAATCCCATCCTCACGACGTGTTCTTGCCACCAGACATGACTCCATGGGGTATTTCGCGAGTACGTTTGGTCTGAAAATCGTGACAATCTCGGGCGTCTCAACGGAGGCTCAAGTGACTCCAGGACAGCTCAAGCGCGCCATCGATGCCATCAAAAAGTCTGGTGCAAAAGCAGTCTTTGCAGAAAGCACTGCATCTCCCGAAACGGTGCAGAGGGTTGCTGCAGGGTTGCTGCAGAGGTAGGTGTGAAAGTCGGTGGCGAGCTTTTCACCGATGGATTGTCAGCACCAGGAACGCCTGCTGGAAACATCACTGGACTCTGGGAAACCAACGCTGAAACGCTTGCAACCGGGCTGAGGCCGTAAGGAGTCGCAAGCATAGCACTGAACTGGGAGAATCTAGTTGTCGGGCATCAAAATCGCTCGGCGCTCAATCACCCTTTTTCGGGACGTCTCGAGGATGGGGGGATTTATGCCATTATTGGCCCAAACGGTTGCGGCAAATCGACCCTTCTAAAGACTTGGTTGGGTTTGCTTTCACCATGGTCGGGTGAAGTCAAAATCAATGGAGCCTCTCCTGCTGCAGGCACTTTACCCCTGGCCTACGTTCCTCAGTCGCAGCAGGTAAACAAATACTTTCAAATCAGCGTCCAGGATTTCGTCATGCAGGGCTTTGGGCGTCATCCTCCGGCACCTGCTGATGCGCTGCCACGTGTCCGTACGGCGCTGGTGCAATGGGAACTCAGTGCCGATGCCCAAAAGTCTTTTCATCTTCTCAGCGGTGGACAAAAGACACGGGCGATGGTGGCTCGTGCTATTCTCTCGAATCCCAAAATGATTTTTCTGGATGAGCCCCTTGCGAATCTCGACGCCTGCTGTCAGCAACAGCTGATGGACACTCTCCACGTTCTCGCGCATCAGAACAACATCTGCGTGGTGATGGTCGACCATCATTTTGAAGCCTATGAGAAATTGCTTTCGGCTAAGTTTCTATTTGAGCGTTCTCACAATGCAGAAATATGCACCGTTCGTTTCGAGCCTAAGGATGACACATGCTGCAAGAAAAACTGATCAACTTCAGCTTGTAGAAGAGTTTCTTTGAGGCTGAATTTGCACAAATGGCTTTGCTTTGTACAATTCTTGTTGGGGCTTTGTGTGGATTGCTCAGTCCAACCATTGAGAGTTTCTTTGAGGCTGAATTTGCACAAATGGCTTTGCTTTGTACAATTCTTGTTGGGGCTTTGTGTGGATTGCTCAGTCCAACCATTGTTTTAAAGCAGCGCGCTTATATTGGCGACACACTCGCTCATTTGGTTTTTCCAGGCCTCGTTGCTGGATACTTTGCTGCAGCTGCCTTTGGTTTGCCGCTGTGGGGTGCAATGATGCTGGGGGCT
>Ga0194124_10000405_pt1 | contig 66537 bp, 54 predicted proteins | sample TA2KigCas0mmetaG_FD_148605 | JGI IMG/M metagenome (GOLD analysis project Ga0194124, IMG submission 148605) | Freshwater microbial communities from Lake Tanganyika, Tanzania - TA2015031 Kigoma Deep Cast 0m | ecosystem: Environmental > Aquatic > Freshwater > Lake | place: Tanzania: Lake...
CAACAGCCCGTGGATGTACCGTTCGCCGCCGGACCTCGTCATCTTTGGCCGCGCCGCCCTGTTGCTCGGCGCCGATCCGAAGGAGGTCCTCGAGAAGGTCTACGCTACCGCCCAGAAGGCCGACCCCCGGCTGCGGGATGTCTACCTCGCCCGCGGCGAGCTTGCACTCGAGAAGCACGATTACGCCCTCGCCGCCCGCGTATTTGAGGAAGGGCTCAAGCAGTTGCCCGATGATGCTGACCTCCACGCTGGCCGCGCCCGGGCCTACGCCGAGAGCGACCGGAAGGTGGCGCAGGCCGCCCTTGCCGCCGCTTTGGAGCGCAACCCGCGCCTCGTGCCCGCCCTGCTCCACACCGTGGACAACCACCTTTCCGCCGAGGCCTACGCCGACGCGGAAAAGCAGATCGCCGCGGTGCTCGACATCCACCCGGGGCACCCGGAGGCGTGGGCCTATCGCGCGGTGCTCGCCCACTTGCGCCATGATCCCGTGGCGGAACATTTCGCGCGTACCAAGGCTTTGGCCGCTTGGCCGGGCAACCCGCGTGTCGACTCGCTCATTGGCGAGGAACTGTCCGCCAAATACCGCTTCGCCGAGGGCGCGGCCTATCAGCGGAAGGCCCTCGCCTCGGACCCGGGATTCCTGCCGGCCAAGGCCCGTCTCGCCAGCGACCTTCTCCGGCTCGGCGAGCACGCCGAGGGCTGGGCGCTTGCCCAAGCCGTCCACGAGCGGGACCAGTACGACGTGGAGGCCTTCAACCTGGTCACGCTCCGCGACACGATGGACAAGTACGCCACCCTCGCGAACGAGGACTTCGTCGTCCGGATGGCCGCGCCGGAGGTCGCCGTTTACGGCCCGCGGGTGGTCGCGCTGCTGCGGCGGGCGCACGACACCCTCGCGGCCAAGTATGGCGCGGTGCTGCAACGGCCGACGCATATCGAGATCTTCGCGGACCCGCGGGACTTCGCGGTCCGCACCTTCGGGTTGCCTGACGTCGCGGGTTTCCTCGGCGTCTGCTTCGGCCGGGTGGTCACTGCAAACAGCCCCGCCAGCAGCACCTCGCCGACCAATTGGGAGGCCGTTCTCTGGCACGAGTTCTGCCACGTCGTCACTCTGCAGCTGACCCGCAATCGGATGCCGCGCTGGCTAAGCGAGGGAATCTCGGTCTACGAGGAGCGCCAGGCGAACCCGGCGTGGGGGCAGCGGATCAACCCCGCGTACCGCGAGATGATTTTGGGCGACGACCTTGTGCCCGTGGGCCGGCTCAGCGCCGCCTTCCTTGCGCCCAAGTCGTCCCGGCACCTCCAGTTCGCCTACCTGCAGTCCTCGCTGGTGGTGGAATTCTTGGTCGCCCGCCACGGTCTCGACGCGTTGCGCGCCATCCTGCAGGACCTGCGGGAGGGCGTGGACATCAACGCGTCCCTCGCCCGCCGCACCGTGCCGCTGGAGCAGCTGGAGCCGGCCTTCGCCGCATACGCGCGCGAGCAGGCCGAGCGGCTCGCCCCCGGCTTGGGCTGGGAGCGGCCTGAGGCGGCGGTCTTCCTTGAGGAGGGGGCGACCGAGTTCGCCGCTTGGGAGCGCCGCCAGCCCGACAACTACTGGGTGTTGCGGGCCAAGGCCCAGCGCCTCGCGGCCGCGCAGGACTGGGCCGGGGCCGTGGTGCCGCTGCGGCGGCTGGTGGAACTGTACCCGCATCAGAAGGGCGAGGACGCCGCGCACCGGCCGCTTGCCGCGGCTCTGCGTTCCCTCGGCGACACCGCGGGCGAACGCGAGGCTCTCCGCCGGTGGGCGGCCACGGACGACGAGGCGGTCGAGGCCTACCAGCGGCTGATGGAACTGGCCGCGGCGGACGGCGCTTGGCCCGAGGTGCGGGAGAACGCCGAGCGCAGCCTCGCGGTGAACCCGCTCGTGCCCGGCCCTTACCGCCAGATCGCGCGCGCGGCGGCCGCGATGGCCGACGACTCAGCGGCGGTGGTCGCGTGGCGCACGCTGCTCCAGCTGGACGTGCCCGAACGGGCCGAACTTCACCACGAGCTTGCGCGGGTGCTCCTGCGCCGGGGCGAGCGGGCGGAGGCGCGGCGCCACGTGCTGCTCGCGCTTGAGGAGACCCCCCGTTTCCGCGCCGCCCTCAGCCTGCTCCGCGAATTCGGGCCCGCCTTATGACCCGCTCCCACCGTTGCCTCCTCGGCTGCGCTGCTCTCGGCCTTGCCGGTCTCCTTCTCGCGCAGCGCTTCCCCGGCCGCGGCGGGTTCTGGAGCGAGGGCGGTGCGCGGTCCGACGTCCGCACTGCCCGCGAGATTCCCTCACACAGCACCGGCACGCCCGTCTGGGAAAACCCCCGCGGCTTCGAGGCGGACGTGTTCACCTTCACACGCGTCCGCTACGGCAGTGGCCGCTCCGGCTACGGGCGTCGCGGCGGCGGCTGGGCCACCGACCTGCCCGACAGCGACCTGAACCTTTCCTACCGGCTGCAGCAGATGACGTCGCTCAAGTGCAGCCCCGATGGGCGCATCCTCGAGCTCACCGACCCCGACCTTGGGTCCCACCCTTGGATTTACATCGTCGAACCAGGGTCGCTCCGTTTCACCGACGAGGAGGTGGTGGCCCTGCGGGAATTCCTGCTCAATGGCGGGTTCCTGATGCTCGACGACTTCTGGGGCGAGTCCGCTTGGGAAAACGTCGAACGCGAGATGCGCCGGGTCTTTCCCGAGCGGGCCTTCGCCGAGCTGCGGCTCGACCATCCGATCTACAACTGCGTCTTCCAGATCAAGGCCAAGGGCCAGGTCCCCAACGTCCGCACGGGCGAGGAGAGCCAGTACACCGGGATCACTTGGGAACAGCACGACGGCGACTCGCGCACCGTCCACCACCGCGCAATCCACGACGACAAAGGGCGGATGATGGTGTTCGCGGCCCACAACACGGACAACGGCGACGGCTGGGAGCGCGAGGGCGAGTACGAGTACTACTTCAAGAACTTCTCCGAGCGCATCGCGTACCCCCTCGGCATCAACGTGGTGTTCTACGCGATGACCCACTGAACCGATGGCCGCCCCCGCCACTGCCCTCCCGCCGGTCCGCCGCGCCCTCGCGGCCCTCGCCCTTCTCGGCGGCGGGTTCGCGCTCACCGGCGCGGGTCGCGGCCCGGCGCCCGGCGCCTGCCCCCCCGGCCTGATCAGCCCGGTCGCCGCGCCGGCTGCGCCGGCGCCGGACCGCCCCGCCGCGGTGATTGCCCAGCCCGCGCCCGGCGGCCGCGGCCCCGTCCGCGCGCCGCGCTGGGGCAACGAGTCCGACGCCGGCTCCTCGTGGGTCCGCACGGAGGGCAGCGGGATGATCGACGAGAACGCGGTGCGCACGGCCCGCGAGGTCGACTCGCACAGCACCGGCACGCCGGAGTGGAGCAACCCCGTGGGCTTCGAGAAGGATGTGTTCACCTTCGCCCGCGGCGTGTTCAAGGCCGGCCCGACCACCGCGCCCTCCCCGGTCTTCCACCGCGGCCGCAGCATCGGGTGGTGGGTGGATTTCCCGGACGCCGACCTCAACCTCTCCTTCCGGCTGCAGCAGCTCACCTCGCTGCGCGCCGACCCCGACGGGCGCGTCCTGCGCCTGACGGAGCCGGAGCTGCACGACTATCCTTTCCTCTACCTGACGCACCCCGGCTACTCGATTCTCAACGACGCGGAGGTCGCCAGCCTCCGCAAGTACCTCCTCGCGGGCGGCGTGATCGCTATCATCGATTTCTGGAATTCCATCGAGTGGAATGGTCTCGCGGCGCAGATGCGCCGCATCCTCCCGGAACGCAACTGGACTGAGCTCGGGATCGAGCACCCGCTCTTCCACTGCGTCTATGATCTCAAGGGCCCGCTGCAGTCCCTGCAGGTGCCGACGATGCAGTTCTGGAACCGCGCGCGGAACCCCGCCGACCCCACCGCGCCCCTGCAGATCGACCGCGGACCGGACTCGGAGAAGCTCTCCGTGCGCGCGCTGCTCGATGACCGCGGGCGGATCATGGTGATTGCCTTCCACAACAGCGACATCAGCGACGGCTGGGAACGAGAGGGCGAGAACGCGGACTACTTCACGACCTTCTCGGAAAAGGTCTCCTATCCCCTCGGCATCAACCTTGTCTTCTACCTGATGACGCACTGAACGCGCGTCCTTTCCCCCTGCATGAGCCTCCCCGTTGACCCCGCCTCGTCCGCCCCCCCTCCCGTCGTAGTTCCCGCCTCTGAGCGCGAGGTCGCCGAACGCCTGCTGGCCGGGCGGGTCCGCATCGAAACCGAGCTCGCCAAGGCGATCGTCGGCCAGCGAGAGGTCATCGAGCAGATTCTACTCGCGCTGGTCGCCGGCGGCCACTGCCTCATCACCGGCGCCCCCGGCCTCGCCAAGACCCTCCTCGTAAAGTCCGTCGCCCAGATCTTCCACCTGCGCTTCGCGCGCATCCAGTTCACCCCGGACCTGATGCCGGCGGACATCACCGGCACCGAGATCCTGCAGGACGATGGCGCGGGCGGCCGCCGCCTCTCCTTCGTGCGCGGGCCGGTCTTCGCCCACCTTGTGCTCGCCGACGAGATCAACCGCACGCCGCCGAAGACCCAGGCCGCCCTGCTCGAAGCGATGCAGGAGCACCAGGTCACCGCCGCCGGCGTGCGCCACGCGCTCGAGGAGCCGTTTTTCGTCCTCGCCACTCAGAACCCGATCGAGATGGAGGGCACGTATCCGCTGCCCGAGGCTCAGCTCGACCGCTTCATGTTCAACGTGGTAATGGACTACTTGCCGGCCGCGGACGAGGTCGAGGTGGTGCGGCGGACCACCTCCGGCCGCCTGCCCGCGATCGAACCGCTCTTCACCGGGGAGGACGTCCTGCGCTTCCACAAGCTCGTGCGCGAGGTCCCGGTCGCGACCGAGATGGTGGAGTTCGCCGTCCAGCTCGCCGCGCTCTCGCGGCCGCGCCAGGCAGGCACGCCGGACTTCGTGAACGACTGGGTGGGCTGGGGCGCGGGGACGCGGGCCGCGCAATTCCTCGTCCTCGGCGGCAAGGCCCGGGCGCTGCTCGCCGGCCGCGCGCATGTTACCCGCGACGACCTCGCCAGCCTCGCTCTGCCGGTCCTGCGGCACCGCATCCTGCTTAATTACCGCGCGGAGGCGGAGGGCATCCGCGTCGACGAGGTGATCCGCCGGCTCGTGGAGCTGGCGCGCGCGGGCCGGGCCTAAACCGATGGCCACCCTCGCCGCCGCCCCGGGCGCGCTGATCGACCCGCGCGCGCTGATGACCATCCGCAGCCTCGAGCTGCGGGCGCGGGCGGTTGTCGAGGGTTTCTGGAGCGGGCTCCACCGCAGCCCCTACCACGGGTTCTCCGTCGAGTTCACCGAGTACCGCCAGTACACGCCGGGGGACGACCCACGGCGCGTCGACTGGCGCGTCTTCGCGCGTTCCGACCGCTTCTACCTGCGCAAGTACGAGGACGAGACCAACCTGAGAGTCCACGTCCTCGCCGATCGCAGCCGTTCAATGGAGTACGGCTCCGCTGGGATCACCAAGGCGGCCTACGCGGCGACCCTCGCTGCCACACTCGCGTATTTCCTCCACCAACAGGGGGACGCGGTGGGGCTGACGACCTTCGACGAGCAGGTGCGCGATCACCTGCCCCCGCGCCACCGGGCGGGCCATCTCCGCCAGATCCTGCACACGCTCGAGCGCCCCGCGACCGGCGAAGCCACGGACCTCTCGGCGCCCTTCCAGCACCTCTCCCGTCTCACCGCCAAGCGCGGCCTTGTGCTCGTGCTGTCCGATTTCCTCGCGCCGCTCGAGCGGCTGGGGCGGGACCTCCTCTCCCTCACCGCGGCGGGCCACGAGGTGGCCGCATTCCGCGTGCTCGACCCGGCCGAGCCCTCACTCGGGCTGGGCGGACCCGCGATGCTGGAGGACGTCGAGTCAAGGCGGACGCTGTACATCGATCCGGCGCAGGCCCGCGAGGCCTACGGGCGCCGGTTCGGACAACACCGGGAGGAACTGCGGGCGGTGACGGCGCGGCTCGGGGTGATGCTGCACGAGGTGCGGACGGACGAGCCGCTGGAGCTCGCGCTGTTCTCGTTCCTGCAGGCCCGCGCCCGGCGGGGCCGGCTGATCCGGCGCGCCCCGGCGAGAGGCAGCGGATGAACTTCCTCACGCCCCTGTTCCTGCTCGGCGCCCTCGCGGTCGCGGGGCCGATCCTCTACCACCTGGTGCGGCGCGCTACCCGCGAGCGCGTGCGCTTCAGCTCGCTGCTCTTCCTCGAGCCTAGCCCGCCCCGCGTTTCGCACCGGCACCGCGTGGAGCACTGGCTGTTGCTCCTGTTGCGGTGCTTCGCGCTACTCGTGCTTGCCCTCGGGTTCGCGCGCCCCTTCCTGCCGGAATCCCCGGCCGCCGACCCGTCCGCCACTCCGCCCCGGCGCGTCGTGGTGCTGCTCGACCGCAGCGCGAGCATGCGCCGCGAGGGCCTCTGGGAGGACGCCCGCGCCCGCGTCCGCACCCTGCTTGAGCGGGCCGCGCCCTCCGATCAGGTTGCGCTCGTGGTGTTCGACCGCTCGGTCGAGACGCTGCTGGACTTCCGGGCCTGGAACCAGGCCGCCCCGGGCGAACGGAGAGCGTTGGCCGAGGGGCGTCTCGCCGCGCTGCAACCAGGCTGGGCGGGCACGCAGCTTGGAAGGGCCCTCGCCTTTGCCGCGGACCTGCTCGCCGAGGACGAGCCGGGTCGCGCCCCTGGCCCGCGCCAGATCGTGCTGGTCAGCGACCTGCAGGAGGGCAGCCGCTTGGAATCCCTGCAGGCCTTCGATTGGCCCCGGGGTGTCGAGTTGCTGCTCGAGGCCGTGGCAGTGCGGACCACCACCAACGCCGGGCTCCAGCTCTTGAGCGATGCCACGGAGGGTGCGCGCACCCCTGTAGCCAAGGTGCGGGTGCGCGTTGCAAACGCTGCGGGCTCCCGGGAGGAACGCTTCGCGCTCACGTGGCGGCGGCCCGGCCTTACCTTGGGCGCGGACGGTCCCGCGGTCGGCGAGGCGATCGAGGCCTACGTGCCCCCGGGCCAGACCCGGACTTTCGCGCTCGCGCGCCCCGCGGGTGCCACGGGCGACGAGCGTCTGGTTCTCTCTGGGGACGAGGATGCCTTCGACAACACGCTGCACTGGATCGCGCCGGGGCAGGAGCGTCCGCTCGTGCTTTGGGTAGGCGCCGAGCCGCCCGAGGATCCGGCACAACCGCTCTTCTTTCTGCGGCGCGCTTTCGCTGAGACGCCGCGCGTCGCCGTGCGGGTCGAGGCGCGTCCGCCTGCGGTGCTGCTCGCCGCCTCCGACCTCGCCGCGGCCCGCCTGACCTTTGTCTCCGCGCTCAGCGGCAACGAGGAGGCCCTGCGCGCGGCGCTCGCCGACGGCGGCACGGTGGTGGTGCTGTTGCGTGGCGCCGGGGCGGGGGAGGGCGAGGCGCTGGGCCGTCTGGCCGGCACCCCTGCGGTACCGTTGCGCGAGTCCCGCGCGGACCGTCCCGCTCTGTGGGCCGAGGTGGATTTCGGTCATCCGCTGCTCGCACCGTTCACGGACGCCCGCTTCAGCGACTTCAGCCGCATCCGCGTGTGGCGGCACCGCGAGCTCGATCCCGCGTCGCTCCCGGGCGCGCGCGTGCTGGTCCGCCTCGATTCCGGGCATCCGCTGCTCGTGGAGGTCCCCCGGGGCCGCGGGCGCCTGCTGCTCTGGACGAGCGGCTGGCATCCGGCGGACAGCCAGCTCGCGCTCTCGTCGAAGTTTGTCCCGCTGCTGTGGTCGCTGCTCGAGGCCTCCGGGGGAACGGGCGGTTTCAACCCGCAGTACGCGGTCGGAGACCCGGTGCCTTTGCCCGCTGCCCAGGCCGCGGGACCGGTGCGCGGTCCAGGCGGCGAAAACCTTCCGTTGACCCCGGGCCAGCCGTTCACCGGCGGTTCCGCGCCCGGGGTGTACACGGTCGGCACGGGTGCCACGGCCCTGCGGCTGGCGGTGAACGTGGACCCCGCGGAAAGCCGGACGGCCCCGCTCGGGGCGGATGAGCTGGAGCGGCTGGGCGTTCCCGTCTCCCGCGCCAGCCTCACCCCCGCCGCGCCGGTGACCCCCGCGACGCTGCTCGGCGCCGAGGCCGAGGGTCGCCAGAAACTCTGGCGGTGGCTCGTCGCCGCCGCGCTGTTCGTCCTGCTCGCCGAAACCTTACTCGCCGGCCGGGCGATCCGCCCGGTGGCCCCCTCCTTATGAACGATCCTGTCCTGCGCCAAAGGCTCCGGCGGGTGGCCGCGCGCATCCGCTGGTTCCGTTTCTGGCGCGCGCTCGCCGCCGGCTGGGCCGCTTCCGCCCTGATCGCGCTCACCCTCGCTTGGCTGCAGGGGCCGCTGGGCTGGACTTCCACCTTGGTCCTGCCCTCGGTCGCCGGCTTTGGCGCCGCCCTCGCTTTCACCCTCGCCCTCAACCAGCTCACCCGCCCGATCGATGACCGCTGGCTCGCCCGCCGCATCGAGGCCGCGCATCCCGAGCTCGACGGGCTTCTGCTCACCGCCGTCCAGCAGACCGCGGACACCGCGGGCCCCGGCGGCTACTTCCGGGAACGACTCCTGCAGGAGGCGGCCGCCTGGGCGGCGCGCGCGGACTGGCGCGACGTTCTGCCGCGGCGTCGGCTCCTCGCGGGGCAGGCGCTCCACTGGCTGGCCTGCGGGCTCTTCGTCGCGTCGCTTTCCTACCTCCGCGTTACCCCGGTGCTGGGTGAGAAGCCCTCGTGGAAGGGCGCGGACGGCGTAACCGTCACGCCGGGCGACACGAAGTTGGAGAAGGGCGAAAGCCTCGTCGTGCTGGCTCGCTTCAAAGGCGAGGTGCCCGCGAGCGTCGCGCTGACCGTGCGCGAGCCTGGCGCTGCGTCGCGGACCATGCCGCTGGTGAAGAGCTTGGCGGATCCGGTCTTCGGCGGGAGCGTCCCGGAGGTCCAACGCGACCTCACCTATCAGGTCGAGTATCCCGGCGGCCGCACTCCGGAGTTCCGCGTTTCCGTCTTCGAGCACCCGCGGCTGATCCGCGCGGATTTCGCGCTCACGTTTCCCGATTACACGCGCCTGTCGCCCCGCCGCATCGAGGACACGCGGCGGGTCAGCGCTGTCGAGGGCACCCGGCTCGACCTGACCCTCGCGCTCAACAAGCCTGTGCGCTCCGCGCGCCTCGTCGGCCGCGGCGCCACTAAGGACACGATCGAGTTGCAGCCCACCCCGGGCCGGCCCGAGGCCCTGCTCGCCGGCCACGTGCCCGCCGCCAGCGGCACCTATGAGCTTCAGCTCACGGACGATGAGGACCGCGGCGCGAAGACGCCCGTGCCCTTCACCATCGATGTCCAGCCCAACCGCCCGCCGGAGATTCGCCTCGCGCTGCCCCGGGGCGACGTGCGCCCCTCCGCGCTGGAGGAGGTCGGCTTCGAGGGCACGGTCTGGGACGACTTCGGGGTGCTGCGCCACGGGCTGGCCTACACCCTCGCCGATGGCGCGCAGGCCGAGGAGGAGCTCGGCCAGGACGCCCCCGCCCGCGAGAAACGCGCCTTCTCCCACCTGCTGCGCCTAGAGGAACTCGGGGCCAAGCCGGACGACCTTGTCACCTGGCACGCGTGGGCCGAGGATATCGGACCCGACGGCCGCCCGCGCCGGACGCAGGGAGACCTATTCTTCGCGGAGGTGCGGCCGTTCGATGAGATCTTCCGCGAGCGGCGGCAGGATTCCGGCGAGAGCGAGGGCGGCCCCCAGGGCCAGCAGGCCCAGCGCCTCACGGAGCTGCAGAAGCAGATCATCGGCGCCACGTGGCGACTGCGGCGCGACGGCGCCAAGGCGGGCTACGCCGCCGACGCCAAGGTGGTGCTCGAGTCGCAGCAGCAGGCCCTCACCCAGGCGGGCGAGGCCGCCGCGGAGGCCCGGGGCCCTCGGCAGGAGGCCCTCTGGCAGCCGGTCATCCAAGGGATGGAGCGCGCGGTGGAGCGCCTGCGCGAGGCCGCCACGGCGCCCGAGCCCCTGGCCCAGGCCCTGATCCACGAGCAGGCCGCCTACCAGGCCCTCCTTCGGCTGCAGAGCCGCGAGACCTCCGTGGCCCGGCGCAACCGCCAGCAGGGCGGAGGCGGCGGAGGCGGCGGCAACCAGCGCCAGCTCGACCAGCTTGAACTTGAGCAATCCGAGAACCGCTACGAGACTCAGCGCGTCGCCCGCTCCCCGCAGAACCAGGAACGTCGCGAGCAACTCGCGGTGATGAACCGCCTGCAAGAACTCGCCCGCCGCCAGCAGGACCTCAACGAGCGCCTCCGCGAGGTCCAGGCCTTCCTGCAGGAGGCCAAGACCGAGGCCGAGCGCGAGGAGGCCGGCCGCCGCCTCCGCCGCCTCGAGGAGGAACAGCGTCAGATGCTGGCCGACGCCGACGAAATCCGCCAACGGATGGACCGCGCCGAGAACCAGGCTTCCCTCGCCAACCAGCGCCAGCAGCTCGAAGAGACCCGCGACCAGCTCCGTCAGGCCGCCGACGCGGCCGCCGGCGGCTCCGTCGCGCAAGCCCTCGCGTCCGGCTCCCGCGCCCAGCGGCAGCTGCAGGAGATGCGCGACGAGCTCCGCCGCGAGAGCGCAGGGGAGTTCGCCGAGGAACTCCGCACGATGCGCGGCGAGGCCCGCAGCCTCGCCCAGCAGCAGGAGGAGGCCGCCCGCCAGCTCGAGCGCCTCGCCCAGGGTGGCCCCACCGGTGCGCGCAAGACGCTCTCCGGCGCCGGCGACCGCCAGGAACTCCTCGACCAGCTGGAGGGCCAGAAGGAAAAGCTCAATCGCCTCGTCGAAGGCGCCAGCCGCCTCTCCGAGCAGGCCGAGAACTCCGAACCGCTCCTCTCCCGCCAGCTCTACGACAGCCTCCGGAAGGTTAGCCAGGATGACGCTAAGGCCGTCCGTGACGCCCGCGAGGGGCTCCTCTCCGGGGGAGCCCTCTCCCGCGACCTCAACGAACGCCTCCAGCGCGCCCAAGATCGCGAGGAGGGCGGCCGCGCGGTGGACGTGACGCGGGAACTGCTCCGCGATGGCCTCCTCTCCGAGGCCCGCCAGGCCGGCGAGCGCTCGCGCGGGTTGGTCGACGAGCTCCGCCGTGGGGTCGAACGCGCCGCTGAACGGTTGTTGGGCGACGATGCCGAACAGCTCAAACTCGCCCGTTCCGAGCTCGATGCGTTGGCCGACCAGTTGCAGCGCGAGCTCGCCGACGCGGGCGCACTGGGTGCCGGTGGCCCAGGCGAGGAACGTCAGGCCTCCGCCGGCGCTCCCGCCGGGGAACGGCCCGCCGGGACCGAAGGTTCCTCCCCTGATGCGGCCGGCGAGCCCCGCCGCCCCGGCAGCTCTCCGGGGGAGTCGGTCGCGACTGGCACGCTGGGACAACCAGACGCGCCCGGAGCGGGCCAGTCTACCGGCGCGGGCCGCGGGAACACGGGCGCTGCCAGCGAGAACGAGGGCCGCGGGCGCTCCGAGGCCCGCCCGGCCGGCGAGCGGATGGCTGCCGATGGCCCGCGCCCCGTGCGCCGCGGCGGTGGCTCTGGTGGCGGCCGGGAGTCCCTCGGCCTCGATACACTTTTTAATGCAGGGGAGGGGCGCGGCGGGATCGGCGGCGGAGATTTCGGCGGCGCCGTCACCCGCGGCCCGCTCACCGGCGAGGAATTTAACAGCTGGAGCGAGCGCCTCCGCGACGTCGAGGACCTAGTCGAGTCTTCGGAGTTGCGCAACGCCCTCGCCTCCGCCCGCGAGCGCGCGCGCGCGGTGCGCCGCGATTTCCGGCAGGACCGCCGCAAGCCCGACTGGGCCTCCGTGCAACTCCAGATTCTGCGCCCGCTGCTTGAGGTGCGCAGCCGTGTGGCGGAGGACCTCGCGCGGCGGGAATCGAGGGATCCGCTCGTGCCGCTCGACCGTGATCCCGTGCCCGCCCGCTTCGCCGAGGCGGTGCGACGCTACTACGAGGAACTGGGGAAGGACCGCTGACCGATGGGGTCCACGCTCACCTTTTCCGCCGGACCCTGGCTCTGGCCCGCGCTCGCCGCCGGAGCCGGCGCGCTTGCCGCACTGGCGTGGGGTTACTACCGGGCCGCCGGTCACCCTTGGCGCTGGGGCCTCGCGGCGCTCAAGGCCCTCGGCTGCGCCGCGCTCGCGCTTTGCCTCCTGGAACCCACGTGGGTCCGCCAGCGCGCGCGGCCTGGCGCCAACCTCTTCGCGGTCATTGCCGACAACAGCCAGAGCCTGCAGGTCCGTGACCCGGGGGCTACGCGCGCCCGCGGCGAGGAACTCCGGGAACTGCTTGACCCCACCCGCGCAGCGTGGCCCGGCGCGCTCGCGGCCACCTTCGACGTCCGCCGCTACGTCCTCGACGCCCGCCTGCAGGCCTCGCCCGACTTCCGCGACCTCACCTTCAAGGGCCGCGCCTCCGCCCTCGGTCACGGGCTGCGCGCGGTCAGCGAGCGCCTCTCGGGACGCCCCCTCGCCGGAATCCTGCTCTTCACTGACGGCAACGCCACGGACCTCCGCGGCGGCCTGCCCGCCGATCTCGCCCGCCTGCCCCCCGTTTATCCGGTCGTGATCGGCCGCCCCGGCGCGGTACGGGACCTTTCGCTCGCCCAGGTCGGCTTCACCCAGTCCGCTTTCGAGGACGCTCCCGTGGACGTGCAGGCCGAGGTGGTCGCGGGAGGGTTCGCCGGCCGTCCGGTGACCGCGCGCCTACTGGATCGAAGCGGCAAGGTCCTGCAGGAACAGACACGCGAGGTCCGCCGCGACGGCGAGACCCTCGCCTTCCGTTTTCGCTTCAAGCCCGCGGAGCCCGGCCTCTCCTTCCACGAGTTGCGCGTCTCCCCGCCTCCGGGCGACGAGGCCTCCGAGGCCACGCGGGTGAACAACCAGCGCGTGATCACCGTCGACCGCGGGCGAGGACCCCTTCGGGTCCTCTACGTCTCCGGCCGTCCGAATTGGGAGTACAAGTTCCTCAACCGGGCCATCGAGGGCGACGAGCAGCTGCAGTTGGTGGGTTTGATCCGGGTGGCGAAGCGGGAGCCTAAGTTCGATTTCCGGGGCCGCGCCGGCGAGACCAGCAACCCCCTCTTCCGGGGCTTCGGCAACCAGGCCCCGGAGGACGTCCAGCGCTACGACCAGCCGGTCCTCGTGCGCCTCAACACCCGCGACGAACTGGAGCTGCGGGCCGGCTTTCCGCGCACGCCAGAGGAGCTCTTTGGCTACCACGCGGTGATCGTCGACGACCTCGAGGCCGAGTTCTTCTCCGCGGACCAGGCGGCCCTCCTGCAGCGCTTCGTGTCCGAGCGCGGCGGCGGTTTCCTGATGCTCGGGGGAATGGAATCCTTCCAAGAAGGGCGCTACCACCGCACACCCGTGGGCGAGATGCTCCCTGTCTACCTCGATCGCTCTGCCGGGGAGTCCGCTGGGCCGCCCAAGGTGCAGTTCCAGCTCTCGCGCGAGGGCTGGCTCCAGCCGTGGGCCCGCCTGCGCGAGACCGAGGGCGAGGAACGCGCGCGGCTGGAGACGATGCCGCCCTTTGAGGTGCTGAACCGCGTGCGCGCCCTCAAGCCCGGTGCCAGCGCCATCGCTAGCGTGCGCGACGAGAAGGGCACGGAACTCCCCGCCCTCGCCGTGCAGCGCTTCGGCCGCGGGCGCACCGCCGCCCTGATGGTCGGTGACCTCTGGCGCTGGGGGATGCGCGACGCGGCCGCCCAGGAGGATATGGCCCGCTCCTGGCGCCAGTTGGTGCGCTGGCTCGTGGCCGACGTCCCGGGCCGGATCCAGGTCAGCGCGGAACCCGTCGCGGGAGACCCCAATGGGGCACAGCGCCTGCAGGTCCGCGTGCGCGACGAGAAATTCCAGCCGGTCGACGACGCAGTGGTTAGCCTTGAGGTGGAACCTGTCCTCCTCGCCGGCGCCTCCTCCCCGCCGGGGCCGCCGCTCCGGCTCGCCGCCGAGCCCGCCGCCGCCGAGCCCGGCCTGCACGAGGCCACCTACGTGCCCCGCCAGACCGGCGGCTTCCGCGCGGTCGCCACCGTCCGCGGCGCCGACGGGAGCGACCTCGGCCGGGCCGAGACCGGCTGGAGCAGCGACCTCGCCGCCGAGGAGTTCCGCTTACTCCAGCCCAACGTAGCGCTCCTCGAGGAACTCGCCCGCCGCACCGGCGGCCGCGCCGTCCTCGCGGACGAGCTCGACGACTTCGTCCGCCGGCTGCCCGAACTCCGCGCCCCCGTGATGGAAACCTGGACTCAGCCCGCGTGGCACTCGCCCTTCTTCTTCGCCTTTGCCCTCGCGTGCCTGCTCGCCGAGTGGGGCCTCCGGCGCTGGAAAGGCCTCCCGTGATTCCCCGCCTGCTGCTCGCCCTCGCCCTCACCGTGGTGGCCCTGCGCGCCGTCGGCCTGCCCACCGTGATTCTGGCGTGCGGCCCCGCCGGTGACGCGGAGTTCGCGCCCGACTTCACCGCGCAGGTCAAGGCGTGGACCGACGCCTGCGCCCGCGCTGGCGCCAAGCTCCGGCTCATCGGCGAGGGCGCGGCCCCAGCGGAAGGCGCCGCGCCCGACCGGGAACAGCTCCGGCGCTTGCTCGCGGAGGAGGCCGCCGCCGGCGACGCCGAGCTGTGGCTCGTGCTGGTCGGCCACGGCACGTTCGACGGCCGCGAGTCCCGTTTCAACCTCCGCGGGCCAGACTTCACCGCGGCAGAACTCGCCGAATGGCTCAAGGCCGTCCGCCGCCCGCTCGCGTTCGTCCACACCGGTTCCGCCAGCGCCCCATTTTTGCCTCGTCTGGCCGGCCCGGGACGCATCGTGGTCACCGCCACCCGCAGCGGCAACGAGCAGAACTACACGCGCTTCGGCCGCCACTTCGCGGAGGCCGTCGCCGAGCCGGCCAGCGACTTGGACCGCGATGGCCAGGTCTCCTTGCTTGAGGCCTACCTCGCTGCCGCCCACCGCACCCGCGAGTTCTACAAGGCCGCCGGCCGCCTCGCTACCGAGCACCCGCTCCTCGATGATAACGGCGACGGCCTCGGCACGCCGCCCGACTGGTTCCGCGGCGTCCTCGCGACGCGCCGAGCCCGCGACGGGGCCGCTCTCGACGGGCTGCGCGCCCACCAGTTCCATCTGGTCCCCAGCGCTGAGGAGCGCCGGCTCTCCCCCGAGGCCCGCGCCCGCCGCGACAGTCTTGAGGGCCGGCTCGCTGAAGTCCGCTCCCGCAAGGCCCAGCTCGCGGAGGACGTCTACCTGCGCGAGCTCGAGGGCGTGCTGCGGGAGCTGGCTGAGGTCTACGCCGCCCCCTGACTAGCACCCGTGCGGATCGTCGACGCCCACGTCCATCTCTATCCACCGGAGATCAACCGCGACCCGGCGGGCTGGGCCGGCGCGCACGGCGAACCGCATTGGGCCCTGCTCTGCACTCGCCGGCGACGCGACGGTCGGATGGTTCAGGGTTTTCCGGGCGCGGACGAACTGCTGCGGGAACTCGACGCCGCCGGGATCGAGCGCGCGGTGCTGCTTGGCTGGTACTGGGAGCAGGCCGCCTCCTGCGCCACGCAGAACCGTTTCTTCGCCGCCTGCCTCCGCGCCCACGCGGATCGCCTTTCGGCCTTCGCCACGGTGCAGCCCGCCGCCGGGCCCACGCTCTGCCTCGCCGAATTGGAACGCGCCCGCGACGAGGGGCTCCGCGGGGTGGGGGAGTTGTCTCCGCACGCCCAGCACCATGACCTCACCGCACCCGGTCTGGAGTCCGTTCTGGGCTGGGCGGGCGCGGCGGGCTGGCCGGTGAACCTGCACGTCACCGACCCAGAGGCCCGGCCGTACCCGGGTCGCATTGCGACGCCGCTGGCGGACTTCCGAGTGCTTGCGCTTCGCTTCCCCGGCACCCGCTTCATCCTCGCGCATTGGGGCGGGCTGCTGCCTCTATCTGGCGACGGCCCGGCGCCCGCGAACGTCTGGTACGACACCGCTGCCTCGCCGCTGATGCACGGGCCCGCGATCTGGGAACGGTTCCTCCGCGCGGTGGGGCCGGAGCGCGTGCTCTTCGGTTCCGACCTCCCGCTCCACCTCTACCCGCGGGAACCTGGCTCCGGGCTCGCCCGCCTGGTTGCGGAGGCCCGCGCGGGCGGCGCCGACACTGCGGTCTTTGGTGAAAATCTCCTCAAACTGCTCGGTCCGGCTGGAAGGTCCGCAGCGCCCAGCGCAGCGCCGGGCCCCGGGGGTCCGGGAAGATCACCTGCAGCCCCGTCGTGAGCCCGCCGGGCAGGGCGACGGGCAACGACAGCACGGGCTGGCCGCCGAGGCTGGCGGGCGCGGTGAGTTGAATGATTCGGTTGCGCAGCTCGGGGGTGCACTCCGCCTTGGTCGGGGCCGCTGTGGGCGTCGCGGGCAGCACGAGGAAATCGTGGCCGCGGAAATACTCCCGCCAGACCGCCCGCACGCCCTCTGCCGCGGCCCGCGCCGCCGTCATTTGCTCCGGGGTAACGCGCGCCGCGTTCTCCAGGCGCTGGCGCACGTTGGGGTCGTACTCCGCCGCGCGGCGGGGAAACCAGCCGCGGTGCCATGCCCAGGCTTCCGCCGCGATGATCGTGTGGTACGCCGCCAGTGCGGGCGCGAACCCCGCCGCCAGCCCCTCCGCGAGCGAGGCCTCTGCCGGCTCCGCAAGTTGCCCGGCCGCCCGCGCGAAGGCCGCCGCCACCTCCGGATTGAGCTTGGGCGGTGCCCAGCTTCGGCCGCGCAGGGGGCGCTCCGCCGGCCGCTCCAGAGGCAACAACGCGTCGATGACGGCGGCGAGATCCTCTGCTCCAGCGGTAAACCAGCCCGCGGTGTCGCAGGTCGGCGCCAGCGGCACCGCATCCGCGATCCAGGGTTCGCCGGGGGTCAGCCGCAGGCCGAAAAGTCCGCAGAAGGCCGCGGGCACCCGCACGGAGCCTCCCGTGTCCGTCGCGAGGGCCAGCGGGACGATCCCCGCCGCGACCGCTGCCGCGGAACCGCTGCTGGAACCGCCCGTGGTCCGGCCAGGAAAGCCGGGCCGATGGCAGTCGCCGTGGTGCGGGTTTTCGCCGGTGATGCCGTAGGCGAATTCGTGCAGGTGGGTCTTGCCCGCGAGCACGGCCCCGGCTCGGGCGCACGCCGCCGCGAGGGCTCCGTCCCGCGCGCCCGCCGTGCGTTCCTGCGGCAGGAACGTCGAGCCCGCGGCCGTCGGCGCGCCCACCGAGTCGAAGAGGTCCTTTGCGAAATAGGGTACGCGACCCAGCGGTCGGCCCGGATCCGCCGCCGCGAGCGCCGCCGCCAGCTCCGCCTCGGGCCGGAGCCACGCGAGCACGGCGCGCTGCTGCGCGGGTTCCAGCCGCGTCCGCACCCGGCGGTGCACTTCCGCCGCCGCCGCCGCCGGTTCCATCCCGCGCCACTCCGCGAAGGTCATCTTGGGAGGCTCGGCGCGCGCCCCGCCTGTGGCAATCCGCGCGTTTCGGGCTGGCCGGGCGCCGCTGCGCGGCGGTTGGATGGGGAATGCGCCCCCGCCCGCTGCGCTGCTGCGTCCTCGCCCTCGCCCTTTTGGCGCTGGGCGCCTGCGCGCGCGGGCCGGAACAGCCGCCGCCCGCCGCGGCACCCTCGGCGCCCCGCACGCGGGTGGTGCTCCAGACCGACTGGTTCCCGCAGGGGGAACACGGTGGCTTTTACCAGGCGCTCGCCGCCGGCCACTACGCGGCGGCGGGGCTCGACGCCGAACTCTGGCCCGGCGGTCCGGGCTCGGGGATTCGGCTCAAGGTTGCCCGCGGCGACGCGGATTTCGGGATGCTCCGCGCGGACGATGTCCTCCTCGCGGCCAGCCGCGGGCTCCCACTGGTGATGGTGATGGCGACCCTCCAGCACGAGCCGCTCGCGCTGATGGTGCACGCGGACAGTCCGGTCCGCGCGTTCCCGGACCTCGCCGGCTGCACCGTCATCGGCAACGTCGGTATGGCTTGGCTTCCGTACATCGAGCGCCGCTTCGGGATCACGTTCGAAAAGCGCCAGAACACCTACGGCCTTGGTGAATTCCTGGGTCGCTCGGAACTAATCCAGCAGGTGATGATCACGAACGAGCCCTACTTCGCCCGCGCCCAGGGCCGGGAGGTGCGCTGGCTCGGCCTCGCGGAATCGGGTTACGACCCCTACCACGTCGTCGTCGCGCGCCGCTCCCTAGTGCGGGACCGTCCCGACCTCGTCCGGGCCTTCGTCCAGGCCTCGATCCGCGGCTGGCGCGAGTATCTGACGGGTGATCCCGCCGCGGCTGATGCGCTGATCCTCCAGCGCAACCCGCAGATGTCGCCTGGCCTGCTCGCGCACTCGCGGCGTGAACTGATCGCGGGGCGTTTCGTGACCGGCGACCCGGCCCGCGGCGAGCGCATCGGCCAACTGGACCCCGCGCGGCTCGCGGCGCTGGCCGGGCAGTTGCGGGAACTCGGGATCCTTGAGGCGCCCCTCGACCTCGCCGGCGTCGCCCTGCCGCCGGCGCCCTGAACGGGGCAGGAAGGGATTGCCTCGGCGCTGCCACCGCGGTGGAGTGGGGGCGATGTCCCCCGAAACCCGTCTCGCCGCCCTCGGCCTTACGCTCCCCGATCCGCCGATCGCTGCCGGCAGCTACGTTCCAGTGGTGCGGACGGGCGACCTGCTGTACTGCGCTGGCACCATCGCGGTGCGTAACGGCATCCAGACTCACGTGGGCCAGGTGGGCCGGGAGCAGACCGTCGAGAGCGCCCGCGAGGCCGCTGCAGTCTGCGTGCTCAACACGCTCGCGAACCTGCGGGCCGCCGTCGGTTCCCTCGACCGGGTCTCTCGGATCGTGTTCGTGAGCGGCTACGTCAACGCGGTGGACGGTTTCGCCGAGAGCCCCGCGGTGCTCAATGGCGCGAGCGACCTGCTTGTGTCCATCTTTGGCGAAGCCGGCCGGCACGCCCGGGCCGCGGTCGCGGTGAACGGCCTGCCCCGCGGCAGTACGGTCGAGGTTCAAGTGGTCGCCGAGGCCGTCGCCGGCTAAACCGGAATCCCCCGCGCGGCCGGCCGCTTGCGGCGGTCGCCGCTCAGAGGGGCTTGCGCAGCACCTTGGCTTTGCGCCCGCTCTCCTCGTAGGCGCGCAACCGCGCCTCGGGGAGGGCCTCCTTGAAGGCCTCCTCGAAGCCGCAGACGTTGGTGAAGAACCCGAAGTTCTGCGTCGACAGCGCCAGCAGGGTGTCGACGCCCCGCTCCTTCGCGACCATCCCCGCGTATTCCACCATCTTTCGTCCGATCCCGCGGTTGTGGTAAAAGGGCATCACGTAAAGCGAGCCCACCTCCGCCACGCGCGGCGAATCCGGATAGAAATACAGGGTCACACAGGCGATGATGTTCTCGTCGACCTCGAAGACGTAGAACTGTTCGATGTTCTTCTCGATCGCCTGCTGGGTCCGGTAAATCAGCTCCTCGCGGCGGACCGCGTTACGCGTCAGGTTGTAGATCAGGCGCACATCACCCTTCCGCGCCCGTCGAATCTGCTGGTAATCGTTCCCGTAGACCAACGAGCCGACCCCGTCGTTGGAGAAGATCTCGTTGAGCAGCCCGTCGAAGATCCGCCCGTCGAGGATGTGCACGCGCGGCGTCCCCGTCTCGATCGCCTTAATCGCGTGCAGCGCCTTGCTCAGGGCCGCCGGATCGATGCGCGCAGGCGCCTCGCGGGCGATCTGCTGGAGCGCCTCCAGCGAGATCTCCCGGCGGAACTCGCCGTCGATGCCCAGCCCCGCGATTGGCCCGAGGAAGAGGATCTTCGTCGCCTGCAGCGCCTCCGCGACCTCCGCCGCCAGCAGGTCCGAGTTCAGCCGCAGCGACCTCCCGTCCGGCCCGAAGCCGATCGGCGGGAGCACCGGGATGATCTGCCGGTCGATCAGCTCCCCGAGGAAATCCTTGTCGATCCGGTCCACTTTCCCGGTGAGCTGCTGGTCCACGCCCCGGATGATCCCTACCGGCAGGGCCCGCACGGCGTTCGTGATCGCGCACTTGAGCAGGTTCTGGGTCAGCCCCTCGATGAAAGCGTGGGACGCCCGCGCCGCTGCCCGCACCGCCAAGTCTAGCGTCGCTGAATCGGTTGCGCCCGAGCCATCCGCGTTGGAGATCGGGATGCCCCGCAGCTCCGACAATTCGCGGAGCTGGTGGCTGATGCCGTGAACCAGCACCACCTTAATGCCGAGGGACCGCAGGACCGCGATGTCCACCAGCAGGTTGCTGAAATTGTCGTCCGCGATGATCGAGCCATCGACCGCGATGACGAAGATCTGTCCTTGGAAGCGCGGCACGTACTTCAGGATGCCGCGCAGGTCCGTCGGCTTGATCGTAGTGCTGATCGCCGAGGCGGGGGCGGGCGTGCCGGAACTGGAGCTCATCGATGGGGGACGAGTTGTCGGAGATGCGGACGGGCAGGTCAATAGCCGCCACGGCTCACTTGATCTCGAGCCGCCACGCGCGCGAGCCGCGCCCGCCGGGCAGCAGCACCTCGTACGCGCCGGGCGCCAGCGTCCCGCCGGGCAGCGTCAGCAGCGCGATGGTCTGCCGCGTGCGGGTCTGTAGCTCACCGCCCACCCGCTCGAAACGCGGCGCGAGCACCAGCTGGTTCCCGCGCACATAAAGGTCTGCCCCGGCCAGTTGTTCCTGGTCAGAGGCGAGCCGGCACGTCAGCTCGATCGAGTAGGGCATCATCCGCGCGAGCGCCGGGGCCGCGCGCACGGTAAGAATCTCCTCCGCCAACGGCAGCGGCTCCACGAGCGTCTCCACGAGATCCGCGGGCAGCCCGCCGGCAACGCTCCGCGTCTCCGCCCCGCCCGGCACCGCGGGCCGGTCCGTCGGAAGCTGCGCGGTCAGGGGAATGCGCTGGTAGCCCGCCGCCAGCAGCCGCTTCACGTTCGCCTGCCGGCGCAGATCCTCGTACGGTTGGAAGGTCGGGCCCGGCTTCCGGAAGTGCAGTGTCAGCCAAGTGTACGGCACCACCACCGCAAGGATCGCGACGGCGATCCATTTCAGCGGCCAAGGACGGCGGACGCTCGAGGGCTCAGGCATCGCGGCGGAGGAAACCGGCGCGGCTCACCGGTGCAAGCGCGCGGAAAACCCCAGGTCCCCGTCTCGGGACCGCCGGCGACCGTCCGCCCACGGGACCACGGTTCAGCGCTTCCGCGAACGGGACTTCGGTTTCTCCTCTTCGTCGCCGGAGTCCCCGCCGTCCTCATCCTCGTCCTCCTCGTCCTCCTCGCCTTGCTTCTTCTTCCCCTCCTCGTCTTCCTCCCCGTCCCCGTCCTCATCCCACTTCAGAGAGTCATCGTTCTTGAGCTTCTCCTCCTCCTCAGGATCCGGTTCGGGCAGGTCCTCGTCGTTCGCCTCGTGGTCCTCGCTCTTCGCCGGGCCTTCCTCGTCCGGATCGTGCCCCGCCGGCATGAAGTCCAAAATACCTCCGATTTCCTCAAAGACGTGCACCGCCTTGCCTTGGATGAAGCTGCTGTTCTGGTCCTCGCGGATCTCATCCTCGACCTCGTCGACCGACAGTTTGGCCTCGAACTTGAACAGGTCGTTGAGCATCTTTACGCGGCAACGGGTAAGGTGATCCAGCAGGTCCGCATAGGGTCCGTTCTCCTCGTCGAGGATGTCCGGCAGCGCGAACAGCTTATCCTCGGACTCAAACAGCGATTCCTTCATTCGCTTCAGGCGCACCTTCCCGCTGCCCAGATCCCTGTCGATGCGGAACGGGATGAACGCCGCCTCGAAAATGTCCTGATCGAACCCGTAGTCGCGCAGCGGCTCCACCAACTCGATGAGGTGTTGGACCTGGCGCGGGTCGACGATGCTCAGGCCGTCGACGTCCCAGCGCACGGGGTCGCTGGTCTCGGCGACCCACCAGTTGTGATCCTCGCCGAGGCGGACGACACACCACTCAAGCACTTTGATTGCTCTGGCCATGGAAAAAATAGCGGATGAAATTTTCGCGCAGCGTGCTTCCGCAGATTCAAAAAACAAGCAAAATTGAGTGCTGTTTTTTGCGGTCGCTCGGATGCTGGTCCGGCTGCGGAACCGCCTCCAAAAAAAAGAGTTCCGCCACTCGGCGCCTTGCCAAATCCGCCGCTTTGGGCCCTGTTTGATGCAATGGGTAGGCTCTATGAAAAGCTGGTGCGGCCAGCGCTCTTCCGCCGCGATTCGGAGCACGCGCACGAGCTCGGCGTTAACGCAATGGCCATGCTTGGTCGCCTCACCCCTCTCTGCCGCCTCCTCACTGCCCGACACCAACGGCTCGCCCGCGTCCGGCGCCCGGTCCACGCCTTCGGCCTCTCCTTCCCCAACGCCGTCGGCCTCGCCGCCGGCTTCGACAAGGACGCCCGGGCCTGGCCCGCCGCCGCCGCGCTCGGCTTTGGCCATGTCGAGATCGGCACGGTTACCGCCCACGCCCAGCCGGGCAACCCGCGTCCCCGGATGTTCCGCTACCCCGCTGAGGACGCCGTGATCAACCGGATGGGCTTCAACAACGGCGGCGCCACCGCGATGGCCGCCCGCCTCGCCCGCCAACCCGGTCCCGGCCGCCGCGCCATCCCCCTCGGCATCAACCTCGGCAAGTCCAAGGTCACCCCTCTAGAGGAGGCCACCGCGGACTACCTCTCCAGCTTCCGCCTGCTCGCCGACTGGGCCGACTACGTCGTGCTCAACGTCTCCAGCCCTAACACGCCCAACCTGCGCCAGCTGCAGGACGAGAGCCGGCTCCGCGAATTGCTGCAGACGATCACCGCCGCGAACCGCGAGCGCCCCGCCGCGGGCCGGCGCCCGGTCCCGGTGCTGCTCAAGATCTCACCCGACCTCTCCTGGCCGCAGATCGACACCGTCCTGGCGGTGGTCGCCGAATTCCGCCTCGATGGCCTCATCGCTACCAACACGACGATCGCCCGGCCCGGGGCTTTCGCCGCCGCTGGCGAGGTGGGTGGGCTCAGCGGCGCCCCGCTCCGCCGGCGCTCCACCGAGATCATCGGCTACGCCGCCCGCGCCACGGAGGGCCGGCTGCCCATCATCGGGGTCGGCGGGATCACCGATGTCGCCGGCGCCGCCGAGAAGCTCGATGCAGGTGCGGCGCTGGTCCAAGTCTACACTGGGATGATCTACCGCGGCCCCTTCTTCGCAGCCGCGCTCGCACGGGGACTCGCCGCCCGCCAGAGGTTCTAAGGCCCGCGGCGGCGATCCGGCGGCCTTCGGCCGTCCGCGGACATTTCGGTGCTGGACAAGGCTATTTCGATCCACCTTAGTCCTCGTCCCTTCGACTTTCTGCTCAGGTGGTGGAATTGGTAGACACACACGTTTGAGGGGCGTGTGCCGTAAGGCGTAAGGGTTCGAGTCCCTTCCTGAGCACCAAGTCGCGTCCGGCCCACCCCGCCCCTTTACCGCCGATCCGCCGTGACCCCCTCGAGTTCCAGCAGCCAGCGCTTTTTCTCGAGGCCGAACGCGTAGCCTTGCAGGCCGCCGTCCGCCGCGATCACTCGGTGGCAAGGCAGGAGCAGGCACACTGCGTTCCGGGCGTTCGCCGCTCCCACCGCCCGCGCCGCCCCCGGCCGACCCAACCTCGCCGCCAAGTCTCCGTAACTAATCGTCTCCCCCCGCGGAATGCCCCGCAAGGCCGCCCAGACACGCTTCTGGAACGGAGTGCCTCGCGCCTCCACCTGCACGGTAAAATCCCGCCTTTCCCCCGCCAAATAGGCCTGCACCTCCAAGCGCGCCGCCGCACACCGTCCCGGGTCAGGGCGCAGCCGCTCGCCCGGCAACCGCGCCCGCAACGCACCAGCATCCCCGAAAACCGCCCCGACAACCACCCCCCGCGCGTCGACTGCCAGGGAAAACGGCCCGGCGGCCGTCGCAAAGGTGTCGCGGAGGCAACTCATCCTTGCGCTCAGGCCGTGGCGTGCCGCTGCAGCAGTTCCCGCGGGATCAGGTCTAGGGTGCGCTCGTGGGTTGCCCCGGGCACGATCGGCGCTGGCACGCCCGCCTCGATCAATTCCAGCCAGCGCGTCGCGCACACGCACCAGCGGTCGCCGGGCACCAGCCCCGGGAAATCGTACTCGGGTCGCGGCGTCGACAGATCGTTGCCCCGCTCCCCGCTGGCCGCCAGGAACTCTGCGCTCACCTCCACGCACACGGTATGGCACCCGGTATCCTCCGCGCAGGTGTCGCAACGCCCGTTGCGGAAATAACCGGTCATCGGCCGCGTGGAACACGGCCGCAGGAGCCCGCCAAGGATGTTGCGGGAGGGCAGGGGAGTCATCCGGATAGCAAATCACGATTGCCCCACGGAGCGCACGCCTGGAATGTGCGGTATGCCCTCTCCCGCTTACGAGACCCTCCGGGCCGACATTATCGTCGCGATGAAGGCCCGCGACTCCGCCAGCATCACCGCGCTCCGCACCGCCGACGCCACCATCAAGCGCGCCGCGATGGACGCCAACGTCGAGATTGATGACGCCCTTGTGCTCACCACCCTGCGCAAGGCGGTCAAGAACCTTACCGACGCCAAGTCCGAGTTCGCTGTCGGCGGCCGGGCCGATTTGGTCGCCGCCAACGAGGCCGAGATTCGCATCCTCGAACGCTACCTCCCCCGCGCCCTCCCCCCTGAACAGGTCGAGGCCCTCCTCACCGAGGCCATCCGCGCCTCCGGCGCTACCAGCCGCAAGGAGCTCGGCAAGGTCATCGCCGCGCTCAAGCAGCGCCCCGAGGCCGCCCAGCTCGATTTCGGCGCCATCAGCCGCCAGCTTCAGTCCCGGCTCACCTGAGGCCCGCGCCTGCCCCGCAAGCTGGACAAAGCTTTTCCGTGGCCCCTACGCTCGCTCCGATGAAGATTTATCTGGATGGCAAGTTCGTCGACGCCAACGACGCCAAGGTCTCCGTCTTCGATCATGGGCTTCTTTATGGCGACGGGGTCTTCGAGGGCATCCGGATCTACGGGGGCAACATCTTCCGCCTCGAGGAGCATCTCGAACGCCTCGAATACTCCGCCAAGGCCATTCTGCTCCAGCTACCAATGCCCCGGGGGGAGCTCAGCGCCGCGACCTGCGAGTGCTGCCGCCAAAATAATCTGACCGACGGCTACATCCGGCTCGTGGTCACCCGCGGCGTCGGCGACCTCGGGCTTTCCCCTTGGCTGTGCGCCAAGCCCACGGTCTTCATCATCGCGGGTAAGATCTCGCTCTACCCGGCCGAGCATTACGAGCACGGGCTGTCGATCGTCACGGTGCCCACTCGGCGCATCAATCCCGCCGCACTGCCCCCGACAATCAAGTCGCTCAATTACCTGAACAACATCCTTGGCAAGATTGAGGCGCGTCAGGCCGGGGCCCTCGAGGCAATTATGCTCAACGACCAGGGCTACGTTTCCGAATGCACCGCGGATAACATCTTCTTGGTGCACAAGGGCGAGATCCTAACGCCCGCCTCCTCTCAAGGCGCTCTGAAGGGGGTCACCCGCTCCGCGATCCTCGATATTTCTCAGGAACTCGGCCTCCCCCTGCGCGAGGTGAACCTCACCCGCTACGATGTCTGGATCGCCGACGAGTGCTTCCTGACCGGCACCGGCGCCGAGGTCATCCCCGCGGTGAAGCTCGACGGCCGGGAGATCGGCACTGGCAAGCCCGGCCCCGTCACCCGCCGGGTGCTCGAGGCCTTCCGGCGCCGCGTCCTCGTCGAGGGCACCCGGATCTGAGCCGGGCCACCGCCTACCGGGGCCCACAAACGAGCCCTGCATCGCATCGCCGCACTTGCCAGTCCCGGCGCCTGTTGCATCATTTAGAGCGCGTCAAAAATTGTTCCCATGGCCAATCCGCTCAAGTGCGACCTTTGCTCCAAGCCTGCCACCGTGCACCTCACGCAGATCGTGAACAACAAGGTGCACAAGGTCGACTTGTGCGAGGCTTGCGCTGAGGCCAAGGGGGTCACGGACCCGGGCGGTTTCTCGCTCGCTGACCTGCTGCTGAAGGCCTCCCTCACGCCCGATGCCGCCCCACCCGCCCCGGGCACCCGCTGCTCCCGCTGCGGCCACACGCCCCTCGAGTTTAAAAAGCACGGCCGCCTCGGCTGTCCTGCCTGCTACGAGGCCTTCGCCACGCTGGTCGAGCCGATGCTCGCCAATATGCACAGTGGGGTCACCCACAGCGGCAAAGTGCCCGCCCGCTCGCTGGAGCGGAAATCCCTCTACGACCGCCTCACCAAGCTCGAACTCGACCTCACCGAGGCTATCAAGTCCGAGCGCTACGAGGACGCCGCCCGCACCCGCGACGAGATCAACCAGGTGAAGCAGTCCTTCCATCTAGATGCCCCGTGAGGATTCCACATCCCTAGCCGCGCTGCTGAGCGCCCCGTCGGAACTCACCGATCCGGGCAGCACCAAGACCGCCATCGTGCTGATGACGCGAATCCGCCTCGCGCGCAACGTGGTTGGGCACTCCTTCCCCGGCTGGGCGAAACCCGCCCAGCGCGAGCGAATCCTGTCTACCTGCCGCGACGCGGTCGCCCGCCTGCCGCAGATGAAGCGCTGCTTCAACTTCGCCGTCTCCGACCTCGGCGAACTCGAGCGCCAGATCCTCGTCGAACGCCATCTGATTAGCCGGGAGCTCAGCGGCTCGAAGGGCGGCGCGGGCGTCCTGATTAGCCGCGACCAAGCCTTCTCGCTGATGGTCAACGAGGAAGATCACCTCCGCGTCCAGGTCCTCCGCGCCGGCCTCAATCTGAAGCGCGCCTGGACCGCGATTAACGACCTCGACTCTGCCCTCGAGGAGCACCTCGACTTCGCCTTCTCCCCGACGCTCGGCTTTCTCACCGCCTGCCCCACCAATCTGGGCACCGCGATGCGCGCCTCCGCGATGATGCACCTTCCGGCGCTCGTCATCTCCAACCAGATGGAGAAGGTCGTCCGCGCGGTTAACCAGCTCGGAATGGTCGTCCGCGGCCTCTTCGGCGAGGGCTCTGACGCTAGCGGCAGCATCTTCCAGATCTCCAACCAGACGACTCTCGGCGAGGCCGAGGAGGTTATCCTCAAGCGCCTCGGCAGCGTGTTGCAGTCTATCGTCGAGCATGAGCAAAACGCCCGGGCCAAGCTCCTCGAGGCCGATGCGGGCAAGCTTTACGACAAGATCGGCCGCGCCTACGGAATCCTGAAAAATTCGCACCTGCTCACCTCCGGTGAGGCGATGAACCTGCTGTCGCTGCTCCGCCTCGGCATCGATCTGGGCCTGTTCCCGGACGACCAGCGCTCGCTCATTGATCGCCTCTTGATCGAGGCGCAACCGGGCCACCTCCAGCACGCCCACCGCGGTGAGTGCGATCCCGCCCTGCGCGATGCCCTCCGTGCCACCCGGCTCCGCGCCGAGTTTGCCTCCTTCCCGCGCCCCGAAGTCCGCCCCGCGAACCCCGGCGCCGCCACCTAAACTCGCCGAACCCTCCTCTCCCATGTCCCAAGAACCAATGAACAATTTCACTCCCCGGGCGCAGCAGGTCCTCGCGCTGGCCCGCAAGGAGGCTGACCGGTTCCATCATAACTACGTCGGCACCGAGCACCTCCTGCTCGGGCTGATCAAGCTGGGCCAGGGCGTCGCCGTCAGCGTGCTCCAGAAAATGGGCCTCGACCTTGAGACCGTCCGCGCCGCCGTGGAGAAGCAGGTCGGCACCGGCCAGGAGACCAAGACGCAGGCCAGCATCCCCTACACCCCACGGGTCAAGAAGGTGCTCGCGCTCGCCGGCAAGGAGGCCAAGGCCCTCAGCCATTCTTACGTGGGCACGGAGCACATTCTCCTCGGCCTCCTGCGGGAAGGCGAGGGCGTCGCCGCCCGGGTGCTCAAGTCCCTCGAGATCGACATCGAGCGCACCCGCAACGAGATCCTTCGGGAGCTCGACCCCCAGTTCTCCGGAGGCCAGTCCGGGGAGGGCGGTGAGCCTGGCGAGGAGACCGCTGCCGGCAGCTCGCAGCGTCCAGGTGCCCAGGCGGAGGAAAAGAAGGAGGTCAAGACCCCCGCCCTTAAGGCCTTCGGCCGCGACCTCACCGAGCTCGCCCGCAAGGGCGAGATGGATCCCGTGGTCGGCCGCCGCAACGAGATCCGCCGCGTTATTCAGATCCTCTGTCGCCGCACCAAGAATAACCCGGTCCTTATCGGCGAGGCCGGCGTTGGCAAGACCGCCATCGTCGAGGGCTTGGCCCAGGAGATCGCCTCCGGCAACGTTCCCGAGATCCTAGCCGAGAAGAAGGTCATCACCCTCGACCTCGCCCTGATGGTCGCCGGCACCAAGTACCGCGGCCAGTTCGAGGAGCGCATCAAGGCCGTGATGGACGAGATCCGCCGGGCGAAGAACATCATCCTCTTCATCGACGAGCTCCATACGATCGTCGGGGCTGGCGCTGCCGAGGGCGCGATGGACGCCTCCAACATCTTCAAACCCGCCCTCTCCCGCGGCGAGCTCCAGTGCGTGGGCGCCACCACCCTCAACGAGTACCGCAAGCACATCGAGAAAGACTCCGCCCTCGATCGCCGCTTCCAGTCCGTCAAGGTCGAGGCCCCCTCGGTCGCGGACACCGTGCTCATCCTTAAAGGCATTCGCGGCAAGTACGAGGACCACCACAAGGCCACCTTCACCGACGCCTCCCTCGAGTCCGCCGCCAAACTTTCCGACCGCTACATCACTGGGCGCTTCCTGCCGGACAAGGCGATCGACGTTATGGACGAGGCCGGTTCCCGCGCCCGCATCGCCGCCCTCAGCCGGCCTGCGGACATTGAGGACCTCACCCCGCAGATCGAGGCCATCTGCGCCCAGAAGGAGAAGGCGATCAGCGATCAGCACTTTGAGGAGGCGGCCAAGTTCCGCGACCAGGAAAAGCAGCTTCGGGCCCGCCAGGAGGAGATCACTGCCGGCTGGAAGAAGCGCCGGGACGAGAAGCGCGTCGCCATTGACGAGGACCTGATGATGCAGGTGGTCGCCGACTGGACCGGCATTCCGCTCTCGCGGATGGAGAAGAAGGACAACGAAAAGCTGCTCCAGATAGAGACCGAGCTGCAGAAGGCCGTCATCGGCCAGGACGTTGCCGCCGTCTCGATCTCCCGCGCCCTGCGCCGCTCCCGCGCCGACCTGAAGGACCCGCGCCGGCCCATTGGCTCTTTCCTCTTCGTTGGTCCCACGGGCGTCGGTAAGACGATGCTCGCGAAGCAGCTCGCGGCCCAGATGTTCGGCAACCAGGAGGCGCTCATCCAGATCGATATGAGCGAGTATATGGAGAAGTTCGCCGTCTCCCGCCTCGTCGGCTCGCCCCCGGGCTACGTGGGCTACGAGGAGGGGGGCCAGCTCACTGAGGCCGTGCGCCGCCGGCCCTACTCGGTCATCCTGTTCGACGAGGTCGAAAAGGCCCACCCGGACGCCCTGCAGCTGCTGCTGCAGATCATGGAGGACGGCCGCCTAACGGATTCCCTCGGCCGCACCGTGGATTTCCGGAACACGATCATCATCATGACCTCGAACGTCGGCGCGCAGCTCCTGCAGCGCCAGACCTCGATGGGCTTCGCCGCCGCCGCCGCCAGCTTCAACGACTCGGAGCGGATGCGGGAGAAGGTGCTTGAGGAGTCCAAGCGGGTGTTCAAGCCCGAGTTCCTGAACCGCATCTCTGACATCATCTTCTTCCGGCCCTTGGACAAGAACGACCTGGTTAAAATCGTGGATCTTGAGACGGCGAAGTTTGCTCGCCGGCTGGACGAGCGGAAGATCACGCTCGAGTTCACCCCGGAGGCCAAGCAGCTGTTGATCGACAAGGGTTACGACGAGAAGTATGGGGCGCGTCCGCTCCGGCGCGCCGTCGAGCACTACCTCGAGGACCCGCTGGCGGAGGCGATCCTGCGCGGGGAGGTCAAGGATGGCGAGCCCTGCCTGGTCGTGCGGGACGGTGACAAGTTGATCTTCAAGCAGAAGACTCCCCCGGCCGCCGCCAGCGGCGTGGCGTCCTAAGGCGGAACGATGCCATTGGAGGCGGAACATTGGGGCGAGTTGGGGAGCGCATTTCCGCGGCGAGAGATCGAGTAGTACCCGGAGTTTGAACGCGACGGGAAAGGGCCTCAGAAAGGTGCCGGCAGATCACCGCGATGTGACCCGATCGACCGCATCGTTCCGGCTGAGTTCTGGCTCCTCAGCTCGAGCCGTCACACCACGGCTAGAGGTTTTTCTAGTGAGTTTAGGTGCCCGGACCGGCCGTCGCCGTTGCGTCTGGCGTCGAAGGCCTCCGCCTCCCGGTTGCCGATTTGCTTTTGGTAGATGACCGCGACGCGCGCCAGACCCGCGGGTGGCTCGGCGCCCGTGGGTTCAGGGCATCCGTCCCCGGTCCGTGAGTACTTTTGCCCCAACGGGCGTGGGTAATCCCCTGCCGGCCGGCCCGCGGCAGAAAGTTGCGCGCACCTTTCGCCCGCGGCGCCTCAGGGTGAGCCAGGTCGTTTGATCGGCACCTGGCCCGTCACCTCCGTCTTCACCCGGCCCAAGGCGTCCGGCGGGCGGGAAACGGCGGTCCCGGTGCGCTGACCCTGAGAGTCGCGGAACACGGTGGTGGTGCGGCCGAGGGCGTCGGGCCGGGCCGGGGTGACGCCGGTGCCGGTGGTGCGCCCGGTCGCGTCGCGGAAGGTGGTCTTTACCCGCCCGAGCGCGTCATGGGTGGCGGTCGTCTCGGCGGTGCCAATCCGCTTCCCGGAGGCATCCACGATCACGCTTTTCACCCGGCCGAGGGCGTCCGGCTGCGCGCGGGTCTCGACGGTGCCCACCTTGCGACCCTGCGGGTCCCGCACCTCGCTGCGCACGCGCCCGAGGGCATCCGGCCGCGCGAGAGTGGTGACCGTTAGGTTGCCCGCGTCCACGGCCGCTAGGGTCAAGGGGACCAGGAGGGGGAGGAGGAGTCTCATCCGGGTAGGGTGGGGCGAGGATCGCGAATCAAGCAGCGTGCGAACGACCCTTCCTGAGCGCAAGCGCGTCACGGCCCGGCTCGCCGCGACCGACTGGCCCCTTCGCGCGATCCGGGCGCCGCTTTTCACTCGTTCCCGGCGGAGGGGTGGACTACGGCTGACCGTATGGATGATTTCCCCTTGCTGTTGTGTTTCGCGGGCGGGGGCGTGCTGGGCGCGGCCGGCGCGACCGTTTTCTGCCTGCTCAAGGCTCGCGCCACGGCGCAGGCCCTCGCGGTGGCTCAGGTTGCCCAGCAGGAACTCCAGTCGCTCCGTACCGAGGCGGCCACGCTCCGCGCAGACCTGCGCACCGCCGAGCAGGGCGCGGTCGCCGCGCAGAAGGAACGCGACGCCGCCCGGGAACAGGTCTGCCTTCTGGGCAATGAAGTCGACGCCGAGCGGGCCCGAGGCGAGCAGACCGGCCGCGAGCTCGCCGCGGCGCAACAGCAGCTGGGGCAGGCGACGACCCAAATGGCCGAGCGGGAGGCCGCGAGGGAAAAGGTGCTCGCCGAGCGGGAGAAGTCCATCGCCGACCTGAAGGCCACCATCGAGCAGTCCAAGGCCGCGCTCACCGACACATTCAAGGCCACCGGCGGGGACCTCCTCCGGCAAAGCGCGCAGGCGCTTTTCCAACAGGCCAAGGAGCACTTCGCGAGCCAGCATTCCCTCTCCCAGCAGGAGCTGGAGTCGCGGCGAAAGCAGATCGAGGCGACGCTCACTCCGCTCAAGGAACAATTGGAGAAAAACGAACGGCTGGTCCGGGAACTCGGCGAACGGCGAGAGGGCGACGCCAAGACCTTGGGCGAGCAGCTCAAGCAGATCTCCGACCTGCAGCAACGGGCGTCCACCGCCGCCCAGACGCTCTCCAGCGCGCTGCGGGACAACCGGCAGCGTGGCCGCTGGGGCGAGGTCTCGCTCCGCAACATTGCCGAGATGGCCGGGCTGGTCGACAACGTCGATTTCAGCGAGCAGGCCAGCGTGCAGGGGGACGAGGGGGATCGGCTGCGGCCGGATATGACCGTGCGGCTGCCCGGCGGGCGCTTTGTCCCGATCGACGCCAAGGTCCCGCTTAGCGCCTACCTCGATTCCCTCGACCTCGCGCTGTCCGACGCCGAGCGCGCCGCCCGGCGCACCGCGCACGCTCAGGCGCTGCGCACTCACGTGCGCGGCCTCGCCTCCCGCGAGTACGCCAAAGCCCTTGGCGGCGGGGTGGAGATCACCGTGCTCTTCGTCCCGCTGGAGAGCGGTCTCATCGCCGCCTTAGAGGAGGATGCCACGGTTTACGAGGAGGCCCTCGACCAGAGGGTGATCATCACCACCGCCTCCACGCTGCTCGCGCTACTGCGCACCTGCGCGCTGCAGTGGCAGCAGGCCAAGCTCAACGAGAACGCCCGCCGGATCGGCGACAGCGCCCGAGAACTGCTCGGGCGCATCAGCGTTTTCGCCGAGCACTTGGAGAAGGTCGGCAAGGGACTCGAGACGGCCAGCAAGGCCTACAACAGCGCGGTGGGATCGTTCAATGGGCGCCTGCTGCCCGGGGCGCGCGAAACCGCTGAGCTGGCCGGCGACCGCGAACGCCTCCCGGCCGAGCTTGAGCCCGCGGCCATGGTGCTGCGCGAGGCCAACGTCCGGTCGCTGCCTGGCGGCGGTTGAGCGGCGACCACCGAATCGGAATCATCGCCTGGCCTCCGGGGAGCGTCCCGCCCGGCGCAGCCGCGGGCTGGCTGCTCAGGGATGCCCCACCGCCACCAGTTTCTCCCGGGTGCGGAAGTAGAGGGTGCCGCCGGCGAGTGCCGGGGTGGACAGGCAGGTCTCCCCCAGCGCGTTGGTCGCCGCGATCGAAAAGGAGGTGGTCGCCGGGATCACATGCACGTTGCCCAGCTCGCTCGTCACGTACAGGTGCCGGCCGTCGGACACGGGCGAAGCCGTATAACCCTCGCTCCGCGGGTTCACCCGCTCACTGTAGCGGATCTCCCCGGTGCGCGCGTCGAAGCAGGTGAGCAGGCCGATGTCCGCGCACCCGAAGAGCAGATCGCCCACGACGATCGGCGTCTGCATATAGTTCCCTTTCTTGTCGTGGTTCCAGACGATCGCGGCGCTGGCCGGGTTCGGGGTCCCCGTGTCGTTCGGCGTCAGATCGCCAAGGGCGCCAGCCCGGATCGCGCGCATCGGCCGCAGGCGTCCGTGCGCGCTGGTGAGGTAGATCAGCCCGTGAGCGGCGACCGGCGTGGGCACGGGGATGTCGCCGCCTCCGTCCAACCGCCACAACTCGCGGCCGGTGGCGAAGTCGTACCCGCCGGTGTGGCGCCAGCCGTTCACCGCGATCTGCACCCGGCCGGCGGAGCGGACGACGGTGGGCGTGCTCCAGGTCGGTACGTCCTTGCGGGCCACCCGCCAGAGCTCGCGGCCATCGGTGACATCGAACACGGCGAGAAAGGAGTCCTGCTGCACATCGCATTGCACAATGACCTTGCCGTCTTGGATGACCGGCGAGCTGGCGAAGCCCCATTGGGCGGTCGGCACCTGGAAGTAGCCGGAGTCCATCGGGCCTAGGTCCTTGCGCCACAGCAGCCGACCCGTGAGGTCGAAGCAGAACAGGCCCTCGGAGCCGAGGATGGCGACGAGGTACCGGCCATCCGTCGCCGGGGTGGAGTTGCAGTGCGTGCCCTTCGGGTGACGGCTGACCCGCGGGACCGCCTCGTGCGCGGTCACGTCCCAGACAACCTTTCCGGTGCGGCGGTCGAGGGCCAGCAGGCGCCATTGCACCGGGTCCTTCTCGGGCACGGACTCGATGCTGCCGTAGAGGCCGACCTTGAGGGAGGCATTCTTCTGGACCGCGGTGGAGACGTAGAGGCGGTCCTCCCAGGCGATCGGCGAGGAGTGAGCGAGGCCGGGGACGCTGCTCTGCCAGCGGACGTTCTCGCCGGTCGAGACGTTCCAGCTCACGGGGAGGGGGGCGGAGGCATCGACGCCGCTGGCGGCTGGTCCGCGGTACTGCGGCCAGTTTCCGGCGGCGACGGCGAAAATCGGCAGCAGCAGCCCGAGGACGACGGCGGTTTTCATCGCCCGCAGGGCAACCGCGGGGAGCCCGGGTGGCAAGCGCAGGAGCGAGGAACGGGAGTCGCGGAGGTGCGCTGTTGGGAGGTCTCTCTTTGGTGGCAGGAGCCGGCGTCGGGAGGGGGCGTCGGGGGAGGGGGCCGGGGTCCTCCAGCGGCGAGGCGCTTGGGGATGGCACCGAGGGGCCTGGTCGAGCTACAGGTGGGCGAAGAAGGCGTCTCGGCCTGCGCGGGCGAGCGGGCCGAAGGGTTCGAGTCTTTCTTCGCGACCATCCGTCGCCGACCTCACAGGACCCAACCAGATGGAGCCAACCAAACGCCAATCAAGGTCGAACCTTGGGGTATGGGTTTTTGACCGCCCGGAGCGGCCGAACGCGCCCTACTGCGTGCAGCGAAATGTTGAGGGGAAGGGGCGTAGGCGCTTTCGCCGACACTTCGAGACGACGGTACGGTTATGGCCTAATGGGTAGCAAGGATCAGGATGAAACCTGCAACCGGCCGTGCGTCTGGCCTGGCGGTCAGATCGTCAATCGGGCTCGGCGTTGCAGGTTTCGTCCTGACCCCTTCTGCCTGTCACTTTTTCGAGGCAAGCCCATGAGCATCTTGTTGCCTGGGAAGGACGCGCTGTGATGGGGGCCAAAGAACACGCGGAAACCGGCGCAGAAGGTGAAGACGTCCCGGTCGTTCATCTTGGCGTATTCCACGCTCGCCATCAGTTTCAAGCGGTGGCCGGCGACGAACCTGTTGAGCCCGAGGGTGACGGCTCGGTAGGCGTCGCCGTCCAGCATGCCCGCCGGGGCCTCGTAGCGACGTTGGGCTCGCAGTCCGTTGGCTTCACTAGCGGAAGCCGCTTGGAAGCGCGCGACCACCTCGAGGGTGTCGGTCAGGAAGTAGCTCGGCTGGATGTTGAGGCCGACCGCGTCGCCGCGCTGACCTCCGAATCCGGCGGTGAGCTCCGTGACTAGGGCGGCGGCCCCCTCGGTCAGGATGAGCGCTCCGGAGACCGCGCTGTCAAAGCGCGTCAGGTTGGTTGCGCCGCTTCCCAGTTTGGTGTGGAGGTAGCTGCCGTAAAAATGCGCCGAGTCGGCGCCGAGGAACGCGCCGAGGTCGTAGGTGCCGGCCGCGAGGAACGACGAGCCGGAGTGCAGCTCGGTGAACGCCGAGCCCATGTCCCTTCCCGTGGCGTTGGAGAAGACTCCTGCGTAGTAGTCGAGCTTCTCGATACGGCCCGAGAGGGTGACGGCCGGGGTGTAGTCCAGCCCTATCAGGTTGGTGAACATCGAGCGCTCCATGAAGCTCATGTAGCGGCTGGAGACGTTGCGGTCGTGGGTGAAGCGGTGCTTCTGCTGGCCGACGGTGAGGTTCACGGCGTCAGTAAAAAGCCAGCGTGCCCAGAGCTCGGTGAAGCCGTTGTAGCTAGGTTCGAAGTCGCTGCCGCTGATCGCCTGCGCGTTTAGGTAGAGGTTCCTCAGCATCGTGGCTTGAAAGCCGAGGCGAACGCGTCGGCTCTCGTACCCCGCGTCGTCGCCATGGTCGCCCTCAGCGGCGTGGTGATGCCCGTGATAGCGCCCCAGCACCCAGAATTCCTGCAGCCAAGGATGGTTCGCGTCCTTGTGCAGCAAGCCGAGGTTCTCGTAGCGGTCCTTGAGGCTCCGCTCCTTCACGGCCTCGGCCCGGAGCGTCTTCGCGTCCGGCGCAGCGCAGAGCGGCGACATGAGGCCGGCGAACAGCAGCGTGAGCGCCGAGAGGCTGCGTGAAGGTGTGACCGGCCTCACCTTTTCGAACCAACAAGAAAGTTAGTCGTGGGGCCTGTCATGGGTTGGTCTGGTCGGTCGGGTTTGGATTGTCCCGGCGGAGGGAGGCCGGAGGCCGACCGGAGTCGGGACAGGAGGCAGCTGGGCGGCGTTGTACGCAAGTCTGCGGTATCCACGTTGTCTGTGAGGCCTCCGCGTATTGTAGTCGATGCGGAAGTCCTCGATCACCACCGTCGCCTCGGTGAGCGTCCAGAGCTGCTCGCAGTTGAGGCACTCATCGCGGAAGCGGCCGTGGAAGCACTCCACGAAGCCGTTCTGCCAAGGACTGGCTGGCTCGATGTAGATCGTCTTGATCTGCTCAGCGGCCAGCCAGGCTTGGCGTTCGTGGGCGATAAACTCCGAGCCGTTGTGAGAGAGGATGAACTCGGGTGCCCTATGCTGCGCATGGCCTGTTTGACCAGAGCTTTGACGTCCGTCGACTTCAACGGGCGTCAACCGCGAAGGTGCCAAACAAAGTGCCAATCTGGACCGGTCCCCCGTCCCACTTGGACCCGGTCCTGACCGACTCCTCCGACGGCCGAATTCCCTCCCGAAACCGAAAATGGGGCGGCCAACGGGATTTGAACCCGCGACCCCAAGATCCACAATCTTGTGCTCTAACCAACTGAGCTATGGCCGCCGTAAGGGGTTGGAAAAAGTCGGGGCCGGCGCCGGGACTGTCAACCCATTCCTCGGGCGGTTTCAGCGGCGGGCGTGCAGCACCTGGAAGCGCTGGCCCATCTGCCCCGGGTGCAGCAGTTGCAGCAGCGCCTGCTTGCGGGGGCTGAATCGCGCCGCCTCCGTCGCGCTTACCGCGGCGATCGCCGGTCCCGCGTGCCGCACGAAAAAGGTCTCCTGGAATTCGAGGCCCGCCGCGCCAAAACCCGCCCCGACCAAATCAGCCGCGAGCCAGTCCCAGCACACGTGACAGGTCAGGTCCTGCTCCCCGGGCCGTGCGAGGAGGTCCGGCTCCTGCCGGTGTCGGTGGTAGGCACGCGCCGTGCCGGCGGGGCACTCGGTGCGCAGCTGAAGCTCGGTCTTGCCGTAGTCAAACGCGAGGAATAGCCCTCGCCAAGGCTGACTGGCGATCTCCCCAGCGAGCCGCGCCGCCGCGAGGGGCCGGTCAAACGCGTAGCCCTCCGGGGCCGGCTGGCGGTCGTCGGGATACGGCACCTCCCCCTCCGCGAGCGCGCCGTCCGCAGTGAGTTCGACCGTTCGCTCGCGCCACTCGCCGTCCCGGTACACGGTCCGCACGCAGGGCTGGGCGTCGAACAACTCGTTGGAGAACACGACGCAGTCCCCGCTCAGCGCGAGGAGATCGCTGAGCCGCAGGGTTCGCACCGAGGCGAAGGGGTGAGCGACGCCCGCAAGCAAGCTCCTTCCCGGCTCGGCGCCGAGCTCGACGAACGTGTGGCGGGCCGCAGCGTCTGGTCCGAGCAGGTGGGTGGTGGCGGCAACGACCAGTTCCCCGAAGAGTGGTCCGACGGTGGCGGACGTGATGAAGTCGGTACCCGGCGCGCGGCCCACCCGTGGGCGGTCCGCCCGGTAGTAGCCAACTTCCGGATGGTAGAGCGCGAGTTCCATAAAGCGCGCGAAGCTCAAGCGGCCGGCAGCCCCCGCAGACGCGCGGAAGGCGGCGAGGAAGGCTGGCGAGGCGGGGGCGCGAGCGGGGGCGGATGATCCCATTTACAACGCGAGGGCGATGCCCATCGTGCGCGGGATGGGCAACCGCTTTCTCACCCTCGCCCCCGGCGTGCTGCTGGGCGTTGCCGCCTCCCTTGCAGCGGTGAAGGTGGCGGCGGCTTGGCGCTGGTGGCCCGACCGGGACCTCGCCCGCGCCTCCGCCTACGTCCGGGAGGTGATGGAACTGGTCAACGCGCAGTACGTTGACGCCACCGCCGTATCCTACGCTGGCCTCGCGCGCGGCGCCCTGCGCGGGATGCTTGAGGCGCTCGACCCGCACTCCGAGTTCCTCGAAAAGGCCTCCCACGACCAAGTCGAGGAGGACCTAAGCGGCGAGTTCGGCGGGATCGGTGTCCAGGTCGAGACGCGCCAGAACCGGGTGGTCGTGATCGCCCCGATGGCCGGCACACCTGGCGAACGTGCGGGCATCCGCCGCGGGGACGAGATCGTGGCGATCGACGGCCAGCCGGTCGCGACCGGGGGCGTCGACGCGGTGGTCAGCCGGCTCCGCGGCCGGCCGCGCACCACCGTGATCGTCGGGATCCAGCGCCCCGGCGTGCGGGAGTCGCTCACGCTCACCCTCACGCGCGAGCTGATCCGTATCGAGAGCGTCCGCGGGACGCGGGTGCTGGCGGACGGGGTGGGGTACGTGCAGTTGACGGAATTCTCGGAACACACCGGGCGTCAGTTGCGCCTCGCGCTCGCGCGGCTCGCCGAACAGGGCATCCGCGCACTCGTGCTCGACCTGCGCAACAACCCGGGCGGGCTCCTCGAGGCGGCGGTGGAGGTGGCGCAGGTCTTCTTCCGGGAGGGGGAGCTGATCGTCGAGACCCGCGGCCGCCGCCCGCAGGACAACGAGCGCTTCCGGGCGGCTGGCGGCGGCGCCCCGTGGTCCCTGCCCATCGCGGTGCTGGTCAACGCCGGCAGCGCCAGCGCGGCCGAGATCGTGGCGGGAGCGCTCAAGGACGCCGGCCGTGCCGTCGTCGTGGGCGAGCGGACCTTCGGCAAGGGCTCCGTGCAGTCGATCTTTAAGCTGCGGGACGGCGAGGGCCTCCGTCTGACCACCGCGCGGTATTTCACGCCGGCGGGGACCTCGATCCACGAGCAGGGGGTGCGGCCCCACGTCGAGGTGGTGATGACGCCGGAGGAGGATTCTCGGCTGGCGCAGCAGCGCTCGCGGCCGGATCTGGGGACCGCGGAATTCGAGGCCCGGTTCGGCTTTGCGCCGGTGGCGGACCGGCAGCTGGAGACGGCGCTGGCGATGCTGCGCGGCCTGCGCCTGCTTGACGGGAACGGGGGAACTCGCGGATGAACGGCCTGATCCTCGCGCTGGAGAGCTCGTGCGACGAGTCGGCGGTGGCGCTGCTGGACCCGGCGACGGGGCTCCGCGGCGAATGGGTGCAAAGCCAGATCGCCCTGCACGAGCGTTACGGGGGCGTGGTGCCGGATTTGGCCACCCGCGAGCACCTCCGGAATCTCCCGGCGTTGCTGGCGCGCGCGCGGGACGAGGTGGGCTTCGGCGGCGTGGGCGCGGTGGCGGTGACGCATGGCCCGGGTCTGGCCGCGTGCCTTGCCCTCGGGGTGGCGGCGGCCAAGGCGCTCGCGCTGGCGCTGCGCGTGCCGCTGCTGGGCGTTAACCACCTGCGCGGGCACGCTTGGTCTCCGTTCATTCCGGTGCACGCCGCAGCTCCGGCGGAGTTTCCCGCGCGCCTCGCTGCGCTGCTGCCGCACCTCGGCCTGATTGTGTCCGGAGGTAACACACTGCTCTTCGTCGTGGACGAGGGGCGGCGACTCACCGTCCTCGCGCGCACGCTGGACGACGCGGCGGGGGAGGCGTTGGACAAAGGGGCCAAGCTCCTCGGACTCGGTTATCCCGGCGGCCCCGAGGTCGAGCGGCGGGCGCGGGAGGGCAGGGCGGACGCCTTCGCGTTCCCGCGCGGCGGCGGGCGCGGCGACGAACTGGACTTCAGTTTCTCGGGCCTGAAGACGAGCCTCCGCTACCAGTTGGAGCGGATGACCGTGCCCGAGATTGAGGCGCGGCGGGCGGACCTTTGCGCGAGCTACCAGGCGGCAGTGATCGACGCCCTGACGGCACGGGTGCGGCGGGTGCTGGCCCGAGAGGGCGGCGGGCTGCGTAGCGTGGGTCTCTCGGGCGGCGTGGCGAACAACCGGCTGCTGCGGCTGGCGCTGGAGGCGGAGGCGCGGCGCGGGGGCATCCCGTTTTTTGCTGCGGAACCGCGCCACACCGGCGACAACGCGGGGATGATCGCCTTTGCGGCCGCGGTCGATCCGGCTGGCGCGGTGACGGGCGATCCCTGCCGGCTCGTCATCGAGCCCGACGCGCCGCTCGCGTCCTAAGCTGGAAAGATGCAGTTGATCGGGCCGCATCGAGGTGACCTACCGGCACTTGGCAGCGGCTCTCTCCCGTCGTCATGATCTCCGCGTGTTCTCCGGTTTCTCGCCGCTGAGATCCGCTCGCCATCTCACCCCCGTTGCTCCGCCTCCACTTACATCGTTTCGGTTCAGCGCGCGGGGCAATCAGGCTGTGGGCTGGCCGTAGCCCGGGCTGCTGGGCGGACGACCTGCCTCCCGTGAGGCATCGGCCTCGCCTCCGCGCCCCGCGGCTCCCCGGCCTCAACCCGGTCGTATGCTCGCACGCCTAGTTCGGGCCTTCCTTCGACCGCTTCAAGGAATTCCTGCGCGCGCCGCCGCCAGGCGGGGCCGGAGGCGAGACGGGTGCCGCGTGGGTCAGGTGGCGCGCGAGGCAAACTCCGCGCGGGCAGCGGCGAGGCCGCGTTCGTAGGCGGCGATGAGGCGGTCCCACTTCGCGTCCACCTCGGCGTCGATTCCTTGGCGGGCCGGGTCCGCATCGAACCAGCGGAGCGTGCGCGCGATACCCTCGCGGAACGGGACGCGCGGCGCGTACCCGGGCACGAGCCGCCGGAGCTTGGTCAGGTCAAAAAGGGCGGGGTTGGCCTTGTCGCCGAGGAGGGTGCCGGTGTACTCGGGCAGGCACTCGGTGATGAACTCTGAGGGGATGTGCACGAGGCGCGGTTGGGCGACGCCGGCCGTGGCGGCGGTGAGGGTGTAGAGCTCGTTCCAGGTTGGCGCCTCCTCGGAAGTGATGTGGAACGCCTCACCGAGGGCGCCGGGGTGGCCGAGCAGGCCCAGCAGGCCCTGCGCGAAGTCTGAGTTATGTGTGATCGTCCAAGGCGTGAGGCCGTCGCCTGGGACGATCAGCCCCTTGCCCGCGCGGAGCCGCGCGATGTTGGTGAAGCTCTTGGTCCAGCAGTTGAGGGCGAGTGGGAAGACGGTGTCGCCGTAGGTGAGCGAGGGCCGGATGATGGTGTAGGGGAACCCCTCCTCTTGGCCCGCGCGGGTTAGGCGCGCCTCGGCAGCGATCTTGAGCCGGGAGTATTGCCAGTAGCAGTTCTCGCGCGGCGTGTCCTCGGTGATCACCGCGCGGGCGGGCGGCTTGCGGTAGGCGCTGGCGGTGCTGATGAATACATACTGCGCGGTATTCCCGCGGAAGAGGGCAAGGCGCGCCTCGATCGCGGCGGCGTCGTAGGCGAGGAAGTCGACCACGGCGTCCCAACGACTGCCCGCGAGGGCCGCCGCGGCCGCGCGTGGGTCGGCAATGTCCGCCGTGAGCGCGTGGGCGCCGGGGGGCAGGCCGCGGCCAGAGCGCGTCAGGAGGGTCACCTCGTGTCCGCGCTCGAGGGCAAGGCGGGTGCAGGCGGTGCTGATGACGCCGGTGCCGCCGAGGAGGAGCAGTTTCATGGCCCAAGGAGGGGTTCCAAGAGGAACCAGACCGTCGCGGCCATCACGGCGTGGCCGGCGGCGTTGGGGTGGATGCGGTCGCCAAGGTTGAGCGCGGGGTTGCCGCCGACGCCGGCGAGAAGGAACGGCACGAGCGCGGATCCGGTGGCGGCCGCGACGTCCGGGAACACGCGGGCGAAGGCGGCCGTGTGCGCTGCGCCGAGTTCCGGCGGAAGCTGCATTCCGGCGAGCAGGATCCGGACCGCGGGGTGGCGCGCGCGGGCGCGCTCGATAATGCCGCGGAGGTTGGCGGCCGTGACGGCGGGATCAACGCCGCGGAGGCCGTCGTTCGCTCCGAGCGCCACGACGAGCACATCCACCGGCGCGCGGAGCGTCCAGTCGATGCGGCGCAGGCCGCCGGCGGTCGTGTCCCCGCTGATCCCGGCGTTGACGACCTTCCAGGGCGTCCGAGCCGCGCGGAGGCGCTCGGCGATGAGCGCGGGGTAGGCCTCGCTCGCAGGATCCGCGAGGCCGTAGCCGGCGGTCAGGCTGTCGCCGAGGAACACGACTGTGCGTGGCGCGGCGGCGGGGGTGGCCGCGGGCAGCAGGGGCGAGAGGAGGGCGAGGGCGAGCAGGAGGCTGCCGCGGAGGCGGCGGCGGGCGCGGGCGGTCGGGTTCATCTTTGGCATCGGCTGGCGTTCGGTCGACGCGTGTGTTTTGTGGCCGCGAATGAACGGTGAAACGATGCTGAAAGTCGAGCGGTTGACCCGATCCTACGACGTTGCCGGCGGGCGCCGGCTGACGGTCCTGCAGGAGGTTAGCTTCTCCCTGGCGGCGGGGGCGAGCCTCGCGATCGTGGGGCCAAGCGGCAGCGGCAAGACGACCCTGCTCGGCCTCTGCGCGGGGCTTGACCGGCCCTCCTCCGGGGAAGTGGAATTGGCTGGAACGGCGATTGGAGAGCTGGGGGAGGATGCGCGGGCGCGAGTGCGCAACGCCCACGTCGGCTTCGTGTTCCAGAATTTCCAGCTGGTACCAACCCTGACTGCGCTCGAGAACGTGCTCGTCCCCGTGGAACTCCGCGGCGAGGGCGGGGCGAAAGCCGAGGCGGAGGCCCGCGCGCTGCTCGCCCGCGTGGGGCTGGAGGAGCGGCACGAGCACTACCCGGTGCAGCTGTCCGGTGGTGAGCAGCAGCGCGTGGCCCTCGCCCGGGCCTTCATCAACCGGCCGCGCATCCTTTTCTGCGACGAGCCAACGGGGAACCTCGACGGCGCCACCGCCCACGCGATGACGCAGCTCATCTTTGGGCTCAACCACGAGCGGGGCACGACGCTGGTGCTTGTGACTCACGACCTCGAGCTCGCTCGGCGCTGCGGCCGGATCCTTCGCCTGCGCGGCGGCGCGGTGGTGGCGGATGGGCTTGCCTGACGCGGATGCGGACGCTCCCCTTCATCCTGCGGCTGTCCTGGCGCGACTCCCGCGCCTCGCGGCGCCGACTCCTGCTGTTCTCCTCAGCCATCGTGCTCGGCATCGCTGCGCTCGTGGCCATTGGCTCACTCGGAGCCAATCTGGACCGCGCCGTCGACGGGCAGGCCAAGGGCCTGCTTGGGGCGGACCTGATCGTTACGAGCCGCAACCCCTTCGGCGCGGAAATGCTCGCGCACGCCGGCGCGCAGGCTTCGGCCGTCGCGCGTGAGCAGAGTTTCTCGTCGATGGTCGTCTTTCCCGATGCGGGGGGCGCCACCCGGCTGGTGAATGTCCGGGCCCTCGAGGGCCGCTTCCCCTTCTTCGGCGAGCTCACCACGGAACCCGAGACGGCGCCGGCGCGGCTGCGCGAGGGCACGCCGGTAGCGATCGTCGAGGAGACGCTGCTGCGCCAGTTTGAGGTGCCGGTGGGTGGACGGCTGCGCTTGGGCTCGGCGGAGTTCCTCGTCGCGGGGGCGCTGCGGAAACTACCTGGCGAGTCGACCGCGTTCTCGGCGACCGCGGCCCCGCGGATCCTGATCCCAGCGGCAGCCCTGGCTGCGACCGGGTTGACCGAGCGCAGCGTGTTGGTACGGCACCGCTTGATGCTGGAGTTGCCGCCGGGGCGCACGCCCGAAGCGGTGGCGCGCTCCTTTCGGGAGCGGTTCCGCGCGGACGGGCTGGGCTTTGACACGGTGGCCGAGCGGCGGCGGAGCCTGGGGCGCGCGCTGGATAACATTGAGGCGTACCTTGGGCTGGTCGGTTTCGTGGCGCTCATCCTCGGTGCGATCGGCGTGGCGAGCGCGATCTACGCCCACGTGCGCCAGAAGCTCACGACGGTCGCGGTGCTGCGCTGCCTCGGAGCCTCGGCGGGGCAGAGCTTCGCGGTGTACCTGGTGCAGGGCGTAGCGCTCGGGCTCGCGGGTGCGCTGGCCGGGGCCGCCCTTGGGGTGGGTTTGCAAATGGCGCTGCCGCGGCTGCTGGCGGATGTGGTGCCGTTTCCGGTGGAGTTCTTCGTCGCGTGGCCGGCGGTCGCGCGTGGGATCGGGGCGGGGGTGATCCTGTGCCTGCTCTTCACGCTGCTGCCGCTGTTGGCCGTACGGCGGGTGCCGCCCCTCAGCGCGCTGCGTTCTGCGCTGGCGGAGGCCGAGGACGTGCGGCCTGATCCTTGGCGGCTAGTGGTCGCGGGCCTCATCGTTGTCGCGATCGCAGGATTGGCCGCGTGGCAGTCCGGTGGCTGGCGCGAGGGACTCGGCTTCACGGCGGCGCTCGCGGGCGCTTTGGGCATCCTCTGGCTCCTGGCTCGAGTGACCTCCTGGCTCGCCCGCCGCGCCGTCCCTCGCGGCGCGCCCTATGTCATCCGCCAGGGCATCGCCAACCTGCACCGGCCGAACAACCGCACCGTCTTGCTCCTGGTCTCCCTTGGGCTCGGGTGTGCCCTGATGCTCACCCTGTTCCTCGCCCGGTCCACGCTGCTGCGCGAGTTGGCTTCAGCTGGGGCCGGCACGCGGCCTAACCTGCTCCTATTTGACATCCAAGACGACCAACGCGAAGCGCTCGCGCGTGCGTTGGTGGGGGCGGGGGCCCCGCTGCTGGTCGAGGCCCCGATCGTTACGATGCGCCTCGCCGCGGTGCGTGGACGTCCGGTCGAGGAATTGTTCCGGGGTACGCCCCGCGGCCGTCCGGACGAGGCCGAGGCGGCGCGGGACGGGCGGCGGGGCGGCGAAGGCGCGCGGCGCCCGGCGAGCTGGATTCTGCGCCGCGAGTACCGCACGACCTTCCGCGAGAGCCTGGGCGGCGCGGAGCGGTTGGTGGCGGGCGAGTTCACCCCACGGGCGTCGCCTGGCACGGAGGTGGTGCCGATCTCTGTGGAGGAGGGCCTGATGCGCGACCTGGGCGCGGCACTGGGCGATGAGCTGACGTGGGACGTGCAGGGCGTAACGGTGCGCTCCCGGATCACGAGCGTGCGCGCAGTGGAGTGGCGCCGCTTCGAGCCGAACTTCTTCGTGGTGTTCCCCGCCGGCGTGCTGGAGGAGGCACCCAAGTTCCACGTGATGGCCGTCCGCACCACGGATGCGGGCCACGCGGCGCGAGTCCAGCGCGCGGTCGTCGCCGCCTGCCCCAATGTTAGCGCGATCGACCTCGCGCTGGTCCTTGAGACGGTCGACAGCGTGTTGTCGCGGGTCGGCTTCGTGGTGGAGTTCATGGCCGCCTTCACCGTGCTCACCGGCCTTGTGGTTCTGGTGGGCGCGGTGCTCACCGGTCGGTTGCAGCGGGTCCGCGAGACGGTGCTGCTCCGCACCCTTGGGGCCAGTGCGGCGCAGCTCCGGCGCATCCAGTTGGTGGAATACGCGGTCCTCGGGTGCCTGGCGGCGGTGGTGGGCGGGGCCCTGGCGCTCGGCGGCAACGCGTTGGTCGCACACTTCGCCTTCCGCATTCCGCCGGCCTTCCCGATCCCGGTGCTCGCGGTGGGCATCGTCGCGGTGGCCGGCGCCACGGTGGCGGTCGGGTTCCTCGCCAACCGGGGCATCGTCCGCCAACCCCCGCTCGAAGTGCTCCGCGAGGAAAGCTAGCCCCGTCCGGCCGTCCAGCGCGCGCACGCTGCGGCGGCGGCGCCCGCCCGCCTTCAAGTTGTCAGGGGTGCCTGCATCGCCTCTTGGCCGCTTTGGCCGGTCGGGACCTCGGCGGGCCCTCGCGCGGGCTCAGCCTCGTCTCCTCCTTCCCGCGCCGGGCGCCGCCGGCGACGCGCGGCTCGGGCTCACCCGTGCGAGCGAGCCGCGGCTCGGCCCTGTCGGCCGGATCCGCGTCGCGAACCTCGGGTCGGGCGCCTTGGTGGAGCTCATCGATCTCGCAGATTCCTCCCCGACGCGCCTCGTGGGCATCAGCCCGGCGCCGTACCGCTACCGGCTTGTGCGCGCTGAAGTGCGGGTCCTTCAGCGCGAATAATTCGCCGCCAAGGCTCGCGAGCAGCGCGGGGATGATCCGGCCCGGGTAGGTCCCGCCGAGGGCGGCCTTGCGGCGACCAGCCCCTCGATCCTAGAAGTCCCTTGTTAACAGCGACTCCCTGGTGAGGAGGCGCCTGCCGGGCCCGAGGAGCGCACCAGGCAGCCCACGTGAGCGCGCGGAGCCGTTGCCGGTGATGGTTCCCCTCCCAAGGCCGGCCTGCATATAAATCATCGCGCTGGTCTCGGCCACGACGGCCTCGCGGGGATCGAGCTCGATCCCGGCAAACCGCAGGTCACCCTGCGAACGACGTAGTCGATCGTACGCATCTGCGGCGTCAGGAAGGAAGGGGAGTCCATACCGGTGGTCGGGCGAGAGAACTCTCCGAGAGGCCAAAAAGCTGCGGGGCAGGCCGCTCAGTCAATCCGCAGGTGACGAAGTCGGAGCGCGTTGGCCACGACGGTGAGCGAGCTCAGGCTCATCGCGACGCTCGCGACCATCGGGTGCAGCAGCCAGCCCGTCCACGGGTATAGGACTCCGGCGGCGAGGGGCAGGCCCGCGAAGTTGTACGCGAACGCCCAGAAGAGGTTCTGCCGGATGTTGCGACGGGTCGCCCGGCTAAGACGGACGGCGCGGACGAGTCCCGCCAGATCGCCTTGGAGCAGCACCACGCCGGAGCTGCGCAGCGCGACGTCGGTGCCGTCCCCCATCGCGATCCCGACATCCGCGGCGGCGAGGGCGGGCGCGTCGTTGAGGCCGTCGCCTGCGAATGCCACTCGATCCCCGCGGGCCCGCCGCGCGCGCACGAGGTCCTGCTTGCCCGCGGGTGAGATTCCGGCGTGCCACGCGTCGAGGCCCAGGGCCGCCGCGACCGGGGCGGCCGCCTCCGCACGGTCCCCGGTAACCAGCTCCACCCGCCAGCCCAGCGCGCGCAGGGAGCGAACCGCGGGCGCGGCGGAAGGCTTCAACTCGTCCGCGAGGGCGATGCACCCGGCAATCGCGCCCTCGATGCGCACCTCGACCAGCGTAGCTCCGGCCGCCGCGGGCGGCAGGGTCGGGACCGGGCCCGTTAGGCGGGAGACTTTGACCCGTCGACCGGAGAGCAGAGCCGAAGCCCCGACGCCCGGCTCTGCCCGGAAATCCTCCGCGGCCGGCAACGCGAGCCCTCGCTCCGTGGCCGCGGCGACGAGCGCGCGCGCCAAGGGATGCTCGCTGGACGCATCGGCAGCGGCCGCTAGCCGCAGCAGTTCCTCGGGTAAAGTTCCGGAGCCCGCCGGGAGCACGGCGGCCACGCGGGGCCGGCCGGCGGTTAGCGTGCCCGTCTTGTCGAGCAGAAGCACGGTGGTGCCGGCGAGTTGCTCCAGTGCGGCCGCATCCTGCACCAAGATACCCGCGCGGGCCCCCCGGCCGATGCCCATGACGATCGAGACGGGGGTCGCCAGCCCGAGCGCGCACGGGCAGGCGATAATCAGCACCGCGACCCCATTGAGCAGGGCGAGCGGCACGCGCGGCGCCGGGCCGAAGGCGAGCCAAGCGACCGCGGTGGTCAGCGCCAGAGCCAGCACGGCGGGGATGAACCAAGCGGTGACGCGGTCGGCGAGCCGGGCGATGGGAGCCTCGCTCTCCTGCGCGGCGGTTACGAGCCGGATGATCTGCGCGAGGACGGTGTCCGCGCCGACTCGCTCCGCGGTGAGCAGCAGCGAGCCGGTCGTGTTGAGCGTGCCGGCGCGGACCGGGTCGCCCACCCGGCGGGGCACGGGCAACGGCTCGCCGGTGAGCATCGATTCATCGACGTCGCTCGCGCCCGAGGCCACGCGGCCGTCGACCGGAAGATGCTCGCCCGGGCGCACGCGCAGGAGTTCGCCGGGACGCACGTTGGCGAGAGGAATGTCCTCCTCGCGTCCGTCGGCGGCGACGCGGTGGGCGATGGGCGGGGCAAGGCGGAGCAGCGCCTCAAGAGCCTCGCCCGTGCGGGCGTGGGCGCGTTGCTCGAGGATCTGACCGAGCAGGACGACGGTCGTGATGAAGGCCACGGCCTCGAAGTACAACGGCGGCCCGTGTGCGGTCTGGAGGGCTGCGGGGAAACTATCCCCGGCAAGCGTCGCGGCCACGCTGTAGAGGTAGGCGGCGCCGGTCCCCGTGACCGTCATCGTGAACATATTCGGGTCGCGCTCGCGGATCGAGCGCCACCAGCGGCGGTTGAGCGGCGCGCCGGCCCAGAGGAAGATCGGCGTGGTGAGCGTAAGTTGGACCCACGCGAGGAGGACAGGATCGAGGCCGTGCACCAGCCCGGGCGCCACCATCCCGCCCATCGCCAGCAGCAGCACGGGGATCCCCGAGCCGAGCGCGACCCAGAGCCGCGGGCGCAGGTGGCGCTCGTGGGGCAGGCCCATATGGACGGGCTCGGTGGGGGAGGGGAGGACGGTCACAGAATCATCCCTCCGGAAGCTTCAGAGCGCCGGGGCGGGAGTGGCAGCGGTTACCGGGCCGGCGCGGGCCAGCCGGCGTTCCCAGTACCACGTGAAGTAAAGCGGGACGGAGAAGAGTGACACGAGGTCGAAGATCATTCCGCCGACCACGGGCAGGACCATCGGCTGCATCAGTTCCGCGCCGCGACCCGTCGACCAGAGCACCGGGATCAGCGACAGGAGGGTGGTCGCGTTGGTCATAATCGCGGGGCGGCGGCGACGCAGGCCAGCGTGGAAGACGCGCGCGTGAACCTCGGTGACGTCGCGTGGCGGCGTGCGGAATTGTTCGTGCAGGTAGGTGCCGAGCAAGATGCCGTCGTTGAACATAACGCCAAGCAAGACGATGAACCCGACGATAACGGCAGTGGTGAGTTCGGCGCCCCAGAGCCAAACGAAGAAGAAGCCGCCGGCGGTGGTGACGGTGGCGTTGGCCCCGATGATGATCGCGGTGATGAGCCAGCTGCGCGTGCCGACGTAAATGAGCACGACCATGACAAGCATCGAGATGGCGATGATCCAACGGAGGGAGGCGTCGGCTTTGAGCTTCTGCTCGTAGCGGCCGACCCATCGGTAGCTGGCGCCCGCGGGAAGCTGCAGGCGACCGTCGGCAAGCGCGGCGCGGAGACGGGCGTCGGCGTCGCGGACGACCTCAACCTCACCGCGTTCGCGGGCGTTGAGGAGGACGTATTGGGTGCGGCTTCCGCCTTCGGAGCGGATGGCCATCGGGCCGACGGTGTAGGTAAGGCCCGTCGCGTCGCTGCGCGACGCAGTGACAGAGGGAGCAGTGGCGAGTGATGAGTGACGCGTGATGAGTTGGAGAATGGAGTCGAGGGATTCGCCGGCGGGGAGGGTGAGTTCCGCGCGCGTCGGGGAGAGAAGGGTGAAATTGCGCTGGTGAGTGAGGGAAAGCTTACCGGTGAAGGTTGAGAGTTGAGAGGCGGAGGAGAACTCGAGCGTGTAGATGGAGGGTGCGGCGAGCAGGCTGGAGAGCGGAATGGCGCCGTGCCCACCCGTGACGGGGACCTGAAGCTGGGTGAGTTCGTCCGCGTCGTCGCGGCGCTCGCGGAGGTAGCGGATGCGGACGGGATACCGCAGCGCGCCCTCGACGGAGTAGCTTAGGGCCATCCCGCCCAGGCCGGTTTCGATGCTGCGCATCACCTGTTCGACGGTGAGGCCGAAGCGAGCGAGCCGGGCAGGATCGAGGCGGACTTCGGCGTAGGGCTTGCCGCCTTCGCGCGGCATCTGGACATCGGCGGCGCCCGGTGTGCCTTGGATGACTTTCTCCGCGGCTTCGGCGAAGCGTTCGAGGGCGTCTTGATCGTCGCCGAGGACCTGCAGGGCGATGAGACTGCGGATGCCGGTGGAGAGCATGACGACGCGCGTCTCGATCGGTTGGAGCCAACTCGGCGCGACGCCCGGGATATCGGTCAGTGCGGCGAGGGCGGCGCGGACTTCGGCGAGCGTGCGGGGGCGTTTCTCGACGGAACCGTCGGGCGCGGTGATCTCGTGCACGGGCCAAGCGGCGTAGGGTTTCAGCAGTACGACCGTCTCAATCATGCCGATGGGGGCGGGATCGAGCGCGGTCTCGGCGCGGCCCATTTTGCCCATCAGGCCGGCGACCTCGGGGACGGAAGCAATGGCGCGATTCTGGATCTGCATCACGCGCTGGGTTTCGCCGAGGCCCGCGGTGGCGGGTAGCGAAGGCATGAAGAGCAGGCTGCCTTCGTCGAGAGGTGGCAGAAAACTGGAGCCGGCGCCTGGGAAGGCCCGCGTGAGGGTGCGGTCTAGTTCGAGACGGGAGAGGTCGGCGCCGACGGCGGCGAAGCCAGCGCGGAGCGGGGTGCTGACGGCGGGCCAACCGAGGCCGAGCAAGTAGCCGCCGCACGCCAGCATCACAATGGTGAAGGTGAACGCGAGCTTGTGGCGTTGGAAGTGGCCGTAGGCCCATTCGTAGGCGGCGTGGATGGCGCGACTCGCGGGGTTTTCCTCGTAGTTAACCAGTTGTTCGCGACCGAGACGCCAGACGGTGAACGCGACCGCGGTGGCGAAGAGCGGAGCGAACAGCCAGCCCGGGACAGCGATGGACCAGCGCCCGTAGTCTTGCGGCAAGCTCCACCCGTCGCGGATGAACCAGCCGAACGCAAGGCCACCGGTGAGACCGGCGAGGGCGATGAGGACGGGCCTGCGCACGTGCCACGGCGGCAGCAGCAGGCGGCAGAGCACGGGCACGAGCAGCGTCCCGAAAAGCACTGCGCCGCTGATCGCGAGCGATTTAGTCAGGGCGAGCGGAGCGAAGAGGCGGCCGGCCTGGTCCGTCAGAGCGAAAATGGGCAGGAAGCCGATGACCGTCGTGGCGGCGGACGTGAGGAGTGGGCGGGCGACCTCGTGGGTGGCGCTGATGACGGCGGCGGTGACCTCAGGATCGAACGGCGACGTGGGCATCGCGCGGCCCTCGCGTCGGCACTTCGCCTGCAGGTCGACGAGGTGCTGCGTAATGTTTTCCGTCACGATGATGCCGAAGTCGACCATCACGCCGATGGCGATGGCGATGCCGGCGAGACTCATGATGTTGGCGCCGACGCCGGCGGCGTGCATCACCAGGAACGTGAACAGCATCCCGAGCGGGAGACTGAGTGCGACGGCGAGGCTCGCGCGGACGTGCAGCAGAAACCCGATCACGACGATTGCGGTCGTGACGACCGCCTCGACCAACGTGGACGAGAGCGTGGCCGTCGTCTCGCGGATGAGCTGCGTGCGGTCGTAGAACGGGACGACGGAGACCTGCTCGCGGGCGAAGGTGGGGGCGAGATCGGCGAGGCGGCGTTTGGTGGCCGCGATCACGCGCGCGGGGTCTCCGCCAACGCGGAGACCGACAATCGCGCCGACCTGTTCGCCATGGGCGTCAGCGAGCAAGCCCTGACGCACTTGGCCGCCGAGAGTGACGGTGGCGATGTCGCCCAGCCGCAGGCCGGCGCCGAGGGCGCGGTTTCCACGCAGGACGATGTCTTCCACGTCGGCGACGGTGCGGATAAAGCCGGCGCCTCGAATCATGGTTTCGATGCCGCTATTTTCGACGCTCATCGCGCCGACATCGCGGCCGGCGGCCTGGACGGACATCATGAGCATGTCGAGCGTGAGGCCTTGCTCCTCGAGGCGGGTAGGCTCGACGTCGATCTGATATTCCCGGACCACGCCACCGGCGGGGGCAACTTCCGAGACCCCTGGAACGGCGCGCAGGGCGGGCACGACGATCTGGTCGAGCAGGTAGCGTTTGGACTCGAGATCGCGCGGCCCCTGGAGCGTGAAAGCGTAGACTTGGCCCATGGCGGTGGCGTCGGGGCCGAGGCGGGGTTTCACGCCAGACGGAAGCAAGTTGCCGAGTTGGGAAAGACGCTCGAGGACGCGCGTGCGGCACTCGTAGAGATCGCGGCGATCCTCGAAGATAACGTAGAGGTAGCTGGCACCGTAAAGAGAGAGTCCGCGAACGGTTGCCACGCCGGGCAGCCCCTGGAGCTCGCGGGTGAGGCGCGAGGTGACTTGGCGGTCGACGTCCTGCGGACTCTGGCCGGGCCACTCGGCCCAGACGATGACTTGGTTGTCGCTGAGGTCCGGGATCGCATCGACCGGCACCTGCCGCCACGACCACAGGCCGGCGAACGCGAGGGCAAGCGCGGCGCTGAGCGTAAGGAGCGGATTGCGGATGCAGGAGGCGAGCACCGGGGGGGGCGAGTTCAGAGCGGAGAGTCTGGAGCTCAGTGCTGGTGCGGCGCGGCGACGGCACCGACCGGGAAGAGGAGGCTGGGGGAGCCGGCGAGCTGAGACTGGGAGTCGATCAAGAACGCGCCCTGCGTCGCGACCTCATCGCCCGGCTGGAGGCCAGCACGGACGACGTAGGCGTCTTCGCCGGTAGGCGACTCAAGGCGTGGACCGAGCGCGAGCGGGGCGAGGACAAAGGAGACGCGGCCGTCCACTTGGCGGCTGGACACTTTCCACGCGACATGGCGGATGCCGGTGGAGAGGACCGCGCTTTTAGGCACCAAGGTGGCGCTGAGCGGAGCGGAGTGGGATGAAGCGGTTGGCGGCGCAGCGACGGGCGTGGAGGCGCCGGGGAGGCCGAGTTCGTCGGCGGTGAGCGAAACCTGGATCCGCGCGTGGACGAGGCTTCCGGCGAGGAGACGTTGCGCAGGATCGGAGAGATGGAGGTGGATTTCGCGGGCGCGAATCTCAGCGTTGAGCTCCGGGGAGACCCAGGAGATCGAGGTAGCGACGTCGGGCAACGGACCGCGGTCGTCGGAGGAGAGCTGGACGGGTTGGCCGGGACGCAGCCAGTGGGCGCGAGCCTCGGGCACGTGGACTACGACCATAAAGCTGCGGGGTTCGACCAGTCGGAGAAGCGGGGTGTCGGCCCTGATTTCGTGTCCGACTTGCGGAAGACGACCGGGCGCCATGCCCTCAGCGGAGTCGCCCGCGGCCGTGACAATCCCGGCGAACGGCGTCGTAAGCGTGATGGTGTCGACAGGGGCGCCGCCTTGGAGTATGGCGGTGGCGACGGGCAGAAGATTCCAGCGCATGAAGCGTTCGGTAAGGGCGTGCAGCGAGTGGCCGTCGGGGAGTCTGAGCGCGGCCGCGAGTTCGCTTTGGGCGGTGAAGACTTCGGGACTGTAGAGGTCGATTACGGGGCTGCCGGCGGCAACGATGGTGCCGGGGTGAAGGGCGGCAGGATGGCGCTTCACGACGCGGCCGGCGACGCGAGGAATGACGACCTGCGCGGTGCGATCGTCGTAGCGAACCGTGCCGTAGGCGTGGACGGTGGCGACGGCAGGTCCAGTGCCGATGACCGTGGTGGCAACGCCCATGCGGCGCCGCTGCTCGGCGGTGAGTTCGCCCGCGGTGACCTTGGTCATTTTCATACCGCAGACGGGGCAGTCGCCGGCCTTTTGGCCGATGAAGTCCATCATCGGGCACGCCCAACGTTCGCCGGTCGCGCCGGACGCGGCGGCGAGTTCCGCTTGCGTCGGAGCGGAGACAAACAGGGTGGACGCAGGAAGGAGCACGATAACTGCGGCGCCGGCGAAGACGCCAAGGAGGGCGGCGAGCGGCGTGAGCCAACGGGGGACAGAGGTGGAGGACATCGCGAGGAAAGCTGAGGCCGCGCTGGAGGCTGCGGGTCAGGGGTTGACCACTTCGTTGCGAAGGTAGAGTGGACCGTATTGGTCGGAGGCGGCTTTGAATTTCGGAGGGCACATGCGGCAGCCGAAGGCGATGGTCTTGCCCTGATAGGTGGCCGTGGGCAGGGAGGGATCGGCCTTCATGCCGCAGATGGCACAGAGGGTGTTCACCGGGGAGGAGGCCGGCGCGGCGGCCGGGACTGCCTGGGCGTTGGCGCCGGAACTGGTGTGGGCGTGTCCGGCGTGATGGTGTCCAGCGTGGGGATCGGCGGCGGGAGCGGCGTGCGGTTCGTGGCGGGCGGTGCGGACGGCGAGAGCGATGACGGCGCCGAGGGCGAAGGTGGCAAGAAAGGTGAGCAGCGGTTTCATCGCGTTAGTTGGGTGTCGAGGATTCGGGGTCGAGCGCGCGAGCGATCAGGGTTGCAGCGGAGACGTGGCGCCAGAGTTCGGCGCGCGCGGCGCGGAGCGAGGTCTCGGTCTCGATGATCTCGATTTGGGTCATTGTGGTGCGTTCGAGGATGTCGACGGCGTGGAGCACAGCGGAGTCGCTGGAGGACATGCCACCGGAGAATTGGCCTACGCTCAGGATGCGGGAGAGCGCCTCGTGCTCGACTTGGAGGCGGGCCTGGGTCTCGGAGGCTAGCCGGCGGGCAGTGGCGGCGAGACGTTCGGCGCGGTCGACGCGGGCGAGGGTGGCGGTGACGCGGTGGCGGGCGGCGTCGGCGTCCGCGGCGGCAGCGGCCCGCTCGGCCGCCGCGGCGCGGACCTCGGCGCGGGCGTAGCCGCGGGCGCGCCACGGGATCTCGGAGGAGAGGGCGAGGCCGACGGTATCCTGCTTGCCCATTCTGCTGCGTTCGCGTTCGAAGCGCACGCCGATGGCGGTCATGGGCTGAGCGCCGGCGCGAGCCAAGCGGCCCATGGCATCGGCTTCGGCCGCGCGGGCGCGGGCATTGGTGACGGCGGCCGAGTCGGTCGCGGCGATGGATGAAAGCGCGGGGGCGGCGTAGGCGGGGAGCGGTGAATCAGGCGCGAGGGCGAGGCGACCGCGGAGCGCGGCGCGGGCATCGGCGGCGCTGCGCTGCGCTTGGTCGAGTTGGAGGGTAAGTGCGGCGACGCGCGTCTGGAGCGTGAGGCGATCCGCGAGACGCAAGGAAGTGCCGGTGGCGAGGCGCGCGTCGACGACGGCGAGGGCGGCGACGAAACGCCGGAGTTGCGTTTCGATCAGGGCGGCGCGGGCGTCGGCGCCGTCGGCCTCGGCGAGGTTCATCGCAACATCGGCCGCGACTTCGGCCAGCGTCAGCGCGAACTCGCTTTCGGCGAGAGTGACGGCGGCGGCGGCGCGGTCGCGGTCGGCATCACGTTCGCCGCGTTTGGGGAGGGGCTGGCGGATGCTGAGTTCCCACATATCGCGGTTCTCACCCATCGCGTCGGCGGTGACCCGGGAACCCATGGCTCCGACCTCGGGATCGGGGATGCGACCGGCGGCACCGATGCGACTGCGGGCAGCGTCGATACGACGAGCGGCCGCGGTGAGTTGAGGGGTGCGAGCCACGGCAGCGAGCAGGGCGGGGCCGGCGTCCCCGGCGGCGGTGGAGGCCGGCGCGGAGTCGATCGGAGCGGCTGCTGGCAGCGAGGCGGAGGTGGCGGCGAGGAGGATCGAGAGGCGAAGCGACGCGGAGATGGCGCGAAAGGCGAAGCGGAGGGTCGATGGGAGACGAAACTGGAAAATCGGGGGGCCGCAGGCAGACGATGACGGGATGAAGGGCATGGCGCGATTGGAGGCGGCAGAGATGGCGATCGCGGACGGGAGCGCTCTTGAGGGCGGCGGCGGGCGGGGAGCGCGGGCCCGATGCGGGTAAGGCTAAGCGGCGGTGCCGGAGGTCGGCACAACGGAACGTGACGGTTAGGCGGGGACGCCTCGTGCTACCGCAGGGCGGGCGGTCAGGATTTCTTGGCGGGAGCCTTGGCAGCGGCGTCGACCTTGGCGAGGAACTTGGCGGGGTTGGCCTTGAAGTCGTCCCCGCAACCCTCGCAGCAGAAGAAGACCACGCGGTCGGGCTGGCCCTCGGCGCGGAAAATGTAACCGCTGGCTTCGCCCATGCTGCCGAGAGGCTCGTTGGAGACGAGGCAGGTTTTGAGCGGGTAGGTGGGACGGGCGGCGGCGATGATCTCGGCGTCCGTCTTGGCGGCGGCGGCGAGCGCGCCGACGGGCAAAAGGATGCTCGCGAGGAGGGAGGGTATGGATTTCATGATTATGGTCACTCTTTCCTACACCCAAGATCCGCCATTCCCCCGCGAAATCTTGCCCGGGTCCCCGGGCAAGATGGCAAGGGGGATTTGCCGGCCGCCGGGGTAAGGTGGTTCGACACCATGAGTTTCTCCCCCGATCCCCTGCCGACCCTTTTGGCCTCTTGGCGCATTCAGCCTCCCCCGGACCCCGGGTTCCGACGGGGGGTGCGGGAACGGCTGGGCGCGGGCGTCGCCGGCGCGACTTGGGCCGCGTTCGCCCGCCGCCGAGCGCCCTTGGTGGCGGGCGCCTTCGCGGTGGCTTTGATCGGCGGGGCGCTAGGCGGGTACGACCACGCCCGCGCGCGGGTGGACGAGGACCGCGCGCGCCTGGCCTCGGCCTATGTGGCGGGACTGGACGCGCGCCGGATGGTCCCCGCCCGCTGATCCCACCGGTTGCCCGTGACGCGGAACCTGATCCTCACGCTTCTGCTGGTGGCCGCTGTCGCCGCGGCCGCCTTTGGTGTCGCCTTTGTCGCCAGCGGGGATCGGACCCTGCGCGTGGCGGCGCGGCAAGGCGACGCGCTCGAATGGCTGCGGGTGGAATTCTCGCTCGACGCGGACCGCTTCGCCGCCGTGCGGCGCCTCCACGACGAATTCAGCATCGAGTGCAGCGTGCACTGTGCGGCTATCATCGCGGCTCGGGAGCGGTCCGCGCCGGCGGCGGAGATCGCGGCGCTGGAGGACCATTGCGTGGGGGCGATGACGGCTCACTTCCGGCAGGTGGCGGCGCGGATGGAAGCGGCGCAGGGGGAGCGTTATCTCGCCCTCGTGCTGCCCCGCATCCGCGGACACACCCATCAGGGGGCGCCGAGCGTGCGGCTGGCGCCTTGAGTTCGTCGGATTCGGCGGCCGGTGCGCAGCCAAGCCTCGCCGCCGACGAGGAGGCGGCCGCCCGCGACCGGGAGCTAATGGCCCTTGCGCAGGCGGGGGACGAGGCCGCGCTGGGGGCGCTGATGGAGCGCTGGGAGCGCCCGGTGAAGACCGTGATCGCGCGGCTGGTGGGCAATGCCGCGGAGGCCGAGGAGCTGGCGCAGGAGGCCTTCGTGCGCCTGTGGCAGAGGCGGGACCGCTTCCGGGCCGGCGCGGAATTCCGTCCCTGGATGCTATCCCTCGCCTTGAACCTCGCGCGCAACCGCCTGCGCTGGTGGCGCCGCCGGCCGCTGGTGGCCCTCGAGGAGTGGACGCCCCTACCGCCGGCCGAAACCGTGGATGGCGCGGGCGCGTTGGAGGCGCGGGAACGGGCGGAGGCGGTCCGCGCGGCCGTTGCGGCCCTGCCGCTCGAGCAGCGGGAGGCCCTGGTGCTGTTCGAGTATGAGGGGTTGGCTCAGGCGGAGATCGCAGTGATCGCGGACACCACGCCCAAGGCGGTGGAGCGTCGCCTCGAGCGGGCGCGCGCGGCGCTGCGGGTCAGCCTCCAGCGCTGGCTGCGGCGCGGCTGAAGCCCGGCCGAACTCCGGGCCCGCCTCAGGCCAGCGTGCGCAGCTGCACGCTGTCGACGCGGCGGTCCTCCGCGACGATGTCCGTGGCGATCACCAGTTTGTCCCCGGGTGTGGCGCGGCCGCTGCGGCGGAGGAAGGCGAGGGCGCGGGTTACGGTTTCGTTGGGATCCGCGCTGAGCTCCAGCAGGTGCGGTTCGACCCCGCGGAGCAGCCGGAGCTGCCGGAGCAGGCCGACCGCCGGCGTGAAGGCGAGAATCGGGGCGGCGCCGGGCCGCAGTGCGGCGAGGCCCTGGGCCATAAACCCGTGGCGGGTGAAAGTGACCAGGCGCGCGCCGGAAATCTGGCGGGCAAGGGTGACTGCGGCGTGGAGAACCTTCATCGGCTCGCTGGTGACTGCGGCGCCGCTGCCCGCCTCCCCGGCCGTCTCCCGCTCGATCCGCCGCGCGATCCCGTCGAGCATCCGTACGCACTCGACCGGGTAACGGCCGACTGTCGTCTCGCTGGAGAGCATCACGGCGTCCGCCTGCTCGAAGACCGCGTGGGCGACGTCGGAGATTTCCGCGCGGGTGGGCACCGGCTGGGTGATCATCGACTCGAGCATATGCGTCGCGACGATCACGGGCCGGCCGCGGGCAAGGCACGCGCGAATCGCGCGCCGCTGGATGACGGGGAGTTCCTCGAAGGGGCACTCGATGCCGAGGTCGCCGCGCGCCACCATCAGGCCGTCGGACGCCTCGATGATGGCCTCCAGGTTGGTGATCGCCGACTGGTCCTCGATCTTCGCAATGATCCGGGCCCGGGAGCGCCGCTCCTCAAGGAAGCGCCGCAGTGCTTCGAGGTCCTCCGCCGCGCGCACGAAGGACAGCGCGAGGAAGTCGATCCCCTCCTCGAGGCCCACGAGGGTGTCGGCCCGGTCCTTCGCGGTGAACGAAGGCAGCGAGACGCGGACGCCAGGCAGGTTGATGTGGCGGCGGGAACCCAGCTCACCCGCGAGGAGCGTGCGGCAGGCCAGCCGCGCCGCGTCCTTCGCCTCCACTTGGAAGCGGAGCAGGCCATTGTCCACCAGCACCACGGCGCCCTCCGGCACGTCGTGCAGGAGGCCGGGGTAGTTGACCGTCACAGCGGGCACGCCCGGGCGGGCCGGGGCGGCAGGATCGACCACGAGGTCGAGCGGGTCGCCTTCGCGCAGGGCCAGCGGGGCGGGGAGGGCGCCGGTGCGAATCTCCGGGCCCTTGATGTCCATCATAACGGCGACCTCGCGGCCCTGGCGGCCGCTCACCTCGCGGATCCGGCGGATGACGGCGCGCGTCCAGTCGTGGCTGGCGTGGGCCATGTTGAGCCGCAGGACGTCGACCCCGGCGTCCAGCAGGCGGCCGAGCATTGCCTCGCCGTCGGTGGCGGGACCGAGTGTAGCGATGATCTTGGTGTGGCGGCAAGGCGCGGTCATCGGGACGTGATGGTGGCCCGCGGGGACTGCGGGGCAAGCCCGGGACCGGAGCCGCGGCTCAGCCGAGCTCGCACCACGGAGTGGAGACGCCGGGCGGGACGACCGCGAAGGCGCAGGTGGGCAAGGTGGCGCGGACGCCAGCGAGGGCGGCTTCGACCGCGGCGGGCGTGTTGCAGTCGCGCGAGAGGTGGGTGAGGAACACGTGGCGCCAGCGCGGGCTGGCCACGGCGGCGAGCAGTTCGCCCGCGGCCTCATTGGAGAGATGGCCATGGCGGCCGACGATGCGCTGCTTGAGCGCCCAGGGGCGGCGGGGGTCCGCCTGCAGCAACTGCGGGCAGTGGTTGGACTCGACGACGACGGCGTCGCAGTCGCGGAGGCATTGGCGGACGTTGAGGGGCGCGTGTCCGAGGTCGGTGAGCCACGTGAGGGTCCGCGGCGGGGCGGCCGGGTCATCCACGCGCCCGTGGGTGAAGCGGAAGCCGACCGGGTCCTGCGCGTCGTGGGGCACAGCGAACGTCTCGACCTCGAGGTCCCGGTAGCGGAAGCGGCTGCCGGTCTCGAAGTATTGCCAGCCCACGTTCCACGAGAGCCCCGCCTGCACGGCGCGGCTGGTGGCGTGGTTGGCGAACACGCGAAGGTGCGGGTGGCGCCGCAGTCCGTCGATCCCCCCGGCGTGGTCCCCGTGCTCGTGGGTGAGAAAGACGGCGTCGATGCGCTCAAGGGCCTCGCCCCGCGCGGCAAGGAGCTGTGCGAGGCGGCGGGCGGAAAAGCCGGCGTCGATCAGCACGCGCGCCTCCGCCGTCACGAGCAGCGCCGCGTTGCCCGCGCTGCCGCTGCCCAAAATGGTGAAGCGCATCGCCACGGGCGGCGATCAAGGCGCGTGCGGCGACGGCGCCAAACTAAAAGCGCACCTAGATCGCGGGGGACCCCGGAATCCCGGCTCGCCCTCCGCCCGCGCCGGGTTTATTTTAGATTGCTGTTATGGGTTCTTTCGCCCCCCTGCTACTTCTCCTAGCCGCGCTCCCCGCGGTCGCTGCGCCCGCGCCCGCCCGGCCCAACATCATCTTCATTTTGGCCGATGACCTCGGCTACACCGACCTGGGCGTGCAGGGCAGCCGGTTCTACGAGACACCCTACCTCGACCGCCTCGCGGCGCAGGGCACGCGGCTGATGAACCACCACCACCATCAGAACTGTGCGCCCACCCGTGCCGCGCTGATGACCGGCCAGTACGCGCCTCGCACCGGCGTCTACACCGTCGGCGGCATCGACCGCTTCGACTGGTCCTCCCGCTCGCTGCGTCCGGTCGACAACGTCAGCAGCCTACCGCTTGACCGCGTCCTGCTGCCCCAAGTGCTGAAGGGCGCCGGTTACGCCACGGCGATGTTCGGCAAGTGGCACCTCGGCCAGCGCGGCGAGTACGTGCCGGGCCGCCGCGGCTTCGACGAGGCTATCGTCTCGAACGGCCGCCACTTCGACTTCGAGACCGAGCCCGCGACGACCTACCCCAAGGGCCAGTACCTCGCGGATTTCCTCACGGACCGCGCGGTGGACTTCATCCGCCGCCATCGCGACCGCCCCTTCTTCCTCTACCTGCCGCACTTCGGCGTGCACACGCCGCACCAAGCCAAGCCCGAACTGATCGAGCGCTTCCGCGCCAAGCCGGCCGCGGGCGGCCATCGCAACCCGGTTTACGCGGCGATGATCGCGAGCGTCGACGAGAGCGTCGGCCGCATCATGGCCCTGCTGGATGAACTGCGGCTCGCGGAAAATACGCTGCTGATTTTCGCCAGCGATAATGGCGGCGTGGGCGGCTATGCCCGCGAGGGGGTTCGCAACGAGCGGGAGGATGTTACCGACAATGCGCCGCTGCGCAGCGGCAAGGGTAGCCTGTATGAGGGCGGCACGCGGGTGCCGTTCCTCGCCCGCTGGCCCGGCCGTATCCCGGCGGGGCAGACGCGCGCGGTGCCGACCATCCACGTCGACTTGCTCCCAACCCTCGCCGCGGCCGCTGGGGCGCCTTTGCCCGCCGGGCAGGTGCTTGACGGCGAGAACCTGCTCCCGCTGCTACGGGATCCAGGCGCGCGACTCGCGCGGCCGGCCATCTTCCAGCACTTCCCGGGCTACCTCGGGGCCGGGGCGGGTCAGTGGCGCACAACGCCGGTCAGCCTGATCCACGAGGGGGACTGGAAACTGATGGAGTTCCTTGAGGACGGCCGGCTTGAGCTCTACAACCTGCGGGAGGATGTCGGAGAGCGCGTGAACTTGACGTCCGCGCAGCCCGAGCGGGCCCGCGCGCTGCACGCCCGGCTCCTCGAGTGGCGCCGTGAGCTGAATGCCCCGATGCCCACGCCCAACTCGGGAGTCAGCGCCGTGCCGAAGGAGAAGGCTGCGAAGGCGGGCAAGGCGGGGAAGCGCAAGGTCAAGTCCGATGGTAACTGACCTCCCGCTGCCCCGCCGCACCTTCCTCGCCGCCACGGCGGCGGCCGTGGCGGTCCGCGCTCGCTCCGCCGCGCCGTCAGCCGCCGGCGGAGCGCCCTCCATCCTCGTGGCCGGGGGCTCGATGATCCGCGGCTCTCGGTTCGCCTTGTCGATCGAGGGGGTGATGCACGCCCATTTCGGGGCGGTCCGGCGGCTGGCGCTGGTCCTGCACGCGACGCACCCGTCCGAGCGGGACGCGATGGACGCGCGATTGCAGGCCGCGTTCGGCGAGCTGGGGCTGCGCGCGGTGCAGTCCCTGCACCGCCGCGACGCGCCCGGCGCCTTGGCGCTGCTGCGGGAGGCGGACGGCATCTTCCTCGGAGGCGGCGAGACCTTCGTGCTGCTGGGAGAGTTGCAGCGGACGGGCCAGCTGGAGCTGATCCGGGAGCGGGCGCTCGCCGGCGTGCCGTGCGGGGGCTCGAGCGCGGGCGCCAACGTCATCGGACGGCGCATTGGCACCACCAACGATTTTCCGGTGGCGGACGTGGCCTCGCGCGAGGCCCTCGGGCTGCTGCCGGTGACGATCAACCCGCATCATCCGCCGCCCAGCAAGGAGACGGACTTCCGGCTCCGGGCGGGAAAGATCCGCGGTTACCTGCGCTTCAATCCCGGGGAGCGCGTCCTCGCATTGGCCGACGCCTCCGTGGTGCGGCTCCACGCTGGGACGGCGCGGCTGGCCGCGGGGCAGGGCTGGCTCTACGAAGTGGGTCGCGACCGGGAGTTGGTGGCCGGTGAACCGGTGCCGGAGCTGGCCGCCGCGTCCGGCGCGGCGGCGCGCTGAGGTCCGGCCGCCGACTTCAGTTGGGCTGGCCCCAGATGCGGGGCGCGCGGAAGCCCTCGGGGGCCGCCTCCGCCTTGGGGGGCAGGGCCTCGCGCGCGAAAGCCTCGAGCCGGGCGGCGAGCTCCTGGACCATGTCCGGGTGGCGCGCGGCGAGGTTCTCCTGTTCGCCCGGATCCGCCGCGAGGTTGAAGAGTTCGATCGTCTCCGCGGCCGTGGCCGCCTTCTTGCCGTCCTTTTTCTTGCCGGTCGTGGCCGGGCTTCCGGGCAGGTCGTTGGCGCTGATCGCGCCGTTGCGGACCAGCTTCCAGTCGCCCATCCGCACCGCGCCGCCGCGGGGGTAGGCGTTCAGCAAGATGGCCTCGTGGGGCGAGGGCGCGCCCGCGGTGATCGTCGCCCAGGCATCGCGCCCGTCGAGCGGCCGGGCCGGCGCGGCGGTGATGCCGGCCAAGCGCCGCAGGGTCGGGTACCAGTCGACGATGTGCAGGGGGGCCTGGACGACGGTGCCGGCGGGGATGACGCCCGGCCAGGTGGCGAAGGCGGGCACGCGGACCCCGCCCTCGTACACGGTGCCCTTCTGGGCGCGCAGCGGGCCGTTGGTGGCGCCGAGGGTGATCGGGCCGCCGTTGTCGCTGGAGAACGCGATTAATGTGTGCCCGGTCAGGCCGCGGCGCTCAAGGGCGGTCACGACGCGGCCTACCTGGTCGTCGAGGCAGGTGACCATCGCGGAGTAGGTGCGGCGCTTCGCGTCGGCCACGTGCGCGTAGCGGCGCAGGTACTCCTCCGGGGCCTGGAGCGGCGTGTGCGGGGCGTTGAAGGGCACGTAGAGGAAGAACGGGCGCGCTGGATCGGCGTTCTCCACCACCCGCACCGCCTCGTCGCCCACCAGCACCGTGGTGTAGCCGGCGTCGCGGCTCTCGCGGTCGTCGCGGTGCCAGTCGTGCCCGCCGTTCCGCTGATGGGTGAAGTAATCGAGGGCGCCGTTGTAGTGGCCGTACTGGGACTGGAAGCCGCGCCGGGTGGGCAGGTACTCAGGCCGGAAGTGCCCGAGGTGCCATTTACCCGCGATGGCGGTGGCGTAGCTGGCCCCGGCGAGCGCCTGGGCGAGGGTGGTCTCCTCCAACGGCAGCCCGTACTGCGCCCACGGGCGGACCACGCCGATCTGCAGGCCGTGGCGGATCGGGTAACGGCCGGTGAGGAAGGCGGCGCGGGTGGGCGAGCAGACGGGCAGGACGTAGAACTGCTTCAGCTTGGCGCCCGCGGCGGCGAGGCGGTCGAGGTGCGGCGTGGCGATGTCCCCGCCGTGCCAGCCGACGTCGGTGTAGCCGAGGTCGTCCGCAAGGAAGTAGATCACGTTGGGGCGTGGGGCGGGTGCGGCCGCGGCGAGAAGCGGGTCGAGGACGGCGAGCGCGAGGACGAGGGGGATCAGCGGGCGGGGCGGGGTGGTCACGGGCGGGGTGGGGTCAGACGGCGGGGAAGGCGTGGCGGAGCTCCCAGTGGCGGGTCTCGCCGGGGGCGAGGTCCAGCGTGAGGTAGGGTTCCACCGAGACGGTGCGGGCGTTGGCCCACACGGGGCACTCGTCCGGCGCGAAGCTGGCGCTGAGCTCCACGCGGGGGAGCAGGGGGTGGTCGAGGGTGAGCGTGAGCGGGCGGGCGGGCGGCAGTTCCAAGAGCGCGAACTGCTGGTCCTCCGCGGTGCGGAACGGCCGGCGGAAAGCGAGCGTGCCGGCGGCGTCGACGGCGAAGCCGGGGTTCTCCGGGAGGCGGGTGCCCGCCGGCAGCCGCACCCGCGCGGCGCCGTCGCGCAGCGGCCAGAACGGGTGCGCGAACCATTGCAGCCGGAGCGGCCCGGGGCCGGTGTTGGTCAGCTGGGTGCGGGAGTGCAGGGTGCGTTCCCGCAGCTCCAGCTGCCGCGCCAGCTTGTAGGCGAGGCCGGCGCCGGCGTCGCGGGTCTGGAACACCAATTGGCCGAGCAGGCGGGTGATCGTCCACGCGCAGGGGGCCACGACAACGGGTTCACCGCGAGCGTCGAGGCCGAGGCGGCCGATGCCGGGCGCGAGGCCCTCGTCGCCGCGCCAAGTAAGCGGGCGGCCGTCGCGGGTGCGGTGGCGGAAGGACTCGGGCAGGCCCTGGCCGTTGAAGGGCAAGGGCGCGGGCGCGGGGTACTCGGGGCCGGAGAGCAGCGGGCCCAGCCGGTCGTCGTGGATCTGCCAGACGTACGCGCCCCGGCAGAAACGCAGGCCCTGCCGCGGCAGCTCGTCCGCCGCCCCGGGATCGAGCACCTCCACCCGGAGGCCGGCGTCGGCGAGGGTGAGCATCGCGCGGATCAGCGCACGCGGCGGACACGCACGGCCATTGAGTCCGGACCGACCTTAAGCGCGTAGCCGTTGAGCGGGCGCGGCTCGATCAGGATCTCTTGGCCGAGGAGGTCCCAGGGGATCGACTCGAGGCCCTCCCAGACCTGGCCGAGGTCGAGCGCGAACTTGTTGGCCCCCTGCCACGAGGTGACCTTGGCCTTCATCGGCGGATGGCTGCGCCAGTCTCCGCGGAGGCGGTCGAGGCCGAAGCGGTCCCAGGCCCGGGCGCGGTGGATCGTCGCCTCAGCGGGCGAGGCGCCTGGCGGCGGCTCAAGCGAGTCGGCGGAGGGGGTGGTGCCGCGCGCCTCGGCGATCTGGAAGCGGATGAGCGCGGCGTCGATCACGCCAAGCTGGTCGGGCGTGAGGCGGTCGAGGCCGGCGCGTTTCCACTCGGTCTCGGTGAGGATTTGGCGGAGGCCGGGATACGTGCCCTGCGCGCTGGCAGGGGCGGCGAGCAGAAGGGCGAGCGTGAGCAGGCGGGCGGGGAACATCGGCGGGGAGGGTAAAGGGGCTTCAGCGCGGGGAACGGGGGCCGCCGCCGTTGACCGCGGCGTGGAAGGGATCGCCAGGCCGGATGGAACCGGCGCGCACGACCTCGCCAGTGAAGGCGGACTTGTAGATGGCGCTGAGCAGTTCGAGCGTCGGGCGGACACCCTCGAGGGCGGTGTGGGGGCGGGTGCCAGCATCGAGGTGCGCCAACAGGTCCGCCAGCTGCGCCTCATGCGTGGAGCCGACGTCGGGCGGGAAGTCGGCCCAAGCGGCGGCGAGGTCCGCGGGGGCGCCGGGCGCGGGCGTGAAGCGCCAGTGGTTCTTGGTGTAGCCGTAGAGGTGCGTCAGCTCGACCGTCGCCAGTTGGTAATCGAGGCGCACGTAAGTCTCTTGGCGCGGGCTCAGGGCGCTGTTCGTGACCGTGGCGGCCGCGCGGTTGGCAAAGGTGATGAGGGCAGCGGAAAGGTCCTCGACCTCGATCGCGCGGTCGAGGGTGGCCGCTGTGGCGCGGACCTCGGCCCACGGGCCGAGGAGGTGCAGGAGGTGGTCCATCGCGTGGATCCCGAGGCCCATCGTGGGGCCGCCGAACTCGCTTTTCCACGTGCCGCGCCACGGTACGGCGTAGTAGGACGCGTCCCGGTACCAGAGGGTGTTGCAAACGGCGACCAGCGGGCGCCCCAGCCGGCCAGCGGTGGCCAGCGCCCGGAGGTGGGCGGTGGAGGACGCGAAACGCATCTGGAACACGCAGGTGATCTGCCGGCCGGTGCGGCGCTCGGCGGCGGCGAGGACGTCGAGCTCGGCAAGGGAGCCGCAGAGCGGCTTCTCGCTCCAGACGTGCGCGCCCGCCTCCATCGCGGCCACGGCCATCGGCACGTGCGTCGCGGGCGGGGTGGCGATGATCACCAAGTCGGGCCGCACCTCCCGGATCATTTCCGCGTAGTCGGCGAAGAGGCGGCGGCCGGGGTGGCGTTCGCCGAAGGCGCGAAGGCGGGCGGCGTCGGCGTCCATCGCGGCTGCGAGCTCCACCCGACCGCGGGTGGATTCAACGGCCCGGACGTGGGCGTCGGCGATGCCGCCGGTGCCGGCGAGGACGGCGCGGTAGGTCTTGGTCATCAGGCAGCGGAGACGGCTGGCGGGGGGAGGTTTTAGCGGACGCAGCCGCGCTTGCCGGCGGTGCCCTGGCCGGGGGTCTTGGCGCCGCCCCAGTGGTCGTCAACGGGCTCGCTGGCGGGCTGTTGGCGGCTGTCGCTGGAGAAGCGGAGCTGGTTGGCAGTGCGGTTGTCGATGGAAGCGTTCACGAGGAACATCCCGCAGGCGAGGAAATCCCCGGCGGCGTGCTCGGCGGCGAGCCAGCGGCCGCCGAACTTGCGCCGCAGCACGGGCGGGTTGCGCGAGAGGGTCCCGCTGAAGGTCCAGCGGCCCGCCCAGGCATCGGCCACCTCGTCGGCCCGTTTCGTGCAGTAGGTGTCGGCGTCGCGGTAGACGTAGCTCCGCCGCAGGTCCGTCCGGCGGAGCGAGCCCTTGAGCACCATCAGGCCGCCGAGCTCAAAGGAGATGTCCCCGTGGGGGAGCGAGCAGGTCATATGGCCGTGGGTGCCGCGGCCCGCATAGGGCCGGTCGCAGTGTGGGTTGGTGCGCTGGCCGGGGCCGACCGCGCAAAGCCACCGGTAGTCTCAATACCGGACCTCCTTACCGTGGAGCTGGCGGTAGAAGCCGGGCAGGCGCCGCGAGTACAGCAGGCGTTGGACCTCCGGATTGCCCTCGGTGATCTCGGGCTTGAAGATGCGGCCTGCATCCGGCCGGCAGATGCCCTCGATGGGGGATGGGCGGGATCGAGCACGTCGGCCGCGGCTAAGCGGTCGACCAGGCAGGCGCGCGGCACCTCTTCGCGGTCGAGGTAGCCGGGGAGGTACAGGTGACCGCCCTCGG
>Ga0194124_10000409_pt1 | contig 66217 bp, 58 predicted proteins | sample TA2KigCas0mmetaG_FD_148605 | JGI IMG/M metagenome (GOLD analysis project Ga0194124, IMG submission 148605) | Freshwater microbial communities from Lake Tanganyika, Tanzania - TA2015031 Kigoma Deep Cast 0m | ecosystem: Environmental > Aquatic > Freshwater > Lake | place: Tanzania: Lake...
CCCCTTTTGGCCTGACGGTGTTGTAGTGGCGACGCCATTTCTCGATCAGGATCTGGGCTTCGCGCAGGGAGTAGAAGAGCTCGCCGTTGAGGAGTTCACCGCGGAACCGGGCATTGAAGCTTTCACAGTAGCTGTCCAACCCCCTGTTTATGTACCAGTGATCAGGGGTTTTACTAAGACGTTTCAGGGACGGGTGGGCGCATGCCGAGGGCGTGATGCGTTCGTTTGGTGTTGTAGTGGCGACGCCGTTTCTCGATGACCACTTGTGCCTCCTTGAGGCTACAGAAGATTTCTCCGTTGAGCAGTTCGTCCCGAAACTTGCCATTGAATGACTCGCAATAGCCATTCTCCCACGGGCGATCCGGGTTCAATGTACAGGTTCCTGGTGCCAAGGGTTGTCAGCCCATCTCGTAGGACCTTGGCGACCATTTCTGGACCATTGTCAGATCGGATGTGAGCTGGGATGCCGTTCATCAGCATGGCATCAGCCAGCGTCTCGATAACGCCGATAGCGTTGATCCTCCTGGCCACCCGGATCGCCAGACACTTTCGGGTGAACTCATCGATCAGGGTCATCAGGCGGATACGCCTGCCGTCGTGGGTCTGGGTTTCAACAAAGTCGAAGCTCCAGACATGGTTCTGGTACTCCGGCCGGAGCCGAATGCAGGAGCCATCGGCCAGCCAGAGTCTCGATCGTTTCGGCTGTTTCTTCGGTACTTTTAGCCCCTCGCACCGCCAGATGCGCTGAACCCGGTCTGTGCCCACGTCGATGCCGTTGTCATTCAGAATCGCCGCTATCCGGCGATAGCCATAGCGGCCATACTCAGAGGCAAGGAGCACAATGTTGCGGGTCAACTCATCTTCGTCGGGCTTGCACGTTGGAACGTATCTCTGTGTTCCTCTTGGCTGGCCGACGATCCGGCAGGCGGTGCGCTCGCTCAGCTGATACTTTTCCTGAACGGAATCGACTGCCCGCCGGCGCTACAAATGCGGCGATTGAGATTGCACCGGATACCATGGTCGATCTTGTACGGGCCGAATGGGTTGATGTTGCGCAGAATCCTCGTGACTGAAACCGCGCTTCGGCGCGCTTGCGCCATTTCCTGACGCATTTGGAATAGGGCCAGTGAGGAATCCGTTAATCTATCCATACGCTTACTTCATATTGTGAAATTTTTATGACAAGATTCTGGTCCGGTAGCGTAGAGCCGATCAGGCAAGGGAGCAAAGCGTGGCAGGCCATACAATTCTTCTCAATATGGCAGGTGGCGTATGCTTGTTGCTATTCGCTGTCCGGATGGTTCGAACCGGCGTGATGCGCGCTTTCGGCGACAAGTTTCGCAAACTAATCGGACAAGCAGGACGATCCAATCTCCTGTCCTGTTTTTCCGGACTGGGCGTGTCAGCCGCTCTGCAAAGCTCTTCAGCAACAGGACTGATTGTTGCAACATTCGTCGAACGCAAATTAATCGCCTTGCCCGCTGCACTTGCCGCCATGCTCGGCGCCGACATCGGAACAACTCTTGTCGTCCAATCTTTGTCATTGTCGAGCCAGTCGCTTGTTCCAATTTTACTAATTATTGGATTTTTGGCATTCGCCGTTATCAACCACCCTCAGATCCAGCATATCGGACGAATTGTGATTGGCATTGCTTTGATGCTTACATCTCTTGGCATGATTGTAGCAGCAACAGGCGGGCTAGGAGAAAGTGCATTATTCGCCTTTATGCTGCAAAAACTTGGTGAAGATCCTTTTCTTGCTATCATTATCGCTGCACTTCTGACATGGCTCGCACATTCAAGCGTTGCGTTTATTCTGATGACAGTGTCGCTCACATCAAGCGGTCTGATTGACATATCGCTTGCGATCACACTTGTTCTCGGTGCCAATATCGGATCGGGACTCATTCCTGTCGGATTGACACTGAGGTCATCACCGATGGTACGCCTTGTTTTTATTGGTAATCTTGCATTCCGCGCGATTGGCGCAATTTTTATTTTTGTCATGTTACCTGTTATCCAGAACCATATGGCTCTATTGGGCAGTGATGCGACACGACAAATTGCCAACGCTCATACGATTTTCAATCTTGCTGTCGCGCTTCTGTTTCTTCCTCTGACACCACTGGCAGCAAAGATACTAAACCTGATCGGCAATGATTCAGAAGAACAAAATCCCGGAAAACCCGAGCATCTCGATGATGCTTTGTTGGCACGTCCGGCACTTGCCCTTGCTGCTGCATCACGAGAAGTGATGGAACTCTCGAATCTCGTCGAGACCATGCTTCGTGAAGTTATTCTTGCATTCGGCAAAGACGGCATACGGCGTCGGGAGAAGATAAAGGAACTTGATATCCCTGTTGACCGTATCCACGAGGCGATAAAACTTTATCTAACGCGCTTAATGCGACAACCCTTATCGGATGATATCAGTCGTAAAACGTTCGATCTCATTGTCTTTACAACCAATCTCGAACATATCGGCGACATCATTGACAAAAGCCTGCTGGAATTGGCCGCAAAGATGCACCGCCATCATTTAAGTTTCTCTGAAGAGGGATGGTCTGAAATATCGGATCTGCACACGCGGGTCGTTGAACAGATGCGCCTTGCGATCACTGTATTTATGACAGGTGACATTTCTCTTGCTCGCGATCTGGTCTCGGAAAAGGACAAGATACGCAAGTTTGAGCGACATGCCGCGGAGAGTCATTTTGCACGATTGCGAGACGGCACTCTTGCTTCAATAGAGACCACTGCATTGCATCTTGATATTGTGAGAGACCTGAAGCGGGTAAACGCTCATATTACCACAATTGCATATCCGATATTGGAAGCGTCAGGTGAAATGCATGAAAGTCGCCTGCGCCTGCAACCTGCGGATACATAGATTACCTGATATTTTCATCATTTCAATCTCGTTACGCCCAGTCATGACGCTTCGCGACCTGATTCCAGTAATTTACGCCATTTATAACTGGAATTTTCCAATTATGATCCCCTTTTTGGGGGGCGATAGGAGTTCCATGAAGGCATCGTAGTTTACTGAGGCGCAAATCACATTTGTTTTGAAGCAGGCTGACGAGGGCACGGTGATTGCCAAGATCTGTCGGAAAGCAGGAATTTCGATGCGCGGACCTTCGGTTCTATCTCATCTTCGCTCTCCATTGGACTACGATGAGCCAGAAATCCTCCAATTTTCAAGGTTGGCGTTCTGTTCCATTGGTGCTGAACCCGGACATGCTGGGACTATGGTGGCGTGCTGGTCGACGGCGTTCTGATCCGTCACGAGGCCAACCGTTTTTGGTATGTTCAGGCTGAGGGCGATTTCGTCGCTTGGGCCACGGCAAATGCCATGGGCATGGATGTTGAGATTACTGACCCCGGATCCTGGGTCCATCAGCTTCAGGGACCGAAAGCTATGGAAGTCCTCGCGGATGCGTGTGACAACGGTGCGCATGAAAACTTCCGTTACTTCGACGCACGCGAGGTTTCGATGGGCGGGCAGCAGGTGATGATTACCGGAACCTGTTGGACCGGAGAGCTGGGATTTGAAATCTACACAAGGCCCGGACTCAACACTGACCGACTTTGAAACCATGTGACTGCAGCGGGCGCCAAGCATGGCATGATGGATATCGGCCTTGATGCCATGGACATCCGGCGTATCGAAGCGGAATTTCTCAATTGTGGCTCCGATATGGATGGAACCACAACGCCCTTTGCAGTCGGTCTCGGCTCTTTCGTCAACATGGGAGGAAACTTCGTCGGCAAAGCGGCACTTGAAAATGCTGATCGGCGGTTGCGCTTGCTTGGTCTGGCCTGCAAGAAGGCTGAGCCGCTGATCGGCGGACCTGTCGCGCGTGGCGGTCGTGAAGTAGGCTATATCACGGCCTCAGGTTGGTCGCCTTTCCTCAATCAAGGCGTGGCCTATGTTCGTCTCGCCAACGCGGATGACACAACCTTGGGACCGGTTGAGGTCATGGGCTTTGATCTTGCGATGCACCGCGCCGAGATCGTTGCACTACCATTTTATGGCGCCGACAAACTGATCGAGCGTGGCCTTGAAGCGCCAAGGGTGTGAAATGGCGTGACAGGTCAGCCGCCGCTTCTTTCCGGAGTACCCGTCCGTTGCTTGATCTCCCAATCGGGGGCGAAATAGGCCGGGGTGTTCAGCGGCGACAACATGCCCCGACCGAGGACATGGTCTGCCCCTTTTTCACCCACCATGATCGTTGGTGCGTTCAGGTTGCCGTTTGGCACAGAGGGGAAGATCGAACTGTCGATTACACGAAGCGCCTCGATGCCATGTACGCGCGTTTCGGGATCTACAACTGCCATGGCATCGCGTCCCATCTTGCAACTTCCGCAAGGGTGATAGGCGGTGGCGGCACTGCGCGCCACGAAATCGTCGAGTTCATCATCCGTCTGCAATTGGTCTCCGGGCAAGATTTCTGCGCCACGGAAAGTATCCATCGCCGGCTGCGCAAAAATCTCCCGGGTCAACCGGATGCCATCTCGGAAGACTTGTCGATCATGCTCCTCGCCAAGATAGTTGAAGAACAGCTTCGGCGCTTCACGCGGGTCAGCTGAGCGCAATGTCAGGCGGCCACGGCTGCGGGGCTTGCCCGGAATCAGATGTGCCTGGAATCCATGCCCCTTGAAGGAGGATGATCCGTCATAGGCTATTGCCCCGCCCACAAAGTGATACTGAATATCGGGATAGGGTATCCCGGGACGACTGCGGATATGTCCATTGACCTCCATGTGATTGGAGGCACCCAGTCCATCCTTGAAGAGAAGCCAGCGCAGCCCGATAATCGCTTTGCTGAAGGGGTTAAGCTTGCCGTTCAGTGTGATGGATTGCGTGCATCGGCGCTGCATCCAGATTTCCAGATGGTCATGCAGGTTCTCACCCACGCCCGGCAGGTCGTGCATGACTTCGATCCCATGTTCACGCAGCTGAGCCTGGGGCCCGATCCCCGATAGCATCAGTATTTTGGGAGAGTTGACGACGCCTGCAGAGAGGATCACTTCGCGCCGGGCCTTTGCCTTGATGGTCGCGCCGCCACCCACGGAATACTCGATCGCGGTCGCGCGTCGACCCTCGATCAGCACACGGTGGACCAAGGCATGCATCACCAGATTGAGATTGGGTCTGTCCAGGCTTGGCTTGAGATAGGCGTTGGCTGTGGACCACCGGACGCCGTTACGGACGGACATGTCCATGACGGCGAAACCTTCCTGACTGTAGCCGTTGTAGTCTGAGGTCACTGGATAGCCTGCCTGACGCCCGGCCTCGATAAAGGCTTGATAGAGCGGGGTGGACATTGGTGCCGGAGTTACGCACATTTCGCCTCCTTGGGCGCGATAGGCGTCTGCACCCATCGCGTTGTGTTCGGCGCGGCGGAAGTACGGCAAGACATCGGCATAACTCCAGCCCGTCGCACCCAGTGCAGACCAGTCGTCAAAATCACCAGCATTGCCGCGAACCCAGACCATGCCGTTGATCGAGGAAGAACCGCCAATCACCTTGCCACGCGCTTGATGGATGCTGCGGCCAGCCAAACCCGGTTCGGGTTCGGTGTAAAAGCCCCAATCATACTTCTTCATGTTCATCGGAATCGAGAGGGCCGAAGGCATTTGGATAAAGACCGAATTGTCTTTACCGCCGTACTCCAGCACCAACACGCGATGGTTAGGGTCTTCGCTCAAACGGCGCGCGAGTACCGATCCGGCTGAGCCTGATCCCACAATGATAAAATCATACTCTTCCATCGACTATCTCCTGGAATGGTGCCGGTTCTGTCTTGCGCTTCTGCGTCTGCGGACACGTCGCCAAGCTCGAAGTCGTTATACTGGGTCAGGTGAGATATCATTCTTGCCGGTCCTAGCTGTCCTGCCATGTCGGCGCGCGCTTGGCGATGAAGGCGCCGATGCCCTCTTCCGCGTCGCGTGCCAGCATGTTTTCTACCATCACCGCCGAAGCATGGTCATATGCGGCAGCCAGCGGCAACTCGCGCTGTTCGTAGAAGGCGCGCTTTCCGATGGCAAGCGTCAAGCTGGACTTGGAGGCTATCTTGCGCGCCATTGCCGCCGTTGCGGTACTGATGTCTTCCGGGCTGACCACCCGGTTGACCAGCCCGATTTCTGCGGCGCGTGCGGCAGGTGTCATGTCGCCGGTCAGAAGCATTTCCATAGCGTGTTTGTTGGCGACGTTTCGCGACAGGGCGACCATCGGGGTGGAACAGAATAGCCCAATATGCACGCCGGGTGTGCTGAAGCTGGCGGTCAATGCCACAATCGCCAGATCACAACTGGCAACCAGCTGGCAACCGGCGGCGGTTGCAATGCCGGTGACTTGGGCGATGATCGGCTTGGGGCAGGTGACAATGGCCTGCATCACGCCAGAACACAGCGCCATGATGTGGGCATAGTAGGCCCTGCCCTTGTCAGGCGCGGTGCGACCCGCGGTCAGCTCCTTCAGGTCATGGCCTGCGCAATAGGCCGGACCATTGACCGCTAGAACAATCACCCGCACGCCCCGGTTGGCCCCCGTATCGGCCAAGGTTGCACCCAGCCGCGTCAGCATCGCCCCGAACAGGGCATTGCGGCGGCGCGTGTCGTTCAGCGTCAGACGCAGGATGCCGTGGTCGTCCAGTTCAGAGAGGAGAATGTCGCCGTTTTGCACAGTCGCGGTCCTTCACTGGTCAAAGGACGTTGATTTCGACACTGTCGGCCAGCGTATTGGCGATGAAGCCATAGCGGTGCGCTCGGTCCTGCATCTCGGCCATCTTGGCATCCCCCACCTTAAAGCCGGTGTCAAAGCGCACCACCGGGTGCAGCTCGATCTGCGTGACCGACATCTGGCCCTTGGAGTTCTTGCCCAGATGGGCCACAGCATGATCGTGATAGCTGGCAACCGGCCATCCTGCCTTGGCCACCAGCTGCAGAAAGGTCATCATGTGACAACTGGACAGGGCGGCGGCCAGCGACTGTTCGGGATTGGTGTTGGCCGGATCGCCGCCCCATTCGGGGTCGGCGTCGACCGGCAGGTCATCGCGGTTGACGTACTGCACAGTGTTGGCATTGGAATATTTGCCAGTCACAAGCGCAGCTTCTGCGCGCTGCCAGTGCAACTGGATCGAAAGTGCGCTCATCTGTTTTCCCCTACTTTACCGGATCAGGACGCAGCAAGCGTCTTCTTGGGGTCATAGAACGGAAACTCCACCACGGTGGCCGACCGGGTGTCTTGGCCAGTTTCAATCATCACCTGCGTGCCAATCGCGCTATGATCCACGCCCACCATCGCAAGGGCAATGTTCTGCTTGAGCCGAGGCGAATGGATGGCTGACGTGACCTTGCCAATCGTCGCGCTGTCCCTTGTGATCGGCCAGAAGGTGGTATTCGGCCCGGTCAAGGCAGCGCCGTCAATCCGCAGGCCCACTTGCCGGCGGCTGACGCCGGTTTCCTTGATCCGCTGTAAAGCCGCCTTGCCGATGAACTCGGCGCCACTGTCCAGGTTGACCAGCCGATCGAAACCCAGCTCATAGGGGTTGGTGGTGATGTCGGCGTCCGCATGATAGGAAAGCATTCCCCCCTCGATCCGCCGGATCGACGAGGTGTGACCCGGTTTCAGACCCAGCGGTTGACCCACGGCCATGATCTTTTCCCAGAGCGCGTCGCCTTGGGCCGAATCCTGCAAGAAAATCTCATAGCCAAGCTCGCTGGACCATCCGGTGCGCGACACGATCAGCGACATGCCATTCAGTTCCACCTGCCGGAGCCAATAGTATTTCAGGTCCGTGATGCTGTCACCAAACAACGCCCGCATCACCTCGCCCGATTTCGGGCCCTGCAATTGCAAGGGCGAAACATCGGGCTCGTGGATGGTCACATCCATGCCAGAATGCACCGCAACCCCCTGTGCCCACAACAGGATGTCGGTGTCCGCCAAGGAAAGCCAAAAGCGGTTTTCCTCTAGCCGCAGCAAGACCGGATCGTTCAGGATGCAGCCTGCGGCATTGGTGATCAGCACATATTTGCACTGGCCCACCGCCAGCTTGGACAGATCGCGCGGGGTCAGCATCTGCACAAAACGTGCGGCATCAGGGCCTGCGATTTCCACCTGACGCTCGACCGCCACATCGCACAGGATCGCGTCGTTGATGAGGTTCCAGAAATTCTGCTCGGGGTTCCCGAAATCACGCGGAATATACATGTGATTGTAGACCGAAAATCCCGTCGCCCCCCAGCGCACCGTCGCATCGAAATAGGGGGATTTTCGGATCTGGGTGCCAAAGCCGAAGTTCTGTGCCGTTGTCATGATGATTGCCCTTGCTGCTGCGTCCGACACCGGACGCCAGATTCGTTTATGGAGTGCAATCTAGGCAGGGCGGCGAAAACGGGTGGACCAAAGATGGGATGGGCAAAGACCGATCATACCAAAGTTCCCGACCGGTCAGACCGTTTGGTCTTATGCCCGAAGCTCCCGCTTTGTTGCTTGCCCCGAGGCCAACATGGCCAGGTCGGGGCGGTTTGACTTGATCTGGCGCGTGGCGATGTAGATCATGTAGCGGTCGATCGCCAAATCGGCCTCGAGCATTGCTTCCATCATCATCTGAAAGGCTGGCAGGCTGGTGGTGACCACTGTCATTACATAGTCCATCCCACCACCAGTGGAGATACAGTCAGTAATCTCAGGAGTGTGCAGGATATAGCTTTCGAATTTTTCAAAGTCGGTCTTGCGATGGCGTTTGAGCGAAACCGTCACGACCACCTTGGTCAACTCGACAATCTTCATCAGTGCGATCTCGGCATGATAACCCCGGATCAGTCCGGCCTTCTTCAGCCGAGCCAGCCGTGCCCAGCAGGGGGTGGGCGAGAGACCCACGATTTCGGCCAGCTTTGATTTGCTCAGCTGCCCATGGCTCTGCAAAACGCAAAGAATCCGAATGTCGGTGGTGTCAAGCTTGATCAATTTCATTCGGGGACCGGCTGCAGCGTTTTCCAATGATTTTACAGTTCATGCAAGGTCAATTGCAAGATTGCTTATTCGTGCCGTCCCTCCGTGACTCTTGCCGACGAAAAAATGCTCACCCCACAAACAACATGATTGAAAACGTTGAGGATCAGAGTGGGATTGGAACTGCGGCTTGCAATAGCAGCAAGTTCTTCGCGCCATGTTTCCAGCGTTTTTTTGCAAAATCAAAATTATTCATCTTTGGTCCCTGCCCCAGTTTAAACGGCAACAAGGATCACTCTAAAGACAAGTCCACGCAGATGATTTGTGTTAGATCAAATCTGTGATACAGTTAAAAAGCGGAACGGAAGGCGCCGCCATCAACGAGAAGATTCTGGCCGGTTATATAAGCCGCATGCGCGCTCGCCAAAAAGGCTGCAATTCGACCGAATTCCTCGGCTGTACCGAGACGTTTAGCCGGAATCGAATTCATCCGCTGTGTGCGGATTTGATCTTCGGAGACTGATTGTTGTGCAGCGGCGCGGGCAAAATTGCTCTTGATCCGGTCTGTATCAAACATACCCGGCAGCAACGCATTGATGGTGACATTTGCATTTGCGACGTCGCGCGCAACGCCTGCTAAAAACGCCGTCAACCCCGCACGCGCACCGGACGACAAATCAAGGCCGCTGATCGGTGTTAACACGGAGGCAGATGTAATGTTGATAATGCGTCCAAATTGCCGTGCGACCATGCCATCAATGACGCGTTGAATGAGTTCAATTGGTGTCACCATATTCTGCACGACACCTTCGACAAGCGCAGAACGATCAAGCGCACGGAAATCACGCAAAGGCGGTCCACCATTATTATTGATGAGAATATCCGGTTCAGCGCAGGCCTCTAAAAGGCGGTCTTGCGTCGCGCGCTCGGAAACATCGCCGACAATTTCCGTAACCTTTGCGCTCGTTGCTCTTCTGATTTCCTCTGCAGTCGCCTGAAGGACCACAGCGTTACGACCATTCAAAACGACTTCACAGCCGGCTTCTGCCAAAGCGAAAGCCGTGCCTTTGCCAAGGCCCTTGCTCGATGCACAGATGATGGCTTTGCGCCCTTTAATTCCAAGATCCATCGAAACAGTCCTTCAGTGTGTGAAATTTAAATTGGCCCGAGCGCTTGACGACCCAAACGGTAGGACGCCGCGCGGCGATGACCTTCCATACCTTCTGTCGCGCTTTGTCGCGCAGCTGGCGGAGCAACCGCAGCAACACCTTTTTCATCAAGCCATTGATGGGTGCAGATCTTCAAATATGAACCAACCCATAAACCGCCGGTATAACGTCCTGCTGCCATTGTCGGCAATGTGTGATTAGTTCCGCAACATTTGTCTGAATAAACAACGCTTGCGAGTGTTCCGATAAAGAGAGAGCCGTAATTACGAAGTTTTTTTGCAAGCGCGTGGGCGTCGCGCGTATGAACTTGAAGGTGCTCTGCCGCAATCACATCCGAATAGGCAATCATCGTCTCCTCATCGGGCACCACTGTGATTTCACCATAATCACGCCACGCGGCGCCAGCGACATCAGCGGTTGAAAGATTGACAAGTTGCTGTTCGATTTCTTTGAGTGTTGCCTGGGCCAAAGCGCGATCAATTGTGATGAGACCCACACGCGTGCGCACATCATGTTCGGCTTGCGCGAGAAGATCGACCGCAATCATCTCGGGATTACCGGTCTCATCGGCGAGCGTGAAAATTTCGCTCGGGCCCGCAAGTTGATCAATTCCAACAAGGCCGAATACCTGACGCTTCGCTTCATTCACATAGGCATTGCCTGGTCCAACAATTTTATCAGCGGCCGGAATCGACTCTGTGCCATAAGCCATTGCGGCAATCGCTTGCGCACCACCGACTCGGAAAATTTGATCGGCGCCCGATAAATGACATCCGGCAATCATCGCGGGATGCGCGTTGGGAGGAAGGCACGCAACGATATGGTCGCAACCTGCGACTTTCGCCGGAACAAGTGTCATTACAGGCGCCGACAAAATCGGATAGCGCCCACCAGGTACATAACAACCAACCGTTTCAATCGGTATTACGCGATGACCAAGACGAAGACCGGGCAGCGATTCAATCTCGAGAGGCAAAATCGTTGCCTTCTGCGCTTCCGCAAATTTACGAACATTCTCAATCGCGAATTCTGTGTCTGCTCGCGTTTGCGGATCGAGGGCATCAAGGGCTGATTTCTTCTCGGCTTCACTCACTTCGAACCGTTCAAGCGTCGCGTCATCGAACCGCTCGGAATAATGGCGGACAGCGTCATCACCCCGCTGACGCACATCAGAGAGAATGTCTTTTACAAGTGTTTCGGTGGTCGCGTTATCACTCGCTGCATCACGCTTCGGCGCTTTGATCGAAACGAGGGACAGAGGTTTTTTCACTGCATGGCGCGTCATGACGAAATTTTCCAAACAACAAACTCGGGAACTCTGGAACGCTTCAAGCATTGCGTGATGGGCTTGGCAAGGGAATGTGCCACGGAAAAGCTATGTGCAAAGCGCACAGCATCGGCAGCCCTCTAATCACCCTCGGCGGGCCCATCAGCCGCGTGTCACCCGTTCCACCTCAGCGCTCTTCGTCCAGCTAAAATCAATGTGGACTTCACAAGCCCCGGTCCGTGGCCCTAAACCTAGGTTTGACTGGCCCGCTAAGGTGGCATCAGACTGATCGGGAATCCGGACGCACATAGATTTAAGGGAGCCTGAAACCATGAAAATGACGACCGAAGAAGCCTTCGTCAAAACCCTCCAGATGCATGGCATCGACAATGCCTTTGGCATTATTGGTTCGGCCTTTATGCCGATCTCGGATCTGTTTCCGAAAGCAGGCATTACGTTTTGGGACTGCGCGCATGAAGGCTCGGGCGGCATGATGGCCGATGGCTACACCCGCGCTTCCGGCAAGATGTCGATGATGATCGCGCAGAATGGACCGGGCATCACCAATTTCGTCACCGCCGTCAAAACCGCTTACTGGAACCACACGCCGCTTTTGCTCATCACGCCGCAAGCGGCGAACCGCACCATCGGCCAAGGCGGTTTTCAGGAAACTGAACAGATGGCGCTCTTCAAAGATATGGTCGCCTATCAGGAAGAAGTTCGCGATCCTGTTCGCATCGCGGAAGTTTTGAACCGCGTCATCATGAATGCGAAGCGCCTCTCTGCACCCGCGCAAATCAACATCCCGCGCGATGTGTGGACGCAAGTGGTTGATATTGAATTGCCGGTGCCGGTCGAGTTCGAACGCCCTGCAGGGGGTGCAGACGCCATTGCAGAAGCCGCCAAGCTTCTCTCGGAAGCAAAGTTCCCGGTGATCCTTAATGGCGCGGGCGTTGTCATCGGCGGCGCGATTCCCGCTTCCATGGCGCTCGCTGAAAGACTCGATGCACCGGTTTGCGTGGGCTATCAGCACAATGACGCTTTCCCCGGTTCGCATCGTTTGTTTGCTGGCCCGCTCGGCTACAATGGGTCGAAAGCAGCGATGGAGTTGATTTCGAAAGCGGATGTTGTGCTCGCTCTTGGCACGCGTTTGAACCCGTTCTCGACGCTTCCCGGTTACGGTCTCGATTATTGGCCCAAGCAAGCCAAAATCATTCAGGTCGATATCAACCCGAACCGCATTGGTCTCACAAAGAAAGTGACAATCGGTATCGTTGCCGATGCTAAAAAAGCGGCTGAAAGCATTCTTGCGAAATTATCACCGAATGCCGGCAATGCTGGTCGCGATGAGCGCAAGAATTTGATCTCAACCACCAAGTCGCGTTGGGCGCAGGAACTCTCGTCGATGGATCACGAGGATGATGATCCGGGTACGACATGGAACCAACGCGCACGCGCGTCCAAGCCTGATTGGATGAGCCCGCGCATGGCATGGCGTGCGATTCAATCCGCACTGCCGAAGAATGCGATCATTTCGTCGGACATTGGCAATAATTGCGCGATTGGCAATGCCTACCCGACCTTTGAAGAAGGCCGCAAATATCTCGCTCCGGGTCTCTTTGGTCCATGCGGTTATGGTTTGCCATCTATCATCGGCGCGAAGATTGCGTGTCGCGATGTGCCGGTTGTCGGTTTCGCGGGCGATGGTGCATTTGGCATCGCGGTCACCGAATTGACTGCGATTGGCCGCAAAGAATGGCCGCCCATCACGATAGTTGTGTTCCGCAATTATCAATGGGGTGCGGAGAAGCGCAATTCGACACTTTGGTACAATGACAATTTCGTGGGTACGGAACTTGACCCTGAAGTCTCTTATGCCGATCTTGCAAAAGCCTGCGGTTTGCAAGGTGTGAAAGCGCGCACGCAAGATGAATTGCGCGATGCGCTCGCGAAAGCAGTTGAAGATCAAATGAAACATGGCAAGACCACATTGATCGAAGCCATGATCAATCAGGAACTTGGCGAGCCTTTCCGTCGTGACGCGATGAAAAAGCCGGTTGAAGTGGCGGGTATCAGCGCAAGCGACATGCGTCCGCAACTTCTCGCTTGATCAAAACGAAATTGTCAAAACATATAAACCCCGGATCGCGAGATCTGGGGTTTTTTGTTGGCTTGAACAAAGCCGCCGAAAAGCACTGTCATCAAAACGCAACATGAATCCGCTTTGGCAAGGGCGAAAATTTCAAATCGCGCCCGTTAAAAAGCGAGGCCTCATGCGCGTCCTGATTGTTACCGATGCTTGGCGTCCACCAGTCAATGGTGTCGTGCGCACTCTTAAACGACTAAAACTTGATGCGGCGGACTACGGTGCAACAATCAATTTTATTACACCCTCCAATTATCCTTCAACACCCATGCCCGGCTATCCGGAAATTCATCTCGTACTTACATCACCCCAAGTGGTGAGCGAGGCGATCAAGGAACAAAACCCCGACGCACTTCATATTGCGACCGAAGGTCCACTTGGATGGATGGCGCGTCATGCTGCGTTACGAAGGAAACAACCTTTTATAACCTTTTATCATACGCGTTACCCGCAATATGTGGCGGCGCGTTATCCGATTCCGCCCAGTTTGACCTATAGTGTATTGCATTATTTTCATAATGCAGGCGTCACGACGATGGTCGCGACCAACGCCTTACAAAAAGAATTAATGGATCAAGGTTTTCGATCTTGCTCTTTATGGTCGCGCGGCGTCGATGCCGATTTGTTCCATCCTTTACCGGATGCGCCCAATAATCATCCGCGTCCGATTTTTCTTTGCGTATCTCGTCTCGCCATCGAGAAAAATCTTGATGCGTTTCTTTCGTTAAAATTACCTGGCACAAAAGTCATGGTGGGTGATGGGCCTGACCGTGCGCGCCTTGAATTCACCTATCCGTATGTAATCTTTACAGTGCGCTTTATGGCGAAGCCCTCGCTGCAGCCTATGCCTCTGTCGATGTTTTTGTGTTTCCGAGCCTCACCGAAACTTTCGGCAATGTGCTTCTCGAAGCTCTTGCCTGTGGGACACCGGTCGTAACTTTCCCGACTGCGGGTGTCGTCCCATCAATTCTTGAAGCTCAAGTGGGCGTTGCGCATCAAGATCTTCGAAAAGCTGCAATTACTGCGCTCTCGATTAAGCGCGAGTCTTGCCGAAATTTTGCACTGCTCTATTCGCATGCGGCGGCCACGCAGCAATTTATCGATAATGTAAGCCGCGCAATTAGACCACGCCTGTCCCAAGCGGCCTGACCTGTAGAGCGCATTTTCTACCGTCATCATCCTGTCATGAAAATCATGTGACAGTTTTATTATGGAACACACTCGCTTTTCTTATTCAGAGCTCACGCAACCCCTTCTGCAACAAATTACGATTCGCGCGGACGAAAAAATAAACGGCCAACCCGAATTGAAACGGCTTTATGAATTGAACCAAATAAATCCGTTTCAAGGCGAAAGTTTCTGGCAAGCGGCGGTGCGTTTACTCGACTTAAAGATTCCACTCGACGATCATGAATTAAATGCCGTGCCAAAGACAGGGCCCTTGGTTGTTGTCGCTAACCATCCCTATGGCGTGCTCGATGGAATTACGATTTGCTGGTTGATGGAGAAAATTCGTAAAGATTTTCTTGTTCTCACACATGCCGCTTTGTTGCGTGCCCCAGAAGTCAGGCCCTATCTCTTGCCTGTTGACTTTTCTGGCACCGCTGAAGCGACCGCTGCCAATCTTGAGATACGCAAAAAGGCCCGCAAAAATCTTGATCAAGGTGGCTCGATTGTTGTCTTTCCCGCGGGCGCGATTTCGACATCACCGGATCGGCTCGGTCAAAAGCCAGCGACGGATTGGCCGTGGCAACCCTTTACCGCGCAACTCATTCAGCGTTCGCGCGCACATGTGGTGCCGGTTTATTTTCACGGGCAAAATAGCCGCCTCTTCCAAATGGCGAGCCATATCAGCTCTACATTGCGCCTCGCTTTGATTTTCAAAGAAGTACGCGACCGTATGGGCTCCATACTTGACATCTCGATTGGCGTGCCTCTATCGCCTGATTTCATTGTAAGCTTTACGGATCGAAGCGCGCTCACGGAATTCTTACGTCAAAGAACTTACGCGCTTGGGTCGGCTACAAAACACGGGCCCACCCCGATGTCGTGGTCAAATACGACCTCTTGGCCTGAACTTGAATCCGCGCCTGCGACCCCGTGATTATAGTCGGGGGTTTTTTATTGCTGATGATCGGCGCGGCAATTAAGCCTTTGCAGAAAGACACACCGCGCTTTAGGAGTTGAGTTGTATACACAACTGTCCGTGAGAGCGTTGTCTTTTGGTGTCGCCCCTTCTTGTCAGCCATCCGGTTTTTCACACGCCGCGCCACACGGGGCGTCATCCTCTTGCCATTCGCCGCGTCGGCGCGTTGATTGATGTTCTCCACGCATTGAATTGGTTGCCGCCCGAACAATATCTCGAAGGTGAAGCTGCAACGCGCGAGGCGATGCTGGCTTTTCATGATACGGCCTATCTCGATGCGCTCATCCATGCGAATGAGCCTGATTGCGATCAAACTTTGTTGCGTGAAAAATTCAAAATCGGCACGCTTGATAATCCGATCTATACTGGTCTATTCGAACGAACATCGTTACTTGTCGGCTGCGCTACGCTTGCTGCTGATCTCGCGCTTCAAAAACGCACCGTATTTTTTGCAGCGGGCGGAACGCATCATGGACGCCCTGATCGCGCAAGCGGCTTTTGTTTTACCAATGATCCTGTTTTTGCGATCAAGCATTGGTTGATCAAAGGCCTTGAGCGCGTGGCCTATCTTGATTTCGATGCGCATCATGGTGACGGCGTTGAAGATGAATTTATGGATGATCCGCGCGTTCTCACCATTTCAATTCACGAGCAGAAGCGCTGGCCCAATAGCGGCACAAACTCAACCGAAACCGCGCTCAATTTTCCGGTTCAAAAAGGATTTGATGATCAGGAACTTTCAATGCTCCTGCGCACGAAGATTCATCCGGCGCTTGATCGATTCAAACCCGAAGCCGTGTTGGTGATGAGTGGAGCGGACGCTTTGCAAGATGATCCGCTTTGCGGCTTGGCGCTCTCAATTCCGTCGCTTCGTAACGCGATCCTTTCGGTCATTGATCATGCGCAGATCCGTATGATTGTCGGCGGCGGTGGGTATAATCCGTGGAACGCTTTGCGGCTTTGGGCTTCGCTTTGGGCGGCCCTCAATGTGTTTCCGATCCCCCATCCGCTTCCCGATGAGGTGCGCGCCATTCTCGAAGGGCTCGAGGCCTCCCGCATTCCGAAACACCGCATTCGTCCAGAATGGCTCGAGAGGCTTGACGGCTAGAGCTGCGCCCGAGACAGATAAACCATGAGCCAACACAAGTTCGACATCATCGTTTGCGGCAGCCTCCATCTCGACATCATGGTCGATGCACCGCATCTCCCACGCGTCGATGAAACAGCGGTCGGGACAAAATGGGCTTATAAATGCGGCGGCAAAGGCGGCAATCAGGCGGTTATGAGCGCTAAGCTCGGCGCGCGCACCGCAATGATTGGGCGTGTGGGACAGGATGATTTTGGCACCAGGCTTATCGCCCATCTCGATCGCGCCGGTGTTGATCGTCGCGAAGTGGGCACCGATCTGGCCGCGGGTTCCGGCATGAGCGTAGCGATTGTGGAAAAGACCGGCGACTATGGCGCGGTCATCGTTTCGGGTTCAAATCTCGCCATTAACCCGCAAGATGCGGGCGCGGCCTTCACCCGCCTTGGCGGCGCACCGATTCTGATCCTACAAAATGAGGTGCCTGAGGCGGTGAATATTGCGGTTGCGCGAGAAGCGAAAGGGACCGGCACACGGGTAATCCTTAACGCCGCGCCCGCCTGCGTTTTATCCCAAGAACTTATTGAATTTATTGATATTTTAGTCGTAAACCGGGTCGAGGCGGCGATGCTTTCGGGTCGCCCCGTCGAAACGCCAGAAGACGCGATGGGTGCTTTAAGTGCGCTCGGACACGCCCATCGCGATGTGATCGTGACTTTGGGGGCTAGCGGCCTTGTTGTTGGCGCGCTCGGGGCTACGCCACACTTCATCCCAGCAACACCCGTAAAGGTCATTTCAACACATGGCGCAGGCGATTGTTTTGTCGGCGCGCTTGGTCTTGCTTTAGCGCATGGAGCGGCAATTGAAGCCGCCGCCGCTCAGGCAAGCCGTATTGCGGCACGCTTTGTTTCCCTCTCGGAAGACGCCTGTGGAACCGTTACGCAGATTCTCTAAGTTCTGGCGCATATCGTGACCTGATCAAAATGTTCCCTATCAGCGCAAAAATCGTAATTCAATGCCATTGACAGCAGACCCAGGTACGATAGTTTTATCGGTCGGCGTGCAAAAAAGTGCGTCAAGTGAAAAATGGGGAGAATGTAAATGAAGGTCGATCTATACAACGATATCGTCAATAGAAAGACGGACCGACGCAGTCTTTTAAAAGGCGCAGCCGGCGTCGCAGCGCTGAGTGCGACAGGCGGGCTGGGAGCGATGACTGTTCCCGCGCAGGCTGCGAGCAGTCTGCGAGCCGATATTTTGAAAATTCCGGGTGTTGGCAAAGGATCGCCGCAGGATGCTGATTGGCAGAAGGTTGGTGAGATGTGCCTTGGCGCGACTAAGCAAATCGTCAAGCAAGGTGAATTTAAAGGTGTTGAGTTATCTTTCATGGGTCTCAACAACCAAAACCTTCACAATGTTCTTTTCCGCGGCTTTTTAAAGCCATGGGAAGCCTACACCGGCGCTAAGATCAACTGGATTGACCTTGCTCAAGCCGATTACAATCCACGTCTGCAGCAATCAATTGCGACAGGCACCGTTGATTTCGATATTGTGGAAATGGGCGCGCCATTTGAAGGTGATGTGTGTGGCAAAGGCCTCGCCTCTGTGATGCCGGATTGGGTCAAAAAATCAATCGAGATGGATGACTATGTCGGCTACCTCAAGGCGCCAGTTGGCACATGGGAAGGCAAGACCTATCGCATCTCGATCGACGGCGACTGCCACAACTTCAACTATCGCACTGACGTCTTCGCCGATGCCGAACTCGCGAAAGCATGGAAGGCTGCTGGCAAGACGGGGGAATGGGGTCCACCGAAAACTTGGCAACAGGTAAATGAAATCACGAAATTCTTGAAGGGTAAGAAATTTAAAGGTCAGGATGTTTATGGCTATCTTGATCCAACTAAGGGCTGGGGTGGTTTCGCGTTCTACTACCTTGGTACACGCGCATCTGCATATGCCAAGCACCCTAATGACAAAGCATGGTTGTTTGACATCGATACAATGAAGCCGCGTGTCAATAATCCAGCTTGGGTCCGCGCAATTCAGGACGTTGTTGATTGCTTGCCTTTTGAACCTGCTGACCAGCTCAATGCCGATCCGGGCACAACCGCGTTCCAGCAATTCCTCGCTGGCACAGGCTCAATGCTCGCTTGGTGGGGTGATGTCGGCTCGATGGCAAAAACATCTGATTCGTCTGTCGTGGGTGATGTTATAGGCTTTTCAATCATTCCAGGGTCGGATGACGTGTACAATTCAAAAACCGGCAAGTTTGAAGTGCTGCCCTCAGGTCCTAACTTTGCACCTAACATGGCTTATATCGGCTGGGGCATTTACGTCATGGCACGTGTCGATGCAGACTCGAAGAAGCAGAAGGCTGCGTGGTCAGCAGCAGCGCATCTCGGTGGCAAGGACATCTCGCTCTGGTGCTCGGCCTATCCATCAGGCTTCCAACCCTATCGCAACTCGCACTTCAATGTCGATGAGTGGGTGGGCGCTGGTTATGACAGGGCGTACATCTCGTCCTATCTGAAGTCAGAAGCAGATAGCTACAATCACCCGAACGCAGCGATTGAGCCGCGTATCCCGGGTATCTTCCAATATTACAGCGTTGCGGAAGATGAACTCGCCAAGATCTACGCCGGCAAGGTAGCTGTGCAAGCAGGCGCAGATGCGATCGCAGCAGCTTGGGAAAAGATCACAGATCAAATTGGTCGCGAAAAGCAGATCAAGCTTTATAAAGCTTCGCTTGGCGTCTAGTTAGCTTTGATTTGTTTGTAGCCAAAAAGAATCTCGTAATGGCTGGCGATGTTTAAAAACATCGCCAGCCTATCAAGCGTGTTAATTCATATCTCCGGCCGAACGGGCCAGCCATTCAGAATAGGCCATGACCCAATCGTCTTTCGCTTTACCTTCTTTGTCGGCATCAGACTCACGCCATATGCTTGGCCGAGGCCTTGTGATCATTGCAAGTATTGCATTTGGCGTTGTTTTTATATTGCAATCCCTCAGCGCTGCGGGCGTTTTTGATCTCGGTTTTGAAAATTGGCGTCCCTCACTGTACGCTTATACACTATGGGCAATCGCGTTTGGAATTGGGCAAGTTCTGACTCGTGATGAAGCAGGCTACAAAGCACTCTTTCTTTTACCGGCACTTCTTTTTACCGTTGCAATGGTGATTTTCCCGACCTTGTTCGGGCTCTATATTGCTTTCACCGATTGGAACTTGAGTGCGTTTGAAGGGCAGAAATTCAACGGACTTGATAATCTGCGCACGCTCATTGCGGACCCCTATTTCTGGAACGCGCTGCACAATATGATGTTCTATGTTGTGAGCGTATTGGGCCAATATGTTTTGGCCTTTGGATTAGCGCTTCTATTAAACGCCGATATTCGCGCACGACGTTTTTTCCGTATCGCATTTCTGCTGCCGTTTATGCTTTCGCCTGTGGCCGTGAGCTGGATGATCGGTAAATCGCTGATGGAATTTCGCTACGGTCCGCTTGCCACACTGATGCGCCACATCGGCTGGGAAAATCCAGCTTTCTTCACTGATCCATGGACCGCGCGATTCTGGATTATGGCGCTTGATGCATGGGTCTGGATTCCGTTTATGATCATTTTGTTGCTTGCCGGTTTGCAAGCGATGCCCAAAGACATCCAAGAAGCGGCCCGTGTTGATGGTGCAACAGGATGGCGCGCATTTTGGAACATCACTTTTCCATTGATGTTACCAGTAAGTATAACGACGATCGTTTTACGTATTGTATTCCAATTAAAACTTGCCGACATTGTCATCAACACCACATCAGGCGGCCCCGGAGGCGCAACAGACACGGTGTCGAGTTTTATTTTCCGTGAATATCGTGATCGATCGAATGTCGGCTACGGTACGATGATTGCGGAAGTCTATCTGATCATCATCATCATCTTCATCACACTTCTCCTGAAATTCGTCGGTAAATTCATGCGTCGAGAGGCTCAATCATGAGTGTATGGATGACAACAATTCAAATACGGCCTTGGACGTGGAGTCGAACCACAGTAAAGATATTAACTTATGCCGCCCTGATCACATGGGCTTTCATCTGTCTGTTTCCGATTTATTGGACTTTCACAACGTCTTTCAAAACGGCAGTAAATGTCACGCAAGGTCATATAATTCCCTTCACGGTGCAATTTCCGGGTGATTGGAAAGGATTGCGTTCTTTGGGCTTATCTCCTGACACTATTTTTGCAATCTCGACCGTGCGTGACGAGTTCATGCGACGATTTTTAAATAGCGCCATCGCGTCAATTTGTGCGTCATGTCTTGCAATTTTGATTGGCGCGCCTGCTGCTTATGGTCTTGCGCGATTTCCTTATAAATTTGGTCCTATGCGCAATAAAGATATTTCATTCTTCTTCTTGTCGCAGCTTTTGTTACCCCCCGTCGCTCTTGCTATGCCGTTTCTTGTTCTTTACAAACAATTGTCAATGCTCGATAATATGATTGGGTTGATTCTTGTTTACACATTGATGGTGTTACCCATTGTGATCTGGATCACGCGAGATCAATTTGAAACGATACCGATTGAATTAGAGCAGGCCGCTCTTGTTGATGGTTGTACAGTATGGAGTACTTTTTTTCGTATTGTTCTCCCAATAGCTTTACCAGGCTTGGTGGCTGCTTTCATTCTCTCCTTTGTATTGTGTTGGAATGAATATTTTTTTGCTGCACTTCTAACCGGTATTGACGCGCGGACCTTACCGGTGATGGTTGCGAGTCAAACTGGCTCACAAGGTATTAGCTGGTGGTCGATGGCAGCGCTCTCTTCTGCAGCAATTTTGCCTCTGGTTCTGGTAGGCATTTTCTTTGAACGCTATATCGTCAAAGGCCTTACAGCCGGCGCTGTGAAGTGATTAAATTTAATACCAAGAGTTAATGATAATGGCTGACAAATTCCGTAAAGTATTCGGCAACACAAAGCCTGTAATCGCGATGGTCCATCTAAGCGCTCTTCCGGGGTCGCCGCTCTATGATGCCGAGGGTGGTCTGGAGCGTTTGATTGCTGACGCGCGCAAGGATCTCACGGCGCTTCAAAATGCGGGCGTTGATGCCGTGATGTTCGGCAATGAAAATGATCGACCTTACGAATTCAAAGTCGATACCGCTTCAACCGCGACGATGGCTTTCATCATTGGTCGTCTGAAATCCGAGATAATCGTGCCCTTCGGTGTGAATGTACTGTGGGATCCGATGAGCACCGTCGCGCTAGCGGCGGCAACAGGCGCAGCTTTTGTGCGTGAGATTTTTACCGGCACTTATGCATCTGATATGGGGCCGTGGACTCCGGATGCGGGAGCAGCGATGCGCTATCGTGATCGGCTTCACCGCAAAGACCTCGCGATGCTTTACAATGTATCTGCAGAATTTGCAGATTCGCTTGATCGGCGCAGCCTGCCGGATCGCGCACGCAGTGCAGTGTTCTCAAGCATCCCTGATGCGATTCTTGTTTCAGGCGCGATCACAGGCGAAGCGGCAGCGATGTCTGATCTTGAAGCGGTCAAAAAGGCTTTGCCGGAGACACCGGTTCTCGCCAACACAGGCGTGAAGCACGCAACCGTCGCTGATGTGTTGCGTGTGGCTGACGGCTGCATCGTCGGCTCATCATTGAAAGTCGATGGCCACACATGGAATGCGGTGGATCCTGCGCGTGCTAAAGATTTCATGGATCGCGCCCGCGCCGCGCGCAAAGGCTATTCTTATGGCTAAAGCATCGAAGACTCTCTCGCCGAAAACACGCCTCGCGCACTCACTCGAACAATTAATGCTGATCCCGGGCCTATGCGGTCATGAAGGTCGTGTACGCCGTCACATCGCGCGTGAATTAAAAGCGCTCGGTGTTGAGTATTGGAGCGATCGAATCGGCAATCTCATCGCGACGATTGAAGGCACGAAAGGCGCGCCCGAGATCATGCTTTACGCACATATGGATCAGCTTGGCTTGATCGTGCGAAAAATCGAATCAAATGGTCTGATCCGTGTCGAGCGTGTCGGCGGTGTGCCGGAACGCGCACTCGCGTCTCAAGAAATATTACTTTGCGTTGGTCAAGGTAAAGATGTATCCGGCGTCATCGCCAACAAAAGCCATCACGCGACAACGCCTGATGAAAAATACAAAGTTATTCCCTATCAGGAGCTTTATATTGATGCCGGTTTTTCATCTGCAGAGGATGTGCTGAAAGCCGGAATCGATATTGGTACGCCGGTTGTCTATCGCCCTCATTGTGTAAAGCTTGCTGACGATCGCATTGCAGGCATATCCGTTGATGATCGTGCCGGCTGCGCGGTGGTGCTTGAAGTTGCACGCGCTTTGCTTGAGACAAAAAAGCGCCCGACCGTTCACATTGTTTTCTCCGTACAGGAAGAATTCAATCTCCGTGGCGCAGTCACCGCCGCGCAAGCTTTGATGCCCGATATTGCGATTCAAATTGATCTCATTCTCGCAAATGACACACCCGATATGGCTTCGCGCGGCGATGTGAAGCTCGGTGGTGGTCCGGCGATGGGGCTTTATAGTTTTCACGGACGCGGGACGCTCAATGGCACGTTGCCGCATCCGGCTATTGTATCGCTGATGGAAAACACCGCGAAGGCTTTGAAACTGCCATTACAACGCAGCGCTCATATCGGCGCTCTTACTGAATCATCTTATGTTCAATTGGTCGGTTCAGGCGTCGCGGTCATCGATATGGGTTTCCCTTGCCGCTACACGCATTCGTCACTTGAAGTGTGCGATGTGAATGATCTCGTGCAGTTAAGCGCGTTGCTTACCGCAGCCATTAAAAATGTGGATGCGAAATTCAATCTTGATCGCGACTTTTACGAAAAATAACCGACAGCCATCATCGCTCAAATCAGCGAGCCATTCACAAGCGCGCGGCCTTCCGCATCAAAGAGATGACACACATTGGATGGCAGCACGATGGTGACCGTTTCACCAATTTTCTGCCGCGCCAAACCATCGGCTTTGACGACGCATTGAGCGAGCGCACCGGTCTCGACATAGAGCATGGTTTCGCCCCCGAGGTGCTCGGAGAGCGTCACCTTGCCCACAATTGAATTTTGCGCTCCTGATGCAACAAGTTTTATATGTTCGGGCCGAATGCCTAGAGTGACGTTGCCTTTCGGTAGCGTCTTTCCATGTGTGTCAACAAAAATCGTTGAACTACCTTGCAGCAAAATGCTCGCAACACCATTCGTCACATCCGTAACTTCGCCCTGGAAAAGATTCATTTTCGGGCTGCCGATAAAGGTCGCCACAAAAAGATTATTCGGCCGATGATAAAGTTCAAGCGGGCTGCCCACTTGCTCAATCTTTCCCGCATTTAACACAACGATCTTGTCGGCCATGGTCATGGCTTCCACCTGATCATGCGTGACATAGATCATCGTCGCTTTGAGACCATTATGGAGCTTGGCAATTTCAATCCGCATCTGCACGCGCAGCGCCGCATCGAGATTGGACAGCGGCTCGTCAAACAGAAACACATCAGGCTCGCGTACTATCGCACGACCAATCGCGACGCGCTGACGTTGACCGCCTGAGAGCTGCGCCGGACGCCGATCAAGATAATCTTTCAGTTGCAAAAGATCGGCCGCTTTATTCGTACGGGCATCAATCTCGGCTTTCGGTGTTTTCGCCATCTTCAAACCGAAGGCGATATTTTCGCGCACGGTCATATGCGGATAGAGCGCATAGGATTGAAAAACCATCGAGATACCGCGCTTGGCCGGCGGCAAAGGCGACACATCCCTACCGCCAATTTCAATGACGCCGCCCGACATATCTTCAAGGCCCGCCACCATGCGCAACAAAGTCGATTTGCCACAGCCTGAGGGGCCGACAAACACGCAGAATTCACCATCAGCAATATCGAGATCCACACCGCGGATTACTTCAACATTGCCAAATGATTTGTGCACTTTGCGCAAAGCCAATCCTGCCATAGCCGTTTACTCCCCATTCAATTTCCGCGTCAGCCTCATCACACCGCGCGACAAACTCTCAACTACAAAAAGATTGCGATTTTTTCTCGCGCCGAGCAAGCGCTAGTCACACCACAGCCTTTAATCCAGTTTGAGAAAATAATCACATCAGCGTACCAACAAGGCATCGACTTCGGCACGCCTAGGCATAGCCGGCGCGGTACCCGCGCGTGTCACCGCAATACCGGCGACAGCGCAGCCAAAGCGCGCGGCCTGAAGCGAGTCCTGCCCTTCTGCCAAAGCCGCAGCGAAGCCGCCATTAAACGCGTCGCCCGCACCCGCCGTTTCAACAACAGGGGCGACATGAAAGGCCGGAATCAGTTCAGAGCGGGTTTTTGAATGAAACAACGCACCCTTTTCACCAAGCGTGATCAGCGCAACGCCTACGCCTTTCTGCAAAAGCGCATCGCCGGCGCGTTTAGCATCCTCAATAGTCTCAACTGAAAAGCCCACCATCGCAGCGGTCTCACTTTCATTCGGCGTGATGTAATCAATAAGCGGATAGATTGCGGGATCAAAAGGTGCTGCCGGCGCGGGATTAAACACCGTGATCACGCCCGCCCCGCGTGCGATTTTCAGCGCCGCAAGCGCGGCTTCCGCCGGTTGCTCCAATTGAGTCACAAAGACGCGCGATGAACGGATCGTATCAGCAGCCGCTTCAACATCGGCAACAGAAATATCGCCCGCCGCGCCCGGCACCACGATGATGGCGTTTTCGCCATTGATCTCATTCACATAGATGAAGGCCGCGCCTGTTGGCGCTGTCGATGAGCGCGCGACTTTGGCATCAATGCCCTCGGCGGCCCACGTTGCCATCGCGATATCGCCGAAGGAGTCCTGCCCAAGTCGGGAAATGAAAGTGGTCTTGGCTCCCGCGCGCGCTGCGGCCACCGCTTGGTTCGAGCCTTTACCGCCCGGCCCCATCGCAAAGCCCGACCCCAAAATCGTTTCGCCGACTTGAGGCATGCGCCCCGACCGGAATGCCAAATCCGCCACAAAAATCCCAAGGATAGAAACACCCATCGAAACGCCGCCCGCCATGCTCTACCCCTTGTCGCGCCGCTTTTGTGCGCGCGCCTTTTGACCTTAACCGGAAGCCACACTACGGAGCAGGTTGTTCGGCGTCAAACGCCGTTATTGCGCTTCGTCCTCGACTCTGTGATTTTGGCATCCTCACCACTCGAGAAGGCCAATGCCATGCTCAAAGGGCTTGATCCGATCCTAACCGCCGACCTTCTCTATGTGCTCAAAGCGATGGGCCATGGTGATGATATTGTTTTGTGCGACCGCAATCATCCGGCTTCGACACTGGCTGCAAAAACCACACATGGGAAATTGCTCACTCTGTTTGGTGCGGATTTGAAACGCGCGGCTGAAGCCGTGTTGTCGCTTTTTCCGCTCGATACTTTTGTCGATGAACCCGTGATGCGCATGATAGTCGTCGGCAATCCGACCGAACTTGTTCCAATCCATTACACGATGCAAGAGGTTGTAAACAAAGCCGAAGGGCGCCCGATCAAAATCGGCGCTTATGAGCGTTTTGATTTTTATGATGCGGCCGCGCGCTCTTTCGCGATTGTGCAAACATCCGATCCCGGACCTTATGGTTGTTTTATTTTTCGGAAAGGCGTGATCTGACGTGAGTGTAATCACCGGCTATGCCGCTCGTCTAAACTCTTTCAAAATTGATACGAATAATTATTGGCACGGGCTAAACCGTAAGCCCAACACGCTTGATCTTGTTAAGCGCGCAGCAACGGTGAAAGGGCTCACAGCTGTTGATCTGAATTACCCTGATCACCTCGAGGGTTTTTCTGAAAAAGACATTGTTGAAGGCTTGAATAAATCTAATATCCGGCTCAATGGCTATGCGATGCGTTATTATACCGATCCTGGTTTCAAGCTTGGCGCGTTCACGCATCCTGATGTAACTGTGCGTCGTGCTGCGATTGATTTAACCAAGCGCGGGCTTGATTCTCTTGCGGCTGCTGGTGGCACTTTGATGACTCTCTGGATGGGTCAAGATGGTTTTGATTACGCCTTTCAAATTGATTATCGCAAAGCGTGGGATGATACGATTGCGGCGTTAAACGAAGTAACCGCGCATAATCCAAAGATTGACATTGCGATTGAGTATAAGCCGAATGAACCACGCTCATTTAGTCTCATGCCTGATATCGGCACCACGCTTCTCGCCGTGAAAGAAGTGGGGCGCAAGAATCTCGGTGTCACGCTTGATTTTGCGCATGTGCTTTATGCCGACGAAATGCCTGCTTATGCGACCTCTCTTGTCGCGCGTCACTCTCGACTTTTGGGTGTTCATCTGAATGATGGATATGGAAAGCGTGATGACGGTTTGATTGCCGGATCAGTTCATCCTATCCAAACCATAGAATTACTCGTAGCCCTTAATCATATTGGTTACAATGGCATTCTTTATTTCGATACATTTCCGGATACTGCGGGCATTGACCCTGTCGCAGAATGTGAAGCCAATATCGCAGCAACGGAATCGATGAAAAAAATTGCGGAATATCTGACCGACCACACCGATTTGGCTGAAGCCATTCACCGTCAAGATTCAGCCAAGAGTATGGCAATCGTTCAGAAAGCCTTGTTTGGTCATCTTGTGAAATGAAAGCGTAAGGACTCCCATGAATTCATCACTTGCATCACTTGGCCAGCAAGCGCTTCATGAATTAGGTGATGTGTTCAAGCATGTAAAAGATGATGCCGCGGATGCTTTGATCAATGCCATTATCGCCGCGCGGCATATCGCGGTTTATGGATGTGGACGCGAAGGCCTCGCGATCAAAGGCTTCGCCATGCGCCTCTTTCATTTGGGTCTTGATGTTCATGTTTTAGGTGACATGACGGTGCCGCATTTCGGCAAAGGCGATTTGTTGATTGTGAGCGCGGGAACAGGTCATCTCAATTCTGGCGAAGCCTTTATCAAAGTGGCGCGAGAGGATGGCGCACGCATTGCGGTCATCACATCGCAACCTACATTATCGACTCCCAAATTGGCGGATGTCCTCACAATCATTCCGGCGCAAACCATGGCGAATGATCAAAGCGCCAAGGCTTCGGTTTTGCCCATGGGATCTATGTTTGAAATCGCCGAGACGATTTTGTTCGAGCTCATTATTTTACGGCTTCGCGATAGACTTGGTGAGACCGCAGAGACCATGCGCGCGCGCCATACGAATCTCGAATAGACTCTCATCTGGTTCCTCTCAATTTGAAAATCTGGGCCTCTGGTAAAAGCCCGAAAGTCACTATAGGAACGCGCAAGAATGATTGCGTCCGCGTCAAAAATACGGAGTTAAACTATGACCGCCTCGTTCAAAGATCAGTTGAAAGACAAAAGCCTCTTTCGTGAGGAGGCGTATATTGCCGGTCGCTGGACAGGATCGGCGAAGAAGATCGATGTAACCAATCCGGCCAATGGCCATGTGATCGGCACTATCCCCAAGTTAGGCCGTGCTGAAGCCGCGGACGCAATCAAAGCGGCAGAAGCAGCGCAAAAACAATGGGCTGCCACGCCTGCAAAACAACGCGGCCAAATTCTTCGTCGCTGGTTCGAATTGATGATGGAAAATCAAGACGATCTCGGTCGCATAATGACCGCTGAGCAAGGCAAGCCGCTCCCCGAAGCAAAAGGTGAGGTTGCCTATGGCGCGAGCTTTGTCGAGTTCTTCGCCGAAGAAGCACGCCGCATCTATGGCGAAACCATTCCCTCTCCCTGGCCGAATGCCCGCATTGTTGCCATCAAGCAGCCCGTGGGTGTCGTCGCTGCCATCACGCCTTGGAATTTTCCGAATGCGATGATCACACGCAAAGCCGGCCCGGCGCTTGCGGCGGGTTGTTCGTTTGTTGTGAAACCCGCAACAGATACACCTTTCTCGGCGCTCGCCCTCGCTGAACTTGCAGAACGCGCAGGCATTCCCAAAGGTGTGTTCTCGGTGATCACAGGTCCAGCGCGCGAGATCGGCGCCGAGATGACCTCAAACCCGATCGTGCGTGCGCTTTCTTTCACAGGCTCCACAGATATCGGTAAATTGCTGATGGCACAATGCGCAACCACTGTGAAAAAAGTTGGCCTTGAACTTGGCGGCAACGCGCCATTCATTGTCTTTGATGATGCCGATCTTGATGCAGCGGTTGCTGGTGCGATGGCTTCGAAATATCGCAATGCCGGTCAGACTTGTGTCTGCGCCAATCGCTTACTCGTACAAGACGATGTCTATGATGCTTTCGCAGATAAGCTTGCGAAAGCGGTTACAACACTGAAAGTGGGTGATGGTTTTGGTGATGGCATAACGACCGGACCACTCATCAATGCTGCAGCGGTTGATAAAGTTGAAGAACATGTGACTGACGCTTTGAAGAAGGGCGGCAAAGTGATTACCGGCGGCAAACGTCATGCGCTTGGGGGTACTTTCTTTGAGCCGACCGTTATTCGTGATGTCACACCTGATATGTTGATTGCACGCGAAGAAACATTCGGACCGGTTGCGCCACTCTTCCGTTTCAAAACTGAAGAAGAAGCCATCCGCATGGCCAATGATACAGAATTCGGTCTCGCTTGTTATTTCTATACACGCGATATTGGTCGTGTGTGGCGCGTTGGCGAAGCACTTGAATATGGCATTGTTGGCATCAATGAAGGGATCATCTCCACCGCTGAAGCACCCTTTGGTGGCGTAAAAGAATCCGGCATCGGCCGTGAAGGTTCACTTCATGGCGTCGAAGAATATATCGAAATTAAATATATGCTGATGGGTGGTTTGGGGAAGTTAAAGAAGTGAATGGTGAGTAGCGAATAGTGAGTAGCGAATAGGGATTAGAGTCACGTTGCTTCTCGCTCGCTCTCCACTACTCGCTACTCACAAAAATCATCTTTCCACAAAGGCTTTCTCAACCACATAGCTTGCAGGCTCACGACTTGAGCCTTCTTCAAAGCCACGCGCTTTGAGAATGTTTGTGAGATCAATATTCAAGCCCTGCGATCCGCAAATCATGATGCGATCATCTTTAGCATTGAGTACGGGCAACTCAATATCACTCGTCAATAAATCGGCAGAGATTAGATCCGTAATACGGCCACGATTTTTAAATGGCTCGCGCGTTACTGTCGGATAATAAATCAATTTATCGCGTACGAACTCGCCCAAAAATTCATCTTCGGGCAATTCCTTCTCAATCATGTCACTATAAGCGAGTTCGGCCACTTCGCGTGTGCCATGAACGAGTACGACCTTTTCAAATTTTTCGTAAGTTTCAGGATCGCGAATGAGACTTAAGAACGGCGCCAAACCTGTGCCTGTTCCCAAAAGATAAAGATGTTTTCCGGGCAAAAGATTTTCGAGCAACAATGTACCGGTCGCCTTTTGTCCGACGATGATTTTATCACCGGGAACAATATTCAACAAACGCGACGTCAAAGGACCATCAGGCACTTTGATCGAAAAAAATTCGAGCTTGTCGTCATAATTCGGACTGGCAATCGAATAAGCGCGCAGCAAAGGTTTACCATCTATCGGCAACCCGATCATCGAGAATTGGCCATTGCGAAAACGGAAGCCGCGATTGCGCGTGGTCGTGAAGCTGAAGAGCCGGTCCGTCCAATGATTGACACTCAACACGGTTTCTTCTTGAAATGCGCTCATAGCCGCCCGCCCGCTTCGACTGACCTCTTATTCGAAAGGATGCGACATTTTGTCAAACCCTTCCAAACTGTTATATCAACTAATTATCAGAATTCAACGTAAATTTTATAATATCACATTTTAAAAGTGTAATTTTATCTCTTGATGATGAGGTTGAATTCCGCCTTTCAATGCATCGGAATATGCGGGCGGGCGTTGGGGCGACTTGATCTGGGTCAAGTTTTCAAGGAGGGGTGCGCCGGGTTTCAACCGCCATTCAACGGAACCCAATAATCCCCATCTTTTCGATATGAGCGCTTTACGGCCGCCCAAGCGACCCGATGCGCTGCGGCGTCACGTCCGCCGCCATAATGGCGTTTGTTTGGGTCAGCGTAACGCTCATAAGCGTGGTTGAAGGCTTCACGGAAAATCGTTTGCGCATGAACCGGCAGATGAAGACGCACGCGATGCGGCAATTTTTCATTCTTGCGATATGGCATCACTTCCTCCCGATTTTGATCGCTGATCATGATCGGATCGGGCGCACGAAAACCATTCGCGATGTTGCTTATGAGAGTCTATCTGTCAGCTTGCGAGATGAGGACATAGAATGGGTCCGCCAAGACTGCGTTCCAACCGATAGGCCAAATCCAACGCACGCGCTTCTTGAAAACCAGGTACGATGAATTGCACACCGACCGGCAAACCTTCAGATGTTACGCCCGCCGGAAGACTGATTGCCGCCAATTCAAAATAGTTCGCAAAGCGAGTGAATACTGCGGGACTGTCATGTTCTGGATGCTCACCAAGCACGGGAGCGGGAAACGCGGTTGTCGGTGTCAGCAACGCATCAATCGATTCAAAAGCCTTATCAATCGCCGCTTTGTTGCGATCGCGATTTAAAAGATTTTCCAGATAATCGACTGCGGTGATGGATTTACCACTCATCATTCGACGTCGGACAGCTTCACCGATACGATTGGGTGTCTCCTCTACAAATTCACGATAATGACGATAGCCATCGATCGCGAGAAACATACCGCAAGGCGCTGCATAATCAGCAAGGCTTTTTGAAAAACGGATCGGCACACATGTTGCGCCTGCCGCGTTGATCCGATTGATCGTCTCTTGCCAAATTTTTTCTGTATGCGGATGAGGTGTAACGCCGAGCTCAACAGGAATACCAATCCGCTTACCTTCAAAGGCTTTGGAATCATTTACAGGAGAGGGCACGCTCGTTCCCTCAGGATGTTCTGTAAGAACATCAAATAAGAGCGCAGCATCACGCACCGTGCGTGTCATCGGACCAATTGTATCAAGCAATTCCGAAAGGGGCAGAACCCCCGTTGTCGGAATCAACCCTATCGTTGTTTTTAATCCCACAAGACCAGAGAAAGATGACGGCAACCGAATGGATCCCCCCGTGTCCGTACCGAGCGCTCCGGGCACCAAACCGGATGCGACTGAAACGCCCGAACCATTTGAAGACCCACCGGGCACGCGATGTTGTTTTTGATCCCAAGGGTTAACCGGCGCGCCAAGTGTTTCATTAGAACCCCAGCCGCCGAATGCATATTCAACGGTTGCGACCTTGCCGATAATAATCGCGCCAGCATTTTTCAATCGTTGAACGACGACCGCGTCTTGTGCTTCCGCTCGAGCCCCTTTGCGTGTCAGTGAGCCCCCGCCTGTGGGCATACCTGCAACATGAATAATGTCTTTGATCGCAAGAGGAACTCCAAAAAGCGGCCCTCTCGGCGTGCCGAGTGCGGCGAGTCGATCAAGATGCCGCGCCTCATCAAGAGCGCGCGTTTGATCAAGATGAACGAAGGCCTTTAAGCGATCATTCGCGTGTGTGATTCGATTGATTGCCGCAATCACCATCGCTTCGACCGAAGCGTTTCCGGAGCGGGTTTTTTTGATTGTCTCTTCGAGGGTCAAAGGCACAGTCGACATTTTAAATTTCCTGTTATTATTGCGCTCAAGATTTATCGATTTTACCAATTTGTCAAAAGATTCATGACTTCATTTTGAGTTGAGCAGCCACGCCCTTTCCTGCGAGAGAAAAACTCAGCTATAGTTCGAAATAAGAGTGAGTTGTGAGAAGACGGAGTGCGACGCCATGAGTCGTGTTGGATCTTTTGGACGTTCCGTTTTTATAGGGTTGATCATTTTCGGTCTGTTGGCGCTTGCGACAAAAAGCGCAAAAGCCGGACCCGTGGAAGAGGGCGATCGCGCCTATCTTCAAGGTCGTATTGAGGCGGCCATTCAGCTCTGGACACCGCCTGCCACGCAAGGCAGTGCCGAAGCTCAATATCGTCTCTCGCAGGTCTATCTCTCCGGCAATGGTGTCGCGCGCCATCTTGAATTGGGTTTGAAATGGTTGTCACTGGCCGCGGAGCGGCATTATCCGCCGGCGCTGATTGATCTCGCCGATCTGAAGCTCGATCCCCGCAATGTGATGTATCAACCTGATGAAGCGGTAGCCTTGTTACGCGATGCGGCGGGACAAGGCATTGTTCAAGCGCAAAGACAACTCGGGCAGCTCTATCGCGAAGGAAAAGCCGTTTCGCAAGATTTCACCGAGTCTTTGCATTTCTATCGCATGGGTGCGCAGCGTGGAGATCTTGAATCACAATATGTTTTGGGTGAACTTTATCGCTATGGCTATGGCGTTGAACAAAGCAACATCAAAGCTTTGATGTGGATGAGTCTCGCTGCAAGTGCGATTACGGGAAACAACACTCACTTAAAAAAAATTGCCCATGACGCAGCGATTGCACGCAGTCAATTATCAAGACTCGTTGGCCCTTCCGAGCGCGCGGAAGCTGATGACTTGGCGTCCCGCTGCTGGCAAAATAAATTAGTCGCTTGCGATTGATGAAGCGCCCTCAATAAGCGAGCGCGACACCGTCTTTGCGCGGGTCCGTGCCCGCGGCATAATCGCCTTCAGTCGTCACGAGAATGCCCTGCCCGCCACCAAGCGGCATTGTGGGCCGCGTGACTGGATGACCGCGATCAGCGAGCTCACGCATGACGGAGTCAGGAATTCCCCTTTCGCCTTCGAACACATCAAGACGACGAAATCCGCGCGGATAATCAAAGGCTTCTTGAATGTTCATCTCGTAATCGATGAGATTTTGTAGAACATGCGCTTGGCCAACCGGCTGGTAAGCGCCGCCCATCACGCCATAAGAAAGCCAGGGCCTTCCGTCTTTTAATGCCATTGCAGGAATGATCGTATGAAGCGGTCTCTTGCGTGGCGCGACATTATTCGGATGGCCGGCTTCAACACGAAAACATGCGCCACGATTTTGCAAAGCAATACCGGTTGCGGGATCAACTTTGCCTGTACCAAACGAGAAATACAATGAATTGATAAAAGAACACATATTGCCGAAGCGATCAGCCACCGTGAGATAGATTGTATCACGTTGATAGGTTGAAGATTTATGCGACGGTGCGTGACTGGATTTTTTCATATTGATTTTCTCACGCAACTCATCGGCGAAAGATTTTGACAAAAGCCGATCAACCGGAATATCGGCAAAAGTTGGATCAGCCACGAAAGCATCGCGAACCGAATAGGCCAATTGCGTAGCTTCAATTTGTAAATGGAAGCGATCCGCACTCAAAGGATCCATCGCTTTTGTTTGATAGCCTTCAAGAATATTTAAGAGAACAAGTGCGGTAAGCCCCTGCCCGCTTGGCGGAATTTGATAGAGATCAACACCGCGATAATTCGCTTTGATCGGATCAACATAATGCGTCGTGAAATCCGAAAAATCTGCCAACGTATGTGTACCGCCTTGTTTTTGCGCGAATTCAACAAGCGATTTGGCAATCGAGCCCTTATAGAAAGCATCGCGTCCTTCATTCGCGAGAACGCGCAAGGTCTTTGCCAATTCAGGAAAGATAATCTTTTCACCCGCACACGGGGCACGCCCGCCCTTTAAAAGTTGCGTACGCGCACCTTCATCATTTTTAAGTTTATTCTCTTCTTCAGTCCAATCGGTAGCCGCGCGCTCATGAAGAATGAATCCCTTTTCAGCGAGTTCGATAGCAAGTGCGAGAATATCGGAAAAAGATTTGGTGCCATGATCGTCAAGCAATCGCGACCAGGCATCAATCGCACCGGGAATTGTTACCGCATGAATTGAATCCGTCGCGATCGCATTCATTCCTTGATCACGCAATAATTTTTCTGTGAGGCCTGCAGGTGCCCATCCAGAGCCATTCAGCGCATAAAGCTTCTTCTGATCAGCACGCCAATATAATGCAAAGCAATCGCCCCCGATGCCCGTATTATGCGGTTCGATCACACATTGAACGGCTGATGCGGTGAGTGCCGCATCCATCGCATTTCCACCATGGCGCAGAGTTTCAAGCGCGATCAGGGTGGACAATTGTTGCGAGGTCGCCGCCGCACCATGACGGCCATAGGCAACGGAGCGACCTGGTAAATGTAGATCACGCATGAATGAGATCTCCGTTTTTAAGAAAACAAACTACGGATGATTCCGGCAAGTGCAATGAAGATCAGCATAAACAAAGTGATACGGCGGAAGCCTTCAGCGGTTGCGCCCAGAAAATGTCGTGTGCCGAGAGTCATGCCAATCAACAAGACAGGAAATGCAAGCGCGGCTGTTTTCAAAGTGTTGTGATCAACCAATCCCGCGTTGAAGAGAAATATGAAAACCATAATATCAAGCAAGAAAAAATAGGCTGTAACCGCCGCGCGAATTTTTGCAGGCGAGTCACCATCAGCGGTCAGAAAGAGTGCCACTGGCAACCCGCCCATGCCGACAGCACCATTTGCAACACCGGAAGCGATGCCAACTGAAAGCGCGCCTTTATCATTGGCTTTCTTTCTGAGCTCCCATCCGCGTAACAATAAAAACGCCGCACCCAATACGAAGATCGAGAGACCGAGTTTGAGTTGATCAGCGGGAATGCTTGAGAGCAACAGAACGCCCGGGCCCGTGCCAATCGCTGCACCCATAAGAAGGAACACAACGCGACGCCAAGGAATATCGCGCCATACAGAAAAAGCCTGGACACAACTAGTAATCACTTTGAGAAGGAGGGCCACGCCAATCGCACGCGCGAGGACATCGACAAGCGACCAACTTGATACGAGAACGGCGGAGAACCCAAAGCCGGAATAACCGCGCGCAAGCGATGCGATAAAAAGGCCAATGAACATAATGAAGAGCGCGAGAGGCGAAGCTGATAATAAAAATTCAGGCAGGATCATCGCTCACCTTTTTTGATTTTCTTTCAGTGAGCGTAATTCGGCTTTGCGCAGGAGACAGAACCAGTGCGCATGAAGCCGTCAGTCCACAAACCTATTTGCCTGCCATCATCAAGAGCTGAAGATAACAAACGCGGCGCTTGAAGCGGCGATTCTCGTCCCATTCAAAAATGAAAAGGCGCGGACGATCTCGACCGGGACGTTCAACTTTGATTTCGATCTCGGGCGGAAGCAGAATGCCAAGATGGCGCAATGTGCGATGCGCATCACGTTCGATTTCACCAAGAAGCGAGCGATCAATCCAACAACGCGCGAGAACCGCGCCCAGATAATCAAGAATCTTTTCTTTGAGTTCGCTCGGATTGATGACGATTTCGATCGGCGGCTCGCGTGCAAACTCGGCATCATTCGAGTCATCATAATCATAATGATTTTCATTGGCGATGGTCTCGAAAGGTGCGGGGAGATTTTCCTCCGCGCCCATAATGGCCGGCACACCCCCGGAATTGGAACGATTGGCCATGGGGGCGGCTCCCGCCTTCCTCAAGAACACACTAGAACGGACAAGAGAAAAACGGCGTTCCGCCCCAAAAATTAATGGGGTTCACGATCACCATCTCCCTCTATTTCCATCGTCTCATAGTAGAATTAGACTGGCAAGAGCTTCGCGCTCAGTAAAATGCCGAACCGGGTGGACGGCGGCGGGGGTGAGTGCCAAGGTGCAGCGCGATTCGAGAAATCCTCCAAAAGCACAAAATGGCCCTATATCCTTCAAATATACGCCCTTCTGGCGCTATTCTGTGTCTACTCGTGGCTTTAACAGCCATCCGGCTCTCGATTGCTGCGGGCACAGGGCTTGTTTTTGATGAAGCCTATTACCGGCTTTGGGGGCTCTTTCCCAGTTGGGGCTATTTCGACCACGCGCCCATGGTTGCCTGGTGGGTGGCACTGGGACAGATCCTCGCCGGCGACACGGCTCTCGGCACCAGGCTCCTCGGACCGCTTTCGGCCCTGATCGGCTCGCTTCTTTTATGGCGAACGGCGTTTCTTCTTTTTGACCGGTCGATCGCCGCGCTTTCGGTTCTCGCTTTTAACGCCATGCTCCTGCCCTGCGTGGGCAGCAGCATCATGACCCCCGATGTGCCGAGCGTGTTTTTCTGGGGCTTAACTTTATGGGCGCTCGCCGAGTTGCGCGCCTCGCAAAAAGCAATTTGGTGGCTCATCATCGGTGCGCTGATTGGGCTTGATCTGCTTTCAAAATATTCGGGTGTCTTCCTTGGGCTCGGCATTTTGCTATGGCTGATCATTGACCGAGAGCAGAGACATTGGTTCGCACATCCGCTCCCCTATGTCAGCGCGTTTCTCGCGATACTCTTGTTCGCACCTGTGCTCTATTGGAATGCGACACATGATTATGTGTCCTTCGCCAAGCAATTGTCACGCACACAAGGTAAGAGTTTTGAACCACGTTTTATATTTGAATTGATTGGTGCGCAGTGGCTTTTGATGACGCCCGTTATAGGTGCTTTTGCGCTTTATTCATTTGTAAAAAATCTTCGCACGCTCACGCCTGCCCGAAGTAGCCCAACAATATTACTTGTTGCAACGTCTTTACCATTCGCGCTTTATCTTTTGCTTCATGCTCTCCATGATCGCGTGAATGCCAATTGGCCAGCGCCTCTTATGCCGTCCTTCGCCGTGCTTGCGGCGATCACGCTCGAAAAAATGAAATTACACTTTTTAAAGCGATTTGCTTTTGCGAGTGGTTACGCACTCATTGGTCTTACTTTTCTTGAAATCATTCATCCCTTCTTACCTATCCCCTCCGATCGCAATCCGGCGATGCTGACTCGAGGGTGGGTTGAGTTGGGCAAAGAGCTTGAAACCATCGCAAAAGAAAAAGGTCTGAGCTGGATTGCCACCGCAAGCTACGAACATACGGGCGGATTGGGCTTTGCGCTTCACGGTCAATTGAATGTGATTCAAATTAATGAGCGCATTCGCTATGGTTTCATGCCGCCGCCTGATCCGGAATTGGTTGCAAAGTCAGCACTATTCATCATGTGGGATTATGCAGCAGAAGATACACTAAAAAATCTCGCTGCGTGTATCGGTCACGCTGAAAAGATCGGGACAATCTCAAGAAAATTTAACGATACCGTGATTGAGACTTTTTCGCTCTATCAACTCAATGATATCAAAATCACGCCTCCAATTTATGATTGGAAGCGTGATCCAAGTTCTTGTCAATTATAATCAGAGTATGCCTGAATAGGCTTTCTCAAAAAGATCATGCGCGTCTTTTTCAGTCAGAGGCACAGGATTACCTCCGGCAGTCGGATCATCAGGCGCCATTTTCGCCATCAAGGCGAAATTTTCTTTGCCGACGCCAAAATCTTTCAGCGTTTGCGGCACATCAAGCTCAACACGCAGATCAAGAATCCATTTTAGAAACACATCAAAGTCAGGCGCTAAGCCAATATAGGCAGACAGTCTTTTGATTTTCGTTTCAATCGCTTTGCGATTGAATTGCAACACATAAGGCATGAAGACCGCATTCGTCATGCCGTGATGTGTGTCATGCAGCGCACCGACCGGATGCGAAAGCGCATGAATCGCACCAAGACCTTTTTGAAAGGCGGTTGCGCCCATTGCCGCAGCCGACATCATATGCGCGCGTGCCTCAAGATCTTTGCCATCTTTATACGCGCACGGCAGCGCCTCTTTCACAAGACGAATGCCTTCAACGGCAATGCCCTCACCCATCGGATGATAGAAAGGCGACGAATAGGCTTCCAAACAATGCGCGAGCGCATCCATGCCCGTTCCCGCTGTGATTTTCGGCGGCATGCCGACGGTGAGTTCTGGATCACAGATTGTCACTTTCGGCATCATGCCGGGATGAAAGATCACTTTTTTCGTATGCGTTGTTTCTTGCGTGATGACGCCCGCACGACCCACTTCAGACCCTGTGCCTGCCGTTGTCGGAACTGCGATCACGGGCGCGATGCCTTTGGGGTCCGCGCGCGTCCACCAATCACCGATATCTTCGAAATCCCACATCGGACGTGTTTGTCCGGCCATGAACGCGATCACTTTACCGGCATCAAGACCTGAGCCGCCACCAAAGGCAATCACACTGTCGTGTTTACCAGCGCGATAGACCTTCAACCCCGCTTCGATATTTGAATCAACCGGATTAGGTTTGATCTCTGAAAAAACAGCCACACCGAGACCTGCTGCGTTCAATGTCTTCACCGCCTCATGAACCATCGGCTGCGTCGCAAGAAAAGGATCGGTCACGAGCAAAGGATTTTTGAATCCGTGATCTTTGCAAAGCTGAGGCAAATCCTTGATGCGTCCGGCACCAAATTTGACAGCGGTCGGATAGTTCCAATTGGCGGTAGGAGAATTGGTCATAGGATCGGCCTTATTCGTTTTCGAGAAAAATCAAATTGTGCGGAGGTGATAGCTCTTCACTCGTGTCAGCGTATCATAACCGATGGCTGAAAGACTGACACCACGGCCTGTGTCTTTCACACCCGTCCATGCGAGTGCGGGATCGAGATAATCACACCGATTCATAAAGACCGTACCGGTTTCAATATCGCGTCCAAGACGCTGCGCCGCCGCTTCATCTTGAGTCCAAATTGCGGCCGTCAGCCCATAGGGGCTATCATTTATCAGCTTCAACGCCTCAGTATCATCTTTAACTTTCATGATACCGACTACAGGACCAAAATTTTCCTCCCGCATGAGCGCCATTGAATGATCAACATTCGTCAAGACTTGCGGCATAAGGTAGGAGCCTGTGCCTTTATCGAGCGGAAAGAGAGACGCATCAATATGTGCTCTCGCACCTTTAGAGAGCGCTTCTTTCACTTGCGCGCGCACAAGATCAGCGCCCTTTGCTGTAGCGAGCGGTCCGAGAGTTACGCTTTCATCAAGAGGGTTGCCCATTTTGTACGTTTTTGTGAGCGCCACAAATCCTTCAACAAAGCGATCATAGAGGCTTTCATGCACATAGATGCGTTCAATGCCGCAACATGATTGTCCGGAATTAAAAAACACCCCGTCGACAAGATTTTCAACCGCGTGATCAAAATTCGCGTCCGCCCTCACATAAGCGGGATCTTTGCCACCAAGCTCGAGGCCAAGCGTTGTAAATGTACCGGCGGCGGCCGTTTCAATCGCGCGCCCACCCGTCACCGAACCTGTGAAAACACAGTGATCAACCGCGTGGGATGATAAGATTCGGGTTGTATCCTCATGCGTTAAAACAAGATTGGCGAACAATCCTTTCGGAAGATTGGCTGCTTCCATCGCTTTCGCAAAACGCTCTCCAACCAGAAGTGTTTGCGCGGCATGTTTGAGAATAACAGCATTACCGGCAATCAAGGCCGGAACGATTGAATTCACTGCCGTGAGATAAGGATAATTCCAAGGTGCAATCACAAAGACGATGCCAACCGGAGTCTTTTCAATAAAACGCGTGAACCCTTCTTTCGGGTGAGGACGATGAGGCGCGAGACTCTCGGGCGCAATCTTAATCATGTGACGCGCGCGTTCTTCAAAGCCACGAAACTCGCCACCCCATTTCACCGGTCGCCCCATTTGAGTGGTAAGTTCAGGCACCGCTTCAGCGGACATTGTGAGCATTGACTCGACGAAGGCTGACAGTTTCGCCATTCGTTCGGCAAGGGGTACATCACGCCATATTTTTTGTGCCGCGCGCGCGTCTTTCAATACGCGATCAATCTCGGCTTGAGAGGCGCTTTGGCGTCGTGCCACTTCGCGACCATCAATGGGTGAAATACAAACAATGTCTGTCATGTTAAAACTCGGGGTGAGTGATTATAAAAAATCGAAAGGTTCAAAAGCGAAAGCATGGCAATCAAGCGTTCCTTAAGCAAAAAAGATCGACAACAGGAGCGCTTCACGAAATCAAAAGACCAATCAAATGATCTCGAAATAGCGCTGCATTTCCCAATCGGTGATTGCGCGACGGAACTCTCTTTCTTCCCATTCGCGCGTCGCTGCGAAATGATCAACAAAGACATCGCCGAAAAGATCGCGCGCTGCTTTCGAAGCTTTAAGCCTCTGCGCGGCTTCCCATAAAGTGCGTGGGAGCGCGCGGTTTTTAGGAAGCTTGGCTTCATAGGCATTACCGGTTTGCGCATCACCCGGTTCGATTTTATTTTCGATACCCCAAAGGCCTGAACCAATGGCGGCAGCAAGCGCGAGATAGGGATTGATATCGGCTGCAGCGACGCGGTACTCAACGCGCTGCGATTTTTCAGAGCCTTCAATGACACGCAATGCGGTTGTGCGATTATCAACCGACCATGCTGAATCGGTTGGTGCCCAGAAGCCTGGAATGAGACGCGTGTAAGAATTCACAGTGAGCGCCACCATTGCGAGGAGTTCTGGCATCAAATCTTGTTGCCCGCCAACAAACCAGCGCATCGTGTCGGACATTTTATGTTTTTTCTTCGCATCATAAAAAAGTCCGCGTCCGGTTTTTTTATCCGCAAGCGACAAATGCAAATGGCCTGATTGGCCCGGCCATTCATGTGAACTCTTCGCCATGAAAGAGGCCATCCAGCCGCGTTTCTGTGCGAGGACTTTTGTGTAGGTTTTAAAGAGAGCGGCTTTATCCGCAGCGTGCAATGCTTCATCGACCTTGATTGCCGCTTCAAGCACTCCCGGACCCGTTTCAGTGTGAAGGCCTTCGATCTCAAAATTCATCTTGCGGCCGAGATCCAAAAGATCGCGATAGAAATCGGCATGAACCGATGAACGCAGCATAGAGTAACCGAAGAAGCCAGGCGTGATATTTTTTAGGTTCCGATAATTTTTTTCACGCACGGAATGAGGCGTTTCTTCAAAAAGAAAAAACTCGAATTCGGCGGCGGCATTGACACGGAATCCGTTATCCGCCGCACGCTTCAATACGCGACGCAATGTACCGCGCGGGCAGACATCCTCCCATTTGCCGGTAAACTCGCAAAGAAACAACGGCAGATCATCTTCAAACGGAATTAGCCGCATTGTTTCCGGCACCATGCGCACTTTGGCATCGGGATAACCGGTATGCCAACCGGTCACCGTCACATTGTCATAGAGTTGATCATTCGAATCCCAGCCCACGACAACGTCGCAAAATCCCAAGCCCTTCTCGATCGCGCTTTCGAATTTATCGCGATTGACATATTTGCCGCGAAACACGCCGTCCATGTCGAAGACGCCGAGCCGCACATAAGGCACATCGCGTTTGCGGACATAGGCAAGGGCATCGGCGGCGTTTTTAAGAACAGGGGAAGACGACATGATGACTCCGGACGGCAGAGCAAGGTTAAAATTCAGAGTGAATAGCGGCGATCATGAAAGCGATCACGGTGCGGATTGGCAAGTCGTAAATCAAAGGCGGTCGCGCCTTTTATTCGGATCGAGCATAAATTTTTAAGGTCCTATGGTAAAAAAACCAAGGTGATTCGGTATTGTTGTTCGAAGCACGCGTGTTGTAGCGTCTCGTTTGTATCTGGTTGCGTATCATGTCTGTGTTGTCCCAAGCCCCGGCTGCGGCACTTTCGCTCGCCGATCTGCCGCCAAGCCACGAAACCCGTTGGGTCATGAGCCGGAAAGCCAAATTGATTGAAGCCATTCATGCGGGCCTGATCAGTTCAGAGGAGGCCGCTGAGCGCTATCGTCTGACGCTTGATGAGCTTACCGAGTGGCAGACCTATTTCACCCACCACGGAGCGCGCGGATTAAGGGCCACTTTCCTTCAGCAATATCGGCATATTCACGGCGCCTGAAACCCGCAAAAGAAAAACGGCGGGGCATTAAAAGTGGCGGGACTTGGCCCGACGCCTTCTCATTTCGAATTATTTCTCGCCGATAGCCGCTTCCGCCGCCGCAATTTCGGCTTGGCGCTTGGCGATCACATGACCAATCGGCGGGCCTTTGAAACGCTTATTTTCAAAAGCGAACCAGATGATCCCCGTCAAAATCAAGAAGCCGACCGTAATTGAGAGCGCCCAATCATTCGGTGGCTGGATGCCGAGATAGAAGATCAACGCCATTGCGAGGATCGACAATACAGCAAAGAGTTTGAAGAGGCCCGGGCCCAAATCCCAAGGACCCATCTTGTTCCATTTTGGCGTGCCGTGCGCAAAGAGGCCCAAAGCAATCGGCACCGTGAAGGACAGGAACAAGAAGATCACCGTGCAAGACACGACAATCGAATAGGCCGACGAGCCGGCGATGGAGATCACCGTCGTGCCCCAAACAAAGAGCACGGACAGTATCGAACCCGTCCGAATCGCAGAGACAGGTGTGCGATGCGCTTTGCTCACACTTGCCAAGGTTTTCGAGAAGGGCAATCCACCATCACGCGAGAAGGCAAAAATCATGCGCGATACGGATGTCACTGTCGCCAAACCGCAAAGCCATTGCGAGATGAAAATCGCAACATAGAGAAGCTTCGCGAAAGTCGGATTCATTTTCGCATCAATCGCCCAGAAGAAGACGTTCCAGCCTTGCTTCGCGGCTTCTGCCATATCCGGGATCATCATCACGAAAGCGGAGAGCATGACCCAACTCGCGATCGAAGACCACAGGATCGACGAGACAATGCCACGCGGAACAGAATGCGCAGCGCGTTTCGTTTCTTCAGACGTATGGGCAGAAGCATCATAGCCGGTGATTGTGTAAATCGGCAGCAAGAGTCCCAAAAGGAAAATCCGGAACAATGAATCCGATTGCGGCCACACCGAGCCTTCTTCCGGTTGACCGGAATAATTTGTAAAGGTCCAAAGCCGTGAGATTTCCCAATGATCCGCGGCGATCAGACATCCAATCGTCAATGCGAGTGCAGCACCAAAAATCAAATAACCCGAGAAATCGGTAAGCAATGCGGTCAGGCGAATGCCGAAATGATTGACGAGAGCTTGCGCGCCCGTAATCACAACGAGAAAGATCATTTGATTGGTGAGATTGGTTACATCGAAACCAAATGCGCCGGCAAAGAAATTCCATGTTCCGACATTGATCGCACCAAGAACTGTCACAAGACCTAAAAGATTAAGCCAAGCCGTAAGCCAGCCTGTGAAGTGGTTACCGAGAATGAAACCCCAATGATAAAGACCGCCTGCAGTCGGATAGGCCGAACCAATTTGCGCCATCGCGATTCCGAAGACTGCAGAAACCGCACACCCAACAATCCAACCGATTCCGATGGCGCCGCCGCCCGCACCCGCTGTGGCTTGAGCGAGTTAGTTAATGCCGCCCGACAAAATGCAAATGATCGAAAAAAATCGCAAAATTTGAAAATGCACTCATCGATCTTTCGAGTTCTTCTGCATAGCCCATCGAATGGAGGACTTTCAGATCCTCTTTCTTGGCATGATCATCGTAATTTTCAGCCGACATTTTTTCGCGCCCCCTCGCGCATTTTGTTGCTCTGCAACACCAGAATAAAGACTCTGCGCTGCATTCACTAACGCAATGGCGACTTAACGGGAAAATTCCGTCCAGCAATCATGACTTGACGTTAAATGATTACACAGCGTCAGACTGTCGCAGCGTGAACGCAATATCCGGGTCAGCCAATCTAACTGAAAAAATCCGCCGCGCTAAACTTTCGCGACTAAAAGCGACAAAAGCACCGCTTTGAAACCCGCCTTTCCCGTAACGAAAGGGACGACCCTCGCCATCAACCACAACACCACCCGCAGCGGAAATAATCGCATGTCCGGCCGCGACGTCCCATTCCATTGTTGGGCCAAAACGCGGATAGAGATCCGCCCGTCCCTCTGCCACGAGACAAAATTTCAGCGAAGATCCGGCGGAAATGCACTCTGCAATGGAAAGCGCGTCGATAAATTCTCCCGTTGCACGGTCGGGATGTGAACGGCTCGCCACCACCGTGAGTGGGCCCTGCGGGGCTTCACGCGTGGCGATCTCCCGCCGATCACTTGCGGCCTCGAGCGCTTCATCCGGCTTAATTGTCAGCGCAAAGGCTCGTGTTCCGCCAATCCAGAGTTTGGAGAGAAGCGGCGCATAAATCGCGCCGGCAACGGGGACGCCTCCCTCGATCAACCCGATATTGACCGCAAATTCCGCACGGCCACGAATAAATTCCCGCGTCCCATCAAGCGGATCGACAAGAATAAATCGATCAGCGATAGCATGGGATATCCCAGCGGCTTGTTCCTCTTCTGCAATCACCGGAATTTCAGGCACGGCTTCACACAGCGCGCGAAGAATAAACCGCTCCGAGGCCTCATCGGCATCAGTCACGGGACTGCCATCTGCTTTTCGACGCGCCTGATCAAGCCGCGCGCGGTGTGGGAGAATGATGGCACCCGCTCGAACGGCAATCTGTCCAAAGAGTTCCGCCAGCGTGTCCCGATCCATGCTCGGCCTATCCCTGTCGATTGCGTCCACCACATGCTACAAATAAATCACTTCGCGGTCGGACCGCAGAGAGTCAAGTTTGCAATAAGGATTTAGAGGGATTGACCTCCATGAGCACTGCTTCGCCGATTGGCATTGTCACGATCTCGGATCGCGCTAGTCGCGGTGATTATGAAGATAAAGGCGGGCCTGGAATCATTGCCGCTTTGACGAATCTTTTGGCGTCGTCTTGGCGACCTGTTCAGGTGATCATTCCTGACGAGACGCCGACCATTATCACAACACTCTGCGATCTAGCCGATCATGAAGCCTGCTCTTTGATCTTGACCACGGGCGGCACCGGCCCAGCGCTACGCGATGTCACACCGGAAGCCACCGAAGCGGTATGCGAAAAAATGATGCCCGGCTTTGGAGAATTAATGCGCATAGCGAGTTTGAAAGAAGTCCCTACTGCCATTCTCTCGCGTCAAACGGCAGGCATTCGTGGCAAGAGTCTGATCATCAATCTACCCGGAAAACCTACAGCGATTCGCACTTGTCTCGATGCGGTATTTCCAGCGGTTCCTTACTGCATTGATTTGATCGGCGGTGATCGTTTTGAGACGAATAAAAAATTCTGCAAGGCGTTCAGACCAAAATCATAATGTTTTTGATGGACAAACGCGTCTGGCTTCACGGACGACCCACGCTCACATACTGAAAGCCTTTTGTCCGCATTTCTACTGGGCGATAAATATTGCGTAGATCGATTAGAACGGGAGTCTTAAGAGATGCGCGAACGCGCTCAAGATCAAGCGCCCTGAATGCATCCCATTCAGTCACAATGACAAGCGCATCAGCATTATCAACACATGTATAGGCATTATCAGCGAAAAACACATTCGATGTCATTGACGCTGCCGCTTCCATACCTTGCGGATCATAAGCGCGAATCTCAGCACCGGCATCTTGGAGGGCTGTAATCAAAGCCAATGATGGCGCATCGCGCATATCATCCGTATTGGGTTTAAAAGTGAGACCTAAAACCGCAATAGTTTTTCCACGCACATCGCCACCAAGTGCAGAAATTACACGATGTGCCATTCCTCTTTTGCGTTGATCATTTACAGCCACAACACTTTCAACGATGCGTAAAGCTACACCTTCATCTTGCGCAGTTTTTACCAATGCTTGCGTATCTTTTGGAAAACAAGAACCTCCATAACCGGGACCAGGATGAAGAAATTTTGAACCTATGCGGTTATCCAATCCGATCCCTCGCGAAACATCTTGCACATTGGCACCGACCGCCTCGCAGAGATCCGCAATCTCATTGATGTAAGTGATCTTGACAGCAAGAAAGGCATTCGCGGCATACTTAATCAATTCGGATGTTCGACGATCTGTAAAGACGAGTGGCGGCTCGTTGAGATAAAGCGGTCGATAAATTTCTGTCATTACTTTACGTGCACGCTCATCAGTCGTGCCGATCACGATACGATCAGGCCTTTTAAAATCACCAATGGCAGCGCCTTCGCGAAGAAATTCAGGATTAGAGACCACTTCAATTGAATGCTCCGGACGCATCTCGCGCAAGATCCGCTCAACTTCATCACCGGTTCCAACAGGCACCGTTGATTTTGTGACGACAATCGCGTCAGGATGAATCGCTTCAGCAATTTGGCGCGTCGCGGCATAGACATAAGATAAATCCGCATGACCGTCACCACGACGTGAGGGCGTGCCGACAGCAATAAAAACGGCATCCGCTTTTGAAACAGCAGCAGGTAAATCCATTGTGAAAGAGAGGCGACCTTCACGCGTATTTTTTGCGACAAGTTCAGCAAGGCCAGGTTCGTAAATGGGTATCTCGCCCCGATTTAGTCCCTCGATCCGATCGCGGCTTGCATCGACGCAGATCACTTCATGACCGAAATCCGAAAAGCAGGCGCCCGACACCAACCCGACATAACCTGCGCCAATCATGGCAATACGCATGAACCTTTTCTCCGTATTTCATCCGTCCGCTTCGCGGCCTTACTGACGACTCCGCTCTAACCCAAGGCCAAGGAAAAGTCTGCTCCCTTGTGTCGAAAGCTTCGATATGCGACTGCCACTCTCGTCTCGTCTTTTGGAGTCATAGTTGTGAGCACCCATCCCGTTCTTGTCGAAGTCTATCGTGGCCAAGCGGTCGAATCCCAACATCGGGGGTCTGTGGCCGTTATTGATGCCGATGGCGGGACCGTCCTTGAACTCGGGGATATTGAAACGCCCGTCTTTCCGCGTTCGGCAGTGAAAGCTTTCCAAGCGCTCCCGCTGATCGAGTCAGGGATTGCAGATCGCTTTGGCCTCACCGATGAAGAACTGGCGCTTGCCATATCGTCTCATTCCGGCGAGCCGCGCCACGCAGAAACCGCATTGGGGATCCTTAAAAAGGCGGGTAAGGATCAAACATGCCTCGAATGTGGGGCACATTGGCCCTCGAATAAAACAGCGGAACGCGCGTTGGTCGCAGCCGGCCAAAAACCCTCGGCACTTCACAATAATTGCTCCGGCAAACATTCAGGCTTCATTTGCTTGGCTTGCGGCCTTGATGAGGACCCAAAGGGTTACATAAAACCCGAACATCGAGTGCAAAGACAAATTCGCGCCGCTGGCGAAGAGATGACAGGGTTTCGCGTGCGTGAGGAATGGACCGGCACGGATGGCTGCTCGATTCCAACCTATGCGGTGCCCTTGAAAAATCTTGCACATGGTTTCGCAAAGATTGGCACGGGCGCAGGGCTTGGGCCTGAACGAGCGAAAGCTGCGGCGCGGCTTCGGCAAGCGGCCGCAGCCCATCCCTTTATGGTCGCGGGCACTGGGCGGCTTGATACGGTTGCGATGGAAATTTTTGGTCAACGCCTGTTTGTGAAAACCGGCGCTGAAGGTGTTTACTGTGCGGCTTTGCCCGAACAGGGTTTAGGCATTGCACTTAAAGCGGATGATGGCGAGACGCGCGCATCACAAGCGATGCTTGCGGGCATTGTTCATCGCTTCCTCATAATGAGTGAAGAGGAGCGGCGCGCATTTGATGCTAAAGCGTGGCCGACCTTAACCAATTGGAACGGCATGACGGTCGGTTCCGTCAAACCAACAAGCCTTTTGATGGATGCCTAAAGGCACTGGTCCTAATCTCGCCTCATTCACCCATGAAAGAGGCGTGCCTTAGTTTTGATCTCAATTTTTTAGAATGAACATGATCCGTCCGCAGCCTTCACAATGTATGAAATTCAGTGTCATCGGCGTTGCATTGACGATGCTTTCTGGATGCATGAGCGGATTATCCGGTACGCGCTTCACAGATACGGCTGAAGTGAAAACCGGTGATGTGATGCCTATTTTCATTGCGACAACTCGTAAAATGAATGGCGATGGATCGGTGACCACCGAGCTTTCATCAACGACAAATTATTTGATGAATCTCATCAATATTCCAAAAAATCATAAAACCGGACAAATTGAAAGGCCTGCCTTTGGTTCGGAAAGTCGGAACTCTCATTTCACTTTTTTAAGTCAACGCATGCTTGATCATGATCGGTTTCGTGCCGAAATTTCAGCGCAGCTTTCCGGTCGTGTTGGTACCGCTCGTGATATTCTTGTTTACGTTCATGGCTTCAATACTGGCTATGACGAAGCTCGGTTTCGTCTTGCACAAATTGCAACCGATTCCGGATTTACAGGCGTGCCGGTCCTTTTTACATGGCCTTCGCAAAACCGAGCTTTTGCTTATGGTGCAGATAAAGACAACGCGACAGCGTCTCGTGATGATTTAACGACCGTTCTCTCAGAACTTGGCACTATGCCTGGCGTTGGACGCATTCACATTTTGGCCCATTCCATGGGCACATGGTTGACGATGGAAGCTTTACGCGAATCGGCCATCGGCGGTCGCGGCGATCTCTCCGGTCGTCTTGGTGAAGTGATGCTGGCCGCCCCGGATATCGATCTTGCTGTCTTCAAGCAGCAATATGCGCGTGTTGGCGCTTTTGCGCGCGTTTCAATTTTTGCGGCTGCGGATGATAAGGCACTCAATATTTCAAGTGTCTTGGCGGGCGATCGTCAACGTGTGGGCGCACTTGATCTCAATGACAAAACGCAACGCGACGAAATCGCAAAACTTGGCGTGCGCGTTTACGATCTTTCAAATACCGATACGGGTGATTTTTTCCGCCATGGTACTTTTGCGGCAGCGCCGGCGGCCATTCGTGCGATTGGTGCACAGCTAGCGATGCCGCCGGACGATGCGCGACAAGCGCAAGCGTTCGAAGCGCAGAGCCTCGAGACACAATAATTTTATAACACGTGCGTTTGCCGATAGCCACGACGTTCATTTAAACGATCAAGCACATTGATTGCCGCGTCGGACACGACCGTACCCGGCGGAAAGATGGCATCAGCGCCTGCATTTTTGAGCGCTTCAAAATCTTGCTCGGGGATCACGCCGCCGACCACGATCATAATGTCTGAACGGCCTGATTGATCCAATGCAGCTTTAAGTGCGGGCACAAGTGTCAGATGACTAGCCGCAAGCGTTGACACGCCGACCACATGAACATTTTTCTCAATCGCTTCTTTCGCGGCTTCCTCGGGTGTTGAGAAGAGATCGCCGACATCGACGTCAAAGCCGAGATCAGAGAATGCGGATGCAATCACTTTCTGCCCGCGATCGTGTCCGTCCTGACCCATTTTCGCGACGAGAATGCGCGGCAGGCGACCGTCATTTTCTTTGAAAGATGCAACCATATCGCGCGCGCGGTCGAAGGCTTCATTGAGTGCGCCAATTTCTTTGCTATAAACGCCCATGACGACATCGGCGACAGCCTTGTGGCGTCCGAATGCCTTCTCAAGCGCCATGGAAATTTCGCCGACAGTGGCTTTCGCGCGTCCGGCATTGATCGAGAGTTCAAGCAGATTGGCGTTTCCGCGTGCGCCGTCTTCAAGCGCTTTCAATGCGGCTTGCGTGTCGGTTTCATTGCGTTCGGCGCGGAGGCGTTTGAGTTTGTCGATTTGCTGGGCAAGCACTGCGGAGTTATCAACTTTCAAGACGTCGATCTGCTGCTTGTTTTCAGGACGGTAGATATTCACGCCGATGACAGCTTGCGTGCCGGAGTCGATACGCGCTTGTGTACGTGCTGCCGCTTCTTCGATGCGGCGTTTCGGAATGCCGGCATCAATGGCTTTCGCCATGCCGCCTAACGCTTCGACTTCTTCGATATGCGCCCAGGCTTTTTCAGCGAGTTCCGCCGTCAAGCGCTCGACATAATGCGATCCGCCCCACGGATCGATGATGCGCGTTGTGCCGCTTTCCTTTTGCAAAAAGAGCTGCGTATTGCGGGCAATGCGCGCCGAGAAATCCGTCGGTAGGGCAAGTGCTTCGTCGAGCGAATTGGTATGCAGCGACTGCGTATGGCCTTGCGTTGCCGCCATCGCTTCAATCTCGGTACGAATGACATTATTGAAGACATCCTGAGCCGTGAGTGACCAGCCGGAAGTCTGGCTGTGCGTGCGCAAAGGCAGGCTCTTCTCGCTCTTCGGGTTGAACTGCTTGACGAGTTTCGTCCAGAGAAGGCGCGCAGCGCGGAGCTTTGCGACTTCCATGAAAAAATTCATGCCGATGGCCCAGAAGAACGAGAGACGCGGGGCAAACGTGTCGATGTCTAATCCTACAGCAATACCGGCGCGGATATAATCGACACCATCAGCAAGCGTGTAAGCGAGTTCGAGATCCTGCGTCGCACCTGCTTCTTGCATGTGATAGCCGGAAATCGAAATCGAATTGAATTTGGGCATATGCGTCGACGTGTAGGAGAAAATATCCGAGATGATGCGCATCGATGGCGCAGGCGGATAAATATACGTATTTCTCACCATGAATTCTTTGAGGATATCGTTCTGGATTGTGCCGGAGAGCTTTTCTTGCGCCACGCCCTGTTCTTCAGCAGCGACGATGTAAAGCGCGAGCACCGGCAGAACCGCCCCATTCATCGTCATCGACACGCTCATCTCGTCAAGCGGAATGCCCGAGAACAGAGTGCGCATGTCGTAAATAGAATCAATCGCAACACCAGCCATGCCGACATCGCCTTTGACACGCGGATGATCGGAATCATAACCACGATGCGTCGCAAGATCGAACGCGACCGAGAGACCCTTCTGGCCTGCAGCGAGATTGCGGCGATAGAAGGCATTTGAATCTTCAGCCGTCGAGAAGCCCGCATATTGTCGGATCGTCCAGGGTTGATTGACATACATGGTGGGGTAAGGGCCACGCAGATAAGGTTGCGCGCCCGGAACGGAATCGACGAAGCTCAAGCCCTTGCGATCCGCTTCCGTGTAGATCGGCTTTACCGCAATACCTTCGGGTGTCATCCAGTCGGATGTGCTGCCGCTCTGTGTTGGTACATTTGTCGCGACGAATGATGCTTTCGAGAAATCAGGGATACGGGTCATGATGCAGCTCCCAGTTTCGGCATTTTCGCTTCAAACCGCTCAGCAATGCGCGATGCAATCAGAGGTTCGAATTGTGTGTTTTCCAGAGCTGCGAGCGAAGGCATGGGCGCGAGAACAGTTATCGGCTTTTCATGTGCATCGGGGAACAAAGTGACGCCAAGGATCGCTGCTCCTTTACTTTCAATCGCCGCGTGACGTTCTGCTGCAATGGTTCTCACACGCGCTTGAATTGCGCCTTTGTGTAATGCTTCAACAACGCCGCCATCTTGCTCAATAGATTGAAATTCGGACCATGCTTTTTCAACAAGCGCATCAGTCAAAGCTTCATATCCGCCTGCACCAGCAGCCGGATCAGCAACGCTTGCGAGATGCGATTCCTGCGCGAGCACCAGTTGCGTATTGCGCGCCAAGCGCCGCGCGAACCCATCGGCAAGACCAATCGCCGATGTGAAGGGCAAAACCGAAATCGCATTCGCGCCGCCAATCGCGGCCGCAAAACATCCCATACCGTTGCGAAGCAAGTTCACCCATGCATCACGCGTTGTGAGCATGCGGGATGCCGTTTCTGATGTCATGAAAATTGGCTTTGGCGTGGGTCCACATTGGGTCTCGATTCCCGCCCAGAGTTTGCGCAAGGCGCGATGTTTGGCAATTGACAGGAATTGGTCACCATCGCTCGCAAGGCGAAACTCGATCATCGCGCGCGCATCATCAAGTGCAATGCCGGAGGCTTCAAGTCCACGAAGATAGAAAATGGCAGAGGCTAAGACAAATGCAAGCTCCTGCGCTTCGGATCCGCCTGCTGCATGCACACCGCGGCCGTCAGCCGCTATGAACGGACCTTTGAAGCCCTTACCAATCAAATCATTCACCGCGGCCGAGACATTTTTCGCCACTTGTGCACCATCACCATGCAATACGCCGATGCGCGCGCCCGTGCCAATCGGATTCAATCCGAAACGCACACGCACAGTGTTCGCCGGAAAGCCGAGCGCCTTGCAGGCATCGGCAAAGGCATGCGCGTCGTTACGTCCACGCGGACCGCAATCAAGCGCGATGTCGATTCCGGCATCGAGATAAACACCTTTCAGAATATCGGCGACGAGTTCGGCTTTTGCGTCGATGCCGAAACCGTTCGCTCCTATCGAGTCGTTGAAAACAAGCGTCAGGCCATTCGCGCCATTCTCTAAATCGGTGAGCGCTTGCTTATTGGCGCGTGTCGCATCGGCATCATCAATGCGTTGCATGATCGCCCATGCGCTTCCTGCCGGACGTCCCGCAATCGGTGCGCGGCTTTCGGCCTTGGCATAAAGCGGCTCAATGCGGATACCATCTGCGGTTTTCGAGGTAAGGGTCTCATCGAAATCCGCGCCTTTCAGCACAGCTTCTGCGAGTTTCCGCCAACGGGCGAGATCGGTCACCGCCGGATCGTCTAGATGCAACGCCATGAATAGTCCCCTTAACTGAGCGGGACATTGCCATATTTTACCCTAGAGCCGCCACTTGGCACTTTGGCGGAGTGATCAGAGGGAATTTTCAGGAGTGGGCGAGGCGCGGGCGGCCTGCAGCGACCGCGATGATTCGGCTTTCGACGAAGATTTCCTGCCCGTCGGTGAAAGCGGAGACATCTTTGCGGTCGACCGCGATGTCGATGTCGTCTGCGCCAGCCGCTTCCGCGCGCTTGGCGAGATCGGCTTTGAGGCCCGAGATCGCCGCTTCAGCAGCAGCTTCGAGATCCGTGAAATCATGTTTGTCGCTCGGCCCGTGTACACGGAAGCGACCGGGGCCAGGCGAAAGGATAACGCTTTCGCCCGTGATGCGCACATGACCGACAACCGCGCCAAGCGCATTGGCGACATCGGAATGTTCGGGCAGCACGACTTCGGATTCGAGGAAATCGCCGACCATCGGATAATAGGTCGGAGCAGACGCGCCGACGCCGACAATCGGCAAATTGAAATCGAAGCGGATCGACGACACGCCGGTCTTCTTTTCAAGCGCGGCAATCATCAGCGGATGGCGGCTTGGATGATCGAGCATGAAACCATCTTCATGCAGAGCAACATCCATCAGCGCTTCGCCGGAGCGGCGAACAAGGCGCGCGATGATCGCTTCAGCCACCGCTTCTGGCGTTTCAAACAGAACTTCACCTTTTGCACCACGTCGACGCGCCATTAGCGTTGCCGCTTGGCGCGCTGCATCGCCATCCCAGCCGGAATGAAGGCCAAGCACATGCGCGGCATCTGAAGGCGTGAGTGAGGAGATCAGCACAAGCCCGTTGATGACGAGGCGATTGAGCGCGCCCGTTTCCGTTCGTGTCTCTGCTACATCTTCAACAGCTTTTGGTTTGTCATCGATTTTATCGAGCAGCTCTGCTTCAGCGGGCGAGAGGCCCGCGCGTGCAGCCTCCGACACAGGCATCGGCACAACAAAGCGCGCATCTGTCGGGCGTGCGACTTCCGCCCGCATCTGCTTTTCCAGTGAGGCATGCACCATGGCGCGATGCTCAAGCGCGAGAAGGCTCAGCGGCATTGCGCGGCGCGGGCCAAGCTCAAGCGTCACGCGCATGCCTTCTTCATGCAAGCGCACTTCACTATCACCACCGAGACCAATTGTGCGCATCGCGACAGCCTGCACCATGGTCTGATAGGGGCCGACACGCGCGCCGAGCGGATCGAGCCGCGGCGCACCATTTTTCATGATCGCAATATCGGTTGTCGTGCCGCCAATATCGGAGACGAGCGCATCTTGCGAACCCGTCAAAAACGCTGCGCCGACAAGCGTTGCGGCGGGGCCTGAGAGAATAGTTTCAATTGGCCGTTCACGCGCAACATCTGCGGCAATCAATGCGCCATCGCCGCGCACGACCATGACGGGAGCTTTTATATTTCGCTCGTCAAGAAAACGCGCTGTCGCGCCGATGAGCCCGTCAATCAGCGGAATGAGGCGTGAATTCAAAACACAGGTGAGCGCGCGGCGTGGGCCATCGAGCTGGCTTGTCAGTTCATGGCTGCATGTGACGGGCAAATGCGTGCGCGCACGAATATGATCGCGCATGCGAATTTCATGCTCCGGATTGCGTGTCGAGAAATAACCGGCAACGGCGTAACCGGTAACCGTTTTCCCTGCCCCATCAAGCCATGCATCAAGCGCCGCGAGATCAAGCGATGCGGCTTCATCACCCGTTACATTATGCCCGCCAGCGATGCGCACCATCGGATCATTGCCGAGCGCGGAAGCAAGGCCTTGGCGTTGAATATCACTTTCAGAGAAGCCGATCATCACAAGACCGATGCGGCGTTGCTGACCTTCAACAAGTGCATTGGTTGCAAGCGTAGTGGAGAGAGAAACAAGTTCGATTGTCGCGGCATCAATTTTAGCCGCGTCGATGACGCGCGTGACCGCACCTGAAATGCCGATGGCGAGATCATGGCGCGTCGTCAGAGACTTCGCTTTGGCGATCACTCGGCTCTGTTTGTCGTCAAACAGAACCGCGTCGGTATAAGTGCCGCCCGTGTCGATGCCGAGAAGAAGCGCCATGATATTTTATTCCAAACCTTAAACTTCAGCGCTTACGCAGACCGATCATCGCCAGATCGGATATTGTTTGATGCCGTCGGTGATCTCGTACCAATCGGGTTTATCGGCAACATAAATATGCTCGCAAATTTTGAGACCCGTCTTGCCGTCAAGCGATCCCGCAGTGATAGAAATCGTATCGCTATCAAAGCGACGCCAGAACAACGCGCTACCACAATCCTGACAAAAGCCTCGTTCAGCCTGGTCTGAAGACTTGAACCATTTGAGACCTTTGGTCTCAACAAAACTCACATCAGCGCTTTTTGCATTTGAGGATGTGAAAAAATTACCGGTCTGCTTCCGGCATTGCGAGCAGTGACAGGCAACCACCTCGCGCATTTCACCCGCGACTTTAAACTTCACATGACCGCATAAACACCCTCCCGTCAGATGTTTCTGACCGTCTGCCATTGCGATTTTATCGGACATGGGGCTCTCCCTATATTGAACGCCAAGAAGAATGGTGGACCTCATTATCTGTGACTATCGCGAATAAGACCCTTCAAAGAGAAACTGCGTCATGGCGCTTCCGCAAAGGTCAAACTCGTCTCGCCATAATCTCGCGTTTCAAGAAGGGTGATCCCGTCCGGCAGCACATCTGTCGCGCCGATCTTTTCCTCAACAATGATCAATGCGCGGGGCGCCAGCCACCCTCCTTTGAGCGCGCTGTTTAGAGCGCGCGCCGCAAGGCCTTTGCTATAAGGCGGATCGCAAAAGATGAGTGAAAATTTTTCATCGGGCGGCAACGGTCCGAGATGTGTTGCGTCACGGCGATAGACTTTCGTGATGCCAGCGACACCAAGCGCATCAATATTGTCTTTGATCGCGCCCCGCGCAGCGGGCGCCTCTTCAACAAATTGCGCGAACACCGCACCGCGTGAAAGCGCTTCCAATCCAAGCGCACCGGATCCTGAAAAAAGATCAAGCACACGCGTATCCGTGACACGATCATCATAGGCATGCGCCAACACATTAAAGAGTGTTTCGCGCAATCGATCCGAAGTCGGTCTGGTCGCCATTCCCGAAGGCGTTACAAGCACTCGTCCCTTGAAGCGACCCGCAACGATGCGCATGGGTTTAACGCGAACGTGGCGGACGCGGACCCTTTGAACGCGGCGCGCCCTTGCCTTGTGGTGAGCGATCCGTGCGCCCTGACTCAGTGCGTGTTCGGTGGCTGAGTTTTTCAACCATCACACTTTTACCGCCGCGCGATTGGATGCGTCCGGCGCGTTGATGCGTGCGTTCGGCATTTTCAGCACGGGCTTGTTTGGGATCAAATCCGCGACGTGGCGCTTTCGGCGTTGAGCGTGTGGTCATACGTTCTTGCACATCATCCGCACGCCAGATTTTTTTCTGGACTTCATTGCGATACGGACGGGGAGAACGCGCGGGTTTTTCATCTCCACCCGCTTCAGGCGCTTTTGCTTCAAAACGTGCCGGGCGATCTTTGCGGTCACTGCGCGGAGCGTCACGATCATTACGATCAAATTCGCGACGTGATGGACGTGAGTCATCGCGACCAAATTCACGACGTGGTGGACGCGCATCGCGTGTGTGCTCCTCACGACGTTCAAATTTTTTCGGTGCGATGTCCTCGAAGTCTTCGTCATAGTTGAAAACCGGACCATTAAAATCAACACCAGAAGCCGTCACCATTTCGGGTGAAATTTGATGCCGCAAAAATCCGGTACGCACTTCTTCAACTGCACTTTCTGCCAATTCGCCCAATTGGAAAGGGCCAAATGACACGCGGATCAAACGATTGACCGCAAGTCCGAAATGCTCAAGCACGCGTTTGACTTCGCGATTTTTTCCTTCGCGTAACCCCAAAGTAAGCCAGACATTATCGCCCTTCTCGCGATCAAGCGTGGCTTCAATCGGGCCATAATGCATGCCATCAATCGTCACACCGTCTCTGAGTGTATCAAGAGTTGCTTGATTGATTTCACCAAAGCAACGCACACGATAACGACGTAACCATCCCGTTTCTGGCAATTCGATGATGCGCGCCAAACCACCATCATTGGTGAGAAGCAGTAAGCCTTCAGTGTTGATATCGAGACGGCCGACTGAAATCAAGCGCGGCAGGCCTTTTGGCAATTGCGCGAAAGCAGTGGGGCGACCTTCCGGATCACGCGCTGTGGTCACAAGACCACGCGGCTTATGATAAAGAAAAAGTCGCGTGCGCTCGCGGAGAGGTAAGGGCTTGCCATCCACTTCAACGCGATCACTCGGCACAATATCGCGCGCGGGCGTTGCAAGCGTTTCGCAATTCACAACTACGCGGCCTTCGAGAATCCACGCCTCTGCATCACGACGCGAGCAAAGTCCCGCACGCGCCATGACTTTCGCGATACGATCACCTGGACGCGGCTTAGGCGCTGACCCAGGACGATTATGTCTTATACCGCGCCCGTCCGAAGGCCGGTCATGGAATTTGCCTTGATCGCGGGATGAGCCATCCCGCGGTGGGCGTGGACCACGAGGCCTATCCCCTTCGCGGCGTTCGCGGAAAGGGCGGTCGCCGGATGGGCGAGAGCGGAAAGGACGATCACCCTGGGGGCGGTCACGGAATGGACGATCACCCTGGGGACGATCCCCCGCGCGTCGCTCACGCGGCGGTCTTTCTGATTTGGCAAAATCGGGACGATCAAAAAAGCTGCGACGCGGGCCTTTCGTGGGCGAGAAACGGCGCTTGCCGCCATCTCTTTCGCGCTGATCTGAAAAAGAGCGAGACTCTGAGCGGGGACCAGAATCAGCCTTCGCCCCCTCATCACGCGGCTTTCTGGGGCGAAAAGCCCCTTTGATCATGGCTTCGCCAGAAGCGGGTCGATCCGGCCGACCTTCGGAGCGGCTGCGATCAAAACGTCCCCCTTCTGCGCGCGGACTTTTGAAACCGCGCCCCTCGGAACGGGGGCCACCCCGGGAAGGTCCACGCGGAGGGCCATTGCGGTCCCGATCAAAACCAGGGCCACGCGGGGGGCGGCCTTTGCCGCCGCCACTCTTTCTATTGTCATCACTCATGGCGCGCTGATAGCAGAGGAACGAGTGCGAAGCGAGGGGCGACGACGCATCCATGAGCCAAACGACCAAAAAGCCGATGGATCTGGCTCTTGATGCCGCCCACCAAGCTGCGGAGCGTGGCGAAGTGCCTGTTGGTGCCGTTATTGTGAAAGACGGTGCGGTGCTCGCTACAGCCGGCAATCGGACCATCGCCGATCATGACCCCACCGCCCACGCAGAAATTCTCGCGCTCCGCGAAGCGGCGCGGCTCATCGGATCAGAGCGACTATTTAAGTGCGATCTCTATGTGACGCTTGAGCCTTGCGCGATGTGCGCAGGGGCGATTTCTTTCGCTCGCATTCGCAGATTGTATTTTGGGGCAAGCGATCCAAAAGGCGGTGCGGTTGAACATGGTCCGCGTTTCTTCTCGCAACCCACATGCCATCACGCACCGGAAATCTATGGCGGAATTGGCGAGTTAGACGCTTCCACATTATTAAAAAAGTTTTTTAAAGAGCGGCGAAATGAAAATACATGATGCATGGATGAAGCTGCTTCTCTTCCGGCCTTTCGCTCGGGCTCAAGGCGTTCGAAACTGACGTTTCTATTCCGGCCCTGCGCTTACGCTTCGGGCGTTCGAGTTTCAAAAATGTTCGCTGGACATTTTTGCCGCGCGCAAAGCGCGCGAACAACCCTCACCCACCAACATTGAATGCAGCGAGCGCGGCCATATTGACGATGTCAGAATCTTTCGCACCAAGCGGCATGATTTGAACCGAGCGATCAAGTCCTACAAGCAAAGGGCCAATCACAGTTGATCCTCCGAGCGTTTGCATCATCTTGGTTGAGATCGATGCGGAGTGAAACGCCGGCATTACAAGCACATTAGCCGTATCCTTCAAACGGCTAAACGGATATTGCGCGAGAAGATCTTTACTGAGCGCCACATCAGCTGCCATTTCACCATCATAAATAAAATCACAATGGCATGTATCCAAAATTTTCACCGCATCAATGACTTTTGCAGATCGTTCTCCTGGCGGATGACCAAATGTTGAATAAGCAAGCAAAGCAACGCGCGGCTCATAACCCAAACGACGTGCAACGCTAGCCGCTTCAACCGTTATATCGGCGAGCTCTTCTGCCGTTGGCATTTCAGTGATCGCGGTATCAGCGACAATCACCGTACGCCCGCGCGCGATCACAATCGACGCACCCATCAATTTATGACCCGGCTTAGCGTCGATCACATTGAGCACATCATTCAACGCGACAGAATAATTACGAGTGGCACCCGTTACCATGGCATCCGCATCACCAAGTGCCACCATCGACGCGCCGAAATAATTACGGTCATTATTGATCAAACGTTGGCAATCACGGAACAGAAAACCCTTGCGCTGCAAGCGTTCATAGAGCGCTTGCGCATATGCGGCATTACGATGCGAGAGACGCGCATTGTGAATTTCAATACCGTTTTTGCGATCAAGCTCAATGCCGACAGCAGCGGCGCGCTCACGCACGCGATCTTCGCGGCCAACAAGAATAGCAGTACCGAGTCCCTGATTGACGAAGGACATCGCCGCGCGGATGACCTGTTCTTCTTCGCCCTCTGCAAACACAACGCGTTTTGGATAACGCCTCACGCGTTCGAAAATACGCTGCAATGCACCCGCAACAGGATCACGCCGCGCGGAGAGTTGCGCTTTATAGGGCTCCATATTTTCAATCGGCTTTTTCGCAACACCTGTTTCCATCGCCGCCTTTGCAACAGCCGGCGGAATCGTATAAATCAAGCGTGGATCAAAGGGCACGGGAATGATATAATCACGTCCAAAGCGTGGGCGGGCACCCTGATAGGCAGCAGCGACATCATCCGGCACATCTTCACGCGCGAGATCGGCAAGCGCATAGGCAGCCGCTACTTTCATTTCCATGTTGATGGTTGACGCGCGGCAATCAAGCGCGCCGCGGAAAATGTAAGGAAAGCCCAAAACATTATTGACCTGATTAGGATAATCCGAACGGCCTGTGGCGATGATCACATCATCACGCACAGCATGCGCTTCTTCAGGTGTGATTTCCGGATCAGGATTCGCCATTGCAAAAATGATCGGGTTTGGCGCCATGCTTTTGACCATCTCAGCAGATAGCGCACCTTTAGCCGATAATCCGAAGAAGACATCCGCACCCTTCATTGCATCTTCCAAAGAGCGCGCTTTGGTTTCAACCGCATGCGCGCTTTTCCATTGGTTCATGCCCTCGGTGCGACCTTTGTAAACAACGCCCTTAGTATCGCAGAGAATTACATTCTCGGGCGCAAAGCCCATCGCCTTGATGAGTTCAAGACAGGCGATGCCTGCAGCACCAGCGCCATTGCAGACAAGCTTTGTCGATTTCATCTCTCGGCCCGTGAGCCGCATTGCGTTCATGATACCCGCAGCCGCGATGATGGCCGTGCCATGCTGGTCATCATGAAATACGGGTATATCCATCAATTCGCGCAAGCGCTCTTCGATGATGAAACATTCCGGCGCCTTGATATCCTCGAGATTAATGCCGCCGAAAGAAGGCCCAAGATAGCGAACAGCATTAATGAATTGATCCGGGTCTTCGGTGTCGACTTCAAGATCAATCGAATCGACATCAGCAAAGCGTTTGAAGAGGACGGCCTTTCCCTCCATCACAGGCTTTGAGGCAAGTGCGCCAAGATTGCCGAGGCCGAGAATGGCCGTGCCATTGGAAATAACAGCGACGAGATTGCCCTTTGATGTGTAATCGAAGGCGAGCGCCGGATTTTCTGCAATCGCTTTGACTGGGACCGCGACGCCGGGGGAGTAAGCAAGCGAGAGATCGCGTTGGGTGGCCATGGGCTTTGTCGCGACAATCTCGATCTTGCCGGGCCGGCCCATCGCATGGAACTCAAGCGCTTCGGTGTCGCTGATTGTTGGCCGCGTGCGTTTGCTGGGCTGCTCGTCCTTATTTGCCATCATGCCCACCCTGTCTTTTGTGGTTTTTCCCACTCTAAAGGGCGAAAGGTCCCTAAAGCAACCGGGGCGTACCGGACAAAAATACTCGGATAAGTCCTCTTGAGGGCGTGAAGCGCGCGAGACCCTTTGCTATGAAAAATCCATGCGCCAAACCCATGACCATTCGACCGAAGACCGCGTCACGCCGATGATGGCGCAGTATATTGAGATCAAAGGCGCCAATCCGGATTGCCTGCTTTTCTATCGCATGGGCGATTTCTACGAGCTCTTTTTTGAAGATGCTGAAATCGCGTCGCGCGCGCTCGGGATCGTGCTCACAAAGCGCGGCAAACATCAGGGTGCTGATATTCCGATGTGTGGAGTGCCGGTTGAACGCGCCGATGATTATCTGCAACGTCTTATTGCGGCAGGTCATCGTGTTGCGGTCTGCGAACAACTTGAAGATCCGGCCGAAGCCAAGAAGCGCGGTGCGAAATCGGTTGTACGGCGCGATGTGACTCGGCGTGTTACTCCCGGCACAATCACTGAAGAACGTCTTCTTGATCCGGGTGAAGCCAATCGCCTTCTTGCTGTGGCGCGACAAAGAGCCGATGATCAAGGATGGATTTATGGCATCGCAGCCGCCGATATTTCGACGGGCCATTTTGTAACGATTGAGAGTCAGGAGACAGCGCTACTCGCAACAATTGCGCGTTTTGCGCCACGTGAAATTCTTCTGCCCGACAGTTTGCTTGATGACCAAGGACCTTTCGGCTCTTTGCTGCGCGATCGGCGCAATGCCATCACACCCATGGCGCGCGAAGGTTTTGATGCGTCGTCCGCTGAAAAACGTCTTGAAGTCTATTTTGATGTCGCGACACTTTCAGGCTTTGGCACATTCTCGCGCGCGGAACTCGCTGCTGCAGCAGCTCTCGTCACTTATGTTGAACGTACACAGAAGGGCATTCGCGCACCACTCGCGCCACCTTCGCGCGAGAGTCATGACAGTGTCATGCGCATTGATGCCGCCACGCGTGCCAATCTTGAAATCACGCGGACCCTATCGGGTGAACGACACGGATCTTTACTCGCGTCAATCGATCGCACCGTGACACCTGTTGGCGCGCGCCTGCTTGCCGAACGCCTTGCGGGCCCGCTCACAGATCTCGCTGAAATCCGCGGGCGCCATGACGCAATTGCCTATTGTCTTGATCGACGCGATCTCCGCCAAACATTGCGCAAGGCACTTAAAAGCGCACCCGATATGTTACGCGCGTTGACGCGTGTGGCGATGGATCGGGGCGGCCCACGTGATCTTGTGAGCTTAGGTATAGCGCTCTTAACAGTAAAAGAGATTGCGGCGAAGCTTCCAAGCGATCATGCACTTCCGCAAGAAATTGAAGATGCACGCAAAGCGCTTCTTCGCGTTAATCCGGAACTTCCCAGTCTATTGAACGCCGCACTTGCGGAAGATGTGCCGCTTAATAAACGCGATGGCGGATTTATCCGCCAAGGTTTCTCAAAAGAACTCGATGATATCCGCGCCTTGCGGGATGAAAGCCGCAAAGTAATTGCGAAACTGCAAGCCGATTATATCGCACTTACAGGTGCGCGCGCACTCAGGATCAAATTCAACAATTTTTTGGGCTACTTCATTGAAGTTCCGCAAGCCAATGGCGAAGAATTTTTAAAACCACCGCATGTTGAAACCTTCATTCATCGGCAAACCATGCAAGGCGCAATGCGATTTTCAACGGCAGAACTTGCGGAACTTGCCGGAAAAATTGTATCAGCCGGCGATCGCGCTCTTGCGTTGGAACTTGATCTCTTTTCAATGCTCGCAACCCGCTTGATTGAATCAACGGAAGCGATCCGGCATGCCGCTGATGCGCTCGCCATCATCGATGTCGCAACTGCGCTCGCTGAATTAGCTGATGATCTCAATCACACACGCCCCGTGATGACAGACGAGCTTGAATTCATCATTGAAGGGGGACGCCATCCGGTTGTTGAGCAAGCGCTTCGACGCTCCGGCGTGTCTTTTGTCGCTAATAAATCGGATCTTTCGCAACCCGAACATGAAAAGGGTGGCCGTATTCTTGTTGTCACCGGTCCGAATATGGCCGGTAAATCGACCTATCTCAGACAAAACGCGTTGATCGCGATAATGGCACAGGCCGGATGTTTTGTGCCTGCAAAAAATGCGCGTATCGGCCGTGTCGATCGTTTGTTTTCGCGCGTGGGGGCCGCGGATGATTTGGCGCGCGGTCGCTCTACCTTCATGGTTGAAATGATCGAAACTGCCGCCATTCTCAATCAAGCCACACCACAATCGCTCGTGATCCTAGATGAAATCGGACGCGGCACCGCGACTTTTGATGGTCTCTCAATCGCGTGGGCCACGATTGAACATCTCCATGAGGTCAATCGTTGCCGCGCGCTTTTTGCGACCCATTTTCATGAGTTAATCGCACTCACTCAAAAATTGCCGCGCCTCAAAAATGCGACGATGCGTGTTACTGATCATAAAGGCGAAGTTATATTTTTACATGAAGTGATTGCGGGTGCTGCGGATCGGTCTTACGGCATTCACGTGGCGCGTCTTGCCGGTTTGCCGCGCAGCGTGGTTGATCGTGCATCGATGATTCTTGCGGAGCTTGAAGCGTCCGACCGGCATTCATCGGTTGATGTTATGCTTGATGAATTGCCGCTCTTCTCGATAATGGTGAAACAAAGCTCTTCGCGTATTGTGAGCGGTCCGGATCCACTGCACGAAGCGCTTGAGTCAATTCATCCGGATGATCTTACACCAAAAGATGCACTTGAAGCGCTTTACAACTTAAAAAGCTTGCAGAGAAATCATAGTTGAGCATCAATATATAGAAGTTGAAAAAAGGCAAAAAAGATGAGCGATGCACTGAATAATCGAGTAAGTCAGAGCGCTTCTCCCGAATTTCGTGAACATTCGTTTGTCTTCAGCGGTGGAACATTCACTTACTTCAAAATCTGGATCATCAATGTTCTACTCTCGATCATCACGATTAGGATTTATTCTGCTTGGGCCAAAGTACGACGCCTTCGTTATTTCTATCAGAATATAACGCTTGACGGATATCATTTTGATTATCATGCCGAGCTAGTAAAGATTCTCATCGGACGTTTTATCGTTGTTGGCACGCTTATTCTTTACAATATTCTTGTGGCGATCTCACCCTTTTTCACCATTCTTTTGATCGGCTATATTTTTCTCTTGCCTGTCATCATCAATTCCTCACTGTCTTTTTCGCTCCGCATGACAAGTTTCCGGGATATTCGCTTCGGTTTTCGCGGCGATTATTGGCCGGCTTTGGGATCTATGTTCTGCTGCCGATTGCAGTTCTGTTGACAGGCGGTTTGGCTCTCCCCTTCTTCACCAAAGCGAGTTGGCGCTATATCGGCAGTCGTATGCGTTACGGTGCCATCCGCGCGGAAATCGCTCCGCCGCTCGGCGCCATCACGGCGCAATTCGGTCTTTCCATTCTCGTGCTCATCATCGCGATGGTTCCTTTTACAGCATTGCCACTTTATTTTCATCACCTGATGGCCGAGGAGATGGTTGACGACATGTCAGGCGGAATTTCATCTTTCTCGGCCTGGCACTCGCTCTTCGTCTCATTTTATTTTGGACTGATTATTGCCTCGATTTTTTATCGCACGGGCACGCGTAATGTGGCGCTCTCAACGCTCGTTTTTGATCGACGTCATCGCGTGCGCTCATTTATCGGAAGGGGCGCGATGATCTGGATCACGCTAAGCAATTTGGTTGCGGTTCTTTTGACCCTTGGCCTCGCTTGGCCTTGGGCTGAAGTGAGACGGTGGCGTTATCAAGCCGCCCATCTTATGCTGCTGTGTCAAGACCCGCTTGATAATATCAGCGGCATGTCTGGCGCCGCAGGCGACATCACTGCTGCGGAATTTGTGGATATTGAAGGCTTTGATTGTGGTCTTTGAGTGAGCCGCGACATGACGCCACCCTGTCACATGTGACAGGGTGTAGAGACGGCGCGTGCTTGTGTGATCGAAGTGCCATGCCTGACACCCGCCCCGCATTTTATCCGACTGATGTAGCTCCCCTTCGTTTCGCCACGGATAAGGGCTTGCGCCGATGGTCGTAAGGGTTTCAACCGTCGCCTTTGAAGGCGTCAACGCGAAACCCGTCGATGTTCAAGTGCAAGTTATGCCGGGGCGGGTTCTTTTCAATATTGTCGGCCTGCCGGATAAATCGGTTGGTGAATCGCGTGAACGCGTGCGCGGCGCGTTGGCCGCAGTGGGCCTTGCGTTGCCGACCCGTCGGATCACGATCAATCTCGCGCCCGCCGATATGCCGAAAGAAGGCAGTCATTTTGATTTACCCATCGCGCTTGGCTTAATGGCCGCGATTGGCGCTTTGCCCTCCGACGCCCTCGAAGGTTTTGTGGTTTTGGGCGAGCTCGGTCTAGATGGTTCACTCGCGCCCGTAGCGGGGATTTTGCCTGCGGCTGTCGCTACACATGAACGTGGATTTGGATTAATATGTCCGGTGGCCTCAGGTGCCGAGGCAGCTTGGGCCGCTGCCGATCTTCCCATTCTGGCACTGCGCTCTTTGATCCAGCTCGCCAATCATTTCAAAGACATATAAATTTTATCGCGCCCTGCCCCCGCGATCCGTAAAGACGGCCAACCGCTGCCGGATATGGCCGAACTCAAAGGGCAAGACAGCGCGCGTCGCGTGCTCGAAATCGCAGCTGCTGGCGGACATAATCTTCTTTTCTCCGGTCCCCCCGGTGCAGGCAAATCCATGCTCGCGTCACGCTTGCCTTCGATTTTACCTCCACTTACGCCACCCGAATTGCTTGAAGTCTCGATGATCCATTCGATTGCGGGTTTGCTTGATGAGCTAGGACTGACGGATCGAAAGCCCTTTCGCGCACCGCATCATTCCGCGTCCATGGCCGCCCTTGTCGGTGGTGGCACGCAAGCGCGTCCCGGCGAAGTGTCACTTGCGCATCGTGATGTTTTGTTTCTCGATGAATTACCGGAATT
>Ga0194124_10000412_pt1 | contig 65766 bp, 52 predicted proteins | sample TA2KigCas0mmetaG_FD_148605 | JGI IMG/M metagenome (GOLD analysis project Ga0194124, IMG submission 148605) | Freshwater microbial communities from Lake Tanganyika, Tanzania - TA2015031 Kigoma Deep Cast 0m | ecosystem: Environmental > Aquatic > Freshwater > Lake | place: Tanzania: Lake...
GAAAAGATTGTGGTCTGTTGATAAATTCTTCACGAGGAATACTTTATGCTTCGTCAGGAGTTGATTTTGCAGAATCAGCCAGAAAAGAAGCCAAGATTTTGCAAACTGAAATGGAAGCCATATTGACTTCTAAAAAAATGATCTAATTCAAGTTTTCTTATCAAATTTTTGTTTTTTGAGTTTTGAGTTAATCCGATTGGTAACTTTGTTATATGCACTTGTCCCAGCTCCATCTTGTCAATTTTAAAAACTACGAAGTTGCCGATATTGAGTTGGTAGATGGAATTAATGGTTTTGTGGGTCCAAACGGTTCCGGAAAAACGAATATTTTAGATGCTGTTTACTATTTAAGTATGTGTAAATCCTATTTAAATGTTCTGGACAGGCAAAATATCCGCTTCAACGAGCAGTTTTTTTCAATAATTGGTGATTGGGAGAAAAACCAAAGCAGTTATCAAATTCACTGTGCAGTAAAGATGAATACGAAAAAGGTTTTTCGAAATAATAAAAAGGAATACGAAAAACTTGCCGACCATATTGGCCAATTTCCAGTTGTAATGATTTCACCATACGATCGAGATTTAATTTCCGAGGGAAGTGAATTGCGCCGGAAATGGATGGATGGAATTTTAAGTCAACTAGATCGCGAATATTTGTTCGATTTACAGAGCTATTCAAAAATTTTAGAGCAACGGAACGCCCTTTTAAAAAATATGTTCGAACACCGATTGTTTGATCCAGAATCAATCGAGCCATGGAATGTGCAGATGGCTGAAGTAGGAACGCGGATTTATGAAAAACGACTCGCTTTTACTGAGCAATTTATCCCATATTTTCAAGATTTTTATCAAAATATAAGTTCAGGAAGTGAGCTCGTTTCATTCACGTACAAATCACAATTATCATCTGCTGATTTCCTGGCTTTATTAGCTGAAAATGAGCGAAAAGATGCAATTACACACTATTCAAATGCCGGAATCCACAAAGACGATTTGGTATTCTTGATAAACGAGCACCCCGTCAAAAAATTTGGATCGCAAGGGCAACAAAAATCATTTATCATTGCGTTAAGACTTGCTCAATACGAATGGTTAAAAACTCATTTAAATATAAATCCAGTTTTACTTTTAGACGATATTTTTGATAAATTGGATGAGATGCGGGTAGCCAAAATTCTGGAATTAGTTACAAATAATTATTTTGGGCAAGTTTTAATTACAGATACCGATGAAAAACGGCTAGCTGGCGTTCTAAATGACTTGCCTATTGCAAAAAAACTTTTTAACGTTAATTTTGGGGTAGTTTTACAATCAAATGAAGAGCTTGTATGAGTAATGCGGATTTTTTTCGTAACGATGATGAAAAACCACTCGGTCAAATCGTAAGCAAAATCATTAAGGCTTATGGCTTAGAAAAACGAATGAAAGAGATGGATGTTTTAAACGGATGGTCGGAAATGATGGGGATTGCAGTTTCCAACAGAACAACGAATCTCAAAATTAACAATAGAATCTTATATATTACAATGGATTCAGCTGTAATGAGAGAAGAATTATTAAACGGGAAACAAATTATTTTACAACGTGTAAATGACTTTGCAGGTGAAAAAATAATAGACGACATTTGGTTTCAATAGAAGAAAATCTTTTCCCCGAAAGTGTATTGTTTTTAGATAATTTATCTTCTCAAAAGTACTTTGATTGAAACTAAATTTTTTAAACCCTTATTTTTTAATTAGATTTGTTTACTCGTTTAGTCACATTGGGTACTCCTCTCTACTAATATCCAAAACTAATCAGTTTTCAATACAAGAGAATGAGTATACTACCAATCATACCTGGCAGAGGATTAGTAACCAAAGCATCCACCCAACTTAGAATAGATTTTCTGGACGCCAATTCTTTGCCCTATAAGAATATTTCAGAGTCGACACTTGATCTCGATAAAATTCAAAATAACATAGAATCATACATTGGTACTGTAGAAATACCTGTTGGCGTTGTCGGCCCTCTTTTATTCAAGGATGAGCAACAATCAGAATTTGTTTATTGCACCGCTGGAACTTTAGAGGGGGCCTTGGTAGCAAGCATGAATAGGGGGGTTAGAGCAATTAGTTTGAGTGGTGGCTTTTCGGCTAAAATACATTGGCAAAAAATGTGTCGTGCACCACTTTTTTTATTTGAAAATGAGGACCATGCAGGCTTATTTGCAAAATTTACGGAGTCCACTTTTGAGAAAATCAAAGTTGTCACTAAAAAGTATTCCAATCATGCTCAGCTTCAAGAAATAAAAATTATACAGCAAGAAAATCACGTTCACCTTAAATTCATCTATTCTACGGGTGATGCATCTGGTCAAAATATGACAACTACTTGTACTTGGCATGCCATATTGTACCTCATTGAAGAATTTAAAGCGAAAACAACAATTAATCCGCTTGACTTTGTCATTGAGGGAAATGCATCCTCCGACAAAAAAATTTCATACACCAATATACGAGAAGGACGCGGTATTCATGTTGTTGCCGAATGCTTTCTAAGTGAAAAAATAATTCGTGAAGTTCTCAGGACAACATCGGAAAAAATGGAAAATTTTTTTCACCCATCAATAAAACTTGCAAAAGAAGACGGAATGGTTGGCTATAACATTAATGTCGCCAATGCAATTGCCTCCATTTTTGTAGCTACGGGGCAAGACCTTGCATCAATTCATGAGTCGGGAGTTGGTATCCTTAATCTCAAAAGAAACGATTCCGGGTTACTCTTTCAGCTCACCCTTCCTAATCTGGTTATTGGAACCATTGGTGGGGGGACGCATCTTTCTAAACAATCTGAAGCACTCGCTATGATGGGCTGCCTAGGAACTGGAAAAGTAGAGCGCTTTGCTCAATTAATTGCAGGGTATGCTTTAGGGCTTGAAATTTCAACTTACTCGGCAATTGTGAGCGGAGAATTTGCCAAAGCCCATGAAAAACTTGGAAGAAATAAACCAAAACAATGGTTACTAAAATCTGAACTTACTCCAAGCTTTTTACTCAGCTGTATTGAAATACCCCTGACTAACCCCAAAATTGAAATAATAGAAGAATCAATTCTTGAAAATGGTATTATAACGAATGTAGCAGCCAAAATTAGCAAGAAACTTATGGGGTTTACACTGCTAAAATTAGATCACGGAAATCAGACAGAAAAATTAATTCTAAAATCCAAACCACTCGACGAGGAAATTATAAAGGGGCTACATATGATTGCCGCCTCTATTGATCCAACGATTTCTGACTTAATTAAAGAATATCGAAATGTCCTTGAATATAAAAATTGCCATATCAAAGAAATTGAAATTAATCAATTTTTACATTCTTGTAAGTTCAATTTCATCCCGAGTTACTATGGGCAAATGCAAAATAATTCTCGTGAAATTTATTTTTTCATTCAAGAATTTTTAGATTATTCGAGACTGGCCATCGTAAACTCTGAGAACAATCCTGAAATTTGGCAAAAAGATAATATCAAAGACGTTTTGTCGGTCATTTCAGAATTTCACTCCAATAAAAAAACAAAAGAAATCAAATCTATTCCTGAATTTTCAGCATGGAAGGCATTGCCGTTATACGCTAAATTATTGTCAATAATTATTACTGAAAAAACTGAATCTTATAATATCCCTAAGCTTAAACATCTATTAGCCGATATATCGAGTTGGGAGGCGGAAGCTACAGAAATAAAAGTAAACAAAGTTGTTATCCACAACGATTTCAACCCACGTAACATTGCCATTAGAAAAAATAAAACCCCTGTCATTTACGACTGGGAATTGGCTGTAATTGACTTTCCAAGTAGAGATGTGGTTGAGTTCTTAAGTTTTATATTTCCTATAAGCTTTACAAAAGAGGAAATGTACCATTACTTAAATTACTACTCAGAATTAAATAAAACTTACACCAAAGAAGAATGGAATAAGGCATATAAATATTCGCTCAAAACATATATTGCCACTCGACTTGCATTTTACGAAGTAGCGGGCATCTTAATTAAATATGATTTTTCTAACCGGGTTTTAAACGTTGCTCTTCGAATGCTTGATTTTTTAGAAGAAGGTGAATGATTTTATACAACATATTGAAATTGTAATTTTTCCATTGGTTATTACCAATACCCTGCATATGCTAGTGGTTAAAAGATCGTGGCTTGGTTTCTTAGATATTCCCATCTCAGAAAACCTATTTGGAAAAAATAAGACTTGGCGAGGTTTTGTTTTTATAACCTGTATGAACTCACTGATTGTTTATGCTCTATTTAATTTATTCGCATTTAACGTCCCAAGTCCTTTGTTACTTGGTGCAATTTTGGGATTTACGTACCCGTTATTTGAATTACCAAACTCCTTTTTAAAGAGAAAAGTAGGCATTCGCCCAGGCGAGCAGCATCAGAAGTGGGGCTATTTTTTTATGCTGTTGGATAAATCTGATTCTGCGTTTGGAGTATGCTTTGTCTATTGGCTATTCGGTAATGTCGATTTTTGTCAAGGGGTTTTACTTTTTTTTATTTGCAGTGCAGCACACATTATTTTTTCTCTGATTTTAGTAAGATTAAAAATTAAATCCTCGTTTTAATCCTCTTAATTGTTTTTCTCAAGCTCTCTGAGCAATTGCTTATCAATATGATTTATGCGAGCTCCTTTACACTTGCTTCTATTTTTCTCGCGCAACTTCATAAATTTAAAACTCAGTTGAATCGGCCAATACTCGCTTGAGAACCAGTTCATTTTTGCATTAACCCCGTTCCATTCGTAAAATCCAATAACAGGTAAATTGATTGTTGGAATAAACATCCATGCTCGATCTAGTCTTATACCAAAGCCGAGGCAATAATTTAATTGGGCCACAAAGGGGTTGTGAAATTCAGTTGGTGGTGCAAATGACAAGCCCGGATCATCATATAACTTATTCCCTGGTACTACATTAACATCTAAATTAATCCCAAGTGCATTATCTATATAGTACTTTCTCGATTTATCAATTTTTGCCTTCCCAACAAAAACAATTGAATGAAACGAAGTTCGCATGTAAACAAAGTTATTTCTGAATTTGCCTATTCCATTTTCTGAAACAGGATTCTGGTTGTCGTAATCAACTCCAATTGTTTCTTTGCCTCCAAGCTGCTTAAATCCAACTCCCCCCTCTATGTAATCTAAAATACGCGACTTTTTTAGGGCCGGAATTGGCGTCCCCTTCCATAGAGGGAAGTATGTAAAGCCAAATTCAGCATTAAACCCCAATCTACCTGCTGGATTAACTTCATAATTACCCCCTAAACCACTGCTTCCAGGTATGTCATAAGATTTAGTTCTTCCCGTCATCAAATAGGCCGGCCCAAAATTAAATTGTATGCCGTAATTCATAACCAATTTATCTATTTTGGCATCTTTACGCAAGCTTTTTTCATTAACCTCTCCTTTTTTAAATACCCTCTGTCCAATGGAAGGGAATGACACAAATATGATTAGAATTAGGGATAGAACTATTCGCATAAACTAATTATTTCGTCCATAATTTCTGGGTTATCCCACGTTTCATTTATATCCGCTTTTGCCATAATTTTATCCATAATTTCTCGTTGAATTGCTCCTTGCTTTAGAGCAACACTATATCGAATTGAGCTAAACGTAACCTGTGAATATAAAGGCATCCACTTGTCGGGATATAGTGAACTGAATTTTGCTTCAATTTTTTTTCGTAACAAGAACATAGGATCCCCCACTAAATCTCTCATTTCAATATAATTTTCCAACGAGAGGTCTTGCAAGGCATCTCCATCTGGTTTTCTTTCTCTATTATACTCTTCAAAGATTGCCTCCCAATTGGACCCGTGCTTTTGAATCAATTCAGACATTACCGTACAATCCTCAAATCCTGCATTCATTCCTTGGCCATAAAATGGAACCGTAGCATGTGCCGAATCCCCCATCAATGCTACTCTGCCAGAAACCCAAGGATGGCAACGGACAATTGCTAAAGAGGAAAGTGGATGCTTCGCCCATTCTTCAGCAATATCTGGTAACATTTCATAAAAATCTGGGAAAACCTCCTTAAAAAAACCATTGACTTTTTCTTTGGAGGTTAATTTATCAAACGAATATTTATGATCTTGGTGCGGCATAAAAAGAGTACACGTAAATGACCCATCATTATTTGCCAGAGCTATTAACATAAACCTTCCTCGCGGCCAGATATGTAAAGCGTTCTTTTCCATTTTATAAGTTCCGTCAGCATTAGCAGGCAACAAGATTTCTCGGTAACCATCTGCAATGAAATTTTGACTATAATTAAAACGATCTATTTTCTGCATTGCATTATAACGAACTGCTGAAAATGCTCCATCAATAGCAAATACCAACTCCCCTTTATCTTCAAATTGTTCTCCAGTTTGCTTATTTGTTAGATAAACTATTCCTTTTTCTAAGTCAACATTTCTACACTCATGCTCAAAAAAAATATTGGCGTTCCCCTTTTGTTCAGCCATATCCATCATCCGAGCATTTACGAGGCCCCGAGAAACGGAATAAATCGCCTGATCTTCATTTCCATATTGTTGGTAAGTCAACATTCCTTGTGTATCGTGCATTACTCTTCCATACATTGGAATGGCAAACTTTCTTACCTCATCACCTACCCCAACAGCATCTAATGCTTTCCACCCTCTATTGGATAGAGCAAGATTTATAGATTTTCCTGCTGAAATTACCGTTTTTCTAATGTCTGATCTTCTCTCATAAATCGTCACTTTATACCCTTCCTTTGCCATGTAAACTGCCCAAAGAGAACCAACTAATCCAGCTCCAATAATGATTATTTTCTTTTCCTCTCTTTGTTTCATTTCTTCCAATTTTTCGAATAATTCGTCTCAAAAAAGTTATTTCTTCTTCGGTTCTTTACGCGTTGATTATTTACGTATGAATTGACACGCCACAAAACAAATCCAGCAATAAGTATTCCTGTAGCCTGTAGGAACAACTGAATATAAAAATGCAAATAACTAGGCTCGCCGCTGAGATTGACCTCTATAAAGTTACCCATGTCAGAAAGTAAAACAAACATTAGTAATTGATGTTTAATGAATCTCAAAGTTAATTTTTTATTGGCTTCAATATAATTTTAAAAAACCCTAACTTTATATTTATATATTTTTATGGCGCTGAAACAACATTTAATTCAAAAGTTAGAACAAAAATTATCCCCCCAACAAATTCAGTTAATGAAATTGCTTCAGGTTCCTACAATAGAACTAGATCAAAGAATAAAACAGGAAATTGAAGAAAATCCCGCTTTAGAGGAAGGGGGAGAAAAAGATGATGAATTCGACAACAATGATGATGATGAAATTGAAGAAGATGAAGAAGAATTTGATTTATCAGATTACCTAGATGATGATTTAGCTGATTATAAAACTCAATCAAATAATCACGCCAAAGATGAGGAAGAGCGTATTATCCCGCTTTCAGGCGAACAATCTTTTCGTGAAAAGCTGATGGAACAAATTCAACTCCTTCCGTTAATTAATAACCAATATATCATTGCGGATACCTTGATTGGTAATTTGGACGAATCTGGATATCTCAATCGAGACATCGAAGCTATAGTAGATGATTTAGCTTTTTCCGTTGGAATAACAGTTACCGAAGACGAAATACTTGAAACCCTTGAGTTTATTCACGAACTTGATCCTGCGGGAGTAGGCGCTCGGGATCTTCAAGAGTGCTTAATTCTACAAATCAATCGCAAACAAGACGGTAAGGTATTTCGAAAAAACGCGAAAATAATTTTAGAAAAATATTTTGAAGAATTTACAAAAAAACATTTTGATAAAATTGCCAAAAAATTAGACCTCAATGAAGAAGAATTAAAACTAGCGATTGACGAAATTTTAAAATTAAATCCAAAACCCGGCGGTAGCACAAGAGACTCTGCACAAAATTTCCAACAGATAATTCCTGATTTCTTGTTGTTTGAAATAGACGGAAAATTAGAACTAAGTTTAAATGAAAGAAATGCTCCTGATCTCAAGGTAAGTAAAGAATATGCGACAATGTTGAGAAATTATTCTGAGGGCGCAAGAACATCTAAATCAGATAAAGAGGCAATGACTTTTGTGAAGCAAAAATTAGATAGTGCCAAGTGGTTCATAGATGCTATAAAACAAAGACAGACAACCCTGCTCTTAACAATGAATGCCATAATGGAATACCAGCGAGAATTTTTTATAACGGGTGAAGAAATAATGCTCAGGCCGATGATATTGAAAGATATCGCCGATATTGTTCAGATGGATATTTCTACTGTTTCACGAGTAGCAAACAGTAAATATGTTCAAACAAACTATGGTATATATTCATTAAAATATTTCTTTTCAGAGTCGCTTTCTACAGACTCAGGAGAAGAAGTTTCCACTAGAGAAGTGAAGAAAATTCTTACTGATGCCATTGAAGCAGAGGATAAAAGAAGGCCCTTGCCAGATGAAAAATTAATGTCTCTCTTGAATGAGAAAGGATATAATATAGCTCGCAGGACTGTGGCAAAATACAGAGAACAATTGAATATCCCGGTCGCCAGACTTCGAAAAGAATTGTAATGAAAGTAATTGCAAGCATTTTTTCTTGGGTATTTATTCCTTTACTAATCCCCTCTTATTGCATGATTTTAACGCTTTTTACAGTTTCTTTCGATAATTTTTTCAACGGTTCAGGCTCATTGTGGTCTATCCCAAATGAAATTAAATATGCCCTGCTCAACTTGTATTTAATTTTTACCCTCATTGCTCCTGGAATTTCTCTTTTAGTTCTTCGTAATAGAAAAATGATTTCCACAATTGATATTCAAGATCGTACACAGCGCTTCTTTCCAATTCTATTGATGTTCTTTTATTCAATAGCACTTTTTTTATTATTGTTTCTTAAAACTAAGGACACAACTATTCCTCATTTTATTTTTACATTTCCTCTTTCGGGAGCAATCGTGTCAATCGCACTATTTGCCGCAAATTACATTTTAAAAATCAGTCTTCACGCTGCTGGTTGCGGAATAATGTTTGGATATATTTTAGCCTATGTCATTCAACAGCAGTACTTTGAATTTTGGATTCTTTTTATTCCTTGTATAATCTCTGGCGTGACGATCTCCTCAAGACTTTATTTGAAAAAACATACATTCGAAGAAGTATCACATGGCTGGGTGATTTCCAGTGGAATAACTTTCGTCATCAATCTTATCCCGTTTTAATCTACTTTTCCTTATCTGACTCGACGGAAATGGCTGAACAAGATTTGTCAATTCCTTGTACGTACGTTTTTATCATATCCACTTGCTTTGCAGACTCTGAACCTAAAAAACCGCTGATATCTGAGTAAGAAATATTTTTGACATAATTATCAAGATAGTAATTTGAAAGAGGCATATAGGACCAATGCCAAACTTCTTTATTATACCCTGTCCTTTTTTTATTTTTATCAGAGTATACTTGGCAGAAGCCGAATTTATGGGCGTTCTCAACTAACCACCTGTAAACTTTTTTTCCTTTTTCTTCTTTAAAATAATCCTCTTCCACTGAGTTTATATCCAAATCGGTCCCCCAATGATGTCTTGATGTAGAGGGCATTGAGCTGTATGTTAAAATTTTTAAAGTGTTTTCACGTGCATTTTTTATTTTCTTCTCATTGTTTTTCCACTTTTTTTCCCAAATAGTTTTTTGATCATTGAAGTTTCGCGTACCCGATACAACAATTAAGTCTATATTCTCTTTTTTTGCTGCTACAGCCATTTTAACAAATGCATCATATGTTTTTTTCTGAAGATATATTTCCTTATCACACCATTTCTTATCCATCAATACAAAACGACTATCCGTACGATAGTCAAATTTACCTAAAAGAAAATCTTTCGTCACGTCTGGATTAGTCATCTCTGAAGTGTCATCATCTTGAGCTGTCCCCGGGCCATTTTCGTACTCTTGTTCGTCAATTTTTTTAAATTCACATGAACAAAGTAAAATAACAGATAGGATGAAAATAAAATAATCTAATCGCATATTTTACAGTTTTTATCAATTCCATTGACATATTCTTCAATGGATTTAAGTTTTTCGGCTAACTTGGATCCCTTAAACCCAGCTATTTGAGAATAATCTATTAATTCGTTGTATTTTTTTAAATACAACGATGATATAGGTATGTAAGACCAGTGCCATTTTTCTAATTGATACCCATCACGAACAACCGTCTTTTTATCCGTATAGGTTTGACAAAAACCATACTTAGCAGCATTTTTTTTGAGCCAATTGTACTCTTTAAGCCCTTGGCCTGATTGAAAATAGCTATTTTCTAAGCTATTAATGTCCATATCTGTGCCCCAATGATGCCGAGACGTTGTGGGCATTGAGCTGTACAACAATATTTTTTTTGCCGCGCCAATACTATCCATAGTTTTTATATTTGTTTCCCATTTTCTTTCCCAAATAGCCTTTTGTTCGTTAAAGTTTCTAGTTCCGGAAATGATTTTTAAAATAACGCCTTCTTTTTTTGCGGCTGCAAACATTGCCTTAAAATTTTTATATGTTTCTTTTTGAAGATAGGTTGGTTTAGTGCAATGTTCTGCACTAACCGCGGTAAAAAATGAATCTTTGGTATAATCAAATTTCCCAAGTAGGTGCAACTTGAGTAAAGAATCGTTGGGCAATATTGGCCTGGGGAATGAACATAAAATAGAGTCGAAAGGAAATGATTCTTTTATCTTTGGCTCTTGTTTGTTGATTTTGTTGATTTGAGCTCGGGGGACAATTTTGACTTGATTATTTGCATTACTAATCACAAAATATCCAGCCAACGTAATTCCAGAAATGAATAAAAAAACAATAACTATTTTTTTCATTCTTCCTTGATGTATTTCTCTAAAACCCAACCTTTTTTGCCGGAAGAAGTAGAAATATTATACCAGACATTACCTGAAATAAACTCTAATTGAGAGGGAGAAAGAGAGGCATCCCCTCTTTTACCTTTGTCATTAATAAAAGAAATTCGACATTTTTCATCATCGTAACTAATCACCTTAACCGCCTTTCCTTTTACTAGGGAAAAAACATACTCCCCAGAATATTCATTATAAAATTTTGTTTCAGACCTTAATAGTGCTTCATCATTGTTCCCTTGAGGTCTATATTGATCTATAATTGTAACAACTTGACCGTAATTCAATTGAGTAACAAGGGCGGAGGTAGTTGAGTGATCTGCCCTCATATTTACATTGCTTCCGGATATTTTGCCTGTTCGCTTGTAGGTATTTGATTGTTCTTTTTTTTCATCTTGCTTTGGTTCCTCTTTTCTTTCCGTCTTTGAACTGGCTTTTTCTTGTTCCAATTTTTCTCTCTCTAATTTTAATTTTTCTCTCTCTAATTTTAATTTTTCTTCCTCTATCTTTGAATCCGAACAACCCTGCAAAAATATCACAGCAAGTATAATAAATGTAAACTTTTTCATTTGAATAATATTTATTTCAAAAATAGCGATTAATTATATTGCTTTAAAAACAATATTTATTTTTCTCTATTAACTCTTGAGCAATTTTTTGGCGAGCCTCTTTTGGATTATGAAATTCGGTTTTAATAAATCTCTTTAATGCCATTAGCATCATTCGAGCCTCATCTCCTTCAGCAAAAGAGTTGATTGCATCCTTAGCGGTCTTTTCAATTCTAGCTGCCATATCGTAAATGTATGTTTTGGCAATAGCAATATCTAATTCGCACGCCGTTTCACCTTTTTTCTCAATTTTCTTTTCAACACGCAACAATACAGATTCGGCCATATATGTATTAATGGCAATATCAGAAATGTTCATTAAAATTTCTTGCTCTTTCGATAAAGTTTGCATAAGTTTTTGAACTGCAGAGCCGGCCACCATAAGGATTGTCTTTTTAAATCCTTTAAGTAATTTACGTTCAACGCCTAACGAACCCAACAAAGGCTCACCTAAATCTGGAATACTCATTAACTCTCCTGCAACTTTCATTGCTGGACCCATTAAATCTAATTCTCCTTTCAGCGCTTTTCGCAATATCATATCAACAGCTAGCATTCTATTAATTTCATTTGTTCCTTCGAATATTCGATTAATTCTCGCATCTCGATATGCTCTCTCCACTAAAGATTCGGCGGAATATCCCATACCCCCATAAATTTGAACAGCTTCATCGACAACATAGTCCAAACATTCAGATCCAGCAACCTTTAAAATTGCGCATTCTGCAGCAAATTGTTCAATCCCTTTAAGCGTAGCCTGACCTTTATCCATGCCTGAGGCATGTAACTCCGAAATCGCATCGTCAATATTCTGACCAGCTCTGTATGTTGCTGACTCCAAAACATACGTTCTAATTACCTGCTCGGCCAATTTATATCTTATTGCCCCATATTTTGAGATTGATCGCCCAAATTGTTCTCTCTCATTTGCGTATTTAACTGACAAATCAATTGCTCCCTTTGAACCACCTAATACTCCAGCAGCTAATTTTATTCTCCCAATATTTAAAATATTTAATGCTATTTTAAACCCGTTTTCTCTTATTGAAAGCATATTTTCAACTGGAACCAATACATTATTAAAAAATACCTGCCTTGTAGATGAGCCCTTTATCCCCATTTTTTTTTCTTCAGGGTTCAAGGAAATCCCTTCCGATTTTGCCTCGATTAGAAATGCTGTTAAATTCTTATCATCATCGATTTTGGCAAAAACAGTAAATATATCTGCAAAGCCAGCATTTGTGATCCACATTTTTTGTCCTGTAATACTGTAGTGTTTACCATCAGGTGTCAGTGTTGCTTTTGTTTTTCCGGAATTGGCATCTGATCCAGACCCTGGTTCTGTTAAACAATATGCTGCCTTCCATTCACCCGAAGCAAGTTTGGGAATATATTTTTCTTTTTGCTCTTGACTTCCATAATATAAAAGGGGTAATGTTCCAATACCCGTATGCGCACCAAATGAAACCGAAAAAGAATATCCCTTTCCTAAATATTCTGTTGCCAATAATGAAGTCTTAAAATCAACGCCCATTCCTCCTAATTCTTCAGGAACAGAAAGTCCAAGCAATCCCAATTCTCCCGCCTTTTCAACGATTGATTTCATCAAATCTTCCTCCATGTTATCAATTCGATCTAAATGAGGAATGATTTCTTGCTCAATAAAATCATCGCACATTTGAGCAATCATTTTTTGCTCCTCATTCCACTCTTCTGGCGTAAATATCTCGCTAAAATCTACGTCTTTAATTATATATTCACCGCCCTTTAACGCTTGATTTACCATAACATCGATTTATATTACACGAAGATAAACAAAAATACTATGCGTGCATAAAAATTGATCCGTTTAAGATTTTTTAGCATTTATAAGAAAAAATAAAAACTACTTTTGCAATCGAAATTCTTCACAATCAAGCATAGTTTTGTTTAAAAAAATTTTTATATTATTAGCTTTTTTTTCTTTTGGCAATCAATTGATTGCACAAAACGTTCTTACTGAATCCAAAACTTCATCCGCAGATGAAATAATCAATTTTGCAAAAAAATTTCTCGGTGTCCCTTATGTTTACGGTGGCGCTTCCCCGGCTGGGTTTGATTGTTCAGGATTCATTCAGTATGTTTTCAAAGAATTTGGATACTCGCTTGGAAGAACTGCTGGTGATCAATCTATTTTTGGATTTGATGTTCAAATATCAGAACTACAACCTGGTGATTTATTATATTTCAAAGGAAGAAACTTGAATAGTTCGGTCATTGGGCACGTAGCAATGGTTACTTCGGTGACCGACGGCAGAATTGAATTTATTCACGCCGCAGGGAAAAGTATTCGTATGGACGTATTAAATAATAGTAGTTATTATGTTCCAAGATTTATTAAAGCCAGGCGAGGATTACAATAAATTACCCCTCAATTATTTTAGATATAATTTCTTCTGGATGTGAGGCATTTTCTACAGAAAAATCTCCAGAATTCATTCGGCGAAGCGATATCAGTGTGGCCCCAGATTTTAACAAGCACCCATAATCACGTGCTATACTTCGTATATATGTCCCTTTTGAGCATATTATTTTAAAATGCACTTCAGGAAATGACTTTGCATCAATAGAAAATTCGTGAATTTCAACAGAGACAGGATTTAATTCTAGATGTATCCCTTCTCTTGCATAATCATATGCCCGCTTTCCATCTATCTGTTTAGCTGAAAAAATCGGGGGCACTTGGTCGATTTTTCCTGTCAACTTTTTCCTTGCAGATTCGAGAAGTCTCTCTGTGATGTGTTCAGTCGGAAAATCATTATTAAATTCCGTTTCTAAATCGCAAGAGGGCGTTGTTTTTCCTATTAAAAAAGTACCTGTATATGTTTTTAAACCCGGCATGATAGATTCGATTAATTTGGTGTGTTTGCCGGTGCAAATGATTAATAACCCCGTTGCTAATGGATCTAAGGTTCCTGCGTGTCCAACCTTGATTTTTTTTACATTTAATTTCCTCTTTAAATGCCATCTGATTTTATTAACCACATCGAACGATGTCCAGCCGTATGGTTTATCTATTAGAATGGTTTTCCCTTCAAGATATTCTTGCATTTAATAAATCGAAAAATATATGAGAAATAGCAACCCCAAAACTATTCGGTACCAACCCCAAATTTTGAAGCCAAATTTCTTTAATAAATCAATAAAGAACTTAATTGCAATAATTGCTACAACAAAAGCTAATATATTTCCCGCGATAAAAAACATGAGGTTATCCCCTTGTAATATCATTTCAAACCCCTTTTGTTGCTTCCCCAAATATTTCCAATCTTTTAAAAAAACAGAATATATAGTAACAGCGAGCATTGTAGGAACAGCAAGAAAAAAACTAAACTCCGCAGCTAATTTTCTCGTCAACCCTTGTTGCATCCCACCGATTATCGAAGCCGCGGCCCTGCTCGTTCCGGGCATCATAGCCAAACATTGCCAAAAACCTATAATAAGACCCTTTGTGATAGATATATCTTTCTCCTCCTCCACGGGTTGCTTTTGAAAAAATCGATCAATAAACAACAAGATGATTCCACCAATAATAAGTACAATTGAAATTGGAATGGGTTTCTCCAAAACAGCCTCAATTTTATCATCGAAAAGTTTACCAAGAATCAACGCTGGTAAGACGGCTACTGCTAATTTTACATATAAAGACCATGCGCTAACTGAAATAAATTTTCTCCAATAAAGCACTACAACAGCTAAGATTGCACCGAATTGAATAGATACTTGAAACATTTTAACAAATTCATCACCTTGAATTCCAAAATAGGAACTAGCAAAAATCATGTGTGCTGTAGATGAAATTGGTAAAAATTCTGTTAGCCCCTCAAGGACAGCAAGGATAATGGCCTTTATAAAATCCATGAACTATTTTGTGACCGGATGATTGTTTTGCTTGTCCTTGGGTTTTTTCATGGATTCTGGGAATTGGTTTTCATCCTCAGCCTTTGGCTTTTTCATTATTGCAAATAATATTATGATATAACCAAGTAAAATAAGCATTGGCGCAATGGTGATTCGCAATGAGCTAAACAATTCCTCTTCGTTAAAAACATTTGGATCTTCTGCCGCCCCTCCTATCATGAGTATAAACCCCGCAATATTTACAGCTAGTCCTACTAAAAGAATTTTATAATTTTCTTTTTGAAACCCAAAATGGTTAAACCTCATAATTAAAATAATTAATACAAATCATTTATTTTCATCTTGAGGTACTTATTTAATGCAACCCATGTAGAAATGAACGTTATTGATACCCCAAGTGTAATTAAACTAATAATCAAAAATACAAATAATTTGGCAGAATAGGTTATTGATAATTCGTCAAAATAATTTTGAATAGAATAAAATAATGTTACTAAAAGCGCCAGACCAAGAAAAGCTGAAATAACCCCCTGAATAATCGCTTGGATTAAAAACGGCTTCCGTATAAATAACCCTGTCGCCCCAACCAATTGCATTGTTTTAATAGTAAATCGCTTTGAATAAAGGGCTAAGCGAACTGTATTATTAATCATTGCAACGGCAATAATAATCATGATTAAGGAAATAAGTAAAATCAAGAATATAAATTGTTTGAACCCGAGATTAATATTCTCAATGTTTGACTCGTTATAGCTCACATCGACAATTTGTGAGGGGAAGCCCTTAATTAATTTTGCTTTGATTTTTCCCATTCCTTCTTTCGTAGCATACTCTTCATTCGGTGTAAATGTGATGCAAGGAGGGAGAGGGTTCTCCCCTTCAAAAATTTCATTTAGCTCCTTTTTATCCACTTGATTTTCATAAAATGCAGAAAGTGCTGCCTCCGGGGAAAGATAGCGCACAGAACTAAACTCTTCCCATTTTTTGAGCTGAATCTCAACCTGTTTTATATCGGCTTCATTAAAATTTTCTTTAAAAAAAATATCCCCAACGATATTTTCTTTTGCCTGTTTCTGAAAATCATTTACCCCCATTACCCCCCCAAGGATAAGGCCGATAAGAAAAAGAACGAGTGATATTCCAACAATCGTTGATATGTAACTGGTTCGCAAGCCAACTCTATTGCTACTTATTTCTTTTTCTGAATTCATTGATCTTTACGAAATTATTTATTTTATTGGCATTCCCCAAAAAAGGGACACAAGTTTATCAAGAGTCGAATGTTATGAACTATTAAATAAATCAAATTTTAACGATTTAAGCTATCCCCCTTTATTGTTAAGTCAACTAAAAACATCCCATAATAATTTGTTGTAATTACTAAAAATATTAAAACTACATTTACACGAAATTTGACTATTTATTTTCAATTTTATGAAAAAATCTGTTTCATTTATCTTGTTGTTTACCCTGTCTATTGCTCGTGTTTTTTCTCAAGAATTTACCAATGACTCAACAACGAGCGACGCTTCTTTTCCCGGAGGAGAAATCGCATTAAATAAATTTATCAAAGACAATATGATAATTCCACAATTGTGTTTAAATGAGGGGAAGTCAGGTTTCGTTTATTTGCGATTTACAATTGACACGTTGGGGATAATCTCCAATATCTATGTAGATAGCAATCAAACAAAATGTAAGGAATATGATATAGAAGCGAAGCGTATTGTTCAATTAATGCCTGCATGGAATCCTGGAAGAATCAATGGTAAACCTGTTAAAATAGCTTACCTTTTACCTATTAATTTTGGATTTACCGAGGCCGACGTCCCCGAAATAACCACAAAGTATAAAGAACCTAATTGGGCAGGGGTTGAAATAGGTATAACACAATTAATGAATACTTCATTTAACCCCACTTTCAACGACAACAAATATTGGGAAAATATTGTTGGTAAATCATGGTTCTTTAATTATAACTTTTTAGAATATAAACTTCCCCTATACAAGCACTATTTGGGTTTAACAACGGGATTGGGTTATTCTTGGCGTGGATTAAATTTTTCAAGTAACTATGAGATAATAGTAAATTCAGACACCGTTTATGCGATTACAACAGCCATAGATTTAAGAAGAAATAAACTTACGGCGCATTATCTAACTCTTCCGCTTTTAGTGGAGTTCAGCACAAAAAAAAATACGCAGAACAATTTTTATATTTCCTCGGGTGTCATTGTTTCTTGGAAATTTTCGAGCTATACCTTTCAAAAAGGAAAAGACCTTACTGGAAATAAATTTTCTCATTACACGTACTCAGATTACAACCTAAGAAATTTTTCTTTGGATTGGATGGTTCGCATAGGATATAGTTATGTTGGACTTTTTACTAGCTATCAAGTAAATTCCCTATTCAGAAAAGATAAAACCGTTCCTATTCATCCTTTTCGAATTGGGCTGACAATTAATATGGATTATTTTCAAGAGTAAAAAATCTAGAATACCAAACAATTTCTAAAATTTATCTGTTATTTTTGCAACGTCTCTAAGGGGTGCCCGTCATAAGGCTGAGATTATACCCATTGAACCTGATTAGGATAATGCCTGCGAAGGGAAGATGACAGCGCTAATGAATATTTAACCACCGAGAATTAGCCCCTTGTTCTTGTTTAATTTTACTAAAATGAAAACAAGATTTATTTTTTTACCGGTTTTTGTCTTTTTCTTTACCCCCACTTTTTTTGGCCAAAATAGAATTTTTGGAATAGTTACCGATGAGTCCGGGCAACCTCTATACGGAGTGAGGGTGAGTATTATTAATGCAATAAATACGGTAGCTGAATACTATACGTGGACGGATAGAAATGGGAATTACAATTGGGCTTTTTCAGAAATCAAAAACGATGAGTCTATTCAAGTTATTTTCGAAAAAACAGGTTATGAACCCTATTCTACTCGTTTTGATTCGACCAATCAACAGAATATTGTATTAAAACGAGACCCCAAATTATTAGAAGAGTTTCAGGTAATGGGAACGCGCGGCAATGATTTATCAACTAGCACATTAAAAATCAAGAAAAGTAATTTATTAGAGAAAAATAATTTTGGTAAAGACTTACCTTTCTTATTAGAATCTACTCCTTCTGTTGTGACCACTTCTGATGCCGGCACCGGAGTAGGTTACACGGGAATTCGAATTCGAGGAGTAGATGCATCAAGAATAAATGTCACAATCAATGGAATCCCGGTCAATGATCCAGAGTCGCACGATGTTTATTGGGTCAATATGCCCGATTTGACTTCTTCGATTAGCGACATGGAAATTCAACGAGGAATCGGAACTTCAACCAATGGAGCGGCGGCTTTTGGAGCAAATTTGAATATTAAAACAGATAATATTTCTGCAAATTCATACGGTATTTTGGATAATTCTTACGGCTCGTTTAACACCTTGAAAAATACTGTTAAAGCAGGAACAGGATTGATTAATGGTAAATTTTCAATGGATCTTAGGTTGTCTCAAATTTTATCAGCTGGATACATCGATAGGGCAACTTCCAATTTAAAATCCTATTATGTTTCAGGGGCGTATGTCGGGAAAAAATCGGTAGTTAAGGCTCTTGCTTTTTCAGGGAAGGAAATTACCTATCAATCGTGGTACGGAACGCCAGAAAGTAGAATTACGGGAAATATTGACTCCATGAATGCCTATGCTGATAGAAATTATTTATCGGATGAGGAAAGAGCAAATTTGCTAAACTCAGGAAGAACGTATAATTATTACACGTATGGAAATCAAGTAGATAATTACCAACAAGACAATTATCAGTTGCATTTCACGCATCGATTTAATCCAAAATTGGTATTGAATGTGGCTGGTCATTACACCTATGGCCGTGGCTATTACGAGGAATATAGAAAAGGAGATGATTTAAGTTCGTACAACTTGGACACCGTTTTTGCCGGGATTGATACAATTACTCAATCTGATTTAATTCGACGTCGTTGGTTGGATAATGATTTTATTGGAAGTGTTTATTCTTTAACGTATTCAAATAAAAATTTACACGTAATTTTTGGGGGATCGGCCAACATATACATTGGCCGTCATTTTGGCGAGGTGATTTGGGCGCGTTTTGCTTCTAACGGCGAATTAGGAGATCGATATTATGATGAGGTTGGTCAAAAATCAGAATTCAGTAACTATTCGAAAGCGTCTTACAAATGGAAAAAGTTCAACTTTTTAGGTGATCTACAATACCGTCACATTGATTATTCATTTATTGGAAATGACCAAGTTGATGGTGTAATCAAAGATATTGAGCAAAAAGTAACATTTGACTTTTTTAATCCAAAACTTCAAATTTCTTATACGCTTTCGCAAGGTCAATTTAATCAAAATGTATTTCTTTCATATGGAATTGGAAACAGGGAACCGGTACGCCGTGATTTCAGACAAAGCACACCTCAAAGTAGACCAAAGGCTGAGCGAATGCGTGATCTGGAAGTGGGTTATATTATTTCAGCAAAACGCTTTAATTTCTTGACAAATCTCTATTTCATGGATTATACGAATCAGTTGATTTTGACAGGAGAAATAAATGACGTAGGTGGGTATACGCGAACAAATGTAAAAAACAGTTACCGAGCGGGAATTGAATTAACTTCGAAGTATCTTCTCCTTTCGGAAACTAATCAAGATTTATCAATTGAAGCTGGCGTTACTTTAAGTAGAAATAAAATTCAGCTCTTCAATGAATTTATAGATTTTTATTCGGATAATGACCCGTATTACTCACAGCAAATTATTGAACATAAAAACGCTGATTTGGCTTTTTCGCCAAATGTAAATGCTTTTGGAGGACTGACTTACCGGTACAAAGGATTAACTTGTAATTGGGCAACTAAGTATGTAGGAAGACAATTTTTAGATAATACTTCCAATATATATCGCAGCATAAATCCATTTACTTTTTCCAATTTAACAATGTCGTTTGTGATTCCGAATAAGTTAACAAAAGAGCTTTCTCTCGGGCTTCAGGTGAATAATCTCTTCAATACTATGTATGAAAACAATGGCTACACTTTCACCTACATCTTCAATGGAGCAATGACAACCGAGAATTTTTATTATCCGCAAGCAGGACGAAACTTTATGGCGAGGTTGCTTATTAAATTTTGATAGTTAATTACTTTTAAGATTACATCAAAAGTGAGTAAATATATAACTTAGTTTTAAACTTATTAAAATTGAAAGTATGAAAAAAGTAATTTTATTAGGAGTAGCGGGAATTATTTTGTTTACTTCAACCGCCGCATTAGCGCAAGAGTCCTCAGATAAAAGAATGAATGCAAACTGGGCATCCTTAGATTTTGGATTTGTCTCCATAAATAGCTCTGACGAGTGGAGCAACAAGATTTTACAATCATCTAGTTTTGGTTTGAATGTAGTTGAGTATAAACTGCCGATTTTCAAACAGTATTTGGGGTTAACTACAGGACTAGGATGTAATTTTAGAACAATTACTTTTCAAAATCAATATGCCATGGTTTCAACAGACAGTACGATTTCACTTCAAACGGGAAATCCAACCTTGTATGATAGTTTAGCTTCAATCAAATATTCAACATTTAATCAAGGGTTTGTTCAAGTACCTTTATTGCTAGATTTTTCCACAAAGACAAGACAAGCTAAGTCATTTAGTATTGCCGCAGGTGTCATAGGAGGTTTGAGAATGTATGCAAACCATCAATTACGCGGGAAATATAGCAATGGGGATAAGTTTAACAACCAAATGCGAGACGATAAAAGATTTCATTCAAATTTGTTAAATCTCGATGCAACCGTTCGTATTGGATATGGAGCTTTAGGGGTATATGGAACGTATAGTTTAACGTCTTTATTTAAAAAAGATGCCGCTCGAACAATTAATCCGTTTTGCATTGGCATTAGCTTTAATGTTGACTATGAACAATGACTCGGATAATCCTAAAGACGAAGCTCTAGGTCCTCCATCAACTGAAGGCAGAATTAAAAGAAGATTAGCATAAGTATAGTGGCAGTTAAAAAAATTAAATTATTTCTTTTCTTATCCTTCATTGTTGGTTTATCATCTTCTTGTGGCGATAAATTTCAACCAAAAAAGGAGATACGAACAGATTGTGTTTTAGGGAGCGAACCTATTAGAAAAGTTCTTTTCATTGGTTGGGATGGGGTCAGAACGGATGCTCTAATTGCCGCCCAAACGCCTTGTATTGATAGTTTGTTGATTCATTCTTATTACAACTGGTCAACAGATCGAGGAGAACATACAGTTAGTGTTCCTGGCTGGTCAACCATTTTACACGGGGTATGGCCTGCAAAACACGGATTGACCAACAACACCTTTTCGTCAAATAATTACAAGACGTACGCAGATATTTTCACCTTGGCAAAACAGGTTAAACCCAATTTAAGCGTGGCAACTCTTAGTAACTGGGATGATTTTTTAAGAATTACAGAAATGGAAAATTATGCCCAGCGCTTTGATACCGACAGAGATGTTAAAGATGATGCCATTCGTTTAATGAATTCCTGTTCACCGGACATCATGGCACTTCATTTTGACAACCCAGATGCTTTTGGTCACGATAGTGGATTTTCGCCAACGAATCAAGCATATTTAGATGCGATTTCAGTTTCTGACGCCTATTTGTCTGAAATTATGATGACCATTGCTCAACGCGAATCCTTGTATAACGAAGAATGGTTGGTTGTAATCTCAACGGATCATGGCGGGGAAGGGACGGGCCATGGAAATCAATACGATTTAACACAAACGAGATATGTTTGGTCAATTTTAAGAAAACCGGGAATGAATGGTCCCGTTCAAATACCAATTGTAAATAGCGTGGATCTTTTACCTACCATGCTTAATTGGCTAAATATTCCCGTTCAAGCATCTTGGAATCTTGATGGTACGGTATTATTTTAATTTCAATTAGAAAGTAGTTTTTTCATTATTACGGATGTTGTCATTTTTTAGGGTTAATTAAATTGTTTAGCTTTGACAGGCCAGAATGGAAATGATGATAGAAATTGGATTATATCTTTTTACAGCGCTTTGTGTCTTGGGAATTTTACAAACTTATTTGATTTATCCGGCTGCATTAATTTTAGTTGGCGCAGATAAAAAAACTCCTCCAATTAAAAATAATTCTTATAATATTGGGGTAATCATCGCCGCATATAATGAGGAAAATGTAATTGCTAAAAAAATCCAAAGTATTCTCGATTCAGATTATCCCTTAGACAAAATAAATATTTATGTTGGATCTGATGCTTCAACTGACAAAACGAATGAACTAATTACTTCTTTTAAAAAAAAGCACCCTAATATTCACCTGAAAATATTTCAAAAAAGGTCCGGTAAAGCGCTTATAATTAACAACTTAGCAAGTGAATGTCAGGATGAAATTTTAATTTTAACCGATGCAAATGTATTCTTTACCAAAGACACTATTACTCATTTAGTCCGACATTTTTCAAATTCTAAAACTAAGCAAGTTTGCGCTAAAATCATTAAAACTTCAGCGCAGGATGTTCAAATTCAGGGACTCGAAAAAAAATATATCCACCTGGAAAATTTAATCAAGCTAAAAGAAAGTAATACTTGGGGTTTTGTAATTGGGGCTGAAGGTGGCTGTTATGCAATCAGAAGAGAAAATTACACCCCTGTTCCTAAAAACTTCTTCATGGACGATTTTTTTATTACCATGAGCGTTATCAAAAACAAAGGGGAGGTATTATTTGATGATGAAGCAATTGTTTATGAAGATCTTCCAGTTGAGTCAGCCGAGGAATTCAAAAGAAAAATAAGAATTTCCATAGGCAACTTTCAAAATTTAATCGCCTTTAAATCTTTACTATGGCCTTTTTGGAGCCCTGTGTCTTTTGCTTTTCTTTCTCATAAAATTTTACGTTGGCTTACCCCGTTCTTACTCATAGGCGCTTTTATTTGTTCCCTTGCTTTAATCTTTTACAATATTTGGTTTTCCTACCTATGCGTACTTCAGGCCGTTTTGTTTTTAACCCCTTCAATGATTCCGGTTGTAAAGAAAATAAAACCTGTTTTATTTGTTGCCCATTTTTACAATATGAACTTAGCCCTATTAATTGGATTTTTTAAGTACTTAAACGGGGTAAAGTCAAGCGTGTGGCAACCTACTCAGCGATTAAAAAATTGAGGCTTTATAACCTTTGTATTTTAATTAATACACTCTTTATTTTCGTTTTCTAATTCTACAGCTGTATTTATCGCGTATTTAATAAAATAATCCCCCTATTGGCAGAATCAATTTTAAAAAATTATTTTGGAGTAATTCCTTGTAGAATTTTACTAAAAAATTTAAATTCACTAAATTCGTATTCCTAAATACGAAAAAATCATTCGTGTCGTTTTAATAGCTCATGAGTAATAAATTACCCATCGATAAGAATAATATTCCAAAGCATGTTGCAATCATTATGGATGGTAATGGGCGGTGGGCGAAACAACAAGGTCAAGATCGCTTATTTGGTCACACTTCTGGGGTCGAATCTGTTCGAAGTACAATCCGTAAAGCAAAGGAGCTTGGTATTAAATTTCTTACCCTCTATGCATTCTCTACCGAGAATTGGAATCGTCCAAAAGACGAGGTTGATGCCTTAATGGATCTTCTTGTTCGGTCTATTGCCAACGAAGTTGATGAGCTTGACGAAAATGATATTCGATTAGTAACAATTGGAGACGTTTCGAAGTTGCCAATTGATTGTCAAAAAAGTTTGAGTTGGGCAAAAGAAAAAACGAAAAAAAATAAATCATTGACATTAATACTTGCCTTAAACTACAGTGCACGATGGGAAATTATTCAAGCACTTAAGTCTATTGCATTTGAAATTGAACATCACAAATTAATGGCTGATGAATTAAACGAACGTGTTTTTGAACGTTTTCTCTCAACAAAAGATATTCCAGATCCGGAACTTCTTATCAGAACAAGTGGAGAAAATAGAATTAGCAACTTTCTTCTATGGCAAATTGCATATACCGAATTCCATTTTACAAACGTTTTTTGGCCTGAATTCAGGGGAGAGCATTTTTTACAGGCCGTGCAGGATTATCAAAATCGCGAGCGTAGATTTGGCTTAGTTTCTGAACAAATTGAAGATTAACTATGAGGATATTACTCTTTCTAACTTTTTTTTTGTGCGCTGTTAATGCCGTTCATGCTCAAAAAATTATAACAATTGAAGACAGTAGTGCCCGTTTTAACTTTTTAAGCCCTGAAGAATTTGAAATTGGTGGGATTCGTGTTCAAGGAGCAGATAATTTCGACCATAAAGGTATAATACTTATTTCTGGTTTCCGAATTGGAGAAAAGATTAAAATTCCCGGCGAATCAATTTCTAATGCAATTAAATCTTTGTGGAAAGAAGAACTTTTTTCTGATATTCAAATTGAAGTAGAAAAAGAACGAGCAGGAACCGTATATTTAATAATAAAATTAAGCCCTTTGCCAAAGCTTTCTCGCTTTATGTTTTCAGGAATTAATCGGCGAGAAGCTGACAAAATCAGGGAAGAAATTGCCCTTTTTTCCGGAAAGACAATTACCGAAAATCTAGTTTTCCAAACCAATAATAAAATAAGGGGCTATTTTCGAGAAAAGGGCTTTTACGGAGTAGAGGTCTTTATAAGTAGAGAAAAAGACAGTCTAATAAATAATGCTGAACTTTTTCGAATTAATATTAAAAAAGGCCTAAAAATAGGCATTAAAAAAATTAATATAACAGGAAACTCTTCAGTCCCAAATTGGAAGCTCAAATGGGCAATGAAAGACACAAAGCAACGCGGAATTTTTACTATTTTTAATCGCTCTAAATTTACCCAGTCCTCCTTTGAAAAGGATAAAGAATTACTCTTGTCCAAATACAATAAAATTGGGCTTCGCGACGCCGAAATTATTCATGATACTGTGTATAAACTAGATGCCAAAAATTTAATCATTCAAATTGTAATAAATGAAGGCGAAAAATTCTATTTTGGCGATATAGAATGGATTGGCAATACAAAATATAGATCAAGTTATCTTGATACTATTTTGGGCATTAAAAAAGGAGACTTATTTAATAAAACTCTACTTCAAACCCGCCTTAACGGAAGTCCGGAAGGAAGAGATATTTCTTCTCTGTACATGGATCGGGGGCATTTATTTTTTAATGTTTTCCCCATTGAAACAAATGTAAACAAAAACTACATTAATTATCAAATTAGAATAATTGAAGGGAAAGAGGCTCGCAATGGAACCATTACGGTTCGTGGAAATACAAAAACAAGCGACCATGTAATTATTCGTGAAATAAGAACCAAACCGGGCGACCTATTTAATAAGGCCGATATCATTCGAACACAAAGAGAGCTCTCACAATTGGGGTTTTTCAATGATCAGGCCTTTCAGGTGAATCCTATGCCAAATCCAGAAAAGGGGACGGTCGATATAGAATACGTCGTTGAAGAAAAATCGTCCGATCAAATTGAGCTTTCTGGGGGATATGGTGGCGCCGGAGTCAATACAGGGCCAAGAATTATTGGAACTTTAGGATTAACTTTTAATAACTTCTCAACCAAAAAGATTTTCAAAAAAGGGGCTTGGTCTCCTCTTCCCGGCGGTGATGGTCAACGTTTATCTATTCGAGCTCAATCAAATGGGACCTTCTTTCAGAGTTATACATTTTCATTTACTGAACCTTGGTTAGGTGGTAAAAAGCCTACTTCATTATCCTATTGGATAAATCACACTGCAATTTCAAATGGAAGATTCTTGCGAAGTAATCCTTCATATTCGGGGGTTGGGATAACCGGAACTGGCATCTCATTGCAAAAAAGACTGAAATGGCCAGATGACTATTTTATGAATTCTTATGAATTAAGCTATCAATATTATGATGTGTTGAATTATACTGTTTTTCCCAATCTCACAAAAGGATATGCAAATGATATCGCTTTAAAATACACATTGCAACGTAGCTCAGTTAGTGCGCCTATATATCCTCAAAGCGGGTCTAATTTCCTTTTATCTTTAAAAGGAAGCTTTCCTTATTCCCTTTTTGAAGACAGAGACTACACAAATTCATCATCTCAAGAACGATACAAATACCTTGAATATTTTAAAATTAAATTTACCGGAGAATGGTATTTACCCTTGACACCAGACAAAAAACTTGTTTTAATGCCGCGCTTTGGATTTGGATTTATGGGGGCATATAATAAATCGAAAGGTGTAACGCCATTTGATAGATTTTCTATGGGGGGAAGTGGTTTAACTGGAATCGGGCAAATCGGAGGTCGCGAAATCATTGCATTAAGAGGATACGAAGATCAGTCTATTTCAAGCTTTGGTGGCGACCCAATTATTGCCAAATATACACTTGAGTTAAGATATCCAATTTCATTAAATCCTTCAGCTACGTTCTATGCTATGGTATTTGCGGAAGCAGGAAATACCTTTCCGAATTTTCAGAAATTTAATCCATTTAACGTTAAGAAAACTGCAGGTGTTGGGATTAGAGTATTTTTACCTATGTTTGGAATGCTTGGCTTAGATTACGGGTTAGGGTTTAATAAATTGGATTATTGGTCAGAAGGATTTGGAAAAGCTTCTGATTCCTCTATCAGTACAAAAGGCTTTTATCCAAAGCTTACCTTTACCATTGGTATGAATTTAGGAGAATTATAGAATTAATAGATTGATTATGAAAACAGGAAGATATTTACTGGTATTATTAATTTTGTTTGGCACATACTTTGCCAATGGACAAAAATATGGGTACATAGATTCAGACTATATTTTGAAAAAAATGCCTGAATACCAAGATTCAAAAGAGAAATTGGATAAGTTAGCGGATCGTTGGACAAAAGAAATTGATGAGTTGTATACAACTCTTAAAACAAAAAAAGATAATTTTGCTAAAGAAGAGGTTTTGCTCCCTGAAGAAGAAAAAAATAAACGCTCTGAGGAAATAACAAAACTTGAGCAAGCTGCTGTAAAAGTGCAAACCTCGCACTTTGGAGTGAATGGAGATTATTTTCAAAAAAGACAAGAATTAATCAAGCCAATTCAAGACAAAGTTTTTGAAGCTATGCAGAAAGTAGCTCAGAAAAAAGGATATTCTTTTGTTTTTGACAAAGCCAATCAAAGTAACTTGGTTTATGCAGAAACAAAGTTTGACTTAAGTAATGATGTTTTAAAAGAAATGGGTATATCAATTAAATAAAAAAAAATGAAAAAAACACTTTCAATCGTAGCTTTACTATTCGTAACTAATCTAGCTGTTTCTCAATCTAAAGTAGCGCATGTGGATTCTCAAAAATTATTGGACACAATGCCTTCAAGAGATTTAGCGCTAAAAGAACTTAAAGACATTGAAGATGAATTTAGAGATGAGATAAGGGGTATGTATGAGGAGTATCAAAAATCACAAGCCAAATTAGAAACAGAAAGAAGTTCGCTTTCTCCTACAATTATAAAATCAAGAGAAGCGAATCTGATGGGGTTAGGTCAACGAATTCAAGAAAGAGAACAAACTATTCAAAATGAATTGCAACTACGAGCACAAGAATTAAATCAGCCTATTTTTGACCGGGTTAGACAAGCCGTTGAAATAGTTGCAGATAGAAAAAAATTAAATTACGTAATAGATGGTTCAAATATGCTTTACACTAACGGCGGTATGGATATTACAGCAGAGGTTTTGGTAGAGCTCCTTAAACTAGATGCTGCAGCAATCAATAAAAAATAATCCCCATGAAACTTTTACTTGCAATCCCTCTCCTATTCCTAACCATTTCTTGTGGTGCTCAGAAAGAAAGTCCAAATAAAAACTCAAATGATGAGTTGGTATGGCACACTGATATGAACAAAGCCATTGCTATTTCTCAAAAAGAAAACAAACCGATGATGTTATTTTTCACTGGTAGCGATTGGTGTGGTTGGTGCATCAGACTTCAAAAGGAAGTTTTTTTAACAGAGACTTTTACAAAATGGGCAAAAGAAAACGTTGTTTTAGTAGAATTGGATTTCCCAAGAAGTAAACCTCAGCCTGAAACGATTAAACAACAAAATAATCAATTACAACAGACATTTGCCGTTCAAGGGTATCCAACTGTATTTTTTGTGAATGCTAAGAAAACAGAAAAAGATAAATACGATTTAACTTCTCTTGGTAAAACAGGTTACGTTGCCGGTGGTCCAGACAAATGGATTGAAGGTGCAAACCCAATGATTCAGCAAAAATAACTGTTTTTTTTAATTTAAAAAGTCAAATTACAATGGCTTTTTAGTGTAGATAATTGTTTTTGGTACAATACTTTAGCTCTATTATAACGTTGGCACTTTACAACTATACAGTACTTTATTAATCTTATTTTCTACTTATTTTATTCACTAAAAAACCAAATAAGGCGGCAGTGAAAAACATTATCAAACTGTAGATTGCTGGTGGAATACTCATAGCATTGTTTTTGAGAATATTTAAAGCTATAAATATCGCTAATGTACCGTTGTGAATACCAATTTCCATTCCAACAGCTATTGCTTGTTTTTTTTCTACTTTAAATAAAAGGGGAACAAAAAATCCTACCAACAAACTCAATATATTAAAAACCAGTGCCGCAAGACCAATCTGTTGAAAATACTCGCCAATATGTGCTTTTTCCTTTAAGATTGCTCCTACAATAACAAGTACCAGGAACAACGCGGATAAAATTTTAACCGGTTTATCAAGCTTTCGAGCAAAGCCTTCTGCTCTTGCATTTACCAACATTCCTATTGAAACTGGAACTAAAACAATAAGGAATACTTCTATTATTTTATTGGCCGGCATAGCGATTTCCTTGTTAGTCATAAATTCGCTCAGAGAAAGTTCAACAATCAGTGGTAATGTGACCAAGGTTAAAACACTATTTAAGGCCGTTAAGGTAATATTTAGAGCTACATCACCCTTTGATAGATGGCTAAAAAGATTGGCTGTCGGCCCACCTGGTGAAGCAGAAAGTAACATTAGTCCTACGGCTAATTCTGGCCCTAAATCAAGCATTTTAGCAATCCCGAAGCATACAAATGGTAAAATAACCATTTGGCAAAACAACCCTATAAAAACTGCTTTTGGATATTTTACTACTCGTTTAAAATCAACGACAGTTAAAGATAAGCCTAACCCTAACATTATAATTCCCAGTGCTATGGGTAAAATGGACGTTAAAAATGAATTTTCTTGCATAACGATAAATTATACACACTAAGTTAAAAAAAAGAGTGTGACTTGGTGTTTACAAAAAATAAATTTTGGTGTTCTGCGATTAGTAGCCCTAAAAATTGTGAAGTTTATTTACCCCTTATTACTTCTAGTAAGGTGCCTATTTCAAGTTGCTATTAATAATCTTGTTTGTTCCCCTTATTTTATCTCAATTTAAATATGTCGGAAACTCCAATTATTTTTTCACTTGTAAATCCCTCAGCATATTCGACTCCCATCGGCCGGCCAAATTCTTTCATCCTTCCTTTTAAAAACTCAAAAAAATCTTCACCTGAAATAGGGGTGCTAGGCTCATTGGAGTCTGGGTCATAAAATTGAGACTTGTAGCATTTTATAGCATCTAATTTTTTGTTTATAAATGGCGAAACATCAAAAACGATTGTTGGCGGTATTAAATAATCTTGAATGTAATGAAGCACCAATCTTGGTCTATGCGCTTCTTGTGTGTTCTCTTGCCAGGTAGACTTAATTTTTATTAACCCGGAAAGATAGGCTGCCTCTGCAACTAACTTAGCTCCTTTTCTATGGTCCGGATGTCTATCAGAGATTGAATTAGCAAAAACTATTTCAGGCTTGAATCGGCGAATCTGCTCTATAATCTTAAATAAATTTTCTTCATTGTGCTGAAAAAAACCGTCTTTCATTTGAAGGTTCATGCGCGTTTCAATGCTCATAAATTTGCTCGCGGCTTCTGCTTCTGCATACCTTCTTTTAACGGTTCCTCTTGTTCCAAGTTCCCCTTCAGTTAAATCGACGATCCCAACTTTCTTTCCTTCTGAAATATAGCGCAATAATGTCCCTCCCATGGAAATTTCCACATCATCAGGGTGGGCACCAAAAGCAAGGATATCTAATTTCATAAATTATTCTACATAATTTTCAATGCTTGGACAAGAACAAATAAGATTTCTATCACCAAAAGCATTATCCACTCTGCGCACAGGCACCCAATACTTTGATTCTCTCAAATAAGGCAATGGATAAACTGCCTCAGCAGGCGAATAAGGGTAGCTCCAGTTTTTATTGATGATACAATCAGCGGTATGCGGCGCATTCTTCAACAAATTATTTTCTTTATCCACATGTCCATTTTCAATTTCTCGAATTTCTTCTCGAATCTTAATCATCGCTGCAATAAATCGATCTAATTCATCTTTATCTTCTGATTCAGTTGGTTCAATCATTAGTGTTCCGGCGACCGGGAAAGAAACCGTTGGCGCATGAAAGCCAAAATCAATTAATCGTTTTGCGATATCAGCTACTTCTACTTCAGCCGTTTTTTTGAAGTCACGACAATCTAAAATCATTTCATGAGCAACTGTTCCATTTTTACCTGTGTAAAGTATATCGTAATGGCCTTTCAATTTGGCAGCGATGTAATTAGCATTCAATATTGCCATTTCTGTAGATTCTCTCAATCCTTTTGCTCCCAACATTTTGATATACCCGTATGAGATTAATAAAATTAAAGCACTTCCGTACGGGGCGGCTGAAATTGCCTTAATTGGCTGATCACCGCCTGTTTTGATGTATGGATTACTTGGAAGAAACGGGGATAAATGCTTTGCTACTCCGATTGGCCCCATACCAGGTCCGCCTCCACCGTGAGGAATCGCAAATGTTTTATGTAAGTTAAGGTGACATACATCAGCACCAATATTTCCAGGATTTGTAAGCCCTACTTGAGCGTTCATATTAGCTCCATCCATATACACTTGTCCTCCATTTTCATGGATAATAGCAGTGATTTCTCGAATATCTTCTTCATAAACGCCATGGGTAGATGGGTAGGTAACCATAAGACCAGCCAAAGAGTCTTTTAATTCTGTTGCAACACTACGAAGTTCATCAATGTTTATATTCCCGTTTTCGTCACATCCTGTTACAATAACTTCAAAACCAGCCATAACCGCAGAGGCAGGATTGGTTCCGTGCGCTGAAGATGGGATTATCATTTTTTTTCGCTGAAAATCACTTCGCGACTCATGATATGCTTTAATTACCATTAAACCAGCATATTCGCCCTGGGCGCCGGAATTTGGTTGAAGTGAAACGGCGTCAAAACCGGTACATTCACACAAATCTTTTTCAAGCTGTATAAACATTTCATGATAACCCTGCGCTTGATTAACTGGAGCAAAAGGGTGAAGATTTGCAAAAGATGGATTTGTAATGGGTATTAATTCGGCAGCAGCATTTAACTTCATGGTACAAGACCCTAGAGCAATCATACTATGAACCAAGGATAAATCTTTATTTTCTAGTCGCTTCAAATAACGCATCATTTTTGATTCTGAATGATGCGAATTAAAAATTGAATGGGTTAAAATTGCATCTGACCGTAAAAATGACTGATTAATTTGCGGTGGCAATATCTCCGCTTTTCCGGGCTTGCCTGCAAACATAGAAAATACATGGATTATTGATTCAATATCAGCTTCTGTATGTGGTTCACCAAAGCTGATTGTCAATTCGCTATCATTCACATAATTAAAATTTAGACCGAGCGCCTCTGCTTTTTCTCTAATGGAACTAACAGAAACATTTTTTATCCAAATAGTATCAAAAAAAGAATTGGATCCAATTTCAATACCCATCTCCTTTAAATTAATTGCTGTTATCTGAGCTAAGCTATGTGTGTGCTCTGCAATTTTCCTCAATCCTTTTGGTCCGTGATAAACGGCATACATACTCGCCATTACTGCCAATAAAGCTTGGGCAGTGCAAATATTTGACGTGGCTTTATCTCGTTTAATGTGTTGTTCTCTTGTTTGAAGCGCCATTCGTAGAGCCGAATTATCGTCAGCATCTTTAGAAACTCCTATAATTCTTCCCGGAAGGTTTCTTTTGTAATCTTCCTTTGCTGCAAAAAATGCCGCATGAGGACCACCATAGCCCATTGGCACACCGAATCTTTGAGAATTTCCAAAAACCACATCAGCGCCCATTGATCCTGGTGATTTTAATAGTACCAGAGATAAAATATCGGCAGCAACCGCTACTTGAACGTTATTATTTTTTGCATTATCAATAAATGTTTTCAAATCAACTACATGTCCATTTGCGTCAGGATATTGAACAATTGCACCAAAGAATCCATCCGATAAATCTGTTTGTTCAGGATTTCCAATAACTAATTCTATTCCGAAATTATTAGCCCTCCCCTGAACAACTTCAATCGTTTGGGCAAATGCCGTATTTGCAACAAAAAATTTATTTTTCCCATCCTTGATGTCTGATCGCGATCGAGAATTATAGAACATTATCATTGCCTCAGCGCCTGCTGTTGCCTCATCTAAGAGTGAGGCATTTGCTATCTCCATTCCCGTTAAATCGATTACCATAGTTTGGAAATTTAAAAGCGCCTCGAGTCTCCCTTGCGCAATTTCAGCCTGATAAGGAGTATAAGCCGTGTACCAACCTGGATTTTCAAGAACATTTCTCAAAATGACCGGCGGAACAATCGTCTCACTATAGCCTAACCCGATGAAGGACTTGAATACTTGGTTTTTCTTGCCAAGCGCTTGAATATGATTTAAATAATCATGTTCTGAAAGAGCATTATCAATATTCAACTCTCTATTTAATCTAATCGCCGGTGGTATTGTTCTTTCTATCAAGTCTCTTATTGTTAAGACCCCAATTGCTTCTAACATCTCATTTTTTTCTAATGAGCTTGGACCAATGTGTCTTTCTGAAAAATAATTCATCCTAAATAATTGATTAAATTTGATTACAAATATACAGTAGTTTTGTTGTATACATTAGAGAACACTTTAAAATTTAAACGGTTCATAAATTGATCAAATTAGAAATATGAAATCAATAATTAGTCAAATATGGCTTGGCACTTCAGTAATTCTCTTTACTCTATTTGGAATATTTATCTCTTTTCCGGATAAAAATAAATTCTATAAAAACAACACGAAAAAAGAGTTTACTATTGATACAGCTAAACAATCTGTTTCTTTATTTTTTGTTGGAGATTTAATGGGCCACAAACCAATGATAGAGGTTGCAAAAACATCAGCCGGTTATGAATATGAGCATTGGTTCAAATACATCAAAAATAAAGTCGAAAAATATGACTTGTCCGTTCTCAACCTAGAGGTAACTTTGGCGGGAGAACCCTATTCGGGATATCCGATGTTTTGTTCTCCCGATTCCTATGCTGAGGCGGCAAAAAATGTAGGATTTGACTTTTTTATCACCGCTAATAATCACTCCATTGATCGAGGAAAAAGGGGATTAGAAAGAACATTGGATGTTCTAGACTCTTTACAAATTAAACATACAGGGACTTTCAAGGACGAAAAACAGCGCGAAAAACTGTACCCTTACTATTGGGAATTTAAAGGGGCTAAAATTGCCATTCTTAATTATACCTACGGGACTAACGGCATCAAAATAACCCCGCCAAATATTGTAAACATGATTGATACTAGCCAAATCAAGATTGATATACAAAAAGCGAGAAGGGATGGTTCTAATTTTATAATTACAACGATTCACTGGGGAAATGAATATCAACGAAAAGAAAGCCTCGAACAAAGCAATCTCGCACAGTGGTTGGCTGATCAAGGAATTGATGCAATTATTGGGATGCACCCGCACGTGATACAGCCCATGAAAATAATCCATCCTAAAAACAATCAATTAAAGTCCGTCCCCGTTGCATATAGTTTGGGGAATTTTGTGAGTAATCAAAGAGATAGATATAAAAATGGGGGCATTGGAGTTGAGCTTCAAATAGAGGTGCATAATGGCCGTGTGACATGGGTAAATTGGGGCTACTATCCATTTTGGATTCAATTAGGTGGTTCTCCCAGGGGTTATTATGTTATTCCAACAACTAATTTAGAAAATACTATTCACAAATTTGGACTAACAGAACAGGACAAAATTAACGCCAAGATATTTTCATCTGATACCAGAGAGTTATTAAAAGGAATTACTGAGTTAAAGGACTAACAGGATAATTATTTTCCCCTGTATTTGTAGATATAGTAAATTGCAGAAATTTTCTTTCGCAGTTGTAAATTGGAATTTCTTAACTCCAGTATATCATAAGTTATAGGCGCCGCCCCTTCTTGACTATCAGTCATAACTATTTGTCCCTTAGAATCTTGAAAATACCATGTGCCGTGTGAAAATTCTGACTGAACTTGTCCCATTTCGTTTCGAACTATTGAGATTGAATAAGTCCCGTCATTTTCAATTGTTAGGTTTGTCGTTTCTCCTGAATTTGTTTTATCCGTACCATTATCTAAATATGCTTCTAAAACCCATTCATTACATAGACGTGCTTTTCTACTTAGTAAAGAAAATCGAGGGCCTTCTTCGTATTTGTAACAAGAGGTAACCAAAAATCCAACAATTAAAAAAGATAATAGAGCTTTCATACTGATATAATTAATTCAAAAATATAAAATCAAATTGAACTATCCAAGGACTGGAGAAATAGTATTTTAATTTCTTATTTCTTGATGTCTCTATAAACCATACTGGAACTGAAGTATAAAATTTCGCGGAGGCTGAATATCCCCTGGTCGTGAAGCGTATTCAGCATTCAGAAGGTTGTTGACGATAAAGTTAAATCGGCATTGTTTTTTAATTGAATAGGCTATCCTTAGATCAACTACAAATGCGCCTTTTTTGTTTTTTTCCCTGTATTCTTTAAGCCCGGGCAAAATTTCTTGTGTTCCAATTGGCTCTTCGAATACTTTATCAATATTAATCATTAAACTATTAAATCGCGTTGAAAAGCCCAATTCAAAATTCTTGTAGCCAAGCTGAATGTCTGATTTTGCCATATGTCGGAAGCGATACTTCAGAATATTCGTACTCGTATCTGAAAAAGTTTGTTTGTAAATTGAATCGGTATTTAGACTAATCGGGTTCATGTAGGTGTATCCTATTAGCGAGGTCACCTCAATTGGCCCGATACGCCCTTGGCTATTAAACGAAAATTCTACACCTGCAATTCTCGCTTTTTCAGCGTTTACCGCCTTAAACCCAACACACTGATTAAAGGTAACGCCTTGAGCTGTTAATCCATTCCAAATCGCAGAATCCTCGGGTGAAGCTACTCCATAGCCCAACCATGTTAATTTATCCCCTGTCAATGGATTATATACGCCAAATGTAAACTCTGTCATGTTAGAGTATTCATTAATAAATCCGGCAACATCAAAATACCCCTTCCAATTCTGACCAATTTGCACAATTTGTTTGTAACCAATTTCACCTGACCACCCTTTTTCAGGCTGTAAATTTGGATTTTTAAATATTATTAATCCTCCGACAGAAGTAGAAACATAGCGCTCAGCTATAGAGGGGAAGCGCACTCCCTGACCAAGTGACATCCTAAGGTGGGATGTCTTATTTATTGCATAATGAGACCCCAATCGAAACACTGGATAAATAGGGGAGTAAAGAGAATCTAAATATTCAAAACGAGAATCTACAGGCATGGTATCTAGCTTATAATATTCTAATCGCATTCCCGCGGTTAAATCAAATTTTTTAAACCTTGCTTCAAACTGTGAATACGCTGCATAATTTTGAGAAATGTGATCCTGAAAAACCCAACTTTTTACATCCCCTACGTTTACAGTGGCTCCTGCAGTTAAATTTACACCGCTCAAAATACTTTTTTGAAATTGATAATCTGTAAAGAAGAGCTGGGCAAATGAAGCGTCCTTGTAGTTCTGATTGTTCCCTGTCGTTACGAGGTAATATCGGGTTCTTAAATAATGTTTGTTATTCTTATTATCTACAAATTTTAAATACGGATCAATATTAAGCCGAATGGCTTTTTGTCGACTGAGTGTATTATCCATTGGTTGATAGCAACTTGAATCATTTTTCCACAAAATGAACATATTTACATCTTGGTACTGAAAATTATAACTCAAGCCCGTCTTTAATTTTGTCAGTTTATCTGACCTCAAGAAAAATGACCCGTTAATTCTGAATCGTTTTTCACTCTCCCCCTGTCGGTACCCGGAATCTAAGTATATGTTTGCGCCTATTGTCGCGCCGAAATTCTTAAACGATTTTCCACCATAAATGTCTACTAAATGAAATGTCGGGTTCTTTTTCCACCATTTCAAGGAGCTTCTTCTAGGATTATCATAAATGCCTGATTGAACTTTAATAGAGGCGTTTCCTTGTGGTGAAGGAATTTTTTCTGTCAGTGAGATAATCCCATTAAGCGCCCCACTCCCATAAAGCACCGAGGACGCCCCTTTTAAAATTTCAATTTGTGACGTTTGTTCCATTGGTATTGAATTCCATTTCGCATCCCCAATATCCGGAGATAACATAGGTACACCATTCCAAAGTAACATTACACGACTACCGGCACCATATGAATAGCCTCCTCCACCTCGTATACTTACCTGGCCATCCATTGTATATACGCCAGGACTTTGGTCTACGGCTTGTTCCAAATTACTTATTCCTTTGTTATCTATTAACGCGGGTTTAATCACCTCCATTGAAACGGGAACATCCTCAATCGCCTGCCCTGATCTGTTAGAAGAAATTACAATTATATTCATGGTTTGAATAAGCGGTTTTAATTCCCAATTAAAAACAGAGTCCTTTTTTAAATAGATAGAATCAGGGGTAAATTCAGGATAATTAACTTTCACCCAAGTTGGATATTTCTTGATAGTTAATACAAATGCCCCATCGCTTCGTGAGACGGATTTAGTGCCCTCCGAGCATATAAATTTAACTCCGGGTATCCCAGAGCCAGAGCTTGCATCGATGATAAATCCTTTTGTTTGAGAAAATAATTGAAAATTTAGTAGCGCTAGATAAATAAAAAATAATTGCCGCATATCTCGCAAATTTTTCGTATATTAAATTTCTCGAAACTAATAAAAAAATGAATTCAAAGAGAAAACTTTACCAAATTGCTTTAACATTTCTTAAAGGAATTGGCCCTAAAAAGATTGGTATATTAATTTCTAAACTTTCTTCAATTGAAATGATTTTTGAAGAATCAATTAGGGACGTTCATGAAAAAACAAAAATCCCTCTGTCAATACTTAATAATATGGATCGAATTCAAGCAATTGAAAAAGCAAAAGAACAACTAGATTTTATTCAAAACAACAATATTCAAACTCATTTTTATCTTGATGCAAATTATCCTAGAAGGCTAAAACAATGTAATGATGCGCCTATTTTATTGTATTCAAGGGGAGACTTTGATGTCAATCCTAAGCGGGTAGTTGCAATAGTTGGAACAAGACATTCTTCTGAATATGGCAAAGAATTAACCCGTGATTTAGCCAAAGAATTACAACCATATAATGTTCAAATTGTAAGCGGATTGGCCTACGGAACTGATTACAATGCTCATAAAGCAGCAGTTGATTTTAATATTACAACTCTTGCGGTTTTGGGTCACGGGTTAGATAGAATCTACCCTTATACACATCACGGTCTAGCTCAGAAAATGTGTGAAAACGGCGGTTTACTTACAGAATTTCCTATTAAAACAAAACCAGACCGCATTAATTTTCCGATGCGAAATAGGATTGTAGCCGGCATGTCTGATGCTTTAGTAATCATTGAAAGTAAAAAAAGGGGGGGGGCGATGATTACCGCAGAATTAGCATTCGATTATAACAGAGATATTTTTGCTTACCCCGGAAGTGCCCGGCAGGAAAATTCATTTGGATGTAATTTATTAATTCAAAAAAACATGTCTCATTTAATGGCCTGTCCCAATGATCTTATAAAACTTATGGGCTGGGAAAATAGTAAAACCTCTCCTAAAAAGCCGGATTACACCCCCTCTTCCGTCCTTTTGTCTGATCTTGAAAATTCTATTTTTTCACTACTTAAAAACAAAGGTGTAATGCATTTTGATAAGTTACTTATCGATTTGCAGATATCATCTCAAGATCTCAATTCAAATTTATTCAATTTAGAATTGGGCGGCATTATTAAGTCTTTGCCTGGAAAAATCTATTCGATTTAAAATAACGTCAGATAACAGCCAAACAAGATTCCTTGATTTATTAATCCCCATTTAGATTTCTATACATGAATTAATAAAAATTCTGCCTGTAGAGAACCGCAGTTTTTTTCAATGCATCTAATTATATTTAATTTTGGTCAACTAGAGGTTGAGAGGGAAATTCTCTTGTTTGATACTAATTCGTTAGTTGAATTTATCGAAATCAAAAAATAATGTTTTAAACATATAAAAACTTTGGGATTACATTTTTACAAAAGACCGTTTACTCATATTTGCATCCCGTTTATAATAGGAATAGCGATTGTACTTATTTATGGTGCTTTTTCAAATTCATTAATTTTATTGGGCTCCCTGATAATTGGGTGTGTTTACTTTTGGTTGTTTATTGGTATCCAATATGGTGTTTTTGGCTATTTTTTAGCTTATTGTTTAAGTTTTCTACTTGGTAGTTTCGTTGCAACGGTTTACATTGAAGGCCAGACCTCTATTTTTCAAACGGGTTACAAAACCGGCGGGATATTGCAAGGGGAGCTTATTGAAGTTTCAACCGGTAAAAACTTGTGGAATAAGGCTATTTTAAATGTAAATACCATATACGCCAAAGACAAAACACACCATACAAATGAACTAATTTTACTATACCTCTCCAGAGAACTTACATACCTCCAAAAAGGCGATGAAATTCTTGTTGGGGCCGAAGTTACAAAGATTAAAAACAAAAATAACCCGGGTGAATTTAATGCCGAGTATTATTGGAAATCACGAGGTATCGAAACAATGGCGTTTGTATCTCCTTCTGAGATGACGTGGGTTGATTCAAAAAGCCCATCTCTTTTAAGTTCTTTTTTTTCATATTTTTCTAATTATCTAAACAGCGCTCTCACGGATAACTTATCCGGTAGCGATTTAGCCATTGCGCAAGCATTGGTTCTAGGAGATAAGTCTCTTTTGGAATCCGATGTAAAAAATGCTTTCACAAATACTGGTGCCATGCATGTTTTGGCAGTATCAGGAATGCATGTTGGATTAATTTTATATTTATTTCTCGCTTTGTTTGGTTTCTTCCCAAGCTTCTTAAGTAAAAAACAAGCAACAATTTTAATTGTCCTAATTCTATGGATTTATGCAATTATTACAGGTTTGTCTGCCAGTGTAATTCGGGCGGTGTTTATGTTTACTATTTTAGCCCTTTCACAAATTAGTTCAAAACAAAATGACTCTTTAAATACCTTATTTTTTTCAGCATTTATCCTTTTAATTCTTAACCCCTTTTATCTTTTAGATGTCGGATTTCAGCTTTCGTATTTAGCAATGATAGGAATCTTTCTCTTTTATCCAAAAATTGAAAAACTAATTGATATTAAACCTTATATTTTTAAAAAACTTTGGCAGGGAACAGCAATTGGATTTGCTGCCCAACTAATGACCGTGGGTATTTCTCTTTTTTACTTTCATCAGTTTCCTAATTATTTTATTTTGAGTAATCTAGGGCTGATGTTTCTTTCTTCTCTTATAATGGGTCTGGCTATTTTTTTATTTGTTATCAAAAACATTCCTATTTTATCAAATTTTATTGGGATTTTACTGGGGGGTTCCGTTTATATCATGTATTGGATTATTCAAAAAATCGAAGAAATACCCGGCGCCGTTGCATATGGTTATTTACTGCCTTTTTGGATGGTAATTTTACTCGGTTTACTCTTTATCATTTTAATTTTATATTCAAAATCAAAAAAACAACTTATAATCGGTTATCTATTCTATTTTTCGCTTCTACTTTTAATTGTCTTCAATAGATATCGCTCTCTATCCAGCTCAGAGCTTTGTGTTTTTAATCATAACCAATTTGTTGCAACAGTGAAAATAAGAAATAAAATTTACTGCTTTTATAAGTCAAGACCCGATCAAGTTGACAAACTAAAGGTACTTGTTGAATCATATTCCAAATTAAACCCAGGAGAAATTATTTATTTCGACATTAACAGAAAAAAAATAACCTTACTTGTAAAAAATAAGCGGTTTGAAATTGCAGATCAGGGCGGTCTGATTCATCTTTCTATTGATAAAAGAAAATATGATGTGCTCTTTAAACAAAATGAATCCATAAATTCTAAAATTTTGATGCCTTGGATTCATGAAGGAGAGGGGCATTTATTGATGGGCGGCGCTTTCATCAGCAAAATTTAAATCCTATTAATCAAAATTGAATAAAATAGTTTTTTCATACCTTCGTGTTTTATGTTAAGAATACTCCTTTTTATTCTACTCTTTAGTTCAACTTCGATAAATGCTCAAAAGGGTTTTAAAAAAAAATTTTTGGGTAAATATGAGGGGCAGATTGCCGCATATAAAATTAATTCCGGCAATCACTTTATAGACGTTTCTTCAACAAATGTGTCCTTAATCATTCGTAAAGAAAATATTACATTTTCAATAGGTAAAAACGAAATGACCGGGCCGTATATTTGGTCAAAAAAAGATAAAAAAACCATTCTAATTGAATTTTCACGTCCAATAGATGAGACAAAGGAAATTTTTATTCTAACCAAAAAAACTAAAGAAATTATTCGCCAAGGCATATACCCTCAACCTTCAACCACGCTGAAGAAGGTAAAAAAACTATTTTATTCAATTTAGAATTGGGCAGCATTATTAAGTCTTTGCCGGGGCTGGAAGAATAAATAAAGTGGATTGAAATTTCATTTCTTAATGAACGTAATACGCGATTTACTTTTGCCTGCAAGGTCGATTAATTCATATTGACCATCTGCAAACATAGAAACATCAAAAACGTGAACAACAATATTATTTTGATCTGTTGTCATAGAAACAGGTTTAATCCATATTTCGGAACCCTGAGAAGAAAGTAGTTTCCAATTCCTGTCTGAATTTAACTTACCATTTGTCTGAATATACAGCAGTTGATTGCTCGGATTTGGATAAACTCCAATGATTGAACTAACTTCGTTTTCGTTGATATTGGCAAATCTGCTGCAGGGTTCGGCCAAGGGAATTGTAAATGGTCCATGACCTGTGCTTGGTGTATTTGTCGAAAATAGGGAGTTATTCCCCGCAGTTGAATAATACGATTTTTGACACGCATTTGCAGAATTTTGCTGATCAATGGTGGTAACATAGTACCAATCTCCTTGTACTTTTGCCGCTGATACATCCAAAATTACAAATCCTTTTTTGGTCAGCTCGACATATTTCAAATGTGGATTCTGTAAAACTAATATTCCACCAACATCAATTGGGAGTCCAGGAGAAGTCACACTTGGTGCAACAAACTCGACTCCAACAGGAGTATTTTCATTTTTCAAATTGATCGCCCAACTCGTGTGAATATCACCCGTTACGACCACAAAATCATCAATTGAATTCTGAGATAAATGATTGTAAATACGCTTTCTTTCAGCTGGATAGCCATCCCATCCATCCGTATTAATAGGTGTCCCAAAAGCAGTAATCTCTCCCATCATAACCTGATTTCCTAATATTTTCCATTGCTGTTCCTCTACACTTAATTCATCTTTCAGCCAATTATATTGTTCATTCCCAAGTATCGTTCTTGTGGAATCATTGATGAGAGGATCATTGGCTTGAACTTGTTCATCACGTCCCTCAAGACGTGTATCGAGCATAATAAGGTTTGCCAAATTTCCCCATTTGAATGAACGGAATATTTGAGTGTTTTCAGGTGCTTTTGGTCGAATGGGCAACCACTCAAAAAAGGCCTGTTTTGCATTTTCCTTACGGGTCAACCAATCGCCTTCATCACTTGAGTGATTTTGAGCACCATTTGCAAATGAATTATTTGCAGATTCATGATCGTCCCAGACACAAATCCATGGATAATTTTGATGTAATTTTCGCAAGGCATTATCCATGTGATAACTCGAATAACGCAACCTGTATTCCGCTAAATCAATAATTTCCTCCTCTGGTTCCCAGACTCGATCGATGTTCGAATTTTCAGAAAACCCACCAGAGGCATATTCGTAGATGTAATCGCCGAGCATTAGCACAGCATCAACATCATTTCGTTCATTAACGGCTGAATAAACATTAAAATAGCCAGCTTCTAAATTGGCGCACGACACTACCGCAAATCGCACATTTTCAACGTCTCCAACAGGTAAGGTCTTGGTTCGACCTACCGCACTAAAAGAACCATCATGTTCGAATTCGTAAAAATAAAAGGTATTTGGGGAAAGCCCCGTAACGTCTACTTTAATTGTATAGTCTTTGGAGGCGTCTGTTTGAAGACTACCTTGGAAAACAATATTGGAGAATGAATTGTCGGTTGCAACTTTATAATTGACAGTAAGGGTTTCATTAAAGTCTTGTGGTGTAACTCTTGTCCAAATGATTACTCTATCTGTCTGTGGATCGCCAGAAGCTACGCCATGATAGAAAGGAGCAATACATTCCAAGGGACTTACGCTCGTTTGAGAAAATGCTTTTAATGAAAAAAGCATAAAGGAAATACAAATTAATCTTTTCATGAGTTAAATTTAGCTTTCATTTTATTACTAGATATAAAATACATTTTACTTTTCCATTAAAAATAAAAAAAGAAATGTTAACCTTAAATAAAACCGTTATTTAATTTATCATGAGCTTAAACAAAAATTAATTGAATTATAATAGCAAGTTTACTTTTGATTGAATTTCATTCTTGAATTTTATTTTCAAAGTCATAAAAACAACTTGTAATCGGTTATCTATTCTATTTTTCGCTTCTACTTTTAATTGTCTTCGATAGATATCGCTCTCTATCCAGCTCAGAGCTTTGTGTTTTTAATCATAACCAATTTGTTGCAACAGTGAAAACAAGAAATAGAATTTACTGCTTTTATAAGTCAAGACCCAATCAAGTTGACAAACTAAAGGCACTTGTTGCATCATATTCCAAATTAAACCCAGGAGAAATTATTTACTTCGACATTAACAGAAAAAAAATAATTTCATGAATCTATTTATTTTTTCAAGAATAAATAAACTAAATAAAATAATTCATTAAATTGTGACTTCTGGAGCAGCTTTCTCCTCAATTTTGCCAACCTCAGGTTTCACGGTTATTAGCGCAATAAAAATGGGTAAAAGAGGGGCGCGTATCCTAACTAATAACCCAAAAATCACCGATGTATACCCTGCCACATAGGCAAACAACATAACAAAATAAAAAGAAAAAATTAAGATGCCAGATCGTTGAATCCGCTCAATCTTTAGGCTGCGTTTTTTCATAAAAAATATAGCTGTAAGATAAATTAAAATAACACTTTCTATACCATTCAAAATAAGGCCTGGAGATAACGCTTCCCACAACAAGGGCCGATAAATTCCAGAAACTAAAGAAATAGGAGTCGCTTTTAGAAGACCAGATAGTGTAGAATTAAAATCCCCTATATCGTATTTGGCGCCTGTGTAAATTTGATTGTTTTTAAAATCTGTTTGTGTTATTTTAATCTCATTTAAATATTTTTGACCTGTTCCCCGTGTAAGGTAATTTTGCATTATCCCCAGTGAAATGAATACAAATAATAGCCATATGATTCTTTGTGTAAACTTGCTTTTAAAATAGGTTTTTAAAAAAAGAAAGTTAATTAAAAAAAGAAAAGGAATGAAAATTACCAATAGCATGAATGGGCGAATTTTGAATAATATAATAGAAAGGAGAAGTATTAAAAAAATATTCCAAATTTTTCGTTCTTTCTTAATCGTTATAAAATTGTAAGCCGTCGGAATCATGTAGTACAAACAGGTTATGGCAATAACATCTTTTGAAAATCCCGAACACCAAAAAGCAATGGAAGGAATAAATAAAAAATATATCGCTAATTTTTTAGTGTCGTGTAGCCCAAAAGAAACAAAAAAATCGTATAATCTAAACGAGGCAAGAGACATTAAAAATGCGGTAATTACATTGTTTGCGAGATAACTACTTCCCGTGAAAATATTCAATAATGAAAATATTTTACTAACGAAATATCCCTCTTCTTCCCTTGCAATCCATTTTGGAGGAAATCCCGTTTCTTGAGAAAAATGCCCTACATAATCAACTTGATCCATAAATGCTGGCCATTCAGCAAAATAATATTCTGGATGCTTAAATAACAGATTTGTCAATACTCTTGAAGTATCAAAGTAGGCAATCGTATCACCGCCTCGAATGAAAAAAATAAAATATAAACAAAATATTAATGAAAATGCTAACTTAAAGTAAAGATTTAACATGAAGAACTTATAGTGCTCTTTGTTCTTATTTCTTACTCTTATATAATTAGCAATTACTAAAACCAAAATAACCCAAAGAATTAGCCACAAAAAATCCAATCCAGTAAAAAAAGTCAGACGATTTGTGTGATCATTGTATAGTACTATCGAAAAATCGATTTTTTTCATGCCTCAAGCTTCTTTCCTTTCAAATTTAGAAAATAAATGTGCTAAAACACTTATTTTAATGGTACATTTGTTTTTGAACCTAGATTATTCGGACAATGTGCGGTATCTCTGGATTTATTGATTTTAAAAAAGCCTCCAATATAAACATTCTTTCTCTAATGAATGAAACCTTGCTACACAGGGGGCCTGATAGTAGCGGACTTGAATTAATGTCGTCTGAAAATGCCACTATTGGATTAGGCCATAGGCGTTTATCTATTATTGATTTGTCCTCTTCTGGTAAACAGCCTATGCAATTTAAAAATCATTGGATAGCATATAATGGGGAGGTCTATAACTACGTGGAAATTAGACAAACCCTTATTGCATTGGGACATTCTTTTAAGGGAAATTCTGACACAGAAGTTGTTCTTCATGCATTCGAGCAATGGGGAAAAGATTGTATAAATAAGTTTATAGGAATGTTTGCCTTTGTAATTATAAATACCTTAACCCAAGAAGTTATTTGCGTTAGAGATCGGGCGGGGGTTAAACCCTTTTTTTATTATTATGAAGACAACTTATTTCTTTTTTCTTCTGAATTAAAGGCTTTTCATAAACATCCGAGATTTAAAAAAGTATTGAATCGAAATTCAGTGGCCGCTTTTATGCAATATGGAAATATCCCAACCCCGCACTGTGTTTTTCAAAATTGCTATAAATTAAAACCGGGATGCTATCTTGAATTTTCCCTAAATAAACCTGATAATACTTTATCCGATTCTTTGGTTCAACAAACATTTTATTGGAATGTGTATGATGCCTACAACAAACCCAAATTAGATATTGATTTTAATTCTGCTAAACAGCAGACAAAAGATTTGCTGACTTCAGCATGTAATTACCGCATGGTTGCCGATGTGCCTGTTGGGGTGTTTTTAAGCGGGGGTTATGATAGCTCCGCTGTTGCGGCTATTTTACAAAATGGCCGAATGGAAAAACTTAAAACTTTCACGATTTCTGTTCCCGATATTGGCCTGAACGAGGCGGAATACGCAAAACAAACTTCCAAAATATTAGGCACTGATCATACTGAAATTGAATGCTCGCAAAAAGATGCCCTAAATTTAATTCAAGATTTGCCATTCTACTACGACGAGCCTTTTGCGGATAGCAGTGCTATTCCAACGACTTTGGTGAGCTTGATGGCTCGAAAGCAAGTGACTGTCGCCATAAGTGCCGATGCCGGAGATGAGGTTTTTGGGGGGTATAATCGTTATGATTATTTGATGAGATTTGGTCAAAAATTGCGCTCTATACCGGGTTTTGCCCGAAAAGGCATAGCAGGTATAATGGACGCTGTCCCCGCGAATAAAATTCCATTTCTTAAAAACAAATATAATTTCCCCAATCGCTACGAAAAATTAAAGTCCCTTTTGAAAGAGCCATCTTCGGAGCAAATGATGTTAAGTTTAAGCGAGCAATTTACGGATAAACAGTTAGCTGAATTCCTCAATTTTACGCCCGAAAAACTGGGAACGGCTTATAATTCTAAAGAATTGGTGAACGCCGGCTCATCCCCGCTTTCTTATATGATGGCCATTGATTATCAAACCTATTTGGTAGATGACATTTTACAAAAGGTAGATCGCGCAACTATGAGTGCAAGCTTAGAGGCAAGAGAGCCGTTTTTGGATCATCGTGTGATTGAATATGCCGCGCAACTTCCTGATGATTTCAAATATCGTAATGGAATCAAGAAATACATTCTGCGTGAAATCGTTCATGACTTTATTCCAAAAGAAAAAATGGCCCGCCCCAAAATGGGATTTGCTATTCCTTTGGCCTCTTGGATGCAAAATGAACTGAAAGACATGATTGAAGAGTATATCAATGAAAAAGATATTCAAGGGCAAGGCCTGTTTAACTGGGAAGCTGTAAATCGATTGAAGGAAAATTTCTTTTCAGGGAAAACTGAATATGATTTCAAATTGTGGTATTTATTGATGTTTCAAATGTGGTACGAACGATGGATGAAGTAAAAAATGTGCTTTATTTATCGTATGATGGAATGACTGATCCTTTGGGTCAATCGCAAGTTCTTCCCTACATTATCGGACTTTCAACAAAAGGATTTCGGTTTCATCTAATTAGTTTTGAAAAGATAGATCGATTTGCGAAATTACAAGATGATATTCAGTCTATTTGTGATAAAAATAACATAATATGGCATCCAAAAATTTATACTAAAAACCCGCCGCTTCTGTCTACGATATATGATGTTTGGCGAATGCGAAATCTTTCCTTTGAGCTCTATCAAACGCATCGCTTTTCAATCATTCATTGCAGAAGTTACTTGTCAGCAATGGTTGGATTAGTAATGAAAAAGAAATTTAAAACCAAGTTTTTATTTGATATGCGTGGATTTTGGGCCGACGAACGCGTCGAGGGAAACATTTGGTCGCTTTCAAATCCGATTTTTAAGATTATATACAATTTTTTTAAACGCAAGGAACGGAAATTTTTCTTAGAATCAGATTATATAATTTCATTGACTCAGGAAGGCAAAAACGAAATTTGTTCATGGGAAGGTTTTAATCACTTAGAATCAAAAATTCAAGTAATTCCATGTTGCACTGATTTAACCAAGTTTGACCCAACAAAAATTACTGATTTAATGAAAATAGAACTTCAGTGCAGTCTAAAAATAAATCCCAATCAATTTGTTTTAGGCTATGTAGGTTCAATTGGGACTTGGTACATGCTGGGGGAAATGCTTTTATTATTTAAACGTATACTTGCTCAACATCCTGATGCAATTTTTCTTTTTATTTCAGGTGATGCCCCTAATAGTATTCTCAAACAAGCATATGAACTATCGATTTCAGTTGATTCTATTCGCATCCAGTCTGCAAAACACAATGAGGTTGCCTCCTATCTTAGTTTGTTTTCAATGTCAGTGTTTTTTATCCGTCCAACGTATTCAAAAAAGGCATCTTCACCAACAAAACAAGGTGAATTAATGTCGATGGGAATTCCAATTATTTGCAACGCCGGAATTGGAGATACGGATAAAATTATTCAAAACTATCGGGCAGGTATTGTTTTGGATCAATTAAATAACCACGAACTTGAAAAAGTCAACCTGGTTGAAATTCCTTTTGATAAAAACAAGGCCAAGCAAGGTGCCGTTGAGGTGTACGGATTGGAAAATGGAATAGCGAATTATTACACTGTCTATCAAAAATTACTTTAGTAACTTTATTCTAATGGTAAAGAAGAAAATTTATTTCCTTGCTCCATATCCACACAATTCTGCTCCGTCACAGCGATTTCGGTTCGAACAATACTTTTCTTTTTTAGAACAAGGGGGCTATGAAGTGAAATTATTCCCCTTTTTAGATGAAAAAACCTGGAAGACTCTTTATAGCGAAGGAAGGGTTATACAAAAAATTTCTGGTGTCATTTACAGTTTTATCAAGCGATTTTTTTTGTTGTTTTCTCTTCGAAATGCAGATTTTATTTTTATTCATCGTGAAGCCTCGCATTTAGGGCCTCCAATTTTTGAATGGTTAATTGCCAAAGTTTTAAGACGTAAATATATTTATGATTTCGATGATGCCATTTGGCTGCCAAATTACAGTGAAAGCAATGCAAAATTTCATCGACTGAAAGCTTATTGGAAAGTAAACTATTGCATGAAATGGGCATATCAAATTTCTGCTGGAAATCAATTTTTAGCAGATTATGCCCGAAAATTTAATAAAAACATAGTGCTCATTCCAACAACAATCGATACTGAAAATTACCATACCGGCCCTTCTGAATATTATCCCCAAAAAATTGTGGTGGGCTGGACCGGTAGTCACACAACTATGCATTACTTAAATACCTTAGTTCCCGTTTTCGAAGAATTAAATGCCGCGTTTGAATATACAATTCGTGTCATTTCCAATGAAAGGCCTACCTTTGATTTGCCTAATCTTGAATTTGTAAAATGGAGGAAAGAAACTGAAATTGAAGATTTAAAATCTTTCTCTATTGGGATTATGCCATTAGTAAAAGATCAATGGTCAGAGGGCAAATGCGGGTTTAAGGGCTTACAATATATGTCCCTTGGAATCCCTACAATTATGTCGCCTGTAGGTGTAAACACTGAAATTATTAATCCTGGGATTAATGGAATTCTTGCGACAAGCCATGAAGAATGGAGACAAGCTCTTGAAAAACTAATCAAAAATGCAGAGGCGAGAAAACACCTTGGAGAGAAGGGTAAAGACACTGTATTAAAACGTTATTCTTTATTATCACAAAAAAAACAATATTTAGAGCTATTCAAGTAACCTAAAAAGTAATATTATTTTAATAATTTTGTGATTTACAGAAATGTTATGCGAACACTTTTTCTCTTTCTTCTTTTAATAGTTCCCCTTAATTATTCACTTTCCCAGAACTATTCGCGAGTGAAAGTATTTGGTTCACAAAAAGAACTTACAAAGCTCGGTGATTTAGGTGTGGCAATGGACCATGGTATTGGAAAAGAAGGATTTTTTTTCATTTCTGATTTCTCCAAAGATGAAATCTCAATCATGCAACACTATGGCTATGAATACGAAATTCTCATTGCTGACCTCGAAAAATACTACTCAAGTCTTCTAAACGATCCAAATAAGGAGAATCCAAGCGTATTAAAAAATGCAAACTGCACAGGAACCAGCGGAAACGGTACGTCTACATTTTCTCCTGCCACGCCATCCAATTTTAATTTAGGAACAATGGGAGGCTATTTAAAATATGACGATATGCTTGCGGAGCTAGACGCAATGGTTGCTCAATACCCGAATTTAATTACTGCGAAAGCTCAAATTTCAACTTTTGTTACCCATGGGAATAGGCCCATTTACAGCGTACGGATTTCTGATAACCCGAATATAGACGAGATAGATGAACCAAAAGTGCTTTATACCGCTATTCATCATGCGCGTGAACCCATGAGTTTAATGGAAACCATTTTTTATATGTGGTATCTATTGGAAAATTACGGAATAAACGATGAAGCCACCTACCTCGTTAATCATACACAAATGTATTTTGTTCCCTGCATCAATCCCGATGGGTATATATACAACGAGACTACAAATCCAAATGGCGGTGGACTTTGGCGAAAAAACCGAAGAAATAACGGAAATGGGACTTACGGCGTTGATTTGAATAGAAATTATTCCTACGGCTGGGGCACAACAGGAACAAGTACTAATACCAATAATGACACTTATTGTGGCCCGTCGGCATTTTCTGAACCTGAAACTCAGGCAATCCGTTGGCTGGTTCTTAACAATGATTTTGAGATGGCCTTCAATGCGCATACGTATGCAGAGGATATTCTATTTCCAATCGGTACAACAGATGCTGAATTTGCGCCGCATCACGACTATTTCCAAGAATATACCAATCACATGACTGAGTTGAACGGATATTTTGCTCAAAAATCTTCTGGTTTGTATCCTGCTTCTGGAGATTCAGACGATTACATGTACAAAGTTGATGTGGGTGTAAATCAAAAAGACACCATTTTCGCTCATACTCCTGAAGTTGGCACCGCGTTTTGGCAGCCATCTTCACAAATTATTGCTACTTGTAAAGAAATGGTTTTTCCTAATTTGGTTTTGGCGCACATGACCCGAAATTATACTATTGTGAAAGATTCAGATCCTGCATTTATTGCAACTATGACCGGAAATTTTAATCACACAATTAAAAGACTCGGGCGCCAAGGCGGGGCTGTGGTTGTGTCTATTGAACCACTGTTAAATATTGTTTCTGTGGGAAGCGGGACTACTTACAATTTAAATAATGAGCAAGCTTCAACAGGTTCCATTTCGTATTCATTGAATCCATCCATTCAATTTGGAGATCAAATCAAATATGTTTTGAAAACGGACAATGGCCTTTGGATTAAAAAAGATACGATTGTAAAATCGTATGGTGCCATTACACTTCAGATTCTTGAAGATGCAACGACTGCTACGAATTGGACGGGAAATTGGTCTACCACTTCTTCGACATTTGTTTCCCCGTCAAAATCTTTCTTTGATGGTTCAAACAATAATTATTCAAATAATACAAACAAAACATACACATATACGCCAACAATTGATTTGACTCAAGCGACAGCAGCGATGGTTTCATTTTATGCGAAATGGGCCATTGAAGCAGACTATGACTTTGTTCAATTTCAAGTTTCAACAGATGGGGGCACAACTTGGATCGGGCAATGCGGTAACTATACTGTTCCGGGAACAAACGCAAATGGAAGTGTTCAGCCGAATGGTGAGCCTGTTTATGAGGGAAATCAATTGACATGGGTCTTGGAAGAAATTAGTTTGAGTGATTACCTGGGGCAACAGATTAAAGTGCGTTTTCAATTGCGCTCAGACGGAGGAACGACAGCAGATGGATACTACTTTGATGATTTCAAAGTGTTTTATTTGATTCCATCCAATAATCCCCCAAGCGCATCCTTTTCGCCTCAGGGATCCCAATGTGAAGGTACGGCAATTACATTTACGGATTTCTCGAGCAATTCTCCAACATCATGGTTATGGAATTTTGGAGACGGGTCTTCGTCAACAGAACAAAATCCGCAACACATTTTCACTGCCGGGTCATATGATGTTACTTTAGTTGTTTCAAATGCTTCAGGAACGGATTCAATTACTCAAAATATAGTCGTGTATGCAAATCCTGTAGTTTCACTCTCTTCTAACGATTCTGACAACATCGTGTGCGATAATGGAGGGCAGATTCAGCTCACGGTAAACCCTTCTAATGCGTCTTTGACAGGGCCTGGAGTGGAGAATTTAACTTTTGACCCGTCAATAGCGAATATCGGAATAAACACAATAACCGCAAGCTTCACTGATGTAAATGGTTGTCAGGGGGCTGCCATACTGAATATCACCGTTGAGGAATGTGCAAACTTATTAGAGGCAGATAATGATTATATTCAAATTTTGCCCAACCCAAGTCGAGGTGAGTTTGTAATAGGCGGACTGAAGGGTATCGCAAAAGTTCAAATTACAGACTTTAATGGAAAAATCATTTTTAGTAAAAGCGACTTTAATGAAAAGGATAAAATTGATCTTTCGCACAATGCAAGCGGAGCTTATTTTGTTGAAATTAACAGGAATGAAAATGAAACGATAAATAAAAAATTATTTTTAATCAAATAATTTCAACTTCTACTATTGGCTTTACCCAAATAAAGAATCAAAGTTATCGTGTGAGCCTCTTGGGGTAAACTCAATTCGAATCATATCGCCTACTCGAACTCCAAAAAGCTGTTCAGCACCCCCAGTAGAGGCATTTGCTCCTCTGTTAATAGCTATTTCTAATAAATTATTACTATTAAATATTGCAACTTTATCCCCTGGGGGAACCGCGTTGTAACCCGCCGAAACTTGATCGATAAAATATTCCTTATTTCTAAAATAAATTGTATAAGGCACGTCTTTTTCGTAACGATCAAAATACTGCCGATGAATATTAGAAATAAGATTTCCGAAAGCATCGATATGAACAACGTAGCCCTTGATAAGATTTTTCTCAACGAGCACACTTGGCGAAAGTGCTTTTTTAAACTTATCTCTTGTTGTGGCAAATGATCTTAAATTCTCTCCATTTAAAATTTTACAAGCCGCAGGGATTAATAATTGTTTAGTCGGAAATGTGTAGTGCTTTCCTGCTTCGACCAATTTTTCTAAGCGATAAAATTCTTCTGGGAGATTCTGATTTAAAAAAGCACCAAAAAACCCGTTGTCATTAGCCACAATATACTGTCCTTTGTACTTCATAATACTTGGATATGCCCCATCGTCAGAACCTGGTGTTATATGTGGCTCCGCATCAACACCAATAATATGAACCGTCCCTAAAGGAAAGTCATCAAAACAATTTCGTAATTGATGGGCCGCCTCGGCGATATCAAACGGCTTGATTTCATGAGTAATATCTATTATTATGGCAGAAGAGTAGAGCGTTACTATGGCTCCCTTCATTGATGCCACATAGTGATCTTTTGTTCCGCTGTCCGAAGTTAGTGTGATTATCTGCATAAAAATCCTTGCCTTTAACAGAGATTTTTTAATTTTGATCAAAAGTAATTGATTTCGAAGAAATTTACAACAACCCATTGAATTAATAAAGAATTGCATTCACGGTCCATTCAAATAGAAAAAATAAATCCCTCAGAATTGTTTGGGCCCAATAATACAAATTTAAAACACTTAAAATCCTTTTTCCCCTCGCTTAAAATTTCATCACGAGGTAATGAAATCAAACTTTACGGGGATGATGAGTCAATGGATCGCTTTGAACGAAAATTCCAACTGTTAATTCAACACTTTGACCAATTTAACGTCCTGACAGAAAATAATATTGATAATTTAATGCTTGATGAGGGGAGTAGTTTGCTCTCCGTTGACGACGGTTCGGAAACATTAGTTCACGGAAATGAGGGGTTGAAAATCAAAGCCAGAACAATTAATCAAAAAAAATTAGTTCGGGCAGTAAATGAGCATGATATGGTTTTTGCCATTGGCCCTGCTGGAACGGGGAAAACGTATACGGCGGTTGCATTAGCCGTTAGGGCTCTTAAAAATAAAGAAGTAAAAAGAATTGTTCTGACTCGCCCTGCCGTTGAGGCCGGGGAGAACTTGGGGTTTCTTCCTGGGGACTTAAAAGAAAAACTCGATCCTTATTTAATGCCGTTATACGATGCATTAAGAGATATGATTCGTGGTGAAAAACTCGCTGATATGCTTGAATTTGGAATTATTGAAATCGCTCCTTTGGCATTTATGCGTGGTAGAACTTTAGATAAAGCTTTTGTTATATTAGATGAGGCACAGAATACAACTAAAATGCAAATGAAAATGTTCCTCACAAGAATGGGTATGACGGCTAAATTTGTAATTACCGGTGATTTATCACAAGTAGACTTACCAAGTAAACAACCCTCGGGATTGGCTTTTGCGCTCGACAATGTAAAAAATATCGAAGAAATTGGGATTGTTCGTTTGGGACAAAGTGATGTAATTAGGCACCGAATTGTAAAAAAGATTATTAATGCATTTGATAATGCAGAAGAAGATGAAAAAAGAAAGAATGAAAATGACCGCACTAACCAAAACAAATTTTAACTTCCCAAAACAATCATCCGTTTATCACGGTAAAGTAAGAGACGTATATACAATCGCAAATGATCTTGTTGTTATGATTGCCTCTGATCGTATTTCTGCCTTTGATCATATTCTTCCTAAAGGAATTCCATTCAAAGGACAAGTTCTAAATCAAGTTGCCCGCTTTTTTTTAGAGGAAACGCGCGACATTGTTCCAAATTGGTTAGAGGCAAGCCCTGACCCCATGGTGGCAATCGGTAAAAAGTGCGAGCCCATTCGTGTAGAAATGGTTATTCGTGGTTATTTAGCCGGGCATGCGGCGCGAGAATATAAGCTTGGAAAAAGAATTTTATGTGGCGTATCTATGGCTGATGGAATGATGGAAAATGATCCATTTCCCGAGCCAATTATTACTCCGGCAGCCAAGGCTGAAGAAGGACATGATGAAGATATTTCTAAAGAAGATATTTTATCCAGGGGCTTAGTTTCAAAAGAAATTTATGAAACCATGGAAAGATACACCCATAAATTATTTGAAAGAGGGAGCATAATGGCAAAAAACCGAGGATTAATTCTCGTTGATACCAAATATGAATTTGGTCTTTATAATGGAGAGGTGATTCTAATTGATGAAATTCATACACCCGACTCATCTAGGTATTTTTATGCAGAAGGGTATGAAAGGCGACAAAAAAACAAAGAAGCTCAAATCCAATTATCAAAAGAATTTGTGCGTGAATGGTTAATTCAAAATAAATTTCAAGGAAAAGACGGAGACATTATGCCCGACATGACTGTTGATTTTATAGCTTCCATTTCCAATAGATATATTGAGCTTTACGAAAGGATTACAGGGCGGGAGTTTATAAAAGAAACGTCCGCAAATGTTACCGAACGAATTGAACATAATGTTGTAGAATATTTAAAGACAAAATAAAATGCAAGGGGACTCTCCGATAGGTGTTTTTGATTCTGGATATGGAGGGTTAACCATTTTATCTGAAATCAGAAAAAAATTACCGGATTATGACTTTTTATATCTTGGAGATAATGCCAGGGCACCTTATGGAAATCGTTCTTTTGATATTGTATATGAATACACATTAGAAGCAGTTAAACTATTATTTAGTCGTGGTTGCCATCTTGTAATTCTTGCTTGCAATACCGCATCTGCAAAAGCATTGAGAACAATACAACAACAGGATCTGCCTTTGCTTGATCCAAGTAAAAGGGTCCTAGGTGTAATTCGACCAAGCACGGAAGAAATTGGTCAACTAACAAAATCAAAACACGTTGGTGTTCTAGCAACAGAGGGAACCGTTCAATCCCAATCTTACGTTATTGAATTACAGAAATTTGGGCCTGAAATTACCGTTAATCAACAATCCTGCCCTTTATGGGTTCCCTTGATTGAAAGTAATGAGCATTTTTCTGAAGCGGGTAAAAACATAATCCTTAAAGACGTTTCTTCCTTACTGGCTAAAGACCCTAAAATTGATACTATCATTCTAGGTTGTACACATTACCCTTTAATTCACGAATTTTTAACCTCCATTGTATCGCCAAAAATTCAAATTGTGTCACAGGGGAAAATCGTTGCCAATAAATTAGAACAATATCTTTTAAATCATCCGGAACTTTCCGTTAGGTGCACTAAAAACAGCAGCGTTCACTTTCTCACCACGGAAGATTCAAAAATTTTTAACGAAAATGCTACGCGTTTTTTAAGAAACGCCGTTCATGCCGAAACCATTCATTTTTAATTGATCAACAACATCTATTTACCATAAAATTTAATTTATTTTTTAATTGCCCCTACAATAAAGAAATTTATTTTTTATTTTTAAAGGTAATATTGAAATAATTAAATTCTTTCAAATGGCAACAATCTTCGAAACTAGACTAATTGGAAACATTGGAAAAGATGCGGTCACAAAAACGATGGAAAGAAATCTTGTAGCAATTAATTTTCCGGTTGCACACAATAAAAATTGGAAAGACCGTCGAACGGGTGAAACAAAAACAAAAACAACTTGGGTAAACTGTACTATTTGGAAACGAGACGGCTCGAATATGAAAATTGTTGATTTTTTAAAGAGAGGAACTATGGTAGAGCTTGTTGGCTCTCCATTTGCAAAAGCCTATTCTGTGGAAGGCGGTGGCATTAAAACTGAAATAAGGCTTAACGTGTCAAGTACAAATATTTTACGTCCAGTGAGCCGCGACGAAGAGTATTATTCAGATGATTTAATTGATAGAGAGGCGGAAGATAACGACTCTATCGAGGATTTTAGTATTGATGAATCCGATTTCTAAGAAATTTTCCCCCAATTTGGTTTTGATTTAAGAATTACAGAAATTTTATTTCTTATCAAAATATTTTCTCGCATACTAATATCTGCATCGTCTTGTAACAATTTTTTAACTATGGTTCTTGCGTAAATTACCAATTGTTGGTCCTTGGAAATGTCAGCCACTTTTAAATCAAGAATACCGCTTTGTTGAGTTCCTAAAAGATCCCCCGGTCCACGCAATTTAAGATCAACCTCAGCAATTTCAAAACCATCGTTTGTCTGCTCCATTGTCTCCAAACGAATTTTACTTTCATTTGAAAGTTTTTGACCTGTCATTAATATACAATATGATTTTTCCGCGCCTCGTCCAACGCGCCCTCGAAGTTGATGAAGTTGTGAAAGCCCAAACCGCTCAGCGCTTTCAATAACCATGACGCTTGCATTTGGAACATTAACCCCAACTTCTATAACAGTTGTAGCAACCATTATTTGTGTTTCTCCTTTAATAAATCGTTGCATTTCAAAGTCTTTCTCCTCTCCTTTCATTTTTCCGTGGACAATACTTACACGATACTCGGGCAAGGGAAACGACCTGCTTATTGCCTCAAAACCCTCTATTAAATTAGCGAAATCCAATTTTTCTGACTCCTGTATTAACGGATAAACAATGTAAATTTGTCTGCCTATTTTTATTTGCTCTTTCAAAAAACCAAACAAACGAAGACGGTGATTTTCGAAACGATGAATTGTTGTAATTGGCTTTCGTCCAGGTGGTAGTTCATCAATTATTGAAACGTCTAAATCACCGTAAAAAGTCATTGCGAGCGTACGGGGAATAGGCGTTGCTGTCATGATTAAAACGTGAGGAGGTATACTATTTTTTTTCCACATAGTGGCTCGCTGAGCAACACCAAAACGATGTTGTTCATCAATTACAACAATCCCTAAATTTTGAAATTGAACTGTGTTTTCAAGGAGCGCATGGGTTCCAATTAAAAGATGAATCTGTCCAGAAAGTAACTTTTCATGAACCTCTACTCGGCGACTTTTTTTTGTAGACCCTGTGAGTAATGCGACCTCAATAGGAAGCTGTGAAATCAGTTTTGTTATCGATTCAAAGTGTTGATTGGCTAAAATTTCTGTTGGCGCCATAATTGCCGCTTGAAACCCGTTGCCGATTGCAATCAAACATGTCAAAAGCGCCACCAATGTTTTTCCACTGCCCACATCGCCTTGTAAAAGACGATTCATATGCTTCCCTGTTAAAAAATCTTTTCGTATTTCTTTTAATACTTTTTTTTGGGCGTTCGTTAATTCAAAAGGAAGACAGTCTTCATAAAATTGACTAAATGCTTTTCCAATATTCGGAAAAATAAAGCCCTTTCTCTTAGTAATAGAATGATTTTTCCTCAAAAGCATTTCCAATTGTAAATAAAATAATTCATTGAATTTAAGGCGATATAAAGCTTGCGAAATTTCTTGTTCGGTTTTCGGGGCGTGAACTTTAATTAATGCCTCTTCATAGGATATGCAATTAATCTCAGAGATAATTGATTTCGATAAAACTTCAGGTATTTTATTTTTTATTTGTTCAACGAGGGTCGAAATTATTTTCTCAATGCCTCGGGTTCCTAAACCATTCGCAGACAATTTTTCTGTAGAAGAATAAACTGGTTGAAACCCTTTAATTAAATTGTTTGGGCTCCATAGTGTTATCTCTGGATGAGCTATTTTCAAAGTAGATTTATAAACCTTTGCTTTTCCAAAAATCTGATACGTACTCCCTAGTAAAATTAAATTTTTTACCCAACTAACGCCCTGAAACCAAATTAATTCTATCGTACCCGTTTCGTCCTCTACAAATACGGAAAGTGTCTTACTCCTTCCTTTTCCCCCTTCTTTCATTTTTGTAACAATGCCCTTAAATTGAGTGGCGCTTTCCTGAAGAGGTATTTCGTTTATTTTACAAAAGAAAGAACGGTCTACATATCTAAATGGGAAGTAATTTAATAGCTCTTCAAAATTATTAATAGAAAGTTCTTGTTTTAGCAAGTTCGCTCGTTGTGGGCCAACTCCTTTAAGATATTCTATAGGAGTAAGAAGAAATTCATTCATCTCTTATTCCAGTTTTTAACGAAGGTTTTTACTTGATTTTGTTGATTTTTCTGATTTTGTTGATTTTTCTGATTTTGTTGATTTCTTTTGTTTTTTTTCTGGTTTCTTTTCTTTCCCGTTCGTTTTTCTTTCTTCAATTTTCTTTTCTTTTTTCTTCAGCTCAATTCTAAACGAAAAATCAACAATATTTCCTTCTTTTGAGTCGGGATTCATACCGTGTTGAGTTCTATCAAGAGTGCCCGTACCGATAATAGTTGGAATTATTATTCCGTTTTTATCAGTATTCCCGGTATATTTTATTTTTACTTTCGCAGGTTTGCCTATGCCTAACATGGAAAACTCACCATTTAATTCGTAATAATCTTCTTTTTGAGATAAACTCTTAGAATTGAAGGTCATTTTAGGATACTTATTCTTATTGAAATATGACTTTTCCATTAAAGATTTATCCCTTAGATCATTGTGTGTTGTAAGGTTTTTAACCGGAAGAGTAACAACAAAGGAGGAGGCTACTATATTTTCGGAAATATTAACTATCCCCGAAAAATTACTTATCTCGCCTTCAGTTTTTCCGCCTTTTGGACCTAGAGAAAATCGAATAATTGCTGTTTGGGTATCAATCTCATACCCCCCTGTCAGGCCGTCCATGGAAAGCCCCTTAACATCAAATGAATTAAGCATTGAATTCTTAGAGAGACTTGATTCCTTTATGGCTGTCGTGTTTCCTGGAGATGTCTTTACCCTGTTCGTTTGGACTCCGTTAACTTTTGGGCCAAAATAAATTCCTACACAAAATAACGTAGGAAAAAGTACTTGTGTGAGCTTAAACTCATGGTAAACTGCAAAAGCAAGTGCTGTGCCCACTAAAAAAGCTAAAAAAGGCTCTACCCCGCCGATATCTGATTTTTGGGATCCCAACATCAATAATATAATCGCAAATACAAAATGAAGAATAAATCCGAACATAGAAAACGCTATTGGATTAATTTTAGATTGAGAAAGAACGAATAAAAACCAAACCCCTACATAACCAACAAACAATCCAAATAAATTTTTTCCCAATGAAATATCAATGGTTTCGATGCCTACAAGAGTTGATATAAAAGGTAAAAGAGCCAACATAAGTAAACTAAATCCAATGTTTGGCGTGTGATTTTCTCGGTAAAAACTACTAGCAATATAGCCTATTCCTATTAGAAACAAACCAAAATAAGAAGCAAAGAAAAACCCGAAAAAAGCAACTATTGCCATCAAAAAAACTTGTGTTAATTGCTGAAAAGAACCACGCGTTTCAAAGCCAACAAACTGAGAAAACATTCCAGATATTAATTCTGAAGAAACAAATATTAAAGTCCCAAGAATTGGTAAAATCCAAATACCAAAACTAAAATATGAAAACTCGAAATTATACAATGAAAAATCATCGCCTCCAACACAAAATAATAAAAAAGTAGAAAGCGCCGCCCCATAAATACCAAACTTAATATTTCGCAAAACCTCAAGGCGCGACAATAGAAAATTAAAAAATAAAAAAATAAAAATTATTATTTGTAAAAGTCCAGTTCTTGAATCTGTTTTTAATTCGCTTGACAATAACGATGTTGACCCCAAAGCCAAAAGTAAGCTAAAGAAACTCAAAAAAGTCTCCCGCCCTGTTAAATAGGAAAAAAAAGCCAGAACGGCAGTGATTGATAAAACAATAATGGCAAAATCTATTGACAAAGCAATTTTTTTTAAAGATTACAAATTAAAACAACTTTTTCAAGATATCCCAATAAAACTAGGTTAATTATTGAGCGAAGAAATGTATTTTGTAGCAATTTTTGCTGAAAGTAAACAAAGGGGTATTCCTCCGCCCGGATGCGCGCTTCCCCCAACAAAATATAACCCGTTCACGCCAGTAACATTCGGATGTCTAAAAAAAGCAGCTGTTCTATCGTTCGAGGATGCTCCATAAAGAGCCCCTCCAAAACTAGATGTTCTTTCCTCAATACGAATAGGATCTAAATAATCCTCTTCTTCTATCAGGGACTCAATATCTTCTCCTAATTGCTTTTTTAATTTTAATAAAATGTTCCTTTTAATTTGATTTCTAAGAGCACCCCAATCTTGACCAGAATTATATGGGACATTTACCATCACAAACCAATTTTCGCAATTGGCTGGAGCATAATTTGTGACCATTTTAGAGGAAATATGAACATAAATTGTGGGGTCATCATAAACGGTTGATTTTGAAAAAATAGAATCAAACTCTTGTTTATAGTCATTAGTAAAAAAAATATTGTGCATATCCAATTTCGGAAATTGTTTTTTTATTCCCCAGTAAAAAATCATGGCCGAACTAGATGGTTCCTGTGACAATGTTTTTTTTGGTTTTTTGACGGTTTGAAGCAAGTTTTTGTAAGCAGGTTTAATGTCTGAATTACAAAAGACTAAATCCGATTTATAAATTTTACCATTTGAATTAACTCCAATAACTTTTTTATTTTTTATTAAAATTTTATCAATTCGAGCATTTGTTTTAAATATTACACCCTCTTCTTTCGCTAATTTAACAAGGCTTGTTGTAATGGAATACATCCCTTTGATTGGAAAAAATGAGCCTATTCCATGCTCCAAATGAGGTATTATATTTAAAATCCCGGGTGCTTGATATGGATTAGAACCATTGTATGTAGCATACCTATTAAAAATTTGTACCAATTTTGGGTGATTCAGAGCAGATTCATTCGCTTCATTCATTGTTTTAAATAACGACAATGAAGGAAGAGCTAAAATGGATGAGATAATTCCCTTATTCAAATACGTTCTTATATCATGCAAGGAATTTTCTAAAAAAACTCTGCTTGTTTTTTCGTAGATAAATTTACTTTTTTCAAAATGCCTTCTCAAAGGGTCCCCGTCTATTTTTAGCACATTCTCAACTGATTCAATTGTTTTATTTAGGTTCACATAAAATGGCAAAAAAATACCGTCATCAAAAAAATAGTGGCATGCTGTATCGCATGATTTATAAAGAAAATAATCACTCGGCGTTTTATTGAATAAAAGAAAAAGTTCTTCTACAAAATGGGGCATTGTAAATAAAGAAGGACCAGCATCAAACTGATATTTCCCGAGAGTTAATTTTGTGAGCTTTCCTCCAAGATATGAATTTGCTTCAAAAACCTGAACATCATAGCCTTTAGCTCTTAATCTTAATGCTGATGCTATACCAGCAATACCAGAACCAACTACAATAGCGCTTTTTGTTTTCTTCATTCTGTCGAAGTAACAACCATTATGTAATTTGGTTTAACGAATAATATGAATAAATCCGGATTTTACACCTTTATTCTCTACAGCGTCGGTAATAATGATTTTATAAAAGTACGTGCCTTCCTCAAGGTCATCGCCGCTAAGAGTTTTTCCTCTAAACTGAGGTGAATACAATGTTTGTTCAAAGACTAAATTTCCCCACCGATTAAAAATGTAAAGCGTATATTCCTCGCACGTTTTAAAATTTTCGTGAATATTTAATTCATCATTAGTGCCGTCATTATTTGCGGTAATGACGTTTGGAAAAACAAAGTCTTCAAAATCATTTATGAAAAGAATAGATGCAAAAACTTCTGCGGTGTCAGATATACATCCATATTGGGAGGAAATAAAGGCGCTGTAATACCCCATTTGGTCCTCCTCAAATGGCATAGTAAACGAGAAGCTATTTTCCTCAAAATTTTGTGGCCCGAACCAATTTATCGTACTATTCGGCTCTGCCTCTGCGTTAAAGGTGATGGCATCCCCCGGGCATAACGGTGTGGTTGCAGAAACAATGGGCGCTTCTGGAATGGGGTACACATATAAATTGAATGTTGTATCATTTTCACAACCAAAGGTAGAGGTTGCACTAAGGGTAATTGGATAAATTCCTTCATTGTAAATCGTGTAAAATAAATCTGTAGACGTGCTCACAGAATTATTACTAACAAACCACTCATAATTCATTATTTCTCCGGTTGGATTGGAAGAATTATTTGAAAAGGAGAAAGGTAAATCTTCGCAAATTGTCGTATCTCCTGAATAGGAAATTATCGGAATCCCATGCACAATGAAGGATTCTGTTATGGTATCACTGCAGCTCACGGTAGGATAATTGTCCTGCACGATGAGTGTCACCGTCATATTTCCTGATGATGAAAAGGTGTATTCTAAATCTGAGGTATTTCCAATTTCTTGATTGTTGAATAACCAGGATAACGAATTTTGATTTGAATATAGGATGGAAGTATCTGTAAACGACATCGGGTCATTTGCACAAACTTCGCTGTAAGAAAACCCAGCAACAGGATTACTATATACGATGATACTTTCTGTAATTGTGTCGCTGCAATTATTTTGCGAAACAGAGATTAATTGAACCTGAACGGTATCTGCTTGTGCCGTTGGTATAATAACTGATGGCCCTGAAGAGCTGATACCATTTACAATCCACGTGTTCAAAAGCGGAGAATTGCCCTGAATGGATGACTCGCTTGAAATCAAAGTATTTTGTCCAACACAAACATCACTGATGGAAATATCAGCAATCGGTAAATCATACACAGTAATGGATTGTGTAATTGAATCAACGCATCCCGCATCTGATTCCACAAACAACTCAACTTGATAGGTTCCGGGCGCGGAGAAAACGTGAACAAAATCTTCAGAGCTTGTTGAAAATCCATCAGAAGAAGACCACAACATACTTTGATTTACTGCGTTTTCATAGGTCGTGGTGTTTATCAGTGATATTGTATCACCAGAACATACAGAAGAATTTATAAATGCGGCTGAAACATCTGAAGGGGTCAGCGCGGCCTCCAAGGTGGCAACACATCCATTTACGGAGGTAATCTGACAAGTCACTATTTGTCCGGTGGTTGCATTTTCTACTGTCGTAATATTTGAAGTACTCCCATTGCTCCATAGATAGTTCTGAAAGCCAACTGGGGCCTCTAATTCCGTGCTATTTTGACCGTCGTCAGTGATACAATAACGCGTATCAATCGCAAATTCACTGCAGCTTGCCTCTACATATGCATATCCAAAATGACCGCCGAGCGAACAATCACCAGTTGAAAAATCAATGGTTACATTTTGCCCTACGTAATCAGAAACATCGACGCCAATAGTGGTCCACGGCAAATATTGATAATCCCATCCACAATTTTGAAACCCCGAACTTGGCCCAGCTGCAACATAATATTCCGTACAAGGAATCACATTATTAAATTGATCCATTAATTTTGCCTCAAAACGCGGTTGTTCCCAGGGAGAGTGACTTGGATCCTCTAAAATAACCGCATACTTATAAATAATCAGCGTATTTGTAGGAGTAATTGTGAATGTGTATGTAAGTCTTTCTGCCTCGTTATTGACGTCATCATTTCCTAGCCTTGCAGAATAAATGCTTCCGGGCGCAACAACAGGAACATTCCCGCATGAATAGGGATCAATTGCGCTGCCGCTCATTATGGTGTGTCGGCCATTGATGATTCCATCATTTGGTGTATAAATTCCACAGCAATAACCCGTTTGTCCCGTCCAATTTGTAAAATTTCCCATTTCTAAATCGGCGTTTTCACAACCAACCTGACTTCTTGCATAAGATAGAATGGTAAGAATAGAGATAATTAAGCCACGCCTTATTTGCACGTTTAACAACAATTATAACAAGAATTTTATCTTTATTAATTAAAAGGCTAAGTTTCCCTAGCCTTTTCTATGTAGATTTTAATTATTTCTTTACAACGTTAAATTGAGCGGTTTTTCCATTTTCAAGTGTAACATTGAAAATATACATTCCAGCCTCAAGCGCTGCAATATTTACATCTGACTTACCGCCAATTAAATTAATTGTGTTTGAAACAACTGTTTTACCGGTAACATCAGTAACATTTAAAGTAGCAAAACCCTCTCCTTCGACTGAAACAGTTACTTGGTCGTTTGCCGGATTTGGATAAGCCCCCCCTGCTACACTATTCTCTTCAGCTAATCCAATATTAGCGGCATCTGTCAAAGCTACACCTAAGGCACTAGGCAGGTCTGTTCCAAAACCAACAGCAAAATAAGACCCATCGCTTTCAATTGGAAAAGCCGGTTGTAAATATACATCAGTATTCCACGTGTAATTCTGGCTGCCAAATCCTAAATATAAATCAAGATTAACAGTTTGAACGCATGCCAAATAACGCGTGTTATTTTGAAGAGCAACTGGAGTATTGAATGCGCCATAAACAAATTCACCCTGTAAATCACTCGGATAATAATAATATCCAGAAGCAACTTCTGTTAAGGTCCAACCTGTATTTGCCGGAAAATTCACGTCATTCAAATCAGAAAACTGGTCATCCCATGTGTACAGATACAATGCCATTTCTTCACCGTCTAATGGGTCTGTATCTATTGCTTTTGTTGCAGCGAAATAAAGCCCCGTTGCAGCTACTCTACTTGCATTTGGATCTTGAACAACTGTACACACTGAAAAGGTTTGATTATTTGTACCCGGTCTGTAGAAGTTTGATGCTCCGATTGTATTGGTGGCAGGATCAATTGCAGAATAAGAGAAAATAGAATCATTAATTGTAAAAGTAAAACTTACCGTATTATCAGCATCATACTCATCTGTCCCGCCAAGGTCAGCGGAGTATGTTAGCGTATATGTTCCTGCCGGATAAGAGCTTAAAGAAAATTGGGGAAGTGTGTATGACCCAGAAGGAAAAACATCTACCCCAGTAGTGTCTAATGCACCAAGTGATATTCCTGAAACAGTATTGTCGTATACAACAGTACCCGCCGGATTAGTTACCTTGGCATTTAATGAAATATTTGACTGTGGTTGATTCCCGGGATTTGTAACTCTTGCGCCTATTTCAAAATTAAACTCCGTTCCATTCTGAGCCAATAACGCATGTACCATTCCTCCCTTCGGGGCCAACGCCGAGTTTGTATTCAATGCAATATCATTTGCAAATA